>Ga0209718_1000065_pt1 | contig 150354 bp, 107 predicted proteins | sample AD_JPNAS1_MetaG_FD_184420 | JGI IMG/M metagenome (GOLD analysis project Ga0209718, IMG submission 184420) | Active sludge microbial communities of municipal wastewater-treating anaerobic digesters from Japan - AD_JPNAS1_MetaG (SPAdes) (version 2) | ecosystem: Engineered > Bioreactor >...
CTCTTCCATCTCCAACTCCAGCATCGCCTGCATCGTCTGTTGCACCACCGGCACTAAAAAATCCTTCTGTGCCATTAAGGCCTGCTTCACTTCTTCCAACTCCAATGCTACTGTCTTTACGTTCTTTCCAACCTTTCGGGTCATGGTTCTTTGCCTTTCGTTTCTGGGTTCTTTATTCACCCCAGTGGCTTACCATGACCCGCTGCTTTTTGCAGAACTTTTAGGACACTACCCCCACAAGAAAAGACACCCAACCGACGCGCGGGCCTCTGGCCCGCTTTCAGCGTCCTATCAACGAAGCGTGGCGGATTTGTCCCTCAGCACAGGCAATCCTGGCTATTTTTGCATCCGGGCGGGATTTGGAGATTGTGGGGAAGGGCAATCCGCCGGATTATAGGCTGTAGTCCCGCTGCTGTTAGTAGAACATTCAAAGCGGGCCGGAGGCCCGCGCGCCGGGGCGGAAATGGCATATTTTGGTTAATTTTTGACTTCCGGCGCGAAGATTTAGGGTATGTTAACGTTAATGATACTCTAAACTGGAGCGGTTTAGCTGGAAAATCCAACAGTTTGGTGTCATTTCACCGGAATCTGGAGAGGTATGGCCGTTCGGATCGTAGACTTTTCAGGCCTTTTGGCTGGCGATTTCCACGATATAATTATCAAATCCATATTGGCTTTCGGCTGTAAAATCAGCGATTTACGATTGCGAGGAGGGATGGAATCGAAGGGGAACCTAAATTACTCCGGCCTAGTCGCGCCTTCATCCAGATGCCTTGGTTTTTCCTTACTACTACGCCGTGTACAAGGGGTGTACAAGGGATGCTCAACGGGAGTTCATAGGCTTTTAGCTGGTACATCCGTTGAGCATCCCTTGTACACCCCTTGTACACGGCGTAGAGGCAGGGTAAATTCAAGGTGGTTCCGGGGTATGCCGAAGTCGGCATGATTCTGCCTCTATTTTATCCCTCCCTATAGATAAACCGTTGATTTTACTGACGAAAGGCTCGGGATTCAGCAGCCATGCCTTTGAATTTGCTAAATAAAGTGCTCGCCGGAGCTATAGTCTGGACGATCAGGATTGTCCAAGCTCCAATAAACCGAGGGAAAGCGGTTGAACTACCCAACTGAATCGTTCTGGCTAAGGTCGGCTCAGGGATTCCCGCAGGCGGGGCCGTGTGGTGGGGCGGCCTGGATTTTGGCTTGAGCCCCTTGGCTCAATGGCTCGGCAAGACCATTCCCGGACGGTTTGGGTGGCTTGCATACGCATCAGGGAGAGATTCAAGGCAGGTCGCTTTTTCGCAGCTTCAGTTTGCGCTGCAAGGCAAGAAACCGGGACGCGCCCAAAAGCCGTGTTGCCGCGAAAACCGGATTGACCGCTTGCCTTGTCCCTGACTCAATAGGCGCATGGCTAAAGTTCCTACGGAATTGAAGTATGCGAAAACGCACGAATGGGTGCGCGTGTCGGGCGAGGTGGCGACGGTGGGCATCACCGACCACGCCCAGCGCGAGCTGACCGACGTGGTCTTCGTCGAGCTGCCTGACGTCGGCCGGAAGATCAGGGCCGGCGACGCCTGCGCGGTGGTCGAGTCGGTGAAAACGGCCAACGATATTTACTCGCCGGTCAGCGGCGAAGTGGTCGAAACCAACTCCGCGATAGTCGCCGACCCGGCGCAGGTCAATAGCGACCCGTACACCAGCGGATGGTTCTTCAAAGTCAAACTATCCCACCCGGGGGAGTTGGACGGACTGCTCTCCGCCAAGGAATACAAGGCGCAGATCGGCGGGGAGTGACCGCGGGAGGGGAAGGCGAACTTCCCCGCGCGCCCGGGCATTAGCCGCGGCCTGGATGGGCCGTGGCTCGCGCGGAGCCTCGTCCGCGCCATTTGCTAATTGGCCCGCGCTCGGCCATTGTATGGAGGTGAAACCAAAACCGACGTGCCGAAACTGACTCACACTACCACCCCGCCCCGCCGCCGCCTGCCCGCCTGGCTGCGCACGAGCCTGCCCACGACGGACAATTTCGCCCGCACGCGGTCGCTGCTGGACGAGTTGCGGCTGCATACGGTCTGCCAGAGCGCCGCCTGCCCGAACCATTGGGAATGCTGGAGCAAGGGCACCGCCACCTTCATGATCGGCGGCGACCGCTGCACCCGGGCTTGCGGTTTCTGCGCCGTGAACACCGCCAAACCCCTCGCGCTGGAAGCCGACGAACCCGCCCGCGTCGCGGAAGCCGTCCGGCGCCTGCAACTCCGGCACCTGGTCCTCACCGCCGTCGCCCGCGACGACCTGCCCGACGGCGGCGCCGACCATTTCCGGCGCACCATCGAGGCGGTGCGCGCGGTGAGCCCCCGCACGGTGATCGAGGTGCTCACCCCGGATTTCAACGCGCGGGAGGCGGCGCTCGACACCGTGCTGTCCGCGCGGCCGCAGATTTTCAACCACAACCTCGAGACCGTGCGGCGGCTTACGCCAACGGTGCGGTTCCGGGCGACGTATGAGCGTTCGCTGTTCGTGCTGCAACGGGTCAAGGCGAAGGCCGGCGCGACGGTCTATACCAAGTCCGGCCTGATGCTGGGGCTGGGGGAATCCGAGGAGGAATTATTCGCCACCCTGGCCGACTTGCGCCGGGCCGGCTGCGACCTGCTCACCCTGGGGCAATACCTGCAGCCGACGCTCCGGCATCTGCCGGTGGTGGAGTTTATTCCGCCGGAGAAATTTGCGGAATACGGCGCGCGCGCCCGGGCGCTGGGGTTCCGGCACGTCGCCAGCGCGCCGATGGTTCGCAGCTCCTATCACGCCGACGAGTTCACCCTCCCGCCCGCGCCGGGTTCAGTGGTGGGGTAGCTGCGAGTGGCGCAGATACAGGCTGAACGCCCAGGCTGCCACCGCGATCAGCAGCGCCAGGGCCGCCAGGGTTAGCACCGCCTTCAGGATGCGCGCCTGCCGAAAGACCCGCTCGGTGCGCCGCTTTTCCGCTTGCATGAACAGGGCGAATTCCTGGTCGGCGGAGATCACCGTTTCCACATCGTCCTTCAGCTTCAGGGTCAGCCAGGCGGCGGATGGCCCGCGCCACAGGAGCGGCAGTTTTTCCCGCGCCGGCGCGTCAGCCGGGAGCAGGCCGCAGCGGCTCCAGAAGGGCGCCGTTTCCTGCGTCCAGAGCCGCAGCAGTCCGTGGTTGGTCGCGACGGCGCGCGCGCGCTCCCACAGCAGCGGCCGCAGTTGTTCGGCCAGCGCGTAGTCGGCAAAGGCCTCGCTGTGGAGCAGGCCCTGGCGCTCGGCGATTTGAAGCCCCAACGCGCCCAACAGGTTCCCCTGCGCATCCTCGATCACCTGGAATTCCGTCACGCGCCGGGCCAGGTCTTCGGCCGGGAATTGCATGGACTTCCAGAGCACCGCCAGCCGGCCGAGATCATCCAGCGTCGCCCGCCGCGCGCGATAGTTCGTCGAGCTCACCCGCTCAATTTAGGCAGCTTCCGGGCCGAATCAATGCGAAAAGGCGCCCTCCCGCGCCGCGCGGACGGCGGCGACGAAAGCGGCGGCCCGGCGGGTCAGCTCCGGCCAGTCTCCCGCCTGGAGGAGGGCGGGGGAGACCAGCGCCGTGCCGACGCCCAGCGCCGCGCAGCCGGCCTTCAGGAAATCCGCGACGTTCGGCACGTCCACGCCGCCGGTTGGCACCAGGCGCAAATGCGGCAACGGCCCGCGCAGCGCCTTGATATACCCCGGCCCCAGCTTGTCCGCCGGAAAGATCTTCACGAAGTCCGCGCCCGCTTCGTGCGCGGTTTGCGCTTCCGTGGGGGTATAGGCGCCGAGCATGATGGGGCGCCCGGCGGCATGCGCAATGGCCACCAGCTCCGGGCGGCAGACGGGTGTGACCACAAACTCCGCCCCCGCCGCCAGGGCCGCCCGGCAGTCCTCCGCCTGGAGCACGGTGCCGACGCCTGTCACGGCGCGGGCGCCGATTTTGGCCCGCGCTTCGCGGATGGCCTCCAGCGCGTTGGGGGTGGTCAGGGTGATTTCGATGGCGTTCAGGCCCCCGGCCAGGAGCGCGCCAAACAGCGGCTCCACCTGGGCGGCCCGCGGCGCGCGGACAATGGCGATGATCCCCGCCTGGGTCAGGCGCGCGATAAGGTCCGGACGGGTGGGCATAAAGCTATTCGGTCATCGCCGGTAGGCTTCCGCGAGCAGCGTGACCGGGTGGACCACGCGCACCGGGAGGTTCTTCTGCTTCGCGCCGTTGATGAGTTGCAGGAGGCACCCCGAATTGCCATTGGCCACGATGGCCGCGCCGGTGGATTGAATATGCCGGAGCTTGCGTTCCAGGAGCTGGTTGGCCATCTCCGGCTGCACGATGTTGTAGATGCCGGCGCTGCCGCAGCACCAGGTGCTTTCGGGCAGCTCGACCAACCGCAGGTTGGGGATGAGCCGCAGCAGTTGGCGGGGCTGGGCGGTGATCTTTTGCCCATGCGCCAGGTGGCAGGATTCGTGGTAGGTCACCACCTGCAACGGCGCGGGCCGGGCGGGCGGCTGGACGCCGATCTCCATCAGCCACTCGTGGATGTCTTTCACCTTCCGGTCCCAGAGCGCGGCCCGGTCGCGGTAAACCGGGTCGGCGGCCAGCAGTTTGTGGTAGTGCTTGAGGTGCGAGCCGCAGCCGCCGGCGTTGCTGATGATGGCGTCGAACTGGTCGGGCGGAAACTGCTCGATTTGCTTGCGCGCCAGTTCCTGCGCCAGCGCCCATTCGCCGTTGTGGGCGTGGAGCGAGCCGCAGCAGAGCTGCTTCGGCGGGGTGATGACTTCGCAGCCGTTGCGCGCCAGCACTTCCGCCGTGTCCTGGTTGACATCGCTGAAGATCAGGTCCTGGGCGCAGCCGGTGAGCAGGGCGACGCGGTAGCGCCGGGGGCCCAGGGCGGGCGTGACGGGCGCGATCAGCTCGGCGGAGAACCGGGGCTGAATATCGGGCGTCAACGCCTCCAGCTCGCGCAGGCGCCGGGGCAGGAGCCGGAGCGCGCCGCTGCGCCGGACCAGTGTTTGCAGGCCGAGCTGCTGGTAAAGCCGCAGCAGCCGGCCCACGAACCGCAGGCGGCCCAGGTCCATGAACAGCCAGCGGATGGCAAACGCCCGAATCAGATTGCGCCGTGGCGAGCGGAGCAGGCCGCTGGACTCGGCTTCGGCGCGGGCATGCTCAAACAGCTCGGCGTAATTGACCCCCGCCGGGCAGGCGGTCATGCAGGCCAGGCAGCCGAGGCAGAAATACATTTCTTCCGCAAAGGTGCGCGTCAATTCCATCCGGTCGTCGGCCAGGGCGCGCAGGAGCGCGATGCGCCCGCGCGGGCTGTGGCGCTCGACCTTGGTCGCGTCGTAGGTCGGGCAGGTGGGCAGGCATAACCCGCAGTGCATGCACTGCTGCACCACCGCGTAGTCGAGGCCCTTCAGGTGAGAAACCGGGGGTGTCACGCGTCAAACATCTTTCCCGGGTTCAGAATCCCGCGCGGGTCGAGCGCCCGGCGCAGCTCGCGCATGACGCGCATCTGGGCGTCCCCGGCAAACCGGGGCAGGAAGGATTTCTTGGACACGCCAATGCCATGCTCGCCGGTGATGGTGCCGCCCAGGCGAATCGCCTCGGTGAAGATTTCCTGGAAAGCCTGCTCGACCCGGTGCATTTCCTCCGCGTTGCGCTCGTCGGTGAGGAAGGTGGGATGCAGGTTGCCGTCGCCCATGTGGCCGAAGGTGCCGATGCGCAACTGGTATTTGGCGGCGACGGCGGCCACGAAGCGAATCATCCGGGCCAGCTCGCTGCGGGGCACGGTGGCGTCTTCGAGAATGGTCGTCGGGGAAACCCGGGCCAGGGCGGAGAGGGCGCTGCGCCGCGCCGTGGCCAGCCGGGCGGCCTCGGCGTCGTCTTTGGCAACGCGCACCTCCGTCGCCCCGTTCTGGCGGGCGATGCGTTCCATTTGGGCGGCTTCCTCGGCAACCGCGCCGGGGTGGCCGTCGGTTTCCATAAGCAGCAGCGCCTCGCAATCCAGCGGCAGGCCGACCCGGGCGAAGTCTTCAACGCACTGGATGGTGGTGCGGTCCAGGAACTCCAGCGTGCAGGGAATAATTTGGGCGGCAATAATGTCCGAAACCGTCTGGGCGGCCTGGTCCATCTGGGGAAAGGTCGCCAGCAGGGTTTTCTGGGCCGCCGGTTTGGGGATGAGCTTGAGCAGCACTTTGGTGATGACTCCCAGCGTGCCCTCGGAGCCGATGAACAGATCGCGCAGTGAGTAGCCCGCCGCATCCTTCACGCACTTATTGCCTGTCCAGAGCACCTCGCCCTCCGGCAGCACCACCTCCAGCCCCATGACGTAATTGCGCGTGACGCCGTATTTGAGGCCGCGCAGCCCGCCGGAGTTCTCGGCTACGTTGCCGCCGATGGTGGATATCTTCAGGGAACCGGGGTCCGGGGGATAGAACAGGCCCGCCGCGCTCGCGGCGTCGGCGATGGCCTGCGTCGTGGCGCCCGCCTCGGCCAGCAGGGTGAGATTGGCGCGGTCCAGTTCCAGCACTTTGTCCATTTTGGCCAGGCCCAGGACGAGGCTCCCGGGGCTGGGCAGGCTGCCGCCGCTCAGGCCGGTGCCGGAGCCGCGCGTCACGACGGGGGTCCGGGCCTGGCCGGCCAGCTTGAGCACGCCGACGACCTGTTCGGTGGAGCGGGCAAAGACAACGCACTCCGGCAGTTGCTGCAGCGCGGCGGTGCCGTCGAAGGAGTAGGGGATCAGGTCTTCCTTTGCCGTCAGGACCTGGTCGGCGCCCACGAGACGCCGCAGTTCGGAGAGCATGTGTTGCTCGAGTGCCATAACAGTTCGCCCCGACAGGATGAAGGAGCCGGGCCGCCAGGTCAAGGAAACGCCCACCGCGCGGGCGGGGTACGAGTTGCCACCCAGCGGGTCTTTCGGCTACATCATGGGCGTATGACAACGATCAAACCGTTCCCGTCCCGGATGCCGGCGCTGCTTTTGGCGCTGGCCGTCGCCGGCCCCGGCCCGGCGGGCGCGCTCGAAGACTGGCAAAATCCCCAGCTGACGGGCCGCAACAACCTGGCGCCCCACGCCACCATGGTCATCTGCCCGGACGCCAGGACCGCGCGGCAGATCGGCCCGGTATCGAATGCCGAGCGGGTGAAATCGCCCTTCTATCGCTCGCTCAACGGCCGGTGGAAATACCATTACGGCCAGAACCACCGCGCCCGCGTGCCGGATTTCTGGAAACCCGGATTTTGCGACCAGGCCTGGCCGGCCATCCCGGTGCCGGCCAACGTCGAGCTGGAGGGCTATGGCATCCCGATTTACGTGAACATCCCCTACCCGTGGCCCAAACCCTGGCGCCCGCCGCTGGTGCCGGCCGATGACCCGAACAATACCGTCAATTCCTACCGCCGCCCGTTCACCGTGCCCGCGGCCTGGGCGGGCCGCCCGGTGCTGCTGACCTTTGACGGCGTGAACTCCTTTTGCCAGGTCTGGGTCAACGGCCACTTCGTCGGCATGGGCAAGGATTCCCGAACGCCGCTGGAGTTCGACCTCACGCCGTTCCTTGTCCCCGGCGAGAACATGCTGGCGGTCGAGAACTTCCGCTGGTGCGACGGCTCCTATCTCGAAGATCAGGACTTCTGGCGCCTGAGCGGCATTTTCCGGGATGTCTATCTCTGGTCGCCGCCCGAGGTCCATATCCGCGACTTCGAGGTCCAGACCGACCTGGATGCCCGGTACCGCGACGCCACGCTGCAGGTTAACTTGAAGATTACCAATTACACCCGCCGGCCCCGCGCGTTATTCCTCGAGGCGACCCTGCTCGATCCGGCCGGCCGCCCCGTCGGGGGCTTCGGCGCGCCGAAGCCGGCTTATGCCGAGCCGGGCCGGGAAACCGAGGCGGCCCTTCATGCCCGCGTATCCAACCCGCTGAAATGGAGCGCGGAGACGCCCTGGCTCTATCAGTTGCTGCTCACCCTCCAGGACAACCGGAAACGCGTGCTGGAGGTGATTCCCGTAAAGGTCGGGTTCCGAAAAGTCGAGATCAAGGACGGAAACCTGCTGGTCAACGGCCAGCGCATCCTGATCAAGGGCGTGAACCGGCACGAAAGCGACCCCGACTACGGCCAGGCCGTCACCGTGGACAGCATGATCCGCGATATCCACCTGATGAAGCAATACAACTTCAACGCCGTCCGCACCGCGCATTACCCGAACCAGCCGGCCTGGTATGATCTCTGCGACCGTTACGGACTGTATTTGGTGGACGAAGCCAACATCGAAAGCCACGGCATGGGCTACGGCGCGGAATCGCTCGCGCGGGTCCCGGAATGGCGGGCCGCGCACCTGGACCGCACCCTCCGGATGGTCGAGCGCGATAAAAATCACCCCTCGGTGATCATCTGGTCCCTCGGCAACGAGGCCGGCAACGGCACCAATTTCATGGCCACCTACGACTGGATTAAACAGCGCGATCCCAGCCGCCCGGCGCAGTATGAGCGCGCCGGCTTCGCGCGCAACACCGACATCATCTGCCCGATGTATCCCCGCCCGAGCATGCTCCGGCAATACGCCGCGGGCGAACGCATCGAAAGCAAGTGGGGGGACGAATTCACGCTCCCGGCGGGATCCCGGCGCGCGCGCCCGTTCATCATGTGCGAATACGCCCACGCCATGGGCAACAGCACCGGCAATCTCTGGCTCTACTGGGATTTGATCTATACCCAGCCCTTCCTGCAGGGCGGGTTCATCTGGGATTGGGCGGACCAGGCGCTGCGCGAGCCCTGCGCCCGCAACGCCGCGCGCACGGTGCGCCGGCCCAAGCCGGGCGAGCCCACCTTCTGGGCGTTCGGCGGCGATTATGGCCCCCCCGGCACGCCCAGCGACCAGAACTTCCTGTGCAATGGCCTAGTGACGCCCGATCGTCGGCCGCACCCGGGCTTGCTGGAAGTGAAGCACGTTTACCAGTCCATCCACTGCCGGCCGGTTGACCTGGCGGGCGGTTCGCCGGCCTCAACCAGCCCCCGGCAGCCGCGGGTGATCGAAGTGAAGAACGGGTTTGATTTCCTCAACCTGAAAGACCTGGCAACGGTAAGCTGGCGCCTGACCGGGGAGGGCCGGGAACTGCAAAAGGGCGAATTGCCCGCCCCCAATCTCCCGCCCCGCGCAACCGCGTCCCTCGCCCTCCCGGTGAAGCCCTTTAAGCCCGCGCCGGGCGTGGAATACTTTCTCGAAGTCAGCTTCCGCCTGAAGCATGACGAACCCTGGGCCCGGCGGGGGCATGAGCTCGCCTGGGAGCAGTTCCAACTGCCGGAGATGGCGCCGGCGGTGGCGCCGGACCTGGCCCGCCTCCCGGCGCTGCGCCTCCGACAGGCGCCCTCGCAAACCACCGTCACCGGCCGGGACTTTGCCGCCACCTTCGACCCGCGGGCCGGCACGCTTTGCTCGCTGAAGTTCAAGGGCGTCGATCTGATCCAGGCGCCGCCGCGCCCCGACTTCTGGCGCGCCCCGACGGATAACGACCGCGGGCGCGACATGGCCCAATCGCAAGGCATCTGGCGCACCGCGCACACCGGCGCCGAGGTGCGCGCCTTCCGCGCCGAGGAAAAGGCGGACACGGTTGTCGTGACCATCCACCAGCGGCTGCCCCGGGTGGAAGCGGATTGGACCGCCACTTACACCGTGCATCGGACGGGCGATATCGAGGTGGAGGCGGCGTTCGCCCCCGGCCGGACCAACCTGCCCCCACTGCCGCGCCTGGGCCTGCAAATGATCATGCCGCCCGGGTTTGACCACATCACCTGGCTGGGGCCCGGGCCGCAGGAAACCTACTGCGACCGCCAGGACGCGCGCGTCGGCCTGTACTCGGGTTCGGTGCGCGAACAATTCTTCGCGGACTACGTCGAGCCGGGGGAAAGCGGCAACAAGGTGGAAGTCCGCTGGGCGGCGCTGACCAATCGCAAGGGCCTCGGCTTGCTCGCCGTCGGGCAGCCGCGGCTCAGCGTCAATGCCCTCCACCACACGCCCGACGACCTCCAGGCCGCGGCGCATCCGTTCGAGCTGCCGCGGCGGGATTTCGTGGTGCTCAACCTGGACTGGCGGCAGCAGGGCCTGGGCGGCGACAACAGTTGGGGCTACTGGCCGCACGAGCCCTATCTCATCCCCTGCCAGGCGCAGCGCTACCACTTCCGCCTGCGGCCCTTCGACGCGGACAGCCTGCCGGGCCGAACGGTGGCCCGCGTGGCCGGACAGTTGGCGCGGCAGCGGATTCCGTGAGCCTCATGCCGCCGTGGCTGAAACTTGACTGGCGTGTCTCCGCCGGGCTGGCTCTGGCCGCCGCGGCGGTCATCTGGTGGGGGCTCGATGCCCTGGAACCGCGCGTCAACTGGCTGCGGGTGGAAGCCCCGCGCCGCGCGGTTGCCGGACAGCCCCTGACGCTGCGCGTGCACCTGGCCCCGCTGGCGGAGCCGGCGCGCGTGTGCGCCGATCTCCATTGGGGAACAACGCGCAACGGCACCCTCGGATGCCTGGCCTGCGGCGGCTCCCAACCCGCCGGCCCGGAGGGCGGCACCTTTGATTTCACCCTCCGGGTGCCCTCCATGAAGGAACTGCAATTCGTCTCCGGGCTCATCTACCTGAGCCGGACGGGCCAGTGGCGCGACCATACCCGGATGGCGTTCACCGAGTTCATCCCGGTGCGCGACGGCGCGGGCGCCCGGGTCGAGACGCAACTCAAACCCCTGCGCGTGCAACCGCCCGACGACCGCGCGGGCCGTTCCCCGCGCGCGGCGGCGGTCCCCCGCTGGCTGACCGCGCTGCTGTTCCTGGCCGGCGCCGTGATGGCGCGGCGAGCCGTGGCCGCCCCCGCCGCCTCCGCCGCCGGCGCGGACACCCGCTTTTGGCAGATCCTCGCCGTGCTGCTGCTGCTGGCCGGCCTGGGGGAACTGTTCGCGGTGGAGGACTGGCTGGGCGCGCGCGCCCGGGAAATCGCGCGTGCGCATGATCTCTACTACCTGCGATCCGCGTTCCAGAAAATCAGCGTCAGCCTCGCCGGCGCGGCGACCCTCGTCTGGCTGATCCTCGGCGGCCGCGCCCGCCGCCCGCGCCGGCTGCTGCTGCTGGCCGGCGGCCTTTACCTCGGCATTTCCGCGGCCAACCTCGTATCGCTGCACGCCGTGGACCGTTTCGCCGACCTCTCCTGGCGCGGCATCACGCTCGTGCAGGCGCTCAAACTCGCCTGCGCCCTCCTGATTCTGATCGGGATTCACACCGCCCGGCGGGCGGAAAACTGACCGCCGCCGACCTTTGGCGTTCGGGATATGCGCGTGATTCGAACCTGTCTTATCGAAGCCGGGCTGCCCTCGCTCGAAGAGGCGCGCCGGCGGGTGCTCGAGGAAATCCGCCGGGCCAAACGCGAGGGCGTCCGGGTGCTCAAAGTGATTCACGGCTACGGCTCGTCCGGCAAGGGCGGGGCGCTGTGCGTCGGCCTGCGCAAATCCTTCCGGCTGCGCCGAAAAGAGGGGGTCATCCGGGATTTTATCCCCGGTGACGATTTTTCCATATTCACCCCCCAGGTGCTGGCCCTGCTGGACGCCGTGCCCGAATTGCGCGGCGACCCGGATTTGAACGCCACCAACGAGGGCATCACCATTCTGTGGCTGAAGTAAGCCGCTTAAAAAAGCGCCCGCGCGGGCTGGCCGAATCCGCTGCCGGGGGAATTTGGCCGTGAACAGTAGCGCGCGCTCCCGTGCTGCCGCTGCTTTGCGGGAGAGCGCGAAGGGCTGCGGGCCTTGATTTTTCAGTTATGCAGAGATGCAAACCCCGGGGAAAGCCCATCCTTCCGGCTTCGCGGCGGGCTGAATCACTGCTTGCGCCGGTAAATCTTCCAATGCGGGTTTGGCCGTTATTTATTAGCCACCAACCCCCCGGCGGCCGTTCAAACCGCCGGGGGCATTGGCTTGCGGCTTATGGAGCCATTATCGGCACTTGATTTGGATGACGACCCGCGCGGGAGCGCTGTGGGGTTGGAAGGTTTGCCCGCCGTCAAAAGACACCCAGAAGTCCAGCATGGCATCCAAGTGATAGAGCAAAACCTCGCCGGGATTGGGAGGCGCGAAGGTGGCGCTGAAACCGTGAAGGGCGAGGTCTTTGATAAGGATTCCGGGCGAATAGAGTTCCGGTTGCTCCGGCGGTGAGAGATACCGGCCCATCAGCGGCGGAAGACTTTCACCGGGGAACTGGTTTAGCGGCAGGCCGCCCGTCAGGATTAGCGAGACGGGTCCGTTGGTGGCGGGGTGCCAGCTATGGCCCTGGTCGAGGCTGATCTCGGTGAACACGTCAAAGCCGCTGCTGATGGTGCAGTGGCTGGTGGCGCTTGGTTTAATCAGGGTTACGCCGCGCGAAAGCAGGGAGGGGCTTTCGCGGAGCATGACACTAAAGGAGCTGGTGGCGCCCGTGGTTTCCAGGGTCAGCAGTTCGGCGTCGTAGATTTGCCAGGCAGTCGGGTTGGGGGCTGTGAACACACGGTAGTAGCGCTCGAGGTTGGTCGCGACCGTGTCGGTGAACTGAAACCAGCCCGCCGAGTTGGCAAGGTTGGTGCCGAGGGTTTGCCAGGACAGGGGGAGCGTGAGGCTGGGGACGGACTGGACCACGTAGGGCCAGCCCGGGATGCCGGTTGCGGTGAGGGCCATCACCCCACCGCCCAGGTTGCTGATATCGAGGACGCTGTTGGTCAGGTCGTCTCCGGTCAGCACGTGGAAGCAGATCGCGCCGGTGACGCTGGTGTAGGGGTCGGACAGGGTGTAAGTGAGCAGGTCGCCGCCGACGTAGTCGGGTTTGGGCAGCCAGGCCAGGGAACTGGTGCCGACCAGCGCGGCGGGGCCGCCGTTGGTGCTCAGGGCGCTGACGTCCGCAAGGTTCAGGGGGTCGCCATCAGGGTCCAGGTCTTCGGCCAGCAGCGCCGCGACGGGCAGGAGCTGTTTTTCATTCTGGAGCACGTAGAGGATGTGCGGGCCGGGAACGGGTGGCGTGTTGGCGAGGTGGACGACGCTGCCGGTGCTGCCGAGGAATTGGCTGTTGCCCGGGTATTCGGCCAGGATTGGGGTTAGGCCATGCGCCAGGCCGGCGGTGTCCATGAGCGCCTGGCCATTGTCCAGGGGCACGGGCGGCCCGAGCGGGACGCCGTTGGTCGTAAAGGTGACGCTGCCGGTGGGCGTAACGTTCGTTTCCGCGTTGAGCGCGTTGACGAGGGCCCGAAGTGTGACCGTCTCCTCCGGCAGCGAGGGATTCGGTCGAGTCGTCACCGAGGTCACGGTGGGCACGGGCGTCACCACCTCGAGACGGATCTGATTGGTCACGCTTTCATCTATCCACACCGTGCTGCCAGGCGCCGGGGCGCCGCTCAGGAAAACGGGGGTGGGATTGAAGGCGCCGGTTTTGGCCCCGGCATAATGGAAGAGCTGATAACTGCCGTCGCGCAAGGGGCCGGCGCCCAGCACTCGAATCGTCACGACTTGGTTATCCACCGCCAGGTCGCCTCCCACCCGGATCAGGTCGTTGGTGCCGCCGCTCATGGCCGGCGCGTTGGTCAGCTCGAAAACGGTGAGCGCGCCGCTCGCCAGGGTCAGGTTGCCCAGGAAGGTAAGGGTTCCCAGGCTGTCGCCCGGTTCAAGACGGCCCCGCATCTGGACGGTGACGTCGCCGCTCACGCTGCCGCCGCCCTGGAGTGTCTGGTTGGCAAGGCCGCCCAGCTCGAACCCGCCCGTGACCATGGACACCTCCAGCGACGCGCCGTCCGCCACCGTGATGACCGGGCTGTAGGGGATCGCCGCCGCATCGGCCAGGGCGAGCGTGCCGCGGTGGATGACGGTGTTTCCGCTGTAGGGGCTGGCGCCGGCGCCGGACAGGCGCAATAGTCCGCTGCCGTTCTTGGTTAAGGAACTGCCCGTTCCGCTGATGGGGCCGTTGACCGCGATGGTGCCGGCGGCGTCGCAGGTCAGGCCGAACCCGGCGCTGTTGATTCCCGCCAGCGCCAGTTCTCCGCTGGCGCAGGAGATCGTCGCCGCCGCCGCCAGGGTGATCGGCCCGGAGAAGCGGTTGTTGCCGCTGACGGCGTAAAGCGCGCCGCCGCCGTCACCGTTTCCGGCGAGCGTCACCGGCTCGGCGCTGCTGTAGTTCACGCCGCCCTGAAAGGCCAGGGCCGCGCCGTTGCTGACGACGGTGCCGCTGCTCGTGGCGCCCAGCGCGTTGGGGGCGGTGATAATCAGCGTGCCCGCCTTGACCAGCGTCAGCCCGCCGTAACTGTTGCCGGCCCCCAGCGTGGCCGGGCCGGCACCTTGTTTGACCAGCGGACCCGCGCCGCCGAGGCTGCCACCGGAAAAGCGGTAGGCGGTCGCCGTATTGCTGATCAGCACCGAGCCGGGCGCCACGCCGCCCACCGCGATCGTGATGTCCGGGTGGCTGGCGCCATCGCGGAAGGTGACGAAATCACCGTCCCCGTAGGCGCCCGGGAAACCGCCCACGTCCCAATTGCCGGCCACGTTATCCCAGATCGCGGAGGCGGCGCCACTCCAGTAAAGGTTCGCCCCCGCGTAGGCGATCTCGAGGTAGGGACTGTAGCTGGGAAGGCCGTTTTCCCGCGCATGAAACAGCCCGGCGACGATGGAGCCCGGCCCCCCGAAGCTGGATTGATACAGCACCAGGCCGTTATTTTGCTGGCCGCCGTACCATTGGGCGACGGAACGCTGGACTTCCCAGGTGACCCAGGCTGGCGGCGCAATGGCATCCGGCGGGGTGCCGTCCGCCCGCTTGATTTTGCGCGGGGGATTGCCGTCGTCCACCTTGTCGTTCCAGGCCCCATTTTGGAGGGTCCACGGCTGGGTCTGCAGGTCGTCGCGGTACCTCCAGTTGACTCCGTGGCCGGAGGTGCCGTTGTAGATGTTTTCATACCAGGACATGCCGCTGATAATGCGGTAAGGGGTGATGCCAAGGGCGTTATCCTTTTGCATGCTGTAGTCGTTATAGTAATAAAGCCCCAGTGTGGCGCGGGTCAGGCTCTGGAAGCTGAGCGACGGCAGGGTGAATTGGACCAGCGTGCAATCACTCATGCCGCTGTTGTATTGGACGCGGAGATAAGAGCAGCCGCCGTAGTTGTCCGACTTGTGGCTCTCGTCCAGCTAGGCATCGGCCGCACCGGCGTAGCCATTAATTCCCGGCTGCAGTTTCACCGTTGCCGCGGGCAGGGAAGCCGCCACAGCCAGGATCAGGAATGCGCCGGCGAGGCCGGCGCGGAATGCCCGGGTGCCGCAGGCCCCGCGGGCGGGGGAGGGGAGTTTTGTTTTCATGGGAGGTTTGGTTTCAGGTTGTTCATGGACGGAGGCGTGGGCGGGCGGATTTTTGGTTTTGCCCTCGCCGCCAGTGAGCAGGGCGCACCCCTCCTGTAGCCAATGGAGGGCCGCCCTGCGTGGACGTTTTCATACTATTTCCGCCCGGCCCAGTCTTGGCGCCGGGCACCTGCTACAATCAGTTGTTATCCGCCAAGGCGAAATATAATCGCTGTTCCCGTGCTTGTCAAGCGGGTTTCAGACGGTTGGGGATGCCTCAAATAAATCCCTCGTGCCGGGGCGGCCTTCGGGCTAGATTTGCCGGGATGTCCACGGCGTATTATCAGGCGCTAGACGCGATCATTCAGCATGTGGAAGCGCTGCAGGAGCGCGGGGTTCGCTTTATCCCGGTCGCGCCGGAGACCCTGGCGCGGCTGCGCGAACCGCCGCCGGTTGCCGTTCCCGCCGGCCCGGCCCGATCCGTGCCGTCCCCGTTCCCGTCGGCAACTCCGGCGCTTCCCACGGCTCCGGCGGCCCCGCCGCCGCCCCTGGCGGCCTCGCCGCCGTTGAGTTTGGAAGCCCGGGCGGCGGCTATGGCCGGGTTGCGCCAGCGCGTGCTGGCTTGCGTGAAGTGTCCCCGGCTGGCGGCGGCGCGCCGGAACGTGGTTTTTGGCGTGGGTGCCCTGGACGCCCGGCTCATGTTCGTCGGCGAAGCGCCGGGCGCCGATGAAGATGCCCAGGGCGAGCCGTTCGTTGGGCGGGCGGGTGAGTTGCTTACCAAGATCATCCGCACAATGGGGCTGACCCGGGAGGCGGTCTATATCGGGAATATTCTCAAGTGCCGCCCGGACACGCCCGGCCAGGCTTCCGGCAATCGCAAGCCCACCCCGGAGGAGATGCAGACCTGCCTTCCCTATTTGCACGAGCAAATTGATATCATCCGGCCGGAGGTCATCGTCGCGCTGGGGGCGACCGCGGTCGAGGGGTTGCTGGGCCGGACAGCCGGCATCACCCGAATCCGCGGCCAGTGGCATACGTATCGCGGCACGCCGCTGATGCCCACCTACCATCCGGCTTACCTGCTGCGCAAAACGTCGCTGGACGAGAAACGCCGGGTTTGGGAGGACATGCTGCTGGTGATGGAACGCCTTCGCCTGCCGATCAGCGAAAAGCAGCGCAACTTCTTCCTCAAGGCACTCACGGGCTGATTCCGGCGGGGGACTCCGGGTCGTTTGTTATCGGCGCCTGGGTTTCGGTAGAGGAGGGCGAAAAGATTTTTCTAAACCCAAAGCCGTTGCTGTGCGGCAAGACCCCCTCTCCGAAGCGCTTAACCACCGTCAACCCACAACCGCACCCTCCTCGGTTCCTGAACGATAAAACCAACGCCCCTGAACACGTTCCCGAACCAATCCCGCCAATCACTCCCCCTGCGCGAATAGCCTGAGGCTAAACTTCCAACCAAACTCACCCCAATCAGTCGAATACTCCGCCCACGATGAGGGCAACGCAAGCAGCCGCCTTTCGGCAACCTCCGCCCGGGAGGGGGAATCTCCCCGCCAGCTTTGACCCCATCCCGCCCAAAAACCAGGGCGCGCGACAACACCCGGCCCCCCGTTCCGCGTTTGGGTTAAGGAGGTGGCAAGGCGGGCGGTTTTGGCAATCTCGCGCCCACCGGGCACGCCCGCAGGGCAGCGTTGCTCTCAGGGGCGGCCGCTGCTTTGGATTGATGGGCGCTTTCATTCCGGCCCCCAGGTTGGCTGTCCCCGGCCAAACCGCTGGATTCCGTGGCCCCCCCCTCCTTCGCCCCTTAAAAAAAGTTGACTGCCGGGGGGAGACTGTGCATAGTATTATTTATAATAGAGACAAGACGTCCTAAACAGGTAATAAACACGTATAGTTGAAAGCATGAAAAAAACACTTATCGCAATCCTTGTATTCGCGAGCGCCGTTGCCGGCGTAAACGCACAACCCATGAACCATGGCGGGGGGATGACAAATAATGCCCCCTCCGCAGACCTGGTAAAGCTGCTGCGCCAGCCCAAAGTGCAGGCCTTGAACAGCGCCATGAGAGAGCTTTGGAGCGCCCACATGTATTGGACGCTGATTACCGTGGATGCCTACTATAACGATCCCAAAGGGCTGGGGGCGAAGCTGGATCGCCTGCTGCAAAACCAAAAAGACATTGGCGCGGCCATTGTGCCTTACTACGGGAAAGCCGCCGGCGACCAACTGGCCAAGCTGCTAACGGAGCATATCCAGTTGGCCGTGCCGGTCCTGAAAGCGGCCAAGGAGGATAACAAGGCCGAGCTGGATAAAGCGGTGAAGAACTGGTACGCCAACGCCAAGGAGATTGGAAGTTTCCTGGCCACCGCCAACCCTAAAAACTGGACGGCCAAGGAAACCGAGGGCGCCCTGGAGATGCACATTACGCACACCATTGCCTATTCGGTCAGCATTCTGAAGGGCGATTACAACCAGTCGTTCGGCGGTTTTGAAGAAGCCCTGCGTCACATGCTGCACCTGGCAGATATTCTGACCGAAGGCATCGCCAAGCAGTTCCCGGCCCGGTTCCACTAATTCCGGAAACCCGTCCGGGTGGGTGATTTGCGCGCCCGCCTTTGCGTCGGGCTTGCGGGGTGGGCGCGCGCTTCCGGTTTCGCGGGGCGCCGGGCGGGCGGACTCCCGGCCGTGGCGCCGGGGTCCGCTTCCGGGCGGCGGGGTTTCGCTCCCGGGCGCGGGGCCTACTTGGGGAGCTTCTGGTCGGCGGCCTCGCAGAGGACGTGGAAGAGGAGGGTGTGGGCTTCCTGGATGCGGGCGGTATTGTCGCCGGGGGCCAGCAGGTCGAGCGTGGCGACGCCTTTGGTGAAGCCGCCGTCGCGGCCCAGGAAGCAGATGCTCTTCATCTTCTTGCGGTTGGCCTCTTCGAGCGCGCGCAGGATGTTGCGGGATTTGCCGCTGGTGGTGAAGGCGATGAGGAGGTCGCCCTTTTGGCCGAGGCCCCAGACCTGGCGGGCGAAGATTTCGTCGGCGTGGTAGTCGTTGCAGACGGCGGTCATGAACTCGCCGTTGACGGTGAGCGAGAGGGCGGGGTAGGGGCGGCGGTCCTCGCGGAAGCGGCAGAGGAACTCGGTGGCCACGTGGGAGGCGTCGGTGGCGCTGCCGCCATTGCCGCACAGCAGCAGTTTATGCCCGCGGGACAGGCAGTCCACCACCAGGGCCACCGCCCGGTCGAGGGGTTTGGCCAGCGCGCCCAGGGCGCGGGTGACGGCGAGGGAATCCTGAATTGCGCGTTGCAGCAGTGTCATGCCGGCCAGGATAGCGGAAGGCGGGGGAATGGGAAACGGAAAATGCGGCGGGCGGCGCGATTGGGAGTCGCGCGCGGGGGCGGCGGGTTGTAAGCTGTTGGCGGCATGAACGCCACCGACCAGATACGGAAGAAGCTCGGGACATTGCCCCACCAGCCGGGCATTTACCTGATGCGGGACCGCTTCGGGACGGTCATCTATGTGGGCAAGGCGCGGGATTTGCGCAAGCGGGTGAGCCAGTATTTCCAGCCCGCGCGGCGGCGGGGATGGGATTTGAAGTTCAAGGCGCTGGTCGAGGCGATTCACGATTTCGATGTGCACGTGGTGCGCAGCGATCCGGAGGCGGTGCTGCTGGAGGGCAAGCTCATCAAGGAGTTTCACCCGCGCTACAACGTCAGTTTCCGCGACGACAAGCAGTTCCTGATGCTCAAGGTCAACCTGAACGACCCGATCCCGCGGTTTACGCTGACGCGCCTGAAGCAGGACGACGGCGCGCGCTATTTTGGGCCGTTCCCGAACTCGAGCGCGCTGCGCACCACGCTGGCGCTGGTGCGGCGGCGGTATCACCTGCGCGGCTGCCGCCCGCTCACCCCCACCGCGCGGGATTACCGGCATTGCCTCTACGCCCACCTGCGCTACTGCACCGCGCCGTGCATCGGCAATGTGTCGTCCGCGGAATACCGGGCGCAGGTGCGGGCGGCGTGCGAGTTCCTCGAGGGCCAGTGCGCGGAGATGCAGGAGCAACTGGCGGCGGAGATGCGGGCGGCGGCGGCGGCGCAGGAATACGAGCGGGCGGCCCGGTTGCGGGACCTGCTGTCGGATTTGCAGAGCACGACCCGGAAGCTGAGCCGCTTCCCGCGCGTGCCTTACCGCCTGCCGCGCGCGCTGGATCCGGAGAAGGACCTGGCCGAGCTGGCGCGGGTGCTCGGCCTGCCCGCGCCGCCGCCGCGCATCGAGGGGTTTGATATTTCCAACATCAGCGGCACCTTTAAGGTGGCGGCGCTGGTCAGCTTCCGCCACGGCCGCCCGGACCGGGCCAACTACCGGCGTTTCCAGATCAAGACCGTGGCCGGGCAGGATGATTTCGCCTCGGTGGCCGAGGTGGTGCGCCGACGCTACACGCGGGTGCTGAAGGGGCTGTCCGCCGGCGCCCCGCCCGCCGCCCGCCCCGGCGGCCCGCCGCCCGCGGCCCGCGCCGCCCCCGCCGCCGCCGCGCTCCCGGATCTCATTCTCATTGATGGCGGCAAAGGGCAGTTGAGCGCGGCGCGGGCGGAGCTGGAGAAGCTGGGGCTGGGGCACATTCCGCTGATCGGGCTGGCCAAGGAGTTCGAGGAGATTTACCGGGCCGGCCGGCCCGCGCCGCTCCGGCTGCCGCCGGAAAGCGGCGCGCTGAAGCTTTTGCAGCGCGTGCGGGACGAGTCGCACCGTTTCGCCAACACCTACAATGCGCAACTGCGGCTGCGCAAGATTTCGGAGAGCCTTCTGGATGAGTTTCCCCACATCGGCCAGCGGCGCAAGGCGGCCTTGCTAAAGAAGTTCGGCTCCGTGCAGCGCCTCCGGCGGGCGAGCGTCGAGCAGATTGCGGAGGTGCCCGGGTTCGGCGGCAAAACCGCGGCGGAGTTGAAGGCGTTTCTGGCCGCGCGCCCGGGCGGCGGGGTTTGAGGCGGCGGCGGCCGTGGAGGCTCCGCCGGCGGATTTAAAGCGTGCCCCGGCGGCCGGGGTGCGCTTTAATCGGGGCCGGATGAATATTCAAGTGGCGGTTTTGTGCGATGCGGCGACGGATGACAACGGCAAGCTCAATTTGCTGGGGGCGTTTGATACGATCTACACGCAGCAGCTCCCGGCGGTTCATCCGCAATGCTCGATTGCGCTGCGGGTGACGTTTGCCAGCGCGGACGAGGGGCGGCACCAGTTGCAGGTGAACTTCGTGGACGCCGACGGCCGCTCCATCGCGCAGTTTCCGCCCATCCCGGTGGAGGTGACGCTCCCGGACGATATGCATTTTGGCACGCGCAACTTCATCGTGAACATTCAGCAGTTGAAGTTCGACCACCCCGGGTTGTATGCCATTGACATCGCCCTGGACGGACGGCCGCAGGCGAGCATCCCGCTCCTGGTGCGGCACACGCCGCCGGGGCCGGCGTGACCGGTCCGGGCGCCCGCGGGCGGGCGGCGCGGCGCCTCAGCGCAGGTGCTCCCACTCGGGTTCGTTGTCGAAAATCCAGCGGTAGTAATCCTTTTCGCGGAGCTCGCTGGCGGCTTCCTCATCCACCACCACGGTGGCGCGGGGATGCAACTGGAGGGCGGTGGCGGAAATCATGCTGGTGATCGGGCCTTCGACGGCCTGGGCGATGACCCGGGCCTTGCTGTCGCCCGTGGCCAGGAGGACGCAGCGGTGGCATTCGAGGATGGTGCCGACGCCCATGGTGATGGCGCGCCGGGGCATCTTATCCTCGCCGCCGAAGGCCCCGGCGTTTTGTTTGAGCGTGGTGGGGGTGAGGGCCTTGACGCGGGTGCGGGAATGGAGCGCGGACAGGGGCTCGTTGAAGCCGATGTGCCCGGCTTTGCCGATGCCCAGGATCTGCAGGTCAATGCCGCCGAATCCCTTGATCGTCGCCTCATAGCGGAGACATTCCTCGTTGAGGTTGGTGGCGAGGCCGTTGGGCAGATGGGTGTTCCGAATATCCACGTTCACATGGCGGAAGAGGTGATGATTCATGTAGTAGCGGTAGGAATTCGGGTCCGCCGGGAACAGCCCCACATACTCGTCCAGGTTAAAGGTGCGGCAGAGGGAGAAATCCAGGTTCTCGGTTTGGTGCAGGCGCACCAGGTGGCGGTAGAGGCATTCCATCGTCTGGCCGGTGGCCAGCCCCAGAACCAGGTGCGGGTTGGCGCGCAGTTCGTGGGCGACAATGCGGGCGACCAGGGCGGCGGCGGCTTCCTTATTCGGTTGTATAATGACTTCCATCGCCCGGATGCTGCCACAAACGGAAGAAAAAAGACACCCCTAAAATGCAGCCCCGCTTTCCGCCTCTCGCCGCCGGGCAATCCCCTCCGCCGCGGCCGGGGAACTAACGCCGCGCCGCGGTGGGCTCGGGCGCGGAGGGCGTCTGATCCGGGTCCAGCGGGCGGATGAGCGGAATGAGGACGCCCGGCTTGTCCGGCGGCGACGCCGCCGCGGCGGGGGGCGGGCTGTTATTCGGCGGCGGGGGCTGGGAATCCGGGCCGCGCCGAGGGGGTACCGCGGGGAACGGCAGCGGCGGGGAATCGCCCGCGCCGGGAGCGGCGGCGGTTGCGGGGCCGGGCCCGAGGGCCGCGGCCAGCTTCTGGAGCACGGCCAGGGAGCGTTGCCGGCTCGCGCGGCGCGCCTGGTGGAGTTCATGCAGCCGGCGGTCTTCAATCTCTTTGGCCGCTTCGGCCAAAGTCCGGGCCGTCAGCCGGATCAGCCGGGTCTTGCGCTTGCGCAATAACTGGCCCGAGCGGGAGGCCTGGGTTTGCTCGGTAATGCGGTAGAACAGCGTTCCCTGCTCATTCTGGCAGACGCAGGGGGCGATGACCCGAACCTGGCCGCGCGCTTCCGGTGGCGGCTGGCAGGCCGCGCCGTCCCGGTACCGGAGCCGGCCCGACGCCGCGTCATGAACCAGCTCGCCCCGGGCTTCGGCGAGCAGCCGTGCCCGGACATCCGGCGGAAGAAACAGGTTCCGGAGATCGTCGCCGTTGAAGCCCGGACGGTAGGCTGCTTCCCCGGCGGGGTCGTCCACAGTGAGAACCTTTTCCGGCGGCCCGGCGTGGTGTTTAAAGTATTTGGCAAACCACTGCAGCGCCAGGCGCACGGCCGTCTGGCGGTTGGGGGCCCGGATTACCCGTTCCGCGACAAAGTAATCACCCCGCAGGACCAGGGCCACCTGCCGATGGCTGTGGTAGTCCTCGAACGCAAGGGTGACGGTGTATGATCTCATGCGCTTCCCCGGGTGCGGGCGATGATTCGATCAACTTCCGGATGGCGACAGAAATAGCCGCCGGCGAAATAGAAGCCGAACGCGCATTGGGGAACCGGCCGGACGAGGCATCGCGCCAGGTTGGGACCATACCGGTTCCGCTCCGCCCGGCATTTTGCCGGAATGGGCGCGCCGGCGCCGACCGCGCGCGCGGGATCCGGCGGCGTGGACGGCGGAAGGGGGGGGTGGGAGGATGACATGGGCCGGGACACTCGATTCAACGTTTGGCGGGAGCGCGGGGGGGAGTTTTTCCCGCGGCACGACCGGACTGCTGCGCCTGCGTGCGCGCAATAATGCGTTCGATTTCCGGGTGCCGGCACAGGTAGCCGTCGCCGTAGGCAAAGCCGTGCGGGCAGTAGGGGATGGGCCGTACCAGACACCAGCCGCCTTGAAAGCCGGGAACCAGCGCCCGGACCTGGCACGCCGCGGGGTTCGGCGCGCCGGCGCCCACTTCAGGGAGGGTTTTAACCGAAGGAGGTTTGCGATGTAAGAGTGCAGTATTTGACATAAAGAGTTTGGGGAGCCGGCGTGGGGGCCGGCGGATGGGATGGTGGGATTGGTTTGAGAGCATCGCCGGGCAACAGCCGGCCCGGCGGGCATGCCCGGGAGGCCGAGCCCGTCCGCGGCCGCCGCTCGCGGCGGATGGGAACTTCCCAGGCGCTGATTTCCTCCCGGATCGGGAGGCGCATGCTAGAGATGGGTTTGGCCGGTGCATTCATATTGACTCCAGGCAAGGTGAGGCTGCCGGTTCGGCGGCCTCGGGAAACAGGCGCGCCAGCAGGGGCGGAAACTCCTCCGGCAGCCGTTGTTTGCCGATGAAGGCGTCCGCCCCGTGCCGCAGGCAGGCGGCGCGGCAGGTCGTGCTCTCATAAACCGAGGTGACCAGCGAGCGCATCGCCGGGTGCTGCCGCCGGAGCCGCTCGACCAGTTGAAGGCCGTTGACGCCCGGCATTTGCAGATCGGTGATGACGAGGTCGGGCTGCAGCCGGTCGGCCAGGGCCAGCCCCTCGGTTCCGCTGGCCGCCTGCCCCGCAATGCAAACCTGCAGGTAGGGAGCCAGCAGGCGGGTCAACATGGCGCGGGCCGGCGCCGAATCATCCACCAGCACAATGCGGATCTGGCGTCCCGCCCGTTTGCGGGCGGCGCGCGCTGCCGATTGATTATTCATGATTATGCCATAGCATGCGGCCGCCGCGCCAGAAGGGGTATCCGGTGAATCCTGTATTTTGCGGGGGGAAAATCCTGTAAGGAAATTCCCTACCGGGCGGCCATCTTTGGAGTTGGCGCGGGCCGGCGGACGCGGTAGTGTTGCCCGAGCGCTGCCCCGCCAGCATGGCGGGCCGGTTCGTTTTCCGCCGGCCCGGCGGCGGAACCGGAAAAGTGACTATTCGAGCCAAAACATTTATGAGCCCTGAACTGAATCCCCCCACGACCCGACGCGAGTTCCTGAAAGACACCGGCCGCTGGGCCGCCCTGTCGGCCCTGGCCGGCCTGACCCTGCCGCACGTTCACGCCGCCGCGGATGACACCATCCGCCTGGCCTTGATCGGCTGCGGCGGCCGGGGCAGCGGCGCGGTGGCCAACGCCATGTCCGCCGGCGGCCTGGTCCTGGGCGACGACGGCGGCACGAAGCGGGCCGCCCTGTCCGGCGCGGGCGGGCCGGTCAAACTGGTCGCCATGGCCGACCTGCGCCGGGACAAACTGGACCACTCCTATAAATCCCTGAGCGAAAGCTTGAGGGACTTGATCGAAGTGCCGCCGGAGCGGCGCTTCCTGGGCTTTGGCGCGTATCGCCAGGCCATTGACTGCCTGCGCCCCGGCGACGTGGCCATCCTGGCCACCCACGCCGCCTTCCGCGCGCCGCACCTGGAATACGCCGTCGCCAAAGGCGTCAACGTGTTCATGGAAAAAGACTTCGCCTCCGACCCCGGCGGCATCCAGCGCATCCTGAAAGCCGGCGAAGCCGCGGAAAAGAAAAACCTCAAGATCGCCGCCGGGTTGATGTGCCGCCATTCCTCGGCCCGGCAGGCGCTCATCCAGCAAATCCGCGACGGCGCGCTGGGCGACATCCAGCTCATCCGGGCCTATCGCATGGATTCCAGCTACGCCATGCCGCCCTTCCCGCGCGGGGAAAACGAGTTGCTCTGGCAGCTCAGCCCCGGCCACCCCTACCAGTTCCTGTGGGCGGGCGGCGGCCTGTTCATCGAACTGATGATTCACCAGATGGATGAGTGCTTCTGGATCAAGGATGCCTGGCCCGTCGCCGCCCACGGCGTCGGCGGCCGCATCCCCGGCAGCACCGATTGCAGCCAGAACCTCGACCACTACGCCGTGGAGTTCACCTTCCCCGACGGCGCCAAAGCCCAGGTCGTCAACCGGTGCATCTCCAATTGCTACACCGACTTCGCCACCTATATCCACGGCACCCGGTGCGCCGCCCAGTTCTCCGGCAACATCCACGCCCCCACCACCCACATCTATAAAGACCAGCGCACGGAACGCTCCAACCTGACCTGGCGCGCCCCCCGGGAAACCGTCAACCCCTGGCAAGCCGAATGGGACGTGCTGCTCAGCGCCATCCGGCAAAACAAACCGCACAACGAAACCCGCCGCGCGGCGCTGGCCAACCTTGGCGCCATCATGGGCCGCGCCGCGGTTCACATGGGCAAAATCGTCACCTGGGACGAAGTCATGGCCTCCAACTTCCAATTCTGCGCCAACGTGGACGCGCTGACGGAGCAAAGCCCCGCCCCCGTCCAGGCCGACGCCCAGGGCCGCTACCCCGCGCCCATCCCCGGCCAAACGGTGGAAATTTAGCGCAGAACTCCGGCTTGCCAGTCCGCCCCTGGGCCATTAGCCCCCGGCGCTGCCCTGCAGAAAGCACAGAGCATGGGCGAGGCTCCGTGGGCGTTCGGGAAACAGCCTCCGGGCCGCGCCACCAGCGAATCCAGCCCCCGGGGGAGTGCCGGATTTTCGGGCGTAATCCTCATCGATAAGCGAATCCAACGGCCTGACCGTCGGACCTTGAGCGCCTTTCTCCTGTAAAATCAACGATTTACGCACGCCGGGAAGGGTAAATTGGGGGCGGAATCCAAACCAAGCCGGCTCAGACGCACCTTGGATTTACCCCAGACATACCCTGCCTTCAGGCCGTGTACAAGGGGTGTACAAGGGATGCCCACCGGGAGTCCATGAGATTTTAGCTGGTACACCCGATGGGCATCCCTTGTACACCCCTTGTACACGGCCTGAAGGCAGGGTATATCCACGGTATCTGGATGGTGGATGCGGATGCCTGGAAAGGCCGGAACGAAGAGAGGGAACGGGAGGATTATTACTAAGTTCCGTAGAAACAGCCAGTTATGAAGCAAAGGCTGGCAAAGAGCGGGTTTTCAAAAGCGGGTGGGCGTCCTGGGGGCTTTTAGCTTTACGGATGCCGTTTGCTTGTAAAATCAGGGACTTACGTGCGCAATGGAGTCGGAATGGGGGTGGAAGCGGAACTGATCCGGGTTAGCGGGGGGACTGGGCGGGGGAGGCCGGACGGGGTTGGGGGGCGCGGAGTTTGCGGTACACCCAGCCTTCCAGCGGGCGCAGGGGGCGCAGCAGGCGGTAGATTCGCGGCGAATAGATGAGCCAGATTCGCAGGGCGGAGAGGAACATGACCAGCGAGGTGCGCGCCAGGGTGACTTTGGAGCCGATTTGGTCGGTCCATTCGGTGGGGATTTCGCGGATGCGATAGCCGGCGCGATGGAGAGAGTAGAGCAGGTTGATGTCAAAGGCCATGTCGGCGATGCACAGCGAGGAATGGACGGCCTGGATGGCTTCGCGGCGCATGACTTTGGCGCCGCATTGGGTGTCCTGGAGGTTCATGCGGAACAGGATCTGCACGATGAGGTGAAAGGCCCGGCTGGCGAAGCGGCGCCGGCCGCTCTGCTCCACGTGCAGCACGGCGCCCGGCAGCCAGCGCGAGCCGATGACGCAGTCCACGCCGTCCATGTGTTGGGCCAGTTCGTGGAAGGCGCGCGGGGGGGTGGCGCCGTCGGCGTCCACGTAGCCGATGAGGTCGGCCAGCGGCGCCAGTTTGAGCCCTTCAATCAGGGCGCCGCCTTTGCCGATGGGCTCGGGGAAATCGAGGGCGGAGACGGCGGGGTAATCCGCGGCGACGCGCTGGACCACGCCGAGGGTGTTGTCGGTGCAGCCGTTGAGCACGACGACCAGTTGGAAGCGGCCGCGGTAGTGGTCGTGGAAATAACGCGCGTAGTCCCGCAGCACGGGTTCGAGGCGCAACTCCTCATTGTAGGCCGGGATCAGGAGCAGCAGGCTGGGCGCGGTCACATGGCGTATTTAGCAGAGCCGCGCCAAAAGGCAACGGCAGAATGCGCCGGGGGTCAGATTGACCAGCGCGCCGGGGTCTGGCGGCGCAGGAACCAGACGGCGCCCAGCCGGGCCAGGGCCTGGGGGTCCATGACTTTTTCCACGGTGGGGAAGACTTTGCGTTCTTCGTTTTTGAAGTGCCGGCGGGAGGCGGCCAGGGCGCCCCGGAGCAGGGTGCGGGCTTCGGGCAGGGCGTGGGCGGCGCGGATGCGGGTGAGGCGGCCGTCAATTTCCTGGTGTTCGTGGCGGGTTTGCTCGAAGCGGCGCAGTTCCGTGCGGGAAAAGCCGCGGGCCAGCAGCAGCAAATCGTCTTCCACCCGGGCGTGTTGGCGCAGGATTCCTTCCACCAGGCGCGCCAGTTGTTTTATGTCAGCCAGATGCTTGAGGTGGCTCAACGACGCTTCGATTTCGTCAAACAGAGCCTCGAACATCCGGTGTTCGGCGCTTAAAGCCCGCGTGATTGGTATCATGAGGATTAGTGTATCCGAGGCCGGGGGAAGCGCAACTGCGCATTCGGCGGCGGGGGCACGGGCCCCCGGCCGGGGCGGAATGAGAGCGGCGGGAAGCGGGCGCGGGCGCGGGCCGGAAGCCCGGCGGCGGAGGAGCGCGGCGGGCGGCGGGAGGGTGCGCGGGAGCCGCGCCTTTTGCGTGAAGTTCACACGCGCGATTTGGGGAAGGGGGCGGAAATCAAGGGAAAAGCGGCTTGGCATGGTTTGTGGTAAGGCGCGTGGTTTAATCATGAGACGGCGCGGCCGGGCTAGGGGCTTAGGGTTGGACGGCCCTTGGGTTTTTTCTTTTTCTGTTTGACTGTGGGTGGGGTTATCGGTAACCACCCTTGGCTGCCTGCCGGTTAACCCAACCCGGGCGGCAAAAGATTTGTTGGCATCAAGCCACGACAGCAATGCTGAATACGAAGTCATTTTTAACGGTTGATTTTGGCGCGGGCAGTCTCAAGCTGGCCGAGTTCGAGGTCAACGAGGCGGGCGGGTTGCGGCTGAAGCAATACGGCCTCAAGGCGCTGGGCGCGGAGGGGGCGCAGGAAAGCACCCGCGAGGCGGTGATTCTCAAGGCGTTGCAGGAGATCCTGGCCGAGCAGGGGATCAAGGCCCGGAAGATCAATGTCAGCGCCCCGGGGTTCCACGTGTTTTCCAAGTTCGTCAAGCTGCCGCCGGTGGAGGCGGGCAAGGTGACGCAGATGATCCAGTATGAGGCGCAGCAGAATGTGCCGTTTCCGCTGGCCGAGGTGGTGTGGGATTACCAGATTCTCGGGACGACGCCCGGGGGGGAGCTGGAGGTGATGCTGGTGGCCATCAAGGCGAACGTGGTGGAGGGGTTGTTCCGGGTGACGGAGACGGCGGGGCTGCAGTTGCAGTTGACGGATGTTTCGCCGGCGGCGCTGTGCAATGCGTTTCGCTATAATTATGGCGACCTGGAGGATTGCACGATGCTGCTGGATATTGGCGCCAAGACCAGCAACCTGCTGTTTTTTGAGAAGGGCAAGGTTTTCTCGCGCAGCATCAACCTGGGGGCGAACTCCATCACGCAGGATTTTGCCAATGAGGCGAAGCTGAAGTTTGACGCGGCGGAGAAGCTCAAGATTGACGAGGGGTTTGTGAGCCTGGGCGGGGCGTATGAGGAGCCGGATAACCCGCACCAGGCGGCGATCTCCAAGATTGCCCGGCAGTTTATGACGCGGCTGCATATCCAGGTCAACCAGACCATGCAGTTTTACCGCGGCCAGCAGGGCGGCTCGGCGCCGCAGCGGCTGTTTTTGTCGGGCGGGGCGTCGGTGATGCCGTATACGGCGCAGTTTTTCGCCGAGAAGCTGAATGTGCCGGTGGAGTATTTCAACCCGCTGCGCAACATCCAGTTGGATCCGGGGCTCAACCTCGAGGAACTGGCGCGGGTGGCGCATTCGCTGGGCGAGGTGGTGGGGCTGGGGCTGCGCAACCTGGCGCGCTGCCCGGTGGAGCTGAATTTGATGCCGGCGAGCACGCTGCGCTGGCAGAGTTTCAACCAGAAGAAGCCGTATTTGCTGGCGACGGTGTGCAGCCTGGTGGCGGTGGTGGCGGCGATGGGGTTCCTGTTTGACAAACTGGCCGCCGTGAAGCGGGAGGTGCTGGCCAACGTGGAAAAGGATGTCGCGCCGCTGCAGCAGAAGGAAAGGGAGTTCAAGTCGGCCTACGGCGAAATGCAGAAGACGCGGGCGGAGGTGGACCGGGTGGTGGGCTGGATTCAGGACCGGTATTACTGGGTGGATGTGTTTGGCGAATTGCGGCAGGCCCTGATGCGGGTGGAGCAGACGACCAAGAGCAAGCTGCGCACCGAGGCGGGCGTGTGGATCGAGCAGTTGACCATGACCCCGCCCCGGCCGACCGGGGACGCGGAGCCGGGTCTGGGGCCGGGCCTGGCGCCCGGGCTGGCGCCGGGACGGCTGCCCGAAGATGATGAATTCGCGCGGCGCTATCATTTGGAGATGGCGGCGATGGCGCCCCAGGTGTCCGCCGAGCCGGTGCCGGCGGGGGTGGCCGCCGAGCCGCCGGCGACCCCGGGGGAGGGCATGGAGCCGACAGATGCCGCCGTTACGGATACCAATGCGGTCGCGACCCTCAACCTTACTTTCCGCGCGGTGAGTGTGAAGGACGTTTCGGGGCAGGCGGATGCGGACAAGGGCATCGCTTACGCCATGCTGCATGAATTGCAGAACAGCCCCCTGTTTGATCCGGATCCGCAGGCGACCCGGACGGCCAGTGATGTGACCCACGATGAGCAGACGGGCACGTTCACCTTCAGCATTATCGCCCGGCTTCGGCACCCGTTAAAGCTCTAGGTTATGGATTGGATCAAGCGCAATTTGTATTTTCTGGTGGGGAGCTTCGTGGCGCTGGTGCTGATGGGGCTGGCCGGCTGGTATCTTTATTCCAAAGGACAGGAGAATGCCGAGACGCTGGGGAAGCTCGAGGAACAGTACGACAAGCTGAAGCGGTTGAATGAGCAAAGGCCCCATCCCGGCTCCGACAAGGTGGATAACATTAAGGCCGCCAAAGAGCAGCAGGCGGAGTTGCAGGCCTGTTTGCAGAAGGCCCGCGCGCATTTTCAGCCGTGTCCCCGCATTCCCGCGACCGAGTCGACGAACGTCACCAGCCAGGAATTCAGCTCGGCGCTCAGCCGGACGATTGATGGGCTGCAACGCGCCGCCACCAAGGCCAACGTGACGCTGCCGGGGCGGGAGAGCGGCAGTTCCGCGGCGTATAGCTTTTCGTTTGCGGCGCAAAGGCATCGGCTGGCCTATGCCGCGGGCAGCCCGGACCTGCTGGCGGTGCAGTTGGGCGAGGTGAAGGCCATTTGCGAGGTGCTGTTCCAGGCGAACATCAATTCGCTGGAAAGCCTGCGGCGCGAGCGGATTTCGGAGGACGATTACAAGGGGCCGCAGACGGATTATTTGCCGGAGCATTCCGAGACGAATGAGCTGGCGGTGCTCACGCCCTACGAGGTGGTGTTTCACTGTTTCAGCTCGGAGCTGGCCGGGGTGCTGGCCGGCTTTGCCAGTTCGCCCTACAGCTTGCAGGTGAAGACGATTAACGTCGAGCCGGCGCCGGCGGTGGTGGCGCCCGCCACGCCGGCGGCGCCAGTGATGTATACCATGCCGGCGGTGGTGCCGACGCCCGCCGCGTCGCCGACGCCCGCCGCGCCGCCGCCTTCGATGGCGGCCGAGGCGCCGCCGTCCATGTCCTTTGAAGAACGTTACGGGCGCGCGGGCCGTTCGCTGGGACCGGCTCCCGCCCCCGCCCCGATGCAGCCGCGCTACGTGCCGCCGATGCCGGTGGCCGCCGCGCCCGTCAGCCGGGGGCCGACGCCGGCCCTGGATGAGCGGCAATTAAAAGTCACCCTGATGCTGGAGGTGGTGAAACTGCTGGCCCCCAAGTAAAATGGATTTCCTGAAGAAACATTACGAGAAGGTCGTGCTGGGCGTGGTGCTGCTGGGCCTGGCGGTGGCGGTGGCCTTTCTGCCGCTCAAGATAGCCGGGGAAAAGCAGAAACTCGATGAGATGCGCACCCGGCTGATTTCGCGCAACGTCCAGCCGCTGACCAACCTGGACTTGAGCCTGGCGGACGCGGCGCTCAAGCGGGCGGCGGTGCCGGCGACGGTGGATTTTTCCGCGCCGAACAAGCTGTTCAACCCGATGCTGTGGCAGAAAACGCCCGAGGGCCGGCTGCTGAAGGCGGATGCGAGCAGTGTGGGGCCGAACGCGGTGGTGGTGACCCGGCAGACGCCCCTTTACCTGAAGCTGGCGCTGGATGAGGTGACGATGACCGATTCGGGATTGCGCTGCCGGATTGGGATCGAGAATGAAGCGGCGCTCAACCCGCGGGATCGCAAGAAGCAGCGGTATTGCCGGCAGGGCGACAAGAACGAGGTGTTTGCCGTGCGCGAGGTGCGCCCGCTGCCGAACAACCCGGCCAACGCGACGGTGGCGCTCGAATTAAACGACGGCGGCCAGCGCGTGGAAATCAGCAAAGACCACCCGTTTCAGCGCGTCGAGGGGTACGTGGTGGATTTGAAATACGGCCCGGAGAACAAGGTTTGGAATGCGCGCCGGGTGGGCGCGCTGCTGACTTTCGGCGGCGAGGAATACAATATCGTTGATATCACGGAGGACGAAATAGTATTGTTAGCCAAGTCGAATTTGAAGAAATGGACCATCAAACACAGTGCCGTTGCCGCACCTTGAAACCCGTTTGTCCTTAGCCAAACGCAACTGAGATTATATGATTAAAGCAGCCTCTTTGCCGCTCGCATTGATTTTACTAGCCGCCGCCGCGCCGGGGGCTTTCGCGCAGCTCGCGCCGCAGGACGCCGCGGTTAACGAAGCGGTCTATCGCCAGGCCCACCGCATTACGCTGCGCCAGAAGCTGGCGGAGGCGCAGGCGGCGCAGGAGCGCCGGGCGCTGGCTTCCGCCGCCAAGCTGTATGATGATTCCTGGGAGCTGGTGCAGAAGATTGGCACCGGGGTGGAGGCGGAGCGGGAGCAGACCGTCGCCGGCCTGGCCGCGGTGCGGCTGGAACTGGCGCGGGCGGCCCAGCGGCGCGGCGATTATCGGGAGGCGCGGACGCAGGTGGATGATGTGCTGCGGGTGGACCCCACGCATGCGGCGGCGGTGGAATTCAAGCGCGGCAACGAGAAACTGCTCGCCGGCCAGCGCGGCACGATCCCCAGTGAGGAAGTGCGCAGCCAGGTCCCGACCGTGGCCGAGGAAAAGATCACCGCCAGCACGCTGGTGCATGACGGGAAGCTGCTGTATGAAATGGGCAAGCTGGATGAATCCGAGGCCAAGCTCAAGCAGGCGCTGCGGATAGACCCGCATAGTGAAGCCGCGCTCTACTACCTGAACCTCGTATCGGAAGCCAAGTATATCCGCTCCGCCAAGCGGCATGAGGTGACGATGCGGGAGGACATCCGCGCCGTGGAACAGGCCTGGGCCAACCCGGTCAGCCGGGAAAAGCTGCTGGTGCCCAATCCTTACGCCCAGACCAACCTGATCCATACCGGCCAGGGGCGGCAGGCCATCATGATTAAACTCGACCGCATCCGGCTCGACAGCGTGAAATATGACAACCTGCCGCTGGGAGAGGTGATCATCAACCTGAACGACGAGTGCAAGAAGCGCGATCCGGAGAAGCGCGGCATCAATTTCCTCATTCACCAGGCCGGGGAAAATGCCAGCGCCGGCCCCCAGCCGATGGTTCTGGGGCCGGACGGCAATCCTCTTCCGGCGCCCATGCCGGAGCAGGTGGATATGAGCTCGATTGCGATTAAGATTAACCCGGCCCTGACGGATGTCCGGCTGGCGGATGCGCTGGATGCCATCGTGCGGGTGGCCGATCAGCCGATAAAATACTCCATCGAGGACTACGCCGTGGTGTTCTCGTTGAAGCCGCGCGAGGCGACCCCCGAGCCTTTGTATATCCGCACGTTCAAAGTGGACCCGAATACGTTCTACCAGGGCTTGCAAGGGGTGGGGTCCTATGTCTTTGGCGAGTCCATGAACGTGGGTCAGAACACCGGCGGCGGCGGCTTTGGCGGCGCGACCGGCGGCATGACCGGCGGGCAGAACCAGAACCAGATCTCGGGCGCGATTATGGCCCGGGTGCGCATCGCCGGCGGCACGGTTATGGGAGGACGGCAGGGCGGCGGCGGGATGGGCGGAGGCGAGACGGCCGGGGGCTTGAACTATCTGACGCGGACCAACGACATGTCGGAGGTGTCGCGCGCGGTCATTAACTTCTTTTCCAGCCTGGGGGTGGACTTGGATCCTTCACGGAACCCTGGCAAGGCTCTGTTCTTTAACGATCGGCAGGGGGTGCTCATTGCGCGGGCCACGCTGCAGGATTTGGATATGATCGAAGCGGCCATCCAGGTGCTGAATACCGTGCCGCCCCAGATCAATATCAAGTCGAAGATTATCGAAATCTCGCAGAGTGACACCAAGGCCCTGGGTTTTGATTGGTTTTTGGGGAACGTGCTGATGAATGGCGGCCAGCTCGGCGGGCAAGCCGGCACCGCCCCGTCCTTTACCGGCCAACCGACTCCCGCCAATCCCCTGGGAGTGTTCCCCGGCAATCCGTATGCTTCGCCGCCGACCACCATTGCGCCCACGGCCACGGATGGTCTTCTGACCTCCGGCTTGCGCAATCCCTCCACGACGCTTTTTACGCTTACCGGCATCCTGACCGACCCGCAATTCCGGCTGGTCATCAAGGCGCTGCAGCAGCGGCAGGGAGCCGAGCTGCTGGCGCAGCCCGAGGTCACCACCACCAGCGGACGGCAGGCGCAAATGAAGGCGGCGGACGTGAAGAGTATTATTACCAGCTATAGCTTCAGCCAGGCGCAGTCCACCGGGGTGTCCACGGGCACGGGGACCACGGTCAACCAGGCCCAGCCCACGGTGGTCTATCCGATTCCCGAGCAGATGGAACTGGGGCCGGTGCTGGACGTAATCCCGTGCGTGCTGTCGGATGGCTACACCATTAACCTGACTTTGATTCCCACGCTGACGGAGTTTGTGGGCTACGACAATCCCAATGAAGTGGGCGCTTCCACGGCGATCAACCAGTCGCTGGCGGGCGGCTTGATCATGGTTCCCACTGTGCTGCCGCATTTCACGGTGCGGCAGGTGGTTTCCACGGTCAACGTGTGGGATGGCCAGACGGTGGTCCTGGGCGGGCTGCTTTCCGAGACGGTGACGACGATCAAGGACCAGGTGCCGGTGCTGGGCGATCTGCCGCTGGTGGGCCGGCTCTTCCGCAGCGAGTCCAAGACTTCCGGGAAGAAGAACCTGCTGATCTTTGTGACGCCGACGCTGATTGACCCGGCCGGCAACCGGCTGCATACGGACGAAGAAATGCCGTTTGCGCAGACGGGCTTTCCGGCGCAGCCGCCCGTGGTGGCGGGAGCGGAAAGGAACTGACCCCCGTGACCTGCCGGCCTGTTTAATCCGCTGCGGCTGTGAGCGTCAAACCCGAGGTCATTGTAATGCTTGAACGTATGTCTTTGCCACTGTTTGCCCGGTCGCTGGTCGCGGGCGCGCTCCTGGTCTTTGCCGCGCCCGTGGCGGTGGTGGGCCAGACCAACCTCTTCCAGACCAACGGGGTGGAGTACGCCATCGCCGGGGCTTTAACCGGCGACCAGGTTCATCCCGGCCTGAGCCTTAGAAGCACCGGCGGCTACCTCGTTTGGGAGGACAACCTCACGGACGGCGACGGCCTGGGGATCAGCGCGTTGCAACTCAACAGCAGCCTGTCCGGGACCTATTCCCCTTTCCGCGTCAATGCGTTGAGCGCGGGCGATCAGGAATTTCCCCAGGTTTGCCGGTTGAGCGGCGGCGGGGTGGCGTTTGCCTGGCAGGGCGGGCGGCGCGGTTCCCAGAATATCTACGCCCGGTTCCTGTCGTCCGGCGGCACGTGGGTGACGCCCCACAGCGATGTGTTGGTCAATACGTTTACGAACAACTTCCAAATCGCGCCGGCCATGGCGCCGCTGGCCAATGGCAACGTGGTGATTGCCTGGGGCAGCTATAATCAGTTTAGCGCCAACAGCCTGCAGGATGTTTATGCGCAGGTGCTTACGCCGAGCGGCCAAAAAGTGGGCGGCGAATGGCTGGTCAACCAGTTCACCAGCTATAACCAGCGCACGCCGTCCGTGGCCGCGTTGAGCGATGGCCGGTTTGTCGTGGCCTGGGTGTCCGAGCAGCAGCGCTTCGAGAACAGCGTGGACCTTTACGCCCGGATTTTCAATGCGAACGGTTCGCCCGCCAGCGCGGAGTTGGCCATCAATTCCTCCACCAATGTCTGCGCCAATCCCCATGTCGTGGCCGCGCCCAATGGCGGGTTTATTGTTGCCTGGTCCGAGAAAGACCTGGCCAGCCTTTGGACCAACAGTTGGGATGTTTATGCCCGCGCTTTCCAGCACACCGGGTCTGCTGCCGGGGCGGCGGTTCGCCTGAACCAGCAACGCCTTGGGGATCAGTATGCGCCGACGCTGACGCTGAACGGCACCGAAATGCTGGCGGTTTGGACCAGCCTGGGCCAGGATGGCTCGGGCGCGGGCGTGGTCGGCCGGTTCCTGCGCAGCGATTTAACGCTGTCCGGCGATGAATTTCTCGTCAACACCACGACGGTCGGCTCGCAGGTGCATCCGGTGGCGGCGGCTGACGGGGCCGACCGGTTTCTCGTGGTTTGGGGCAGTTTCACTGGCCTGGCCTCGGGCTTCGACCTTTACGCCCAACGCTATGCCCGCCAGGTTCAGTCGCTGGCGGCGCCGGACCCGCCGTTTGTGACCGTTTTGAGCTCGAATGCCCTGAGCGTGACTTGGCCGCCCCTGGCGGGGCTCACAGTGGCCGCTTACGAGGTCTATGCCGACGGGGCGGCGACGCCGACGGCGGTGGTTACCAACGCCTGGTGGACCATGACCGGCCTGGCGCCCAATTCCACCCATTCCTTCCGCCTGGCTTACATCCTGACCGACGGCCGCGCCTCGCCCATTTCCGGTGCGACGACCAACACTACTTACGGCACGCTCACCTGGGGCGGCATTCCGTATGAGTGGATGGTTTATTATTTTGGCTCCGACCTTTATAGCTGGCTTTTGCTGTATCCGCCGAATGCCGATACCGACGGGGATGGCGCTTCCAACCTTGAGGAGTTTCTGGCCGGCACTTCTCCCATCAATGCGGCCAGCGTCCTGCGCGTCAAGCTCCACCCCACGCCGCAGGGACCGTTCCTGGACTGGAACACCCAGCCGGGCTTGATCTATCAGGTGCAGGCATCGTCCAATCTCAAGCAGTGGGCCAACCTCGGGGGCGTCCGCTTCGCCCCGGGCACGACGGATTCCATGTATGTTGGCGGCTCGGCGGCTGGTTACTACCGGGTGTTGCGCGTGCGCTAATGGAGCTTCTGATATGTCGCGTTTTTTTAATATAAGACAGTGGGCGGGCTGGATGTTCGGGCTGGGCCTGGCGCTCGTCGCGCCGTCGGCGGCTGCCTTCTCGATGCTGGGGCCGGGCGAATCGTGGCAGGACATCACAATGGGGTATCAGAAGTTCCATTACATAACCTACCCAAGCAGCGGTTGGGTGATCCATGGCAATGACTTTGCCTGGCATCCGCAGAACTGGGGGGAGGAATTCCGCTGGAACAACAAGGTGTTATATTATGCCTGTGACCAGAGCTTCCTCGACTATTTCGGCGCGGAAGGGGTGGCGGCGGTGGATGCCGCGGTGGCGGTTTTCAACAACCTGCCCAATGCTTCCGATGCGGACCTCAACCAGTTTCCGCTCGAAGCCAGCCGCATCAATTACACGGCCGCAGCCCTGCACCTTTACGATTTGAAGTCCACGATCATGGAGTTGCTCATCGAGCGGTTGGGGTTGATTGATCCGGAGCGCTGGACATGGTGTATTCGCGCCCGGGTTCTGCCGCCCTCGCTGGCCTGCCCTCAGTTTGATTTCGCTGTGGTGCAGCGCAATTTCGATCCGGTGACGGGGGAACCGACGCGCTATGTCAACGGCACCTTGTTTACCTACGGTATCCAGCAAATCTGCACCCCGTATGATTTCGGTGACGCCGTCGAGTTTTTGGTGGATCCACATGCCGACGCTTCGGCCAGGTACAGCGCGCTGGCGACGCCCAAACTTACGTTGCCCGACGAGACCTTTTATGGCTGGTTTCATACCGGGCTGACCCGGGATGACATGGGCGGGCTGCGCCATCTCTACCGCACCAATAACATCAATCTCGAAGGAAGCGGAACCAACGCCGTCACTTACGTGGTGGATACCAGCCTGACGAACCTGTTGTTCATGTCGAACCTCACGTTCCTGGCTTCCCAGGCGATAACCAACGACGCGGCCACATTGCAGGCGCTTTTCCCCGGCCTGAGCATTGCTTCCTCGATTCCGATCTTCACCAATGTATATGTGACCAATATTACCGCGTACTTTACCAACTACCCGTTCGATCCAGTCGGTACTCCGCAGCATCTGGAGTTTGCGACCAATCGTACGCTCACCGTCCAGACCTGGTATCATCATACTTTTAACAACTTGGCGACGGTGAAAAAGATTAACAACACCTGGACCGTCGTCCCGTTGCCCGAAATCGCCGACCATACCAATACGGTTTGGCTGGCGATTGAAACCACCGCCATCACGAATGCTCCCTGGAGCCCCGCGGGCAGTCCTTTGGTGACCAATACTCACCGCGTTGTCTTCCCTACCAATATAGTGTCGGGGCAATACTTTATTTTGCCGACCAATATGTGCGGCGTTTCCATTGCCCAATGGCAGGCCACGCTGACCAATTACTACACCAATGCGCTGCTGTCGGCCACCAACACGCCCACGGGCGACACCAATACGCCCGCTGGCAATACCAACACTTTCAACCAGGTGGTCATTGAGCGCTTCATCCACGACGTCTTCCAAATCAATCCGGTGGTGTGTTTGTCCAACAGCATCGGGCTTCGGCAGGGAATCGAGAAGGTGACCTTTATCCGGCGGGATTATGATTCTTTAATCGGGCAGTTCTACAGTCCCATCACCAATAATTACACTTTAACCCTCGTGACCAATGAATTGGTCGGCGGCACCAACCGAACCATTCTCATTCCCCAACAGGTCCGGCGCGTGGTCACCGCGCCCGACATATTATTCACCGCTGCGGATCTGGCCGGGAGCATGCCATCCATTCCGACGGTGACGCGCTCCACTCCCAGCTTTGACCTCACGGGTGCGCAGCCGGGCTTGGCGGGGCCGGGGGTTATTCGCGGGCCGGTTTCTTTCCAGTTTAACAAGGTCGGGCCAATTTACCTTAATGGCACCTATCCGCTTTTCGTGGATGAGTTTGGGGCGCTGCTTAATTTCACCTGGGCTTCTTTTGACGCGAGCACTAATGCGCCGATCATCTATCCCAGCGGCACCAGCCTGGCCAGCCTCGAAAACCAGGTGCTGGTCCAGGTTTCCCCGCCGTATCTGCCGGATGCCGTCACGGGTAGCGCGTACAGCGCCCAGTTATACACCAGCGCGGCCACGCCCAACTGGCAAACTCCCATTACCTGGTCGCTGGCAGCGGGTTCACCCGCTCTGCCGCCAGGATTGACGCTTTCGTCGGGCGGGCACATTTCCGGTACACCCGGGCAGATGGGGTTCTTTAATTTTATCGTTGTGGCCAGGGACGCCGCAGGCCGCACCGTTCAACAGAGTTATGTTATCAATGTGGCAGCGTCTCCATGACCACGGGATCGGCCGGGGCGCCCTGTCGGAGCGATTCTTTATGAAGCAGAAGTCAATTTTGGGTCTGGTGGCATTGGCGCTGACGTCGGCGGCCTGGAGCCAGACCTACGAGAATTGGACCGTCGTCCAGTGTCCTCCGGAAATTCCGCCGAACATTGTTGCGTCCACCTTCATCAACCATGCCGAGTTCCGGATCAACTTCACCAATTTCAACATGGGGGCGCTGCCGGTCACGGCGCCGCCGTATCGTGGGTGGTCGGAAACCGTCAACTTCATCAACGATTTCGGCGCTCACATGAGCTGCAATACCGGGTTCAATATCGAAACTTTTCCCCTATCCGGCTCCGGGCAGCGGGCTGCCAGTCTTTATAACTACGGAACCATTGACTGCGGCACCCTGGGCACCTCCAATGTTTTCATTATTGGAGGTTTTCTCTTTAACCTGCTGGGATCGGGGGAGGGGGTTAAATGCAAGGTTAATGCCACCAACATTGTCAGCTCGGGCACGATCAACATGGGCTTCAACAGCCTGCTCACCCTCAAGGGCGATCGGATTGACCTCAGTTACGGGAATTTGACAATGGAGAATTTTGGCTTCATTGGTTTCGGCGAGGGTGAGATTTTATTCTACCGGGGCGGATTTTTTGACGGTTATTGGGGAATAAGCGAACCCGAGGTTAATATTAATCCGACTTTTTATTACGAAGGAGTCCCGCCATACACCCAACCTCACATCGTCACCAATCGCAATTACGCGGTCATCGAACAGCAGTTGGGGGGCGGCACCTTTAATCCGTACCTCCTGGACGTTGTTGATCAATCCGGCTCCAATCGCACCGTCCGTGCCGTCTTTCTCAGCAATACGAATCCCGCCATAACCGCCAACGTCTATTTCCCCGCATTCAGCGGTGACCCCTATCAACTCGGCCCTGATATTATCGAGTGGTCCTGGGTCTCTACCAACTTCGTAGACGTTATCACCAACTATCTTTACCTTGAAGATACTTTCCTATCCGATCACAACTTCCAGCTTCTCTTGAATGGCTATGCCGGTGTCGGCTATAATCGTCCCACCTATATCCCCAGGAACTACAACTTCTACCAGGGCAGCCAATTTCCGCTGGGTGTGCCGGCGGTTTCCACGGTGATCCCGCCCGGCACGTTCCTCACTCCCCAGCGTAACGTGACTAACGAATGGACCGCTTATCAGGCCATTTTCCAGCCGGCCTCGACTATTATGGGCGAGGTGGCCGGCCAGAACGTCACCAACCTGCCCGGGCGCATCGAGTTGACGGCCGACAAATACCTTGTCCTCACCAACGCCCACATCAGCAGCGTCAACTATCTGCTGCTGAAAGCCACCAACCACTTCGGAGGCAGTGCCGGCGCGGAGATCTCGGCACCATTTGCCGATCTTTATCTGCGCAGTACCAACGGCTTCCTGAACATCACCAACGTGCTGGCGCCCTACCTGCCCCGCCCGATTGGCATCTGCGAGCTGTTTAGCGCGCGCTGGACCAACATCATAGATAATATCACCAATCGGTACCACGTGCTCTTCGTGGACACCCAACTCGAACCTTCTTCGCCGCTGCTGGTGCAAACTCTTAGCCTGAGCGCCACCAACGCCGCGACGCGCGATGACCATATCGTTATTAGCGATGTCTTTAACGTCACCTCCAATCTGTGGCTTAATACGCGGCGGTTGACCCTGGCGACCAACGCGCCCGGCGGGCCCACCCCGGCCGGCATCCTGAACTATCTTAATCCAGCGGTGCTGTGGCCGTCGGCGACACCGCGGTTGCAGTATCTCACCAATCATGGCGGCATTCGGGCGCAAAATCTCATCGTGTTTGGCGGGTCACAAAACTCTCCCTACACCGGACCGGACAGTTCCACCAACCCATACGCCGTTTTTGTCAACACCGGCGGCATTACCAATTTTGGCAGTTTCATCTTTGCCACCAACTTCTTGAATAGTGGTACCTTCCTGGCCACCGGCGGCACCCTTCAGTTGCGGCAGGCACGGACTGCGGTGCTCACCAATGGCGCGTTCCTGGCGACAGGTGCGGCGGGCACCATTCGCATTGATGCCGACAGCCTGTTGGTGAGCAATCATGTGTTGCAAGCCGGGAATACCCTCACACTTTCCATCACGAATAGCCTGGATGACGGCAGTTTGACGGACGGGGCGGATTTTGTCACTCATCCGAACATTTGGAATGTGGGTTACGGGATCAACCTGCTTACCCGTCCCGCCCGGGGCGGTCTCCTGGCCACCACCGTTACCAATACCGGGCTTCCCGGGGCCAAGGTTCCCAACTCCTGGGCAGGATTGGACCGCGGGCCGGTGGCGGCGGGATTTTCCAATAATGGCGCGCTCGGGCGGCTGATCCTTGATGGCCTCACCAACACCACCCGGTTCGAGTTCACGCCCGTTACGGGATCCAATGCGCTTTATGTGGATTGTCTTGAACTCCGGAATCACATGACTAAACTGGACGGCAGCGGCAACGTGGCAAATCTCCTGTTCCAGCCGGGCATGAAGATTTATTACGCCCAACTGATTATCAATGGCGTTTCCTGGGCCGAGAAACTGAACGGCAAGAATGGCGGCGGTTTGAACTGGGTTCCTTCTTATGCGGGCACCTACAGCTCCACCAACGTGGTTTATCCCGATGGCACGACCAACCGGCTGAACCAGGCCCTGGTTCAAAGCTGCAACCTGGATTCCGATGGCGATGGCATTCTTAACTGCCAGGATCCCACGCCGGTATTTGTGCCGTCCCAGGTGGGGCTGACTGCCGCGCGGGCGTATTTGCCCCAGCCGGCGGTGGTGCTCTCCTGGAACAGTATTCCATATTCGACCAATTGGGTATTCTACAAGCCGACGCTCCAGACTGCCCAGTGGCAGCTCTTGACCAATTTTGTGCTCGGTTCCGCCGGCGGGCGCCAGCAAATCGTCCAACCGTCGGCCCTCAACAGCAGCCGGTTCTATCGTGTGCGCGTGGACGCCGCGATGCCGTAACCGGCGCAGAGGTTGCGGGTGCCGTCGGATCAAGTTAGGACCGGGATTTATGGGAGCGCAGGAATGAGTTTTTGCGCGCCCAAACGCAACGAAATGTTATGCGAAGATTACGAATGAATGCCGCAGTGTTCAACCGGCTTGCCAGGGGGCTGCTCGGGTTGCTGACCGGGCTTGGTTTGGCCTCATCAGTCTTTGGTGATGCACCCGAAAACGATGACTTTGCCAATGCCACCGTCATTTCGGGAATCTGGGGGACGGTAAGTGGCAACACGGAAGAGGCCACGGCTGAAACGGATGAACCTGAGCATGCCGGTGCCGCCGCCGCCAATTCAGTTTGGTACAAGCTTATTCCGATTCAAGATGGCACCCTGACGATTCATACCTTTGGCAGTGCCATTGATACGCGGTTGGCGGTGTATAGCATTCCGCCCAATACGAACATAGCAGTTAACAGCTCGCTGTTTCCTGTTGCTGCCAGCGATGACTTCGATCTCCGGCAGGATCCATTTGAACGTCCCTTGCGGGGGCCCAATGGCCCCTACGCAGAAGCCGGTCCCAGTGCCGTTCGTTTCCCGGCGAAGCTGGGCACTGCGTATTATGTAGTCGTGGATAGCAATGGTGGAGGCGGCGAGATTCAGCTAACCTGGGGGTATGATTTTGGCGGGCTTTTCTACTTTACCAAACCGCAGGTTGAAGCCGGCAAAACCGAGGGCGGCATTCAGTTCGCGGTCGGCCGCACTTTTGGCTGCTCGGGGCGGGTATTGGTGGATGTCGTCACCACAAACTATACAGGACAGAATATGCCGGCCACCGAAGGAGTGGACTATATTCCGGGGCAGCAGACCTTGATCTTCGATGATTATGAAACCTTGCGAACGTTCCGGGTGCCGATTATAGATGCTGAATTCGCTGGCGATCCCGGCGATCCCGAAGACCCCGAAGCTCCGGTATCGGCGCCCTTTAACCCTAATTATCACTTTAACGTGCAGATCGTTTCCGTGCGGTTTCATGATCTCGAAAACACAAATATTCTAGCCCCCCCGGCAATTCTTACCGGTCAGGATACCAGCGTCGGCCGCATGCTCGACGTCAATATCCCCCGCGGCGCGGGCGATCCCGGGCCGGATGTGGAAGCGTTTACGAATAACATCATCAACTTCGAAGTGCGGCGCCAGGTGACGACTGAATATGCGGGGGACGGCGATGGGTATGTGCATGTCTGGCTTACGCGCTCCGGGACGGCCGATCCTAATACAACATGCAGCATTAAGTGGGGCATCAATAGCGCGTACAGCCTGGGCGATCTTCGCAACAACCTGTTTGACTTGTCGCCCGAGTCCGATTATGCCACGCCCGATCCGCCCAGCACCCCCGCTCCAGGAGTTGGGCCTGCCGATTTTGGCCCGCCCAGTTCAGGCACAGTTTCCTGGGGCAGCTATGATTTCCTTCCCAAGGAAATCTTGATCCCCATCAATGACGATAGCCTGGTCGAGTTTAATGAGGACTTCCTAATCGAACTTACGAATATCGACGCCCAGAATTGCCGCATGGGCGAAATCAACAAGTGTACCGTTACGATTCTTTTTGACTACCATGATCAACCCGCCGGCGCTTTGGAGGCCGGTTTCAACGCGCACACAGAACCTCCCAATAACCCGGTTCCGGGCACTGATGCCGCCATTTTTGCCATGGCGGTTCAGCCCGATCAGCGCATCCTGATCGGCGGGGCTTTTACGACTTATAACGCGTTCCTCCGCAACCGAATTGCGCGCGTCAACCCCAACGGCACGCTGGATCGGACCTTTGATCCGGGCAACGGCGCGGATGGCCTGGTCACGACCCTGGCATTGCAGCCCGATGGCTACATTCTCATAGGGGGAGATTTTCTCGCGGTCAATGGCTTCAATCGCTACCATGTGGCGCGCCTGACGCCGTCTGGCGCCGTAGATACGACTTTCAATCCCGGGGCGGGTGCCGATGGCACCGTTTGGTCGTTGGCGATCAGCACCAATGATAGCGTGATCATTGGGGGTGAGTTTAACAGCTTCAATAACTACCCGAGTTCGCGGGTGGCTCGTCTTGATTCCTCGGGAAACCTTGACCTTGCTTTTGATACGTCCAGCCTTGGGATCAATGGCACCGTGTGGGCCGTTGCGCCGCTAACCGATGGAAAGGTGATTATTGGCGGTGATTTTAACCTGGTGGGCGGTCTTTTGCGCCCCGGGATTGCCCGGCTTAATGCCGACGGCTCGGTGGATGCTGATTTTGACCCCGGCCTTGGCGCCAACGATACGGTTTATACGTTATGGGTCCAGAATGATGGCAACATCCTTGTAGGCGGAGCTTTTACACAGTTCCATACGGCCTCCCATCATGGCCTGACGCGACTGTTGCCGGATGGGCAACTGGATCCGGCTTTTAATCCCGGTGCTGGCGCCAATGATGTTGTTTATTCTATTTTGGTCTCGCCGACCAACTCCGCGATATACGCCGGGGGCATGTTTACCACTTTCAACCAAACGCGCCGGGTTGGGCTGGTCCGGCTTTTCCCTGATGGCACCGTGGACACCAGTTTTCTGGATACGGCTTATAACCAGTTCGCGGGTTTAACGGGCCCCTGGTTTAATCCAGACCGTTATCCGCGTAGCTTCGTGTATGCCCTTGGCCTGGAAGACGTGGAGGTTTATGGCATTGCCCGGCAGGATGTTCTTATTGCGGGCAGCTTCAACCGGGTTGGCGGGGGAGGCACTAACCGCCGATCGTATGATACTCGCGAGAATTTGGCCTTGCTGGTGGGCGGGGAAACGGTCGGGCCGGGCAACCTGACCCTGACTCACCCGACATATTCAGTCAATGAGAATGGCAGCTTTCTGTGGGTTACCCTCACGCGTACGAATGGCACCTTGGGCAGCGTTGGGACCCGGTTTTCGCCCGATCCATTCCCGGTTGGAGCCGGGGCTGCGGTCTATGGCAAAGACTACACATACAACCCGTTATCCTATGGCCTTTCGGTTTACGGCTCGACCTGGGGGCCGCCCGGGGGCCCGGATACCCGAATGTTGAGCGATGGCATTTGGTGGCGCAATTACCCCGACCCGCGCTCGGTCCTGCCGGAAATCCAGCAGCCGGGTCCCTTTAACAATGCCCGGGTGGACATTCATGATAACGCGATCAAAGACGGCAACCGCACCTTTGGTCTTAACCTGACGATTCCCTGGCAGCTCGACACGTTTTTCCTGGGAGGCGCCAATATGCCATTGGCTACTGCGCTGGGGCCGCAGCCCAGCACGACTTCCCTGCTGCTCGATAACGAAAATCCGCCCGGCACCTTTTCTTTTATCACCACCAACTACACGGTGAGTGAAACTGCCGGGCGAGTCTCCATTTTGGTTGTTCGGACTAATGGCACCGGCGGCACGGTGACTTTGAAGTACTTGACGCAAAACCTTGTTGGCTCCCCGCCCCCGGGCGTTGGCTTTGCCCGCGCCAGCACCAATAGCCCAACTCCCAACGGCAATTACTATGCCACGAATGGCACCCTGACCTTCTATCCGGGCATTACCAGCCGGACCTTTGAGGTGAATATCAGGCAGGATGGGCAGATCAATCCGGATTTGGCCTTGCTACTCGTAATTACCAATATCGCAGCTCAAAACCCCGCCAGCGGCACAGCTTTGGGCGGCATTACCAATGCCTGGCTGACCATTATTGACGGCGATTTTCCACAAGGCCGTCTGAACTTCAGCTCGGTTGCCTTTATGACGAACGAAACGGCGGGTAACGCCGTTATTACGGTGACCCGCACCGGCGGCAGCCAGGGAACCATGACGGTGCTTTGCTCCACCACTAACACCCTGGCTAGTGCCACCAATACCCCCGCCGTGCCCAATGTTAATTATTTGCCGGTAACCAACGTGCTTTTGACCTGGGCCAACGGCGACAGTGCCCCCAAGTCATTTACGGTCCCGGTGCTGCACGACAACCAAATTACCTCGAACCTCACCGTGGGGCTCACGCTCTCCACGCCAGTTTTGAATGGCATGACCAATTACACCGCTTTGGGCCCGGTCAGCAATGCCGTTTTATCCATTCTGAATGTGGACAGCCTTGGATCGCTATCTTTTAGCAGCCCACATTACTCCCAGAACGAGAACGGGGGCTTCGCCATTATTCCCGTCGTGCGCCAGGGGGGCAGCGTTGGTACTGTTATTGCCACGTTTAACGCCTCGACTGGCATCAATGCTACCCCGGGCATAGATTTCCTCCCGACCAACGGGACGCTTGCCTTTGGCCCGGGAGAACTCAGCAAGGTGTTTACGGTTCAACTGCTTGATAACGCCATTGTCGATGCCCCGGATCGCGCTGTTTTGCTGCAGTTGACCAATCCAGTGCCGCCGGGAATCCTGAGTTCTCCCGCAACCGCCTCGCTCTCTCTCATTGATGATGAGACGTTCAATCTGCCGCCCGGCGGGATGGATCCCAATTTTCACCCGCTCTTCAATGGGGCCGTTCATGCCGTGGCTTTGCAGCCTAACGGTGCCATCGTTGCGGCCGGCAGCTTCACGCTGGCAAATTATATCACGCGCCACCGCGTTGCCCGCCTCAACGCCGATGGCACGCTCGATTTTACTTTCGCTTCCAAGCCGGGCGGCGCCGATAACACAGTCCGCGCCCTGGCGCTTCAGACGGATGGACGCATGCTGATCGGGGGAGATTTCCTCAGTTACGATGGCATCAACCGCAGCCGCTTTGCGCGCCTGAATCTGGATGGCACGCTCGATTGGCAGTTCGATCCAGGCTCCGCCCTCAACGACAGTGCTTATGCCATCGCCGAGACGTTTACTGATGACAGTCGCTCGGAACGCAAGATACTGGTGGGCGGCAATTTTACGCTGGCGAATGGCGCGCCCCGGCGCTACCTGGCGCAGTTCAATGACAACGGGTCGGTAGATCTGGCTTTCAAGGTGGCGGCGGGCGCCGGCGGTTTGGACGGGCCGGTTTGGGCCATCGCCGTTCAGCCTGATCGCAAAATAATCATTGGCGGGGATTTCCGCTCGGTTAACGGCGAGCCGCGCAACCATATTGCCCGGCTCAATCCCGATGGTTCGCTGGATGCCAGCTTTAGCAATTCTGGCATTGGCGCCAACAGTTCCGTTCGCGCGCTGGCAGTTCAGCGCGATGGGCGCATCCTGGTTGGCGGTCTCTTCACCAGCGTCGAGGACGCTCCGCAAAATCGTATTGCCCGGCTTAATTCCGACGGTTCGCTCGACGCCAGTTTTAATACCGGAGCTGGAGCAAATGACGCGGTTTATGCCATTGCCCTCCAACCTGATAACCGTATTCTGCTCGGTGGCGCCTTTACCCGCTGCGGCGATGTTGCTCGTTCCCGGGTCACGCGCCTCAACTCGGATGGCTCCGTGGATCCCACCATCAACTTTGGCGCCGGATGCAACAATTTTGTCGCTGCGATTGCCGTTCAGCCCGATGATGCAATTGTCCTGGGAGGCGGCTTTACCACCTACGACAACGCGAGCGCAGCTTGCCTGGCGCGCATCTATGGGCGCTCCATCAGCGGTTCGGGCACCTTTGAGTTTACCTCCGCAATCTACGGCGTTGATGAGACCGCTCCGAACGCCACCATCACCGTGCGGCGGCGCGGCGGCACCAGCGCGCCGATTAACGGGACCAATGTTTATGTTACGGTGGCGGCGACCGACGGTCCTCCGCCCAACGGAGCGGTAAACGATATTAATTATAAAAGCGGCTTGTTTACAAACACGTTCCCTCCCGGAGAAACCTTCGCGACCTTCCTTGTCCCCATCCTGCGGGATTTCCAGGTCACGCCTGACTTGGCCGTGAGCTTGCAGTTGACCAGCATAGACCCGCTGGGCCTTGCCGGGCTTGGCAATCAGCCCATTGCCACCCTTTGGGTCAGCAACGTGGATAATGCCGTGCGCTTCTCATCTCCTTCCTACACCGTGGCCAAGAATGTCCAGGAAGGCCGGGCGACGATAACCATCGAGCGCTTCGGTAGTGCCGTGGGCGCCGCGCAGGTGGATTTCATGACCACGATGGATGGCACCGCGCAGCCTTATGGCCGATACCTTCCGGTGGCGACCAATGTCGTTTTCGCTCCCGGCCAGCAGGTTCAAAATGTCTTCATTCCCATCATTAACGATACGCAGGTTTTGAGCAACCAGACGGTGACAATGGTGCTGACCAGTCCAACCAATAGCCTGCTGTCCACCCCGTCTGCTGCTACGCTGACTATCCTGGAAACCAGCACCTCCCCGGGGACCCTCGCGTTTAGTTCGGCCAGCTATGGGGCTGGCGAAGGAGACGCCTTTGCCTACCTTGACGTTCTTCGCACTGGCGGTTCCGCCGGGTCGGTGACTGTTGATTACTACACCCGCGACGGAACCGCGCTGGCCGGGGTAAAATATGTGGCGACGAACAGCGCGCTGGTCTTTGCCGATGGCGAAACCCGCAAAACCATTGCCGTGCCGATCATTAACAATGCCAGCGTGGAGTTAAATCAGACGTTTTTCGTCGTGCTTACCAATGCCACAGGCGGGGCGGTTTTATCCGGGCCCACGACGGTGCCGGTGACAATTGTGGATGATGATGTAGGAATCAGCTTCGGAGCACCGATTCACGCCGTTTCGGAAACCGCCGGCACGGTGTCACTGTCGGTCTTGCGGCAAAACGGCACCAACCTGACAACCACCGTTCATTATGCCACGACCAACCTGACCGCTTTGGCGGGCACGAATTATGTGGGGGTCAGCAACGGCACGCTCACCTTCAATCCCGGCGAGACCGCCAAGTCCCTTGCCGTGCGAATCTTGCGTGATCCCAGGGTCACGGGCGACCTGCAGTTCATGGTGAACCTCCGAGATCCGTCGGCTCCGGCCCAGCTTTTCAACTACAGTTCGACCGTGGTCAACGTCCTCGATGTGGATACCGGGTTTACTTTCGGCACTACCAACCGGCTGGTTGTCACCAACGCTGATTTTTCTACTGTGACTACCGCCAGCTATGGTGTGCTCAAGAGCGGCAGCAACCTGCTGGTCACCGTGGTTCGTTCCAACGCGAACACCGGCACCGTTTCGGTCAACTACGCCACCGCCACCAATGCCAACGATACGGCTATTGCCGGCGTGGATTATGGCGCCACCAGCGGGTTGTTGACTTTTAGCAATAATGTCTCGGCGCGATCGTTTACCGTGCCGATTTTCAATCACCGCCAACCGGAAGGGGACCGGACTTTCAGCATTAACCTGTTCAATCCCAGCCCCGGGGCACAGTTGATTCCGCCCGCCGCCGCCACGGTCACCATCACCGACGACCTGGCCGCCCTCAGCTTTTCAAGCTCGGACTATCGCGTGAACGAGAACGGCGGCTCCGCCACCATTACCGTTCTGCGCAGTAATTACACGAACAGCATTGTTTCTGTGGATTACGCCACCACCCCGCTGAGCGCCATTCCTAACGTCAATTATACCAACGTCAGCGGGACGCTGACCTTCAATCGCGGGGAAACGGTCAAAACTTTCCGTGTGCCGGTTATGAATGACGGGATACTGCACGGCGATACTACCGTCCAATTGGGGTTGAGCAACCCGGTTGGCAACGCGGTCTTCATTAATCCCAACGCGGCCACCCTGACCATTCTCGAAACCGACGGCAGCTTGATCGTCAATGCCGGGGCATCCCTGATTCGGGAAAGCGGCCCTACGAACGGCGTCATTGACCCGGGAGAAACGGTGACCCTGCTGTTTGCCCTGCGAAACCAGCTTGGCACCAATACCGCCAGCCTGGTCGCCACCCTTTTGGCTACCAACGGGGTTTCCAATCCTCGAGCCAACTTTTCCAACTCTCCCGCGGTTCACAATTACGGGGTACTGGTGCCGCGCGGGCCCTCGACCTTCAGGCCTTATTCGTTCACTGCCGCCGGCACGAATGGCCAGCCCATCAGCGCGACTTTCCAACTCCAGGACGGGACCACCGATTTGGGCCAGGTCGTGTTCAACTTTGTCCTGGGCCAGTCTCCGATCCGCTTTGGCAACTCCGCCGCCATTGTCATCAACGATTACTCCAGTGCCACGCCGTATCCCTCAACCATTAACGTCAGTGGCCTGGCCGGTTTGCTAACCCGGGCCACCGTTACCCTGTCCAACCTTAGCCACTCTTGGCCCAGTGACATTGATGCCTTGCTCGTGTCTCCCACCGGCCAAAAATCGTTCCTTATGGCCAAGTGCGGCGGCAGTTATCCGGTGAGCAATGTCACGCTGACTTTCGATGACGCCGCTGCCAACAGCCTGACCAACGGCAAGTCCGGGCCAATGATCTCAGGCACCAACCGCCCCACCTCCTATGCGTTGGCAACACCGCCTTTCCCGCCCGCCCTGACGCCGCCTCCCCCTTACCATACCAACCTGTCGGTCTTTAATGGCAAGGATCCCAATGGCACCTGGTCGTTATACGTGATTGATGACGGCCTCGGCGGGGAGGGCGTCATTTCCAACGGCTGGTCTCTCAGTTTGATTACGGCGGGCGTCGTCCCGGCCGCCGCCGATGTTGGCTTGGCCATGGCGGCTTCTCCGCTTACCAACATCGTCAACAACAACTTTACCCTTACCCTGGCGCTTACCAATTACGGCCCCGCGCGCGCCACCAACATTGTGGTCACCAATCTCCTGCCTGCCGGGATCCAGTTCGTGAGCGGTTCTCAATCAGCGGGCAGCCTCACCAACCATGTCGGGCTGGTTGCCTGGTCCGTGCCCTGGCTGGAAACCAACACCTGGGCCGTCAGCGTGCTTACCGTGCGGGCTACCAATACCGGCGTGTTTACCAATACCGCGAAGGTGACGACCAGCACCTCTGATTTGAATCCCGATGATGACATCGCCTCGGCCATTGTGGCGGTGGTGGCCCCGACCGCCAACCTGGTTCTTTCGCTGGCCGATTCGCCCAGCCCGGTAAGGCTTACCAATTATTTGACTTATACGATGTCTGTCTCCAACGCCGGGCCGGCAACCGCTACCGGCGTGGTCGTATCCAACACCCTGCCCGCCGGCGTTTCCTTCATTTCCGCCTCGCCGAGCGGAGCCAGATACACGACCGCCCTCACGGCCTCCGGCCGGTTGGTTGTCACCTTCACCAACCTGGGGAATCTGCCTCCCGGAGCGCGAACCAATCTTTCCGTTACCGTTCGAACGGAAGCCGCGGGCACGATTACCGATACCGCCGGCTGCCGCTCGGAGATCGTTGACCCCTTCAAGGCCAACAACGCGGCTGCGGTCAAAACCATCGTCCAGGCGGTGCCGCTGCCGCTGGCCTTTGCGCCTCGTTCCGGTGCGCTGGCGATTTCGTGGCCCGCGTATGCCGGCTATCGCCTGGAAAGCACTGCCGATTTGCGGCCTCCGGTCATCTGGGAGCCGGTGACCGATGCGCACATATCCTTGGCGGGGTCAACCATCACCGCCATTGTTCCCATTGGCCCCGGGAACCGATTCTTCCGCTTGAATTGGTCTGCCGCGCCGGCACCGCTGCCCCTTGGCATTTCGCACACGGGCGCCAACGTAACCATCGCCTGGCCGGCGGACCTGTGGAATTATAACCTGGAAAGCGCGGACACCCTGAGCCCGCCGCTGGTGTGGACTCGCGTTACCAGCCCGGCGCCGGTGCTGGTTAACGGATTAAATACCGTCACCCTCCCGATTGGCTCCAGCAGCCAGGTATTCCGCCTTCGCGCGCAGCAACCGTAAGCCGTTTTTGCCTTATGCGCCTTATTCCCCACATGAAGCCCTCCCTCGACCTGGCCCGCCGTTTCAGGGGCCTCCCGCGCCTCGCTTGGGCCGCGCTTTTTCTCGCCCTCGTCCAGCTCGCGGCGGGTGAGGAATACAACAAAACCAATCTGCTGGTCCGGTTTGATGCCGAAGTCCAGTCGGCGCAGCGCACGAATATCCTGAACGCCCTGGGCGGAGCCACGATCAGCCAGAAATATACTTTGGTTCCCGACTTGTACTTGGTCACACTGCCGGCTGGCCAGCAAGTGGACCAGGTACTGTCGGCCTACAACGCCACCCCCGGCATCCGTTACGCCGAACCCAACTATGTGGTCAGAGTCGCAGCTACCACTCCCAATGATCCGCGCTTCAGCGAACTCTGGGGCCTGCATAATACCGGGCAAACGGGAGGCACTCCGGGAGCCGATATTCGTGCCCCCGAAGCCTGGGATTTTAATACCGGCAGCCGCGAAATCATTGTCGCCGTCATTGACACCGGCGTGGATTATACCCACCCCGACTTGACCAATAACATCTGGACTAACCCGGGCGAAATCCCCGGCGACGGCATTGACAACGACGGCAATGGTTATGTGGATGATGTTCACGGCTACGATTTCTACGACAAGGATGGCGATCCGATGGACGAAGATGATCACGGCACCCACTGCGCCGGCACGATAGGCGCCGAAGGCAACAATAACCTCGGCGTTGCCGGTGTTTGCTGGCAGGTGCGAATCATGGCGGTCAGGTTCCTGGGCCCGTTTGGCGGCTCCACGTCAGATGCCATTCTGTCAATTCAATACGCCGCGCTCATGAAGGCGAACGTGATGAACAATTCCTGGGGCGGGGGCGGTTACAGCCAGGCGCTGAAAGATGCCATTGAGGCCGCCGGTGATGCCGGCATCATCTTCCCTGCCGCGGCCGGCAACTCTGGCACCGACAACGATCTCATCCCTCATTATCCATCGAGCTACGACTCGCCGAGCATCGTTGCCGTGATGTCCACCGATGACCACGATGCCCGATCGGACTTTTCCTGCTATGGCTTGACTTCCGTGGATTTGGCGGCGCCCGGCAGCGACATCCTCAGTTGCCAGCCCGGCGGCGGCTATCAGTATATGAGCGGCACCTCGATGGCCACTCCGCACGTTTCCGGCGCTTGCGCCCTCTTGCTGGCCGCCAACCCCAACCTCACCGTCGCCCAGGTCAAGCAAGCCTTGCTCTCGACGGTTGATCCCGTAGTGCCGGGGCTTTGCGTTTCGGGCGGCCGCCTTAACCTGAGCCGGGCGCTTGCCAGCCTCGAGCCGCAAGGGCCGGCGCTGGAGTATTTCACCAATTACGTCACGGGCGGCAATGGGAACGGCATCGTTGAGGCGAACGAGTGTAATACCCTCGACCTCGTTTTGTCCAACTCCAGCACGACGAATATCACGGGCATTACCGTCACCCTCTCGACGACTAATGCCGGGGTCGCCATCGCCCAGCCCGCCTCGGCCTATCCCGATATTCCCCCGGGAGCTTCGGCGACCAACCTGACGCCATTCAGAATCAGCACCGCGCCGGAGTTCGTTTGCGGCACTCCCATTGAGTTTTCACTGGTCGTGCGCTCCGACGTGGGCGTCAGCGTCCTGCCCTTCACCCTCGCCACCGGCACCCCGGGTATTCCCATCCGGTTCGATAACCATTCATGGGTGCAGATTCCCGCGCTCGGCTCAACCAACTCCGCCATCGTCGTCTCTAATATCGCCCTGGCCCTCAACAAGGTCACCGTTTCCCTCTTTGTCGAAGAGCCGTATGATTATTTCCTGAAACTGGAGCTGATCGCCCCGGATGGCACTACGAACCTCCTCACAGCCAACAACGGTTACCTGGGTGAAAATTATGGCCTGACCTGCAGCCCCGAGGCGTTGCGCACCACCTTCGATGACGACGCGCTAACGCCCATCGGCTCCGGCGTGCCGCCTTTTCTGGGCGCCTACCGCCCCGCCAAGGCGCTCGCGATTTTCTCCGGCAAATCCGGCACCAACGTCAATGGCACCTGGCAACTTCGCGCCACCGACTCCGGCGGGTTCAGTAATGCCGTGATTCACTGCTGGTCCCTGTTCCTCACGCCCACGATTTGCGCTGACGGCGGCGGCCAATGCCCCGGCGCCGATATGGCCATCGGCATCGTCGGTCAACCCGCCGTAGCGATTGCCGAGAACAACCTCACTTATTCCATCTCGGTCACCAATCTTGGCCCCAGCAGCGCCACCAACGTGACGGTGACGCACCTGCTGCCTCCCGGCGCGGCGTTCGTTTCCGCCACCGCGTCCCAGGGCGCCTGGTCGCAACAGGGCGGCGTGCTGACGTTTACGCTGGGGACCATGCCGACTCGCACCCAGGCCAGCCTTTCCGCCGTCGTGCAGCCAGCCGATTTGGGCACGAATTACACCTGCTACTCGACCGCGACCGTGACTTCCGGCCAGCCAGACTTTGTCCCCGCCAATAACTCGGCGACGACCCGAAACCAGGTAACGCCACCCGCGGCGGACCTGGCGGTGGGAATTGCGGCGACGCCCAACCCCGTTTTGGTCGGCGGCACCCTGACTTATACCGTCTCGCTCAGCAACAACGGTCCCAGCCCGGCCCCGCCCATTACCGTGACCAATGTTTTGCCGCCGAGCACCGCGCTGCAATCGGTGGCCGTCTCGCAAGGCACCACGACCATTCTGGGCAACGTGGTTCTTTGGAGTTTAACCAACAAACTCGCCATGGGAGCCTCGGCCACCGCCACGATCAAAGTCACTCCCACGGCCGAGGGGGTAATCAAAGCCACCGCTACGGCCGACGCCGGCTCGTTTGATCCCGTCGCGGCCAATAATTCCGCGTCGGTCTCTACCGCGGTTGGTCCGGCGGCGGATCTCGCGCTCAGCCTGGTCGGGCTTCCGAACCCGGTCGTTGCCGGCAGCAATGTGACTTACAAGATTTCAGTTTCCAACCTGGGTCCCAGCACCGCTACCGATATCACCGTTAGCGATCTGTTGCCGCCCGAAATGATTGCCCTTTCGGCCACCGCAACCCAGGGATCCGGGGCGGTTTCCAATCACACCCTTTTGTGGAACCTGGGCACCTTGTCCGCCGGGGCGGAAGCCTCCATTACCATTGTGGCGGCCACCACGACCAACGGAGTGTTTACCAGTACGGCCAGTGTTTTGGCCGCGCAAGCGGACCCCAATCTCACCAACAACACCGCCAGCGCGGTCATAACGGTGACGGCGCCGTTTATTGACGTTGTTTCCGCGGGCGCCACCTTGACCTTTGAGAGCGGGCCGGTTAATGGCGCGCTTGATTCCGGCGAAACCGTTACCATGACTTTGCGCTTGCGCAACGCCGGCAATAGCAGCACCCGAAACCTGGTCGCCACCTTGCTGGCCACCAATGGCATCGTCCCGGTTCCCCCCAACCAGCCCCAGGCCTACGGCATCCTGTTCCCCAGCGGCCTTGCGGTCGGACGCCCCTTTAGTTTTGCGGCCAATGGTCCGGCGGGCGGCACCGTCAGCGCCACGCTCCTGATCCAGGATGGGACCAATACCCATCCGCCGGTCAGCTTTGCCTTCACCCTGCCGTCCACGCAGGTCGTTGCCAATACCAACTCCATTATCATCCCGGATCCGGCGGCGCCGAATCCCCCGTACGAGCAGCAATCCGGCCCGGCGAAGCCATATCCGTCCATCATCAACGTCTCCAACTTTACCGGCACGCTGGGCCGGGTGGCCGTCACGCTCTCGAATCTGAACCACAGTTATCCGGCGGATATGAGCGTGCTGGTCGTCGCCCCGGGCGGCGGCCAGGCGCTGCTCATGTCGGGCGCTGGCGATCAGCCCACCGTCGGCGGCGTCAACCTGACCTTTGACAGTTCCGCCCCGACCGCCCTGCCGGAATACGGCCAGCTCGTATCCGGCAGCTATCAGCCCGCCGCTTACGGCGACGCGCCCTCCTTCCCGACCAATGCCCCGCCCGGCCCTTACGCGACGGCCCTCTCTGCCCTGAATAGCGTGAACCCCAATGGCGCGTGGTCGCTCTATGTTTACGACCAGGGCTCCGGCGATGACGGCGTCATCGCCAACGGCTGGAGCCTCACCCTCACGCGCATCAACCCGGTTAATCACCTGGCCGACCTGGCCCTGACGGCGACGGTTTCGCCCAGCTCCGCCCTGGTCGGGGGTGCGCTGACGTATGTTTATACCATCACCAATGGCGGGCCAAACACGGCCCAGACCGTCGCGTTCACCAATGTCTTGCCCGCGGGATTCACGCTGGTTTCCGCCGGCGCGTCGCAGGGAACCGTGTTCGCCAATCCCGCCAGCGTCACCGTGAACCTCGGCAACCTGGGAGTCGGCGCCACCGCCCGGGTGACCAACGTCGTGGCGGTGACCCCCACGGCGCTGCCGCCGGGCGCAACCAATGGCACCGTGGCGAATGTCGCCACGGTGGGAGCGTTCGAGCAGGATTTGAACCCGGGCAACAACTCCGTTTCCGTCCCCGCCACCATTGCCCGGCCCGTCGCGAATTTGAGCCTGGCGCATGACCTGGCCCCCAACCCCGTGGTCGTGGGCTATCCCTTGACCAACCTCGTCCTCATCACGAATCTCGGCCCCGCGACCGCCGTCAGCGCCACGCTGACCCAAACGCTGCCCGCCGGCGCTGGCTTTATCGCCTCCGCTTCGAGCTCAACCGCCGGGGTCATCACCAATGCCGGCGGCACAATCACCTGCCTGCTGGGCAACCTGGCTTCCAATGCCACGGCGGCCGTTTCCATCGTTCTGACCAGTTCAACCGCCGGCTTCCTGACCAATACCCTCACCCTGGGCAGCGGCTCCTATGATCCAGCCCCCGCCAACAACACCTCCACGCGCGTGGCCACCGTCGTGGATCCGGCCCCGCAAATCATTAACGCGGGCGCCGTGCTGACGTATGAAAGCGGGCCCGTCAACGGCGCGATTGATCCCAACGAGAATATCACCCTGTCCCTGGCGCTCGCCAATATCGGCACCCGGGTGACTGGCAACTTGAAGGCCACGCTGCTGAACTCCGGTGGCGTCACCGCGGCCACCGGGCCTCAGTATTACCCCGCTTTGGCCCCGGGCGGCGGCGCCCTGGCGCGCACTTTCAGCTTCAAGGCCGCGCCGGCCCTGGGCAGCGGGTTGGTCGCCACCCTGCAGCTCCGGGATGAGCGCCCGGGGATCACCAACATGCTCCCCAATGTCGTGTTCACCTTTGTGGCGCCCGCCACAATGAACTTCACCAATGCCGCGGCAATTACCATCCCGGATCGCGGCGGCGGCGCCCCGTATCCTTCCGTCATCAACGTCGAGGAATTGACGGGCCGGGTCAGCAAGGCGACCGTCACCCTCAAGGGCTTCGCGCACCAGTTCCCGCACGACGTCAGCGTCCTGCTGGTCAGCCCGTCCGGCACCAACGTGCTCCTGATGGCGCATACCGGCGGCGGCTATCCGACCAATAACCTCACCCTGACCTTTGACGACAGCGCCCCGGGCTACCTGCCGAATTGGGATCGGCTGGCCAGCGGGGTTTACCGCCCCACCTTCTACGAGGGCGCCGTGACCCTGCCGGGCACCATTTCATCCCAATACTACCAGCATACCCTCTCCGCCCTGAACTGGAGCCATCCCAACGGCCCCTGGTCGCTTTATGTCTTCGATGACGCAATCGGCGACGCCGGCGTCATCGCCGGGGGCTGGAGCCTGAGCCTGAAGACAGTCGTGACCGTGGGCAACGTGGTGAACCTGGCGGCCGGGCTGCTCGCGCCCGCAACGCTCGACCTCGGCGCCGCTTTGACCAACACGATCCGCATTACCAACTCGGGCCCCGACCTGGCGACCGGCGTGATGCTCACAAATCTCCTCCCGGCGAATGCCGGCCTCCTCGAGGCCGCGCCGCCGCCCAGCTTCACCAACGGCAATGGCGGGGTGGTCTGGAACCTGGGCGACCTTGAACCGGGCGCCGTGGCGGAATTCCACACCGTCGTTCTGCCGGCGCAGGCGGGAATGGCGACCCATATCGTTACCCTTGGCGCCAACGAGGAAGACCTCAATCCGGCCGATAACACAGCGCAAACCACGACGGCCGTTTACTATGCGGGGCCGGCCATCCTGAGCGGCTTCTACGCGGGCGGCCACTTCCACCTGACCGTCACGGCCCAGCGGGGCTTCCAGTACGTGGTGCAGGGATCAACGAATCTTACCCATTGGGTCGCGTTGCACACCAACGCCAACCCGGCCGGCACCTTCACCTTTACCGATACCACGACTCCGGCGCTGCGCTCCCGCTTCTACCGGACGCTGCGCCGTTGAGCGCGCGAACGCTGTTCGGGCCCCGGCCATGAAAGTCCTCGGGCTCACCGGCGGGATTGGCATGGGCAAGTCCACGGCCGCCCAATGGCTGCGGGATCACGGAATCCCGGTGGTGGACACCGACGATTTGGCGCGCCAGGTGGTCGAGCCGGGCCAGCCGGCGCTGGCGGAAGTCCGCAAAGCCTTTGGGGCGGACATCGTGGGCCCCGACGGACGCCTGCGCCGGGACGCCCTGGCGCAACGGGTGTTTGCCGATGCGGCCGATCGCGCCCGGCTGGAAAGCCTCCTGCATCCCCCCATTCGCGCGCTGTGGCACGCCCGGATGGAAACCTGGCGCGCGGCCGGGCATCCCTTGGCCGTGGTGGTGATCCCCCTGCTCTTCGAAACCCGCGCCGAGCCGGAATTGGATGCCACGCTCTGCGTGGCCTGCACGGCGGCGACCCAACACGCGCGTCTGCGGGCGCGGGGCTGGTCGCCCGAACAGATCGCGCAACGCGTGCGGGCGCAATGGCCCATTGAGCAGAAGATCAGCCGCGCCGATTACCTCGTTTGGACGGAGGCGGGGCTGGAGGTGCTCGCCGCGCAGCTCGAACGAATCCTGCAAGGGCTGAATTGACCCTCCCCCCCGCCGGGCGCGGGGCCGCTGGTTTTATCGGGCACAAGCCGGGAAGGTTGCGGCTGCGGATGGGGCGGCAATTAAGCGCCTCGAAGCGGATGTCCGGCCGCGCAAAGGATCGGCGATGATGAGTGTGCCCTCCCGGGCGGCAGACTCTCCCGCAGACAATCCGGGCGGAGGTGTGGAAGTTTTTCTCAGCCGCCGGGCAAACAGCCCCCGAGCGCCGCGTGAGGGCACGCGGCCTACAGAAAACGGAAGTGCGCTGCGTCAGCCCCCATGCCCTCTCACAGCACCGCACTCCCGACAACCCACAGGCCCCCCCGCACCATCCCGCCTCCTGTAGGCCGCGTGCCCACACGCGGCGCTTTGCACCAGCCTGCCACCACCAACCCCTCAAAATTGCCCTTGCGCGAAGACCTCCCGCCCGCCAGCCTTCCCGCATTACCTCGGGGCGGACTTCCAGCCCAAGGAATGGCAGGAAGCCGAATCGCCTCCGGGCCGTAATAGAACAGCAATTAAAACAACCATTAGAGAGGACAGACATTATGAAAATACTATCTGCTCCGCGCACGGGCAGTCTGGGCGCGGAAACTTACTACCAGTCCCCCTTCGGCGTGTGCGCCCGGCGGCGCACCGTTCCCCGGGACCGACCCTCGGAGCGCAAGGCGGCCGCACGGTCGTACTTCGGGATTTCCTCGCGGGAGTGGGGTCTCAAGCTCACCGAAGCGCAGCGCGAGCGTTGGAACGCCGCGGCGCTGCATGTTCCCAGCCGGCCCTGGATGGGGCAGTATTCGCACTTAAGTGGGCAGCAGTTTTGCGTTCAGATCAACAGCACCCTGCGGGGGCTGGGTCTGGCGCCGGTGGAGGAACCGCCCGCCCCGGTGGTCTTCGGTCCCAATCCCGTCGCCGGGTTGGAGATCGTCAATGACGCCGAAGACGGAGTTCGGCTGCGGCTGAATGTCGGGGCCGTCCATGAAGACATTATGGTCTTTGGGCAGCCACCGTGCAGCGCGGGCCGGATGAAACCCCGCCGTGCCTATTACCTGGGCCTGTTGGGGCCGAGCCAGAACGGGCAAAGCGACATCACGGACCTCTATACCGCCCGGTTTGGGCGGCCCGCTCCGGGACAGAAGGTGTTTATCACCGTGGTTCAGACCCGGAACGGCTGGAAAGGCCAAAGCCGGGTTCACAACGCCATTGTTCCGCCGCCGCCGATGTTGAAATCTCAGCAAGCGGCTGAAACAGTAAGGGTTAAGAAATCGAAGCCCGCCGCCGCCCCGGCATCCACCACCGCTCACAAGACCGCTCCTTCTCCGTCCTTTCAAGTCATGTACAAGGGGAGTACATCGGAAGCCCGGCAGGAGCACATGGAAAATAAGCATGAGACCCCTTTGAGCCTCCTTTGTACCCCCGTTGTACACGGCCTAATGGGAGCGTTAGGCTGGCTGGGGCGGGTGGGGCGGGTTTGGGCGCGGGCCTGAGCCGGAATGGAGGGATGGACGACTTGCGGACGATGTAAAACGAGGTTCCAAGGCGGGAGGGAGAGGACGCGAACGTTCGGCACAGCCGGGACGTGCGGCTGGGTGTTGTCGCGCGCCGTGGTTTTGGGCAGGATGGGGTCACGGTTGGCGGGGATATTCCCTCCTCTCGGGCGGAGGCTGTCGAAAGGCGGTTGCTTACTTTGTTCTCATTGCAGGCGGCGTATTCGCTCTGTTGGGGCGAGGTTGGTTGAAGATTTAGCCCCGGGCTATTCGCGCAGGAGGAGTGATTGACGAGATTGGTTCGGGAACCTATCTCGGCAATTATGCTGGCTTTGGGCTTGTAATAACTGTTTTCACCGGGCTTGTTCACTATGGCCATCGCCTATCCCGCACGCTCACCTCCCTCCTCGCAACCGCGCTATCCCAGGCATCATTGGGTTTCTGCTGCTTTCAAGTTGGCGCATGTTCGTGCCTTCGGTATTTGAGGTGATCGGAGGGGTTATTTCTTCAGGGGCTGAAACACATTCCCGACGCAGATACCGGTTGCCCTTGGCTTGCATTGGCTGAGGGAGCGGCTATGCTGTTGGAAGTCTTGAATCAGCATGGCCAGTTTTGTTCTTCCTTGAAGCTGCGCATTAGCGCCGGATTGTGGCTGCTTTGCGCCACGTCGGTTTTGGCGGCACTTCCCGCACTGGTGCCCCGGCCGCAGGTTCTTCAGACCAACGCCGGGGTCTTTACCCTTTGCCCGCCCCAGGCAATCCCCGGACTTCCGACCCTGGCTCCCACAACGATCCACGCGGACGAAGTCGGGCGCCCCAGCGGGGAATACCTGGCGATGCAGTTGTTCAAGTCCACCGGATACCGCTTCCAGGTTGAGAGCAATTCCGGCGCGGCGGCGGTGTCCCAGGCGATTTTGCTGACCACCAATGGCGCCCTGGGGAGCCTTGGCGGTGAAGGCTATGAACTGACCGTTGCCACCAATGCGATCGTGATCCGCGCGCCAGCGGCGGCGGGGCTTTTTTATGGCGCACAAACGCTGCTGCAAGCCCTGCCCCCGGAAATCTACGGCGCGCGTCCGGTTTCCGGCGTGCCCTGGACGGTGCCTTGCCTGTATATCAAGGACTGGCCGCGCTTTCCGTGGCGGGGATTCATGCTGGACAGCGTGCGGCATTTTTTCACCAAGGACGAGGTGAAAGTGGTGCTCGACTCGATGGCGCTGCATAAGTTGAACGTGCTTCACTGGCATCTCGACGATGATTCGGGCTGGCGGCTCGAAATCCGGAAATGGCCGTTGCTGACCCAGGTGGGCGCCTGGCGCACGGATATGATGTGGAACCTGAACCCCCGCGCCAGCCAGTGCTGGGACGGCACCAACTACGGCGGCTTTTATACCCAGGCGGAGGCGCGGGAAATCGTGGAATACGCCGCCCAACGGCATATTACGGTGGTGCCGGAGATTGAAATGCCGGGCCATTCTTCAGCGGCCCTGGCGGCATATCCGCAGTTCGCCTGCGGCTGTCCGACCTGCTACAACGGCCCCTACAGCCTGAATGTCACCAGCTATGTCGGCGGGGTATTCTGCATCGCGCGCCCGGAAACGATGGATTTCCTGAAGGATGTGCTCACCGAGGTCATGGAAGTGTTTCCCAGCCCGTACATTCATATCGGCGGGGACGAGGTGAGATTCACCAACTGGCAGAATCATAACCTGGACCGGGCCTTGACCAACAGCCTGGGCATCGCTGATATGCAAAAGTACCAGGGCCACTTTACGCAGCAGATTGCCAACTGGATCAAGAGCCAGGGGCGCACCATGATCGGGTGGAGCGAAATCATGAATGGCGGCTTGGTGACCAATGCGGCGGTAATGGATTGGCTTAATACCCGCGCGGTGCAGACGGCGACCAACCGGCAATACGTCGTCATGGCTCCCAGCGCGACTCTTTATATCAACAAATGGGAGACGGGTGACCAGAACGGCGGCGGAGTGGTTTTCTCCAATGAACCGCCCGCCCAGTCGGGGTTTGTGCCACTGGCCAGCGTTTATGCGTATGAGCCTATCCCCACGAACCTCCCGCCCGCTTACACGAACTACATCCTTGGCGCCGAAGGCCCCTGCTGGTCGGAATGGATCCCCTCGCTGCTGAACCTGCAGTTCCGAATGTTTCCGCGCCTCTCGGCGATTGCCGAAGTGAATTGGACCGCCCCCGCACTGAAGAATTGGATGGACTTCACCAATCGCCTGGTCGTTCACAAGCAAAGACTCACCCACATGGGCATCAACTACAATCCCAGCGCCACGCCCCCGCAGTTGGGCGCGTGGACTCCCTCCCTGACGCCCGCCAACTACGCCACGCTGACCTGGGATATCACGGCCAGCGTGAGCGCGCCGGGGGAGATAAACGTCAGCTTTTGCTGGAAGTCGGGGAAGCATGGCCTGTACATCGCATGGGCCGCGCTGCTGGAAAACGAGGTGGAGATAGACCGGGACACGCACGCGGGATATACCGGCTACACTCCGGTCAAGCCAAGCTATGTGTTGCGGCTGCCGGCGTATCGTCCGGGAGCGACCTATCGGCTGGCGGCTTCGGTCAAGGGGCGCGACGGGACCGATTCGCACGGCATTGTGTACCGAACCAATTGGAACTGAGCGATGAAGCCTTCCTGGATCAAAATAGTTGCCGCCGCTGCGCTGCTGCTGGCGGGCGCGCGGGCGCAGGCGTTGTCCATCCGCACGCTGGCGGGCGGCGTGACGCCGGGCGCCCTCAACGGCTTCGGCAGCCATGCCCGCTTTAATTATCCCGGCGGAGTCGCCGTGGACGGCGCCGGCAATGTCTATGTCGCGGATACGTTAAACAGTATTATCCGCCGGATTGCGGCGGACGGCGGCGTCAGCACGCTCGCCGGCCTGGCCGGCGAATATGGGAGTTCGGACGGGGCCGAGGCCGCCGCGCGGTTTTATGGCCCGCAGGCTATCGCTGCCGATGGAGCGGGGCAGCTTTACCTGGCCGATACCGTCAACAGTACCATCCGCAAGGTGACCCCGGCGGGCGAGGTCAGCACCCTGGCTGGGGTGCCCGGCGATTTCAACAGTTTTGACGGCGCGGGCGCTGCGGCCCAGTTCCACCATCCCGAAGGCGTGGCCGTAGATGCCGGCGGCAATCTTTACGTGGCGGACACGTGGAATCATACCATTCGGAAAATAACTCCCGCCGGCCTGGTCAGCACGCTGGCCGGCCTGGCCGGGTATTGCGGGAGCGCGGATGGCACCAACAGCAAGGCCCGGTTCAATCGCCCGACCGGGCTGGCGGTGGATGGGGTAACCAATCTTTTTGTGGCCGACACCTTCAATCATACTCTGCGCCAAATCTCGCCTGCGGGAAAGGTGACCACCGTGGCCGGTTTGCCCGGGGTTTGGGGCAGTGCCGATGGCGCCAATAGTGCCGCCCGGTTTTACCTGCCCCAGGGAATTGCGATTACCACCGACGGCGATCTTCTCGTGGCAGATTCGGGCAACCAGACCTTGCGGAAGGTTTCGCCCGTCGGGACGAACTGGGTGGTCAGCACGGTGGCGGGATTGCCCGGCCTGGCTGGAAGCGTTAACGGCTCCGACGGCCATGCCCGGTTTTGCTTTCCTGCCGGTTTGGCGCTCGACAACGCGGGCTGCCTGTATGTAGCGGACGCAGCCAATCACCTGATTCGCACCACCCGAGTGGTCCCGCCCACGCTGCAGTTTGCTGCCCTGGAGGGTCAAATGGTGCTTTGCTGGCCCACCTCAGCCGAGGGGTTCGTGTTGGAGCAATCTCCGACGGTTGACGCGCTGGCAGCCTGGTCGCCCGCGACCAACGGCATCGCGATTCTCGGAGACAGTTTTATTTGCACCAACAGCCCTGGCGCGGCCGCTTTTTACCGGCTGCGCTTTCCGTAAAAGCCGCCGTGGTTGATGGGGCTAGTGGTATATTGCCAGCCGGACAGATTGGGGGGCAAAGGGTTCGATATGGAAGGTGTTGACCCCCGGATGCAGGTGCGAGCCGATTTCCAGGCGCGACGGGCGCCCAATGAACCCGCCCGCGTTTTTGCCGTTCACGGTCACTCTGGCGGCGGTCTCTGGCGAGATGCGGTCAAGCTCCAGGTAAATCCGGGTGCTGGTTAGGTCGGACGCGGAGAGTTCGCAGCGGCCAAGGAAGGGATCAGCCTGAACCGGGCTGACGGTGATCCGGCCGCCGAGCATTCCCCAGATGCCGTCGCCGAAAGGAACGAGTTCCCGCGCCGCCGGCCAGGCCCGGTCGTCGAAGCCGGATTCGGTCCACTGCGCGGCTTTTTCCCGGGAAACCTTCCAGGATAGGTCTATGCGCTCAGTCAGCACCGAACCGGAGGTCAACTCGACGGTGAGTCGTCCCAGCAAGCCGGCGGGGTTGGGTTTGTCGCCGGCGTTGACTGCGACGATGGCAAGCTGGTTCGGGCCGGAGGACAGGAAACGGCTTACGTCCAGTTCCACTGGGTTGCGCCAGCCCTCGGCGCTGTTGTCGCCCTGGCCGGCTTCCTTGCCGTTGATAAAGAGCGTGAAACGGTTGTCCGCAGTGCCGACGAAAACGGCTTTGCGGATGCTGGCCCCGGCGGGGAGATTGAACTGCTTGCGGAAATAGCGCGGCCCGGGCGGGGCATGGTGAGCCGCGTCGGTTTCCGGATACCAGACCCAGGGGCAGCCGCGCAGCGCCAGTGCCGCGGGATTGTCAAGGGATGGCAAGGGGGTTGGCGCGGCGGGAGCCGGATCGCGCGCCACGGCGATGGTTCGGGGGGGCGCCGTGCTGCCGGATTCCGGGCGCGGCGGCAAGGCGCGCGGCTTTGGCTGAAAGACGAGCAGGACGCTTTCATTGGGTTCCAACGTCAGGCTCAGTTCGACCTGCTTACCCGTGCGAGAGTAGGGCAGGGCGGTGATCTCGTTGCGCATGGCGTCCCAGCATTCAGGCGTGCCATCGGCGGTGATGCGGCAGCGGAAGGTGCGGGGTGCGCCTTCATGATTCTGGTTGGCGATGAAGAACACGTCGCGGCCGGCCTTGACCCGGTGCAGCACGTGGAGCCAATGATCGGTCTTGCCTTCGAGCACCTCCAGGGTGGGGCGGATGCCGGCATCCCCGGCCAGCACTTGCTGGAGTTGTTCGGGCGTGGGCTGCGCCGGCAGCAAGTAGGAGCGGCCGCCGGCAGGGCTGGTTTTGCAGACTGCCAGGCCGGGCGTGGGCTGTCCCCAGAGGGCCTCGCGCAGCCGCGTTATGTCCGCTGCCGTTTTGCCGGGCGTGGCGGATTTAGCCGGCAGAAAGCCGTAACCCAGCACGACGCCGCCACGGTCGAAGAATTGTTTGGCCTTGGTCAGCGTGGCGCAGGGGATAACTTCCACCGGCGGCACGATGAGCACGCGGTAGCGTTCCTGGCGCAGTTGGAGTGTGGCCCGGCGGATTCGGGTATCGTTTTCAAATACCGCATACGGCAGCCAGTCGCAGTCGTAGCGGGCGTCCTGGAGGCTTTCGCTGATCTGGTCGGGCAAAATGTGCTGGCCGCAGTGCGCGCTTTGGCCGAGGTAAAGCAGCGCCACCGGGCAGACGTGGCGGCCGCCGGTGAGCATCAGGCTCAATCGGCTGGTGTAGTCGGCGAACACGCGGTAAAGCGGCCAACGCGGTTCAAAGCCGCCGTTGTAAAAATAGGGAGGACAATCGGTGTCCCGCGGGGCGCGCGGGTTGAACGAGTGCGGGATGAGGAAGTTGACGCCCGAGACCTGCATGTGGTCGGTCCACCATTTCATCTCCGGGTAGGTGAGGGTCTGGCCGCGCGCGCCGAAGATTTCCACCATGGCCACGTCGTCCGGTTTGCCGTAGGCATGGCTGATCGAGCTGGCCAGCTTGGGGGTTTGCCAGCAGGGCGCGTCGCGCGCCTCGCGCCGCCCCATGACGAACTGGTCGAACACGGCATCTATGCCGCCCATGTCGCCGTGGCCTTGCAGGCGCATCATGTCTCCGGCGCAGTAATCGGGATGCTGGTAAAGCCGGGAATGTTCCATAAAGTGGCCGGTGGACTTTACGCCATGCTGCCGGCACCACCGGGCGATGCCGCCATACATGGTGCGGCCCCAGGCCTCCGCCAGGGCGTCCAGGTATTGGTAGCGCGCCGCGATTTGCGCCTCGCCCGCCAGTTCCGATTTGTAGGCGGCGTAGGCCAGCTTCCAATCCACGCCCCACTCAGCCAGCACGCGGTTGAGTTCGGTGCCCCAGTCGCCGGGAGTTTCGGGTTCATCATAAAAGAAGCCCCGAATGGTCTTCCCAAAATCGGCTCCGTAGCGCTCGAAGTGAGGCTGGTAAACGGTTTGCAGATACCAATCCACGCAATCCCGGCTCGCGCCGTCCACCGTGAGTTGCCGGCCGCCGACCTGCAGGAGGCCGGGGGCCTGGGTATGGGTGAATTTGAGGATGCGCCATTTGCCGCCGGGAACCGGCCAGCGAAGCGTGCCCGCATGAATGTGAGGAGCGAGATCCACCAGCGAGTCGGCGTCTATCTTGCCTTCGACGTCCAGCCGCCCGGCCAGAGTGGCAATATACCGTTCGCCGCCGTGTCCCTCCGCCTCGAAAAGCCGGGGCCCTTCCACCTCGACCGCCGCCGCTGCCAGCCGTTTGGCCGCGTAGCGCGGCGGCACTTTGCCGGCCACCGCCTGGCTCGGCCACCATTTTTCGTCAAAGATCCAGAGCTGGAGATTGTGCTGTTTGGCGGCGCGCAGGCAGATGTCCAGATCCCGCCACCAACCGGCGCCGAGCCAGTCGTTGTGCGGTCGCGATTCGGTGGTAAAGCAGCCATTGCCGCCCTCGGCCACCTTGCCGACGTACAGTTCCAGCCGCTCCTTGCTTTCATCACCGTGCAGCCAGAACAGCGGTCCGGTAAGCCGCCGGGCTTCAGCGGGCAACTCCCGGAATTGCTTTTCCAAGGCCGCCAGGCTCGAACCGGTTGCGGCGACCGCCGCCAGAGACCAAGCCAGCGCACAGAACGCCGCGGCGGCAATGCAAACGGAGGAGAAAAGAGGCTTCGGCGTTTTCATGATTCGTTGCAACGCCCTACATGACTCCAGACAATGGCCCGCGGATCAATGCCAAACTTTACGCTCCAAAGAGCGGTGAGGAAAACCAACCCGTATATGCGCGCAGCGCGCACCGCTACAGCAAAACCGGCAGGCGTTTGATGGCCTGCCGGTTGAAGCTTCCCGGGGCGGTCGCGCCGCGCCGGTTATTGCGATTCCTCTTGCTTCGCTTCGTCGGCGGCGTCGAAGGCGTGCTGGAGGGCAACGAGATCTTCGCCGGGCTTCAAGGCGTCCAGGATGGCCTGCTCGGCCTTGAGCTGTTCAGTGGAGTAGTTGGCGGCCTTGATGGACAAGCCGATGCGCCGGTCGCTGCGATCAATCTTGATGACGCGGGCGGTGATTTCCTGGCCGACCTTGAGGACGTTTTTGATTTTATCAATGCGCTCCTCGCTGATCTGGGAAATATGCACCAGGCCGTCAATATCATGCTGCAGGCCGACGAAAGCGCCAAAGCTGGCCAGCTTGGTGACGTTGCCGGTGACGAGGTCGCCGACCTTGTAAATCTGGTCAATGCCTTCCCAGGGATCCGCAGCCAGTTGCTTCATGCCCACCGCGATGCGCTGGTTGGCCTTGTCCACTTCGAGCACCACCGCTTCGACTTCGTCGCCCTTCTTGACCATTTCCGAAGGATGATTGATTTTGCGGGTCCAGGACATGTCGGAGACGTGAATCATGCCGTCTATCCCTTCCTCCAGCTCGATGAAGGCGCCATAGCTGGTCAGGTTGCGAATCTTGCCTTTGACCCGGGTGCCGGCCGGATACTTCTCCTGCGCCTGGTCCCACGGGTTGGCTTCGAGCTGGCGCAGGCCGAGGGAAATCTTCTGCTCCTCGCGGTTGATGCCGAGCACCACCGCCTCGATCTCCTGATCCGTTTTGAGCATGTCCGAGGGGCGGGCCACCCGCTTGGTCCAGGAGAACTCGGTGATATGAACGAGGCCTTCGACGCCAGGTTCGACTTCCACAAAGGCGCCGTAGGGAACCAGGCTGACCACCCGGCCTTTGACCTTGGCGCCCACCGGATACTTCTCTTCGATGGTATCCCACGGGTTGGTGAGTTTCTGTTTGAGGCCGAGGCTGATGCGCTCTCTTTCCCGGTTAATGTCGAGCACCACGACGTCAATATCCTGGCCGACCTTGAGCATCTCCGAGGGATGGCCAATGCGTCCCCAGCTCATGTCGGTAATATGCAGCAGGCCGTCAATGCCATTAAGATCAATGAAGGCGCCAAAGTCGGTGAGGTTCTTGACTGTGCCCTTGCGAATGTCGCCCGGGGTCATTTCGGTCAGCAGCTTCTGGCGGCGCTCGGCGCGCTCCTGCTCGATGAGTTCGCGGCGGGACAGGACGATGTTCTGGCGCTCCTGGTTGATCTTGACGACTTTGAACTGGTACGTGTTGCCGACGTATTGGGCGAGGTTGCGAGAAACCACGACGTCAATATGGGAGGACGGCAGAAAAGCCTCGACGCCGATATTGACGAGCAGGCCGCCCTTGACGACAGCCTTGACCTTGCCGGCGATGGTTCCGCCCTCGTTGCAAATGGTGAGGATGCGCTCCCAATTCTGCTTGAACTCGGCCTTCTCCTTGGAGAGAACGACCATGCCTTCCTTGTCTTCGAGCTTCTCGATCAGGACATCAATCTGGTCTCCGACTTTGACGGCCTTAAGGTCTTCGAACTCGCTGGCCGGGATGACGCCTTCACTCTTGTAGCCGATGTCCACCAACGCTTCTTTGGCGCCGATTTCGATGATGGTTCCTTTAACAATATTCCCCGCCGCAAAGGGCGGTTTGCCCGCTTGCCGCAGGGCTTCTTCCATAGTCAGCATAATTTAGCAACTAACTTTCTTCGATGAATCTAAGGGAGGCAGGGTCAGCGCGAGGCCTTCCAAGACTCCATTGCCTAACGGACCCGTCGTTGCTGTGGCAACGGAGGTTGAGGGTTAGGTTTTTCGTTAACTTCTCTTTCTCAGCCGCAAAGGACATCCGCACACACGGTGTCCAGGCAATGACCAGACTAGCAGATCGCTGTTCGGATGCAAGCGGAAATATCAGGCATTTTCGCCTTGCCAAACGCGCCTTCGGAGCGCTAAATACCGCCCCAATTCAGATAAACGCTATGCATGTGCAACTCGCCTGGCCGGATTACTTTATTCTGCTCGCTTATACAGGATTTGTCATCGGCATCGGTTTTGCCCTCCGGAAATACCTGAAAAGCTCGTCGGACTTCCTCACCTCGGGCCGTTCGATTCCGACGTGGGTGACCGGGCTGGCGTTTATTTCGGCCAATCTCGGGGCGCTGGAACTGGTGGGCATGGCAGCCAGCGGGGCCAAGTACGGCATCGCCACCAGCCATTTCTACTGGGTGGGAGCCATCCCGGCAATGGTGTTTCTGGCGATCTTCATGATGCCCTTCTATTACGGCTCGAAGGCGCGCTCCGTGCCGGAATATCTGAAAATGCGCTTCGATGAGCGGGTGCGGGCGCTCAACTCGATTGCCTTCGCGGTAATGACCGTGTTTGCGTCGGGCATCTCGATGAATGCGCTGGCCAAGCTGCTCAACCAACTGCTCGGCTGGAATTACCACGTGGCGCTGTGGATTTGCTCGGGCGTGGTGCTGGTGTATGTCCTTAAAGGCGGTCTGACCTCGGCGATCTACACCGAAGTGCTTCAGTTCTTCATGATCGTGCTCGGGTTTGCGCCCGTGGTGTACCTGGGGCTTAAGGACGTGGGCGGCTGGGGCGCCATGAACCAGGCCCTGCAAGGGGTGGCGGTCGATCCCGCGGCGTTGCACCTCAAAGAGGCGGGCACCACCTACGCCGGCAATGCCTGGTCCAGCGCCTGGCAGCCGCTGCTGGCCGGCCCCGCGCACAACCCGATGGGCGTGGATTGGTTCGCGATGGTGTTTGGCCTCGGCTTTGTCCTGTCGTTCGGCTATTGGTGCACCAACTTCCTTGTCGTGCAGCGCGCGATGGCGGCCCGCAACATGACCGCCGCCCGCAACACCCCGTTGGTTGCCGCCGTACCCAAAATGCTTTTTCCCGCGCTGGTAATCGTGCCCGGAATGATTGCCGTGGCGCTGACTTCGATGCCCGGCAAAAACTATCGCATCCCCCCGCCGATCATTGGCGACGAGGTTTATACCCGGGCGGCGGAGGTCGTCAAAACCGCCGGCGCCTTGGAAGCTCCCGCTGCCTTCGAGGCCGTGCGCGAGGCCATGGGCAAGAAGATGGACCCGGCTAAAGTCGCCGCGCTGATCCAGGACGCCGGCCACCTGAGTGAGGGGCAGATTAAGGATGGCCTCTATGAGGCGGTCGCCGAGTACGACTACGACGGCGTGATTCTATCCCTGGTAAAGAAGTACTGTCCGACCGGCCTGCTGGGGCTGGCGCTGACCGCGCTGCTGGCCTCGTTCATGTCGGGCATGGCCGGCAATGTCACCGCCTTTAACACCGTCTGGACCTACGATCTTTACCAGGCCTACATCGCCCCGAAAAAGAGCGACCAGCATTATTTCTGGATGGGGCAGGCGGCGACCGTGGTTGGCATTTTGGTCAGCATCGGGGCGGCGTATTTTGCCTCGATGTACAATAATGCCATGGATATCATTCAGCTCGTGTTCGGCTTTGTGAACGCCCCGCTGTTTGCCACCTTCCTGTTGGGCATGTTTTGGGCGCGCTGTACGGGCACCGGCGCCTTCCTGGGCCTGTTTGGCGGCATCGGCGGTTCCGCCCTCTTTCATGCCTGCACCACGGCGGTCAGCAACCTGGATGCATCGGGCCGCGTGGTCAACGGGATGAAAGGCGGCTACCTGGGCGTGGTCCAGAGCTTCCCGAGCGAAATGGCTCAAAACTTCTGGCTGGCTGGTTTTGCCTTTGTCGTGTGTTTCACGCTCACGCTCGTTATCTCGCTGGTGACCCGCCGCACCAAGACCAACGAAGAGTTGAAGGGACTGGTCTATTCCCTCACGCCCAAGATCAAGGACGAAGGCGCGCCCTGGTATTTGCGCCCGGCGGTAGTGGGCACCGCCCTGATCGTCGGTTGCGTCATTCTCAACATCATCTTCTGGTAAACGAAAGGAACACGTTATGGGACTGGATATTCGCTGGCCGATTGGCCTCATGTTCTCGCTGGTCGGGCTGCTCCTGACCCTTTTCGGACTCTGCACCCGGGGCGATGCCGAGATGTATCAGCGGTCGCTCGATATCAACATCAACCTGATCTGGGGCATCATCCTGCTCTTGTTCGGCGCTTTTATGATCATCATGGCCCTGCGCAAAAAGCCCGATCCCGACGCCCTGAAGTCGAAGTAGCCATTCATGCTCGCCGCCCCGTACGCATTCCGGATGCCCCGGACGGAGCGTCGGCCTTCGGGGCTGCCCTTCGAATCCCGTTTTCCGCAAACGGGCAGGAATGGCCGCGCGCTCCCCGGCCCGTGCGCGAGCCGCGGTCGCCCGGAGGAATGTGAATGAAAGCGACGGTTGTCCGAACCGCCTTCGGCAAGCTCCCTTCCGGGCGCGCCGTGGACCTGTTTACGCTGACCAATACACGCGGCCTCGTCGCCAAAATCACGAACTACGGGACCATTCTCACCGAATTGCACGTGCCCGACCGCCACGGTCGCCGGGCCGATGTCGTATGCGGGTTTGACCATCTCGAATCGTATCTCAAGGGCCATCCCTACTTCGGCTGCACCGTCGGCCGCGTAGCCAACCGCATTGCCGGGGGCAAGTTTATGCTCGATGGTCGGGCCTATTCCCTGGCGGTCAACAATGGCCCGAACGCGCTGCACGGAGGCCTTCAGGGGTTCGACAAGGTGCTGTGGAAAGCCACGCCGCTGCGCGGGGCCACGGTGCGTTTCGATTACACCAGCGCGGATGGCGAGGAGGGTTATCCCGGCCGGCTCGCGGTTCGCGTCATAATGAAGCTGACCGAGGACAACGAGTTTCTCATTGATTACACGGCCACCACCACCCGGCCTACCCCGCTCAATCTCACCAACCATTCTTATTTCAACCTGGCCGGCCGGGGCGACATCAAGGCCCACCAGTTGATGATCGCCGCGGATTTCTATACGCCCAAAAGCCCGGCCGACGTGCCGACCGGCGAGATCCGTCCGGTCAAAGGAACGCCGCTTGATTTCACCCGGCTCACGGCCATCGGCGCGCGGTTTGCGCGCCTTGGCGGTCGGCCGCAAGGCTACGACCACAACTTCGTACTGCGGGGCGACCCCGCCAACTCAGGCCAGCCCGCCTTTGGCGCCCGCGTGGTTGAGCCCCGTTCCGGCCGCGTAATGGAGGTGTTCACCACCGAACCGGGCTTGCAGCTTTACACGGCGAACTGGCTGGACGGTTCGCTCATTGGAAAGGGCGGCTTTTCTTACTCGCGGCACTGCGGGCTTTGCCTCGAAGCCCAGCATTTCCCCAATGCGATCAACATCCCCCATTTCCCCAGCACCGTTTTGCGCCCCGGACAGACCTATCACCAGCTCACTCTCCACCGTTTTTCGACTGCTTAACGCGCTTGCGCGCCATCGTTCATCCCTATGACCCTTAACGAACTTGCCCGGCAAATCGCCCTGGACTTCAAACAAACCTGCAACCGCGAGCCACAATGGATCGTCGCCGCCCCCGGGCGCGTGAATGTCATCGGCGAACACACCGACTACAACGACGGCTTTGTCCTTCCGATGGCCATTGACCGCTACACGCTCATCGCGGCGGCGCCGAACGGCACAACCCAAATCACGCTCCGTAGCTCCGCCGGCCAGGGCCAGGCGCGTGTGGATCTGACCTCGCCGCTCCAGCCGGGCACGAAAGGCGATTGGGCCAACTATCCCCTCGGCGTCATCGCCGGTTTTCTCGCGCGGGGCCTTCGTCCGCCCGGTTTTGACGCTTTGATCCACTCCACCGTGCCGTTGGGCGGCGGGCTTTCCAGCAGCGCGGCCCTGGAAGTGGCCACCGCCACGCTGCTCGAAGTGATCACCGGGCAGAAGCTGGACCCGGTGGAAAAAGCCCTGCTTTGCCAGAAGGCGGAACATGATTACGCCGGGGTGCCCTGCGGCATCATGGACCAGTTCATTTCAGTCATGGGCAAGGAAAATCACTTGCTGCTGCTGGATTGCCGTTCCCGCCGGCCGGAGCTGGTGCCCATGAGCGATTCCTCCGTTGCCCTCCTCATCGTCAACACGAACGTCAAGCATGAACTGACGGGCGGCGGCTACGCTCAACGCCGCGCCCAGTGCGAGCAAGCCGCCCAAATTCTGGGCGTGCCTTCCCTGCGTGACGCCTCCGAAGACCTGCTCCAGGCGGCGCGCAGCCGGATGGATGACGTCGTTTTCCGCCGCGCTCGCCATGTCATTGGCGAAATCCAGCGGACCGTCCAGGCCGCTGCGGAGGTGCGCGCGTCGAACTGGCCGGTGGTGGGGCAACTGATGTACGCCAGCCATGCGTCCCTGCGCGATGACTACGAAGTGAGTTGCGCCGAATTGGATGTGGTGGTGGACATTGGGCGGGCGATTGGCCCCGCAGGCGGGGTCATGGGCTGCCGGATGACCGGCGGCGGCTTTGGCGGCTGCGCGGTGGCGCTTGTCCGCGCCGATCAAATGGCGGCGATCTCCCAGCGGCTCGCCGCCGAGTACGAGCAGCGTACAAACATCAAGCCCACCCTCTTTGTCTCACGCCCCGCCGCTGGGGCAATGGTTTTGAAGCCCTGATCCGGGCGCAGCGCCGGTCCAGCCCAGCCCGCGCGCGACTTCCACCGCGTCAGTCAGGCCGGCTTGCACGAGGGCCTGGGCGCTCTCCGCCAGCGCCGGATGCGCAACCAGGCCGTCCAGATCCCGGGTAGCAATGCGGCGGCGCAGGGCCGGGGTGAGGCGCAACCACTCGACCAGCGGCAGCCGCCCCCGGTAGCCGGTGTCCAGACAGGCGGGACAGCCTTTGCCCGCGCACCGTTCGCAGCGGCGGCGCAGCAGGCGCTGGTTGAGCACGAGCTCAAGCGACGAGGCCACGGCTGAGCGGTCCGGGCAGAGCACCAGCAAACGCTCGAATACCCCCGGGCAGGAGCCGGCATGCAGCGTCGAAATGACGAGGTGGCCGGTCAATGCGGCGCGTACGACTAGGTTGGCCGTTTCTTCATCCCGAATCTCGCCAATCACCAGCACCTGCGGGTCCTGGCGCAGCAGATGCCTCGCCGCCCGGGCAAAGTCCAATCCCCGCGCTTCGTTCACCTCAGTTTGCATAATGCCCGGGATGACCTGCTCGGCGGGGTCTTCCACGGTGATCACGTGCCGCCCGCCTTGCTCAGCGAGGTGCCGGAGGCAGGCGTAAATCGTCGTCGTTTTGCCGCTGCCGGCGGGGCCGGTCAGCAACAGCAGGCCGGCGGTTTGACGCAGAAACCCATCCAACTCCGCGAGCGCCGGGGCCGGAAAGCCCAGTTCTTCGAGCCGGCGCGCCCCCGGGGCGTCAAACAAGCGCAGCACGATCTTTTCCCCGCTGACCGTGGGATAAGTCGCGACCCGGATATCGGCGCGGGCGTTGAGGTCAGCCCGGTCAATCCGGCCATCCTGGGGGAGGGATTCCTGATAAGTCTTGAGCCGGGCCAGGAACTTGACGCGGCCAAAGACACGCTCAGCAATGGCCGCGGGCAGCCGGTCGGTGGGCGTCATTACACCGTCCAGGCGGAAGGTGACCGCGGCGCCGTCCGATAGCATTTGCAGATGGATGTCGCTGGCGCCGGCCTGTTCGGCTTGCGCGACCAAATGTTCCAAAATCCGGGGGGCCGATTCAGCGGTGCTCGCGGGATTTTCAGCCGGCGTCATGCGATCTTTGGCATTCATTCCGGTGGTTATGTTTCCGGGGCCGGGACCGGGGCGTTCGTTCCTGCGGCGGAAGCCGGCGGCGCGGCGATATCGGCACCGGCCATTTCCTCGGAGAGAATGGTGATGGCGATGCGGCGATTGAGGGCGCGGCCCTCGGGCGTCGAGTTGTCGGCGACGGGGCGAAACTCGCCGTAGCCCACCGCACCAAGGCGGCGGGGATCCACGCCTGCCGTCTCTGTCAGGAAGCGCACCGCCGCCGTGGCGCGGGCGGTCGAGAGCTCCCAGTTGCTCGGGAACCGGCTGCGAGCCGAGGCGCGAATCGGAACGTTATCAGTATGGCCGATGACGTGGATTTTCAGGTTCGGATGAGCGGCAAGGATGCCGGCAACCTTGCGCAGCACCGCCGACCCGGCGGACTTCAAATCGGCCTCGCCGGAATCGAACATAACCCGATCCAGGATGTTGACGGTCAGCTTGCCTTGCAACTGGGAGATGGTCACATCCTTGGATTCAAGCGCCGCCCGCATTTCATCTTCGAGGGTCTGATGCGTATGAAGGACCGTTTGCTTTTCGGCCTGCAACTCGCCGATGCGCGCCTGGCTTTGGGCCAGTTGGTCCTTCAGCCCTTCAGCGACCGCCCGCAGCCGGGCCGCGTCGGCACGGGCGGCGGCCATTTCGGCGCGGACCTTTTCCACCTCGCGCTTCTTTTCCCAGGAAGCCAACCCCAACAACCCCAGCAGCAGGGCCACGGTCAGTCCGGCGGCAATCATCCAGGTTTCTTTGGGCATAGACGATCAGCTTTTTGAAGATAGTAGCCCGATTCCGTTAAACCGAAAAGCGCTTTCCCGCATGCGAAAGCTCCTCCGGCAGCCTCCCGGACAGCCGGGAGTTTGAGCGGTTTCGGGTTTGGAAATAAAACCGATTAAACCGCCTTGGGTGGAAAAAGCGGACTTGAAACGTTCACCGGGGCGCACGGGACTGGGCCGGAGGTGCGGTTTGGAGGAACAGGTCGCAAATTCGGTTCATTGGCGGCGTTCACGGACGGCGTGAGGTGAAATTCCAGCGTTCGACTGGTTGAACCCGGCACAGTTTTTTCCAAAGGAGGTTTTTCTTTGAACGATCGGGCGGAAAAGTTATCTAACGTCCCGAGAAGGCCTGGCTGCTCGCAAACGGACGGGCCAGCCTGGCGGAGAAACCACTTTACATTGAAGGTGGAATTGGTTATCTGCACAGGTCGTTTTGCCAAAAGTTTAGGAAAAGCACTATGATTAAGGTTCAAAATCTAGCGAAGCTATTTGGGACCAAACGGGCGGTGGATGACGTCTCGTTCTCGGTGAACCGGGGCGAGGTGCTGGGGTTTCTCGGACCCAATGGAGCCGGCAAATCCACGACCATGCGCGTCATTACCGGTTTTTTGCCGCCGTCCGCCGGCTCGGTGACGGTGGGGGGCTTCGATGTCGTCGAACACGCAATTCAGGCCCGGCGGTTGATCGGTTACCTGCCGGAAAACGCGCCAGCTTACACGGACATGACGGTGCTGGGATTTCTTAATTTCGCGGCGGAGATTCGCGGCTTGCGCGGGGAGGCGCGGAAGCAGGCGGTCGGCCGCGCCGTCGAGATGTGCTTCCTGGAATCGGTGCTGCACCAGAGCGTTGAGACGCTTTCCAAGGGCTACCGTCATCGCACCTGCTTTGCGCAATCCATAATTCACGACCCGGATGTGCTGGTGCTGGACGAGCCGACTGACGGCCTGGATCCCAACCAGAAGCATGAGGTGCGGCAGTTGATTCGGCGGATGGGGGAGAAGAAGGCCATCATTTTCTCGACGCATATTCTGGAGGAGGTGGACGCCGCCTGCACGCGGGCGATCATTATTGACCGGGGCAAGATCGTTGCCAATGGCACGCCGCAAGAGTTGCGGCAGAAGTCCGAATGGGCCGGGGCGGTGACCCTGCGGGTCCGGAACGTCGCCGCCGGCACGGTCAGCACGCGGCTTTATCAGGTGCCGCAAGTCAAGCGGGTGACGGTGGTGGAAGACAAGGATGGCCATGTGACGGTCCGGGCTTTCCCCCGGAGCGGCGCCAACGGCGCGCTGGTGGCGGCCGTCGGCGAGGCGGCGCGCGAATGGCAAATCGAGCAATTGCAGGCCGAAGAAGGCCGGCTGGATGAGGTTTTTCGGAGCATTACCATGCCCGACACGGCAAAGGAGGCAGCATAATGAACGCCTGGCATAATGTTTGGACCATTACGAAGCGAGAATTGGGCGCTTATTTCACGGCGCCGCTGGCTTATGTGTTTATCGTGATCTTCCTGCTGCTGTGCGGTTTTTTCACCTTCTTTGTGGGCGGCTTCTTCGAGCGGCAGGAGGCGTCCCTGGTACGGCCCTTCTTTGACTGGCATCCGTGGTTCTACTTGTTTTTGGTGCCGGCGGTGGGGATGCGGTTGTGGGCTGAAGAGCGGCGCGTGGGCACAATCGAACTGCTGCTGACCATGCCCATCACCGCGTGGCAGGCCATTGTGGGCAAGTTCCTGGCCTCGTGGCTGTTCCTGGCGCTGGCCCTGGCGCTGACTTTCCCCGTGGTGCTCACGGTTAACTACCTGGGCGATCCCGACAACGGGGTGATCCTGACGGCCTACATCGGAAGCTGGCTCATGGCCGGTGCTTACCTGGCGATTAGTTGCATCACCTCGGCACTGACGCGCAGCCAGGTGGTCAGTTTCATCATTTCGCTGGTGGTCTGCCTGTTCCTGATCCTGGCTGGTTTTCCGCCGGTGATCAACGTGCTGGAGCAGGTGGCGCCCCGCCTGGTGGATTTGGTGACGTCGTTCAGCGTGATGACCCACTTTGAAGGATTCCAAAAGGGAGTGCTCGATTCCCGCGACCTGCTTTTCTTTCTGTCGGTCATCGGGTTCTCGCTCTTTACGACCAGTGTGATCCTGCGCACCCATCGCGCCGGTTGAATCGGAGGCTTAGATGCAAAAGAAATCATTTCAGACAATTCTCTACTCGACGGTCGGCGTCCTGGTGATGCTGGTCATATTGGTGGCGTTCAACTTCATCGCCGGTGCGCTGCGCATGCGGCTGGACCTGACGCAGGAGAAGGCCTACACCCTTTCGGACGGAACCCGGGCCATCCTCAAGAAGCTGGATACGCCGGTGACGATCCGCTTTTACTGCACCCAGAGCGAAAGCGCGACGCCGGAGACGGTTTTTCTCAAGAGCTTTGCGCGCAAGGTCGAAGACCTGCTGACCGAATACCGCCAGGTGGCCGGTGGCAAGATCAAGATCGAGAAATATGACCCGCAACCGGATTCGGATGCGGAAGATTCCGCGCGGCTGGATGGGATCGAGCCGCAGGCGCTGGCCGGCGTTGACCGGTTTTACCTGGGCCTGGCGGTAAAGTGCCTGGACGAGGTGCAATCCATTCCGTTCCTGGCGCCCAACCGCGAGCGGTTGTTGGAATACGATTTGGCCCGCATCATCGTGCGCGCCACCAACCCGGAGAAGCCCGTGATCGGCGTCATGAGCCCGCTGCCGGTGTTCGGCATGCCGTCCAACCCGATGATGCAGCAGATGGGCCAGCAGGGCAGCCAGCCCTGGACCATCATCAGCGAGTTGAAGAATGACTTCTCCGTCCGGCGCATCGGCATGGATGCGGACAAGATTGACGACGACGTCAAACTGCTGGTGGTTATTGCTCCGAAAGACATCACCGACAAGGCCCAGTACGCCATTGACCAGTTCATCATGCGGGGCGGCAAACTGCTGGCTTTTCTCGATGCGCAGTGCCTGGCGGATAGCCGGCAGCAGAATCAGATGATGATGAATATGGGCGGCGGCGGCTCGTCGCTGGACAAACTGCTCAAGGCCTGGGGCCTCCAGTTCGATTCGTCCAAAGCGGTGGCGGATTTGAAATACAAGATGCAACTGCGCGGGCGCAACGGCGAACCACAGGAGGCGCCGGCCTGGCTCGGTCTGACGGCGGATGCCATAGACCGGGATGACGTGGCCACCAGCCAGATTGACAACGTCTGGCTGCCGTTGTGCGGCGCGTTCACGGGCACCCCGCAGGACGGCCTGAAGCAAACCGTCCTGCTGCACAGTTCGAAAGACTCGCAACTGGTGGACGCGATGCTGGCCAACCTCTCCGGCGAGAGCACGATGAAGGAGTTCAAGCCCTCCGGCGTGAATTACAACCTGGCGATTCGCCTGACGGGCAAGTTCAAGACCGCCTTCCCCGACGGCGCGCCGCAGGACGCAAAGAGCGAAGATGAAAAGAAAGACGAAGCCAAACCGGACGAGTCAAAGGCGGGCGATTCCCTCAAGGAAACCCGGAGCGATAACACCGTGGTGCTGTTTGGCGATGCCGACCTGCTTTTCGACCCCTTCACGATTCGGCGGATTGACAGCCCCTTCGGCGCCTTGCAGATGCCGATGAACGCCAACCTCAACCTGGCCCAGAACATTATCGAGCAGATGACCGGCGACAACAATCTCATTGCCGTGCGCAGCCGGGCCACCTTAAGCCGCCCGTTCACCCGGGTGAAAGAGATCGAGGCCGCCGCCAACAAGAAATTCCAGAGCGAGATCAAGCGCCTGGAGGACAGCGCCGCCGAAGCGCAGCGCAAAGTCAATGAATTGCAGGCGCAGAAACAGGACAAAGACCAGCGCTTCATCCTGTCTCCGGAGCAGCGCCACGAACTGGAGAAATTGCGCAAGGAGGAAGTGGATACGCGTAAACGCCTCAAGCAAGTGCAGAAGGATTTGCGCAAGGAAGTAGTATCGCTGCAGACGCGTCTCAAATGGATCAATATTCTGGCAGTACCGCTGGCGGTGACCGCCACCGGGGTGGTTATTGCCATGGTAAATCGCAGGAAGACTTCGGCAAAATGAATCGGAAACAGCTTCTTATCCTATTGGTGTTGGTGGTGGTGGTGGGCGCGGCCGGCCTGGTCGTGTACCAGCGGAACCAGAGTTCATGGCAGGGCGGCGGGCGCGAGGGCGACTCCCGCAAGCTCCTGGGGGAACTGCCGGTCAATGATGTCGCGGCTATCCTGATCCAGCGCGGCACGAACCAGTTGGACCTGGTCCGCATTGACAACCGCTGGCGGGTGAAGCAGCGCGACGATTACCCGGCCAACTTTTCCGAGATCAGCAGTTTCCTGCTCAAGGCCGCCGACCTGAAGGCGGCGCAGACGGAGGAAATCGGCCCTTCGCAATTAGGGCGCTACCAATTGCTTCCCCCGGGGCCGGAAACCAACACGGCCGTGCGGGTGGAACTGCGCGGTCAGGACGGCAAGCCGATTAAATCGCTCTTGCTGGGCAAATCGCACATGCGCAAAGCGGCGGGCCGCGCCTCGCCGATGGGCGAGATGGAAGAGGATGAAGGCTGGCCGGATGGCCGCTATGTCATGGTCGGCGGCCAGGTCAAAACGGTCGCGCTGGTCTCGGACCCGCTCAGCAATCTCGAACCCAAGCCGGAGCAATGGCTGAACAAGGACTTTTTCAAGGTCGAGAAAATCCGTTCGATTGCGGTCACCTACCCGGCCGCCACCAACTCCTGGAAGGCCAGCCGGGAAACCGAGAGCGCCAGCGAATGGAAGCTGGCGGAAGCCAAACCGGCGGAACAACTGGACCCCGCCAAGACCTCCGGCTTCGCCTATGCGCTCAGTTCGCCCTCGTTCAACGACGTGCTGCCGGCGGATACCAAACCGGAACAGGTTGGCCTCAACCACCCGACCACGCTAACCCTCGAGACCTTCGACGACTTTACTTACAGCCTCAAGATCGGGCAGCGGACCAATGACAATCTTCCCGTCGTCCTGGCGGTCACGGCGCAGATTCCGAAGGAACGGACGCCCGGCAAGGAGGAGAAGGACGAAGACAAGGCCAGGCTGGACAAGGAATTCAAAGAGAAGCAGAAAAAGCTCGAAGACAAGCTCACCCAGGAGCAGGGCTACGGCAAACGGATTTACCTGGTTTCCTCCTGGACCCTGGACGCGTTGCTGAAGGAACGCCACCAGCTCCTGCTCGAGAAGAAAGAAGAGCCCGCGGGAGAAGAGAAGCCCGCAGCACCGCCCACCAAGCAGGCCGAGGACCTGATGGAGCCTGCGGTGGAGCCCAAGTAGGGCGCCCGGAAGATTCCCTTGGGCGTCCCTCTGGCCGGGGGCGCGGGATGGGCGGTTTGCTCTCGCCCGCCGCGCCCGGAAGCGCCTCGCAAAGGCCGGCAGCCCAGGCAGGCCTGTGACTGCGCTTCGCCGACGAAAACGGCTGCTTTACCCCTCAACGTTCTGCCCGCCCGGGCGGCAACGCGCCCCTTTCCCTCGCGCATCATGGCACGGAGCGTGCGGATTGTCCGGGCGGCTGCGGCGCCGGGTTTGGCGGCGCGGCGAACGAACATGACAATGAAAGCTTTTAGCGCGTCTGGTTGGGCAACGAAAGCGCTGGCGGGGTTGATGCTGGCTGCTTATGCGGTGCTGCCCTCGTCAGCCGTTGGAGCCACGGAATCCAAACTGGAAGTGCTCCAAACCAAGACAGCGACGTACACCAATGTGACAGTGACCACGAAGGCCAAGGGCTACATTTTCATTGTCCATGACCGCGGGATGGCGAGCCTTAAAGTCGCGGACCTGTCCCCCGAGGTCCAGCAGCAGCTTGGTTATTCTGTGGCGGGCGCGGCCAAACATTCGACCAACACGGCGGTGGCCTGGACCAAACGCGAAGTGGCCCGGCTGGCCGGGCCGGAGGTGAAGGCCTTGGAAACCCGGCTTCAGCAAAAATGGTCGGGACACCCACCCGCCGAGGCCGTCCTGCGGGGAATGATCGGCCCCCAACAGGTGCTTGCCTTCCTCGGCGTCCTGTTGGCGTTTCATCTGTTCTACTCCTATTGCTGCCTGTTGATCTGCCGCAAGACCGGCAATCCGGGAGGCTTTTGGGTATGGGTGCCGCTGTTTCAATTCCTTCCCCTGCTGCGGGCCGCCGGAATGTCGCGCTGGTGGTTCCTGGCCTGCTTTGTGCCCCTGCTCAATCTGGTGCCGGCCATTCTATGGCCGCTGAAGATTGCCACGGCGCGGGGCAAAAGCGTCTGGATCGGGGTCCTCCTGCTCCTGCCGGTCACCAATGTCTTTGCGTTCCTCTACCTGGCCTTTTCCAACGGCGCGCCCGCCCGGGACGAAAAACGGCCGGCGGCGAAAATAATGACGCTGCAGGCCGCCTGATCGGCCCCGAGCCGCACGGATTCCCACTGTCGGCGGCGGCCGCCCTGACGCGGGCGGGTCAGCCGAAGCGGCCAGCGCGAGAGGCTACTCCCGCGCCTTGGAATCAATAATGATCGTGACCGGCCCGTCGTTGGTCAGGCTGACCTGCATATCCGCTCCGAATTCGCCGGACTGGACCGGCCGCCCCAGGTCCAGGGCCAGCCGCTGGAGGAACGCCTCGTAAAGCGGCACCGCGATCTCCGGCCGGGCCGAACGGCTGTAGGACGGGCGGTTGCCCTTTTTCGTGCTGGCGAACAGGGTGAATTGGCTGACCACCAGGAGGCCGCCCTGGATTTCCTGCACCGAGCGATTCATCACGCCGTTCTCGTCATCAAACACGCGCAACCGGACAATCTTGCCGCTGAGCCATTCGAGGTCGGCGGGCGTGTCCGCCTCCTCCACCGCCAGCAGCACCAGCAACCCCTGCGCGATGGCGCCTTTGGTGACGCCGGCGATGCGCACGCTGGCTTCCGACACCCGTTGAATGACGGCGCGCATCAGCCGGTTGGGAAAGCATCCAGTGGAGAACCGCAATCCCGGGTCACGGTTCTTTCACAGCGGGGGAGCCTTTTTATGCCGGTGCGCCGCGGACTTTCTTTCGCCGGGCATATCCGGTTGCTCGGGGTCGGGGCGGCGGGAGGTGTCCGCCCGGGACGGCGCCGCGGGGACGGGGAGGACCAGATCGTAGCGGGGCTCGTCGTAACTCAGCAGAATCTCGACGTTTTCCAGGCGGGCCTCGAAGATCTGCTCCACCGCCCGGGCCACCTGTCCCAGGTCGAGCGCCATCTTTTGTTCCGGCGTCCACTGCGACGGTCCTTGATAGAACCAGCCGCTTTGCGTGTCGCGCACAAACACTTTCATGGCTTCGTCAGGCCGCTCGAATCTGTTTCGCCAGGTTGCGTTTCATGGTTGGGCTGAGGCCCCCGGCGGGGCTCTCCGCGCATCACCATATATTCACAGAACAAACCGCGGCGGACAATCCGCACTTCTACTGAAGCCCAACTCGCAGAATTACGGAACCTCCCCGCTGGCGCCCCGGGGCGGGAGCCCGGGCTTGGCGCCGGATTCGACTTCCCGGCAATTGCGACAAAGGAACTGCCGTCCGTCAAAATAGGTTTTGAACGCCCACATCCGGCAACCGCACCGGTCGCAGAATTCAAAGACTTCCCGCGGGTCCAGCTTCACGGCAATCCAGACCCGGCCCTGCGTTTTGCGCACCAAATCAATGAGTTCTCCGACCCGATCCGCTTGATAATCAAATACTCTGGCTTTGCCGCGTTCATCGGTGAATTCCCACTCAAAGGCGGTTCCCGTGAGATACTGCCCGTCATCATTTACGATTAACACCTTGACCGCCTCGCGATCATTCATGGGAGGCAATATACTCCGGCGGGGCCACCCTGGCCAGTTGGCAGGCAGTGCCCGGCAAGAGGCAAAAAAGGGCTCGCCAACGCGCGCCCGTTGGCTGCATGCTCTGCCCGCCTATGTCCGAAGCTGCAAAGTTGATCCGCATTCCCTCCCTGAAAACCGTCGCGGAGTTCCGCGGCCACGTGGCTTCCCTGGGAATAGATTTGCCCTGCGAAGATGCCATTGCCACGGGCGACGCCTCGCCGCTGGCCCAGCCTTGCCGGGCGGTGCTTATCAATGGCAAGCGCCTCGGCAACCGCTATGCCGTCCAGCCGATGGAAGGTTGGGACGCCACCGTGACGGGGGGCGTTACCCCCGAAGTCCTCCGGCGCTGGCAGCGCTTCGGCCAAAGCGGCGCCAAGCTCATCTTCGGCGGCGAAGCCATGGCCGTTCGCCCGGACGGACGGGCCAATCCCAACCAGCTCATCATTAACGCGCGGAATCAGTCCGACTTGGCGAAGCTCCGGGAAGCCCTGATCCGCGCGCACCAGGAGCTTTATGGCCGCTCGGAGGATCTCGTCATCGGCTTTCAACTCACCCACTCGGGCCGGTTCTGCAAGCCCAATGACCATTCCCGCCTCGAACCGCGGGTTGCCTGCCGGCACCCGCTGCTCGACGCGAGCTTCAAAGTCACCAGCGACGCGCAGGTTTGGACCGACAGCGAATTGGATCAACTGGTCGAAGACTACGCGGCGGCGGCGCGCATCGCCGGGAATGTCGGCGCCGATTTTGTGGACATCAAGCATTGCCACGGCTACCTGCTGCACGAGCTTCTGGGCGCCTTCACCCGGCCGGGCAAGTACGGCGGGTCCTTCGAGAACCGCACCCGCATGTTGCGGGACATCGTTGCCGCCATTCGCGCCGGCGGCAACCGGATCGAACTCGCGGTCCGCCTGAGCGCCTTCGACTTTGTGCCCTTCCGGCCTGACCCCGCGCTCTCGCGTCCAGGCAGGCCCGGGCCCGGGGTGCCGGTGCCATTCTCCCATTGCCTGCCCTATCGTTATGCCTTCGGCGTAAATCCGCAGAACCCGATTACGTATGATCTGACCGAGACCTTTCAGTTTCTGGACCTGTGCGCCAGCCTGGGCGTCAAGATCATCAACCTGACGGCCGGGTCGCCCTACTACAACCCCCACATCCAGCGTCCCGCCGCCTATCCGCCATCCGACGGCTACCAGCCGCCCGAAGACCCCCTGGTCGGCGTTGCCCGGCAGATTAATGTCGTGCGCCAACTCAAGGCTCGCGCGCCGCAAAGCCTCCTTCTCGTCGGCACCGCCTACAGCTACCTGCAGGAATACCTCCCGCATGTGGCGCAATACGTCTTGCGCCACGATTGGGCCGACCTCATTGGCATAGGCCGGATGGTATTGTCGTACCCGACCATTCTAGCGGATGCGATAGGGCGGGGGACTCTCCAGTCAAAGGCTATCTGCCGCACCTTCAGCGATTGCACGACCGGCCCTCGCAACGGCCTCATCAGCGGCTGCTACCCCCTCGACCGCTATTACGCCGTCCGGCCCGAGGCGCAAAAACTGAAGGAGATTAAGAAGGCTTCTGAGCAGGCGGCCTGACTCGGCCCGCCTCCGTTTGACGCAGGTTCAACTGGGAGCCAATTCAGGCTTCAGCCTCGCGGTCGAACTGTGCCAATTTGGCACACCGATCACCTCATAAAACAACTGGCGTCCATACCAATCTGGGCCAAGCATTAACGCCTCAGAGTGTCCAATTATTGGACACCCCAAGGGGTGCCTCGTCAAATAGGTACTGTCCCAGCTCAACCGGCCCAATCTCCAACCACCTCAATTCCCGCCATTCCCAGCTCATTTCCAGCTAATAAATAGCCGTGTACAAGGGGTGTACAAGGGATGCCCACCGGATGTTCATCAGATTTTCCGATGTTCACCCGGTGGGCATCCCTTGTACACCCCTTGTACACGGCCATTTAGTAGGGGGAAAGGGTGGGGATGGACGGAAATGAGGATGTTCGTAAGGGATTCGCGGGCAGAGATGGAGGAGGCGAAATGGTTTCTCCATAGGGTGCATTTGAGGGCTGCCTTTGGAGTTGAGGTGTGCCAAATTGGCACAGTTTGAGAGCCGGTTGGAAGGGGGTGATGGCATGGAGGTTCCCGGCGAGATTTGGGGCGGGTAAAGCCGGTTGGGAACTGGCGGTTGAGGGGCAGCCACGCGGTGCGTCCGCCGGTTTATCCGCCCGTGGTCCCGGCTTTACTTTGGTTCGGTGGCCTCGTATTTCTTGGTTCAATGCAAAGCGCCCTTCCGGAAGCGACTGCCGCTCCGCTTTATTTCAACTTTGCCTCCGATGTGATTGATCGGTGGGCCCGGGAGCGACCGGATGCGCCGGCGCTTTGGTGTGTGGATGCCGCGACTGGCGAAGGCCGGAAATTCAGCTTTCGGCAATTAGCGGAACTGAGTTGCCGGGTGGCCAACTGCCTGCGCGCCAATGGCGTCGGGCGCGGCGACCGCGTTCTGCTGATGCTGCCGCGCGTGCCGCAATGGTGGATTGCCATGCTGGGGCTTATCCGGTTGGGGGCGGTGCCCGTGCCCGCCACGCTGCTGCTGACGGCGCGCGACGTGGCTTATCGGCTGGGCAGCGCACGCATCCGCGCGGCGATCACCAGCCTGGACGGAGTGGGCAAGGTGGGCGGCTTTGAGGGGGTGCGCTTGCTGGTCGGCGGCCAGCGCGCGGGCTGGGCGGATTTCGATGACGGCGTCCGCCAGGCCAGCCCGAAGTTCCGCGCCGAACCGACCCGCAGCGACGATCCCGGGATTATCTACTTCACCAGCGCGACGACGGGCGACCCCAAGATGGTGCTGCACACGCAGGCCAGCTACGGACTCGGCCACCGGGCAACCGGCGAATTGTGGCTGGACCTGAAGCCGGACGACCTCCATTGGAATCTGTCCGACCTGGGCTGGGGCAAGGCCGCGTGGTCAAGTTTCTACGGTCCGTGGCACATGGGCGCCTGCGTCTTTGCGCTGGACACCCCCGGAAAGTTCGATCCGGTGTTGACGCTCGACACGCTGGCCGCGTTTCCCATTACCACCTGGTGCGCGCCGCCGACGGCGCTGCGGCTCATCGTTCGGCAGGATTTGTCTCGCTGGCGTTTCCCGCACCTGCGGCATTGCGTCACCGCCGGCGAGCCACTCAACCCGGAAGTGCTCAATCGCTGGCGCGAAGCGACCGGCCTGACTCTCTACGAAGCCTACGGACAGACGGAAACGGTGGTTCTGATTGGCAACTTTCGTTCGCTGGGCCATCCCGTGCGGCCGGGTTCGATGGGCAAGGCCACGCCGGGATATAGCGTGGCGCTGCTCGATGAGCATCTGCGGGAAGTGCCGGATGGCAAGGAGGGCGAGGTGGCGGTCCGGGTCAAACCGCATCGCCCGGCGGGGCTGTTCAGCGCGTATTGGCTCAGCCCGCGGGAAATGGCGGCGCAGTTCCAGGGCGACTGGTATCTGACCGGCGACCGGGCCACGCGCGACGCCGACGGCTATTTCTGGTTTATCGGGCGCAAGGATGATGTGATCAAAAGTTCCGGTTATCGCATCGGGCCCTTTGAAGTGGAAAGCGCGCTGCTGGAGCATCCGGCGGTGCTGGAGGCCGCGGTCGTAGGGCAGCCGGATGCGCTGCGCGGGCAGATCGTCAAGGCCTACGTGGTGTTGCGGCCAGGCATGGAGGGCAGCCCGGAAGTCAAGGCCGAGCTCCAGACCCATTGCAAAAGCCTGGTGGCGGCGTACAAGTACCCGCGGGAGATCGTGTTTGTGCGGGAGCTGCCCAAGACCACCAGCGGCAAGACCCGGCGGGTGGAGCTCCGGCAAATCACTCCCGTTTGATTATGGCGATTGGCGATATGCGGTTTACCCAATAGATTCCAAGGGTTGACGTATGAAATCTTTAACGGAATGCCGGCTTTATGCGTTTGTGGACACGGCCTTTCTTCAAGGGCGAGCGCCCGGGGAGGTGGCGCGAGCGCTTTGCGACGGCGGCGCGGACTTGATTCAGTTGCGCGCAAAGGAAGCGCCGGAGGCGGAGGTTTGGCGCCTGGCGGAAGCCATTTTGCCGGTGACGCAGCGGGCGGGAATAGGGCTGGTGATCAACGATTACCCCGCCATCGCGCGGGAATTGGGCGCGGAGTTCTGCCATTTGGGACAGGAGGATTTCTTTGGCGCGGGCTACACGCAGGTTTCCCAACTCCCGCTGGCAGCGGAGCCGGAGAAGCCACCGGCGGGCGAGGGCGGGGGATGCCGGCCCCGGGTAAGGGTTGGGCTTAGCTCGGCGTCGCCGGACCAGGCCCGCCGGGCGATTGCCGCCGGGGCGGATTATTTGGGGGTGGGGCCGGTGTTTCCCACCGGCACCAAGCCCACCGCCCGCGCGGTGACGCTCGAATATGTGCGCTGGGCGGCGGCGAATATCCCGGCGCCGTGGTTTGCGATTGGCGGAATCAATTTGGAGAATGTGGACGAGGTGCTCGCGGCGGGAGCGCGGCGCATCTGCGTGGTGTCCGCCATCCTGGCGGCGCCTGACCCGGCGGCGGCGTGCCGGAAGTTCCAGCAGCGGCTTGGCCGGGCGGCCCGCCAGGGTTGAGACACTTGGGCCGTCAGACGTAAAGGGCCGCCTGGATTTCGCGGGCCATCATCCCCATGAACGGATAGCGGCGCTCCGGGTCGCCTTCCAGGCAGCGAAGGATCACCTTTTCCATAGCGATGGGGATGCTGGGGTTGTGCTGGCGCGGCGCCACGAATCCGGAGCGGTCGAGCTGCCGGGCCAGAATCTCGCCCGGGGTCTCGCCGGGAAAGGGCTTCTGGTTGGTGAGCAATTCGTAGGCGGCGACGCCATAGGAAAAAATGTCAACGCGGGGTGAGATGGGTTCGCCGCGCAATTGTTCGGGCGCCATATAGGCGGGCGTGCCGGGATTTTTTCCGGAGGGCTTTCGGGGTTTTTCCGGGATGGGTTGGGCGAGGTCGAAATCCACCAGGCGGACACTGGCGTTTCGGGTGACCAGCACGTTCTCGGGTTTGAAGTCCAGGTGCATGAAACCGTTGTCGTGCATGTGTTCGAGGCCCGCGGCCATATCAATGAGGATTTGGGCGACGTTCTCCACCAGCACCGGGTCCTGGTCGGCGTGGAGTTGCTTGAGATTCGAGGCTTCCACGTAATCCATGAGCAAATAGGGCTGGCCTTTGATTTTGCCGTGTTCGACGTAGCCGACGATGCCGGCGTGGTCGCCGATTTTGGAGAGGATTTCCGCCCCGCGCAGGAAGCGCCGCCGCGCGGAGAAGTCAAAGCGGAGGCGCGCGTGCATGCGGCGAAGGGCGTAGGGTTTTTGCCGTTCGTCGGTCGCGAGCCAGATGTCGGCCATGCCGCCGCTGTTGATGAGTTCTTGCAGGTAGAACCGGCCGAACGGCCCGGGCGCGGGCGTTGCGTGGGCTTCCGACCTGTTTGCTTTGTTAAACACTGATTCTACTTATCACGGCGGCCGTTATTTTTCCACCGCGAAAACGGCGGCTTGGCGGGAACCGGCGTCTCGTCTATGGTGGTCCCGCATGCAAGGGCTCCGTGGGTTCACTGATGCCGTGCGCGGCTGGCTCGCCGCGGGGCTGGCGCTGGTTTATCCGGAGGTCTGCCAGGTTTGCGGCGGGGCGCGGGCGGGGCCGGGGGATGGCTATGTCTGCGGAGGCTGCCAGGCCCGGGTGCGGTTCATTGAGCCGCCGTTCTGCGACCGCTGCGGCCGGCCATTTGAAGGAGACCTCACCACGCGGTTTGAATGCGCCTCTTGCCGGGAGATGGAGTGGCACTTTCATTCGGCGCGTTCGGCGGTGGCGACCCGCGCCCCGGTGCTGGAGATCATACGGCGCTACAAGTATAACCGGGCGCTGTGGTTCGAGCCATTCCTGGCCGGGTTGCTCATCCGCGCGGCGGGGCCGGTTTTGAGCGGGCAGGCGCCGGATTTGATTATTCCGGTGCCCTTGCATTTCACGAAAAAGCGTGAGCGGGAGTTTAACCAGGCCGAGAGCCTGGCGGAGCGGCTGGGCGCCGCGGCGCAGATTCCCGTCAACAAACGGCTGCTCCGGCGCGTGCTCCCCACCCGCTCGCAAACGCGGCTGAGTCGCCAGGAGCGGCTGGTCAACATGCGCGGCGCGTTTGCCGTGCAGGCGGGCGCGAAACTGAACGGCGAGCGGGTTGTCCTGGTGGACGATGTGTTCACCACGGGCGCCACGACCAACGCTTGCGCCCGGGCGCTCATCACCGCCGGGGCGGGTGAAGTTTCGGTCTGGACAGTGGCCCGGGGAATTTGAATAATGGGCACTGTCGGGTTTAATTGCTTGGAATGATGATAGCAGGCAAACTGGAAGGACGCGAAGGCGGCTCGCCCGTGGAGCCGAGGCCCTGGCGTTTCGCCGTGTAGCGATGGCAACGACTTCCTTTACCAAGAAGACGCTGGGCGCCGAGGCGCCGGAGCCGGCCGTCACGCCGCCCTCGCCCTCCAATGGCACCGCGTTTGTCAAGAAACCCAAGCTCCCCAGCCGCAAATCCCGCAAGCGGGACATCCCCGAAGGGTTGTGGACCAAATGTCCGAAATGCGGCACGATGGTTTTTGACAAGGAGCTGGATGAAAACCTGAAGGTCTGCCTGCATTGCCAGCATCACTTCCCGATTGGGGCCCGCGAGCGCATTCATTCGCTGGTGGAAACCTGCACCTTTGAAGAGATGGATGCGGCGATGACGAGCGTGGACGTGCTGAGCTTTACCGGGGTGACGTCGTACACGTCCAAGCTGGCCAGCTACCAAAAGGCCACGGGGCTTAAGGATGCGGTGCTGACCGGCATCTGCAAAATGGGGCGGCACCGGGTGGCCCTGGGGGTAATGGACTTCAGTTTCCTGGGCGGCTCGATGGGGTCGGTCGTGGGCGAAAAGCTCACGCGCCTGATTGAACGGGCGACCGAAAAGACGCTGCCGCTGATCATCATCTCGACCAGCGGGGGCGCGCGCATGTATGAGGGCATGTTCAGCCTGATGCAGATGGCCAAGACCTGCGCCGCGCTGGCGTACCATGCGAAGGCGCGGTTGCCGTATATCAGCGTGCTGACGCATCCGACGACGGCCGGGGTGATGGCCAGTTACGCCAGCGTGGGCGACCTCATCATCGCCGAGCCTGCGGCCATGATTGGGTTCGCCGGGCCGCGCGTAATCAAGGATACCACGCAAGCGGAATTGCCCCCGGGCTTCCAAACCGCGGAGTTTCTGCTTGATCACGGGCTTATTGACGCCATCGTGCCGCGCACGGAGATGAAGCCCCGGCTTATTGAGTACCTGGACTATTTGACGGAAGGGCAGGGGAACGACGCCAGTTCGAAATCCGCGGCCTGAACCTGGGCGAGGTCGCACTGCGGGGTTGCAGGCGGGCGGGTGCGTTTGAGCGCAAGTTTGCGCGTGCAATTTGCGGCTGGCAGGTTATCTTCACTGCCGCATGAAAGGCATAATTCTGGCGGGCGGCGCCGGTTCGAGGCTCTTTCCGCTTACCTTGGTAGCGAGCAAGCAGCTTCAGCCAGTGTATGACAAACCCATGGTCTATTATCCCCTGACGACGCTGATAGAAAGCGGGATTCGGGAGTTCTGCCTTATTTCCACGCCGCAGGACTTGCCGCGTTTCCGGCAGTTGCTGGGCGACGGCAGCGCGTGGGGGTTGTCTATCGAGTATCGCGAGCAGCCCAGGCCGCAGGGGATAGCCCAGGCGTTTCTTATTGCCGATACGTTCATTGGTTCCGACGCGGTGACGCTGATTTTAGGGGATAATGTATTCTACGGAGGCGATGGTTTTTCCCGGGCTTTTGCCGAATTCAAGGGCGGGGCGACTATTTTTGGTTATCACGTCAACGACCCGGAGCGATATGGCGTGGTGGAATTCGACGGGAACGGGCAGGCAATTTCCATCCAGGAAAAACCCCGGCAACCCCGGAGCAACTACGCCGTGCCCGGGCTTTACGTTTACGACAATAACGTGGTGGCAATTACCCGCGGCCTTAAACCATCCGCGCGCGGGGAATTGGAAATAACGGATGTGAACGTGGAATATCTGCGGCGCGGGCAACTGCGGGTGTACCGGCTCGGCCGGGGTTTCGCCTGGCTGGACGCCGGCACCAGCAGCAGCCTGCATGAGGCATCCGCTTACGTGCAGACGATCGAGAAGCGGGCGGGCATCAAGATTGGCTGTCCGGAGGAAGCGGCGTTTCACCGCGGGTTCCTGTCGTTGGCGCGGTTGGAGGCGTTGACGGCCAAGATGCCCAACTGCGAGTATCGCGATTATCTGGCCGAAGTGGTGGCGGAAGCGAAGCGGTTAGGGGCGGTGGAGGCACAAGGGCCGGCAGCCGGAGTTGAGACGAGATGAATGTTTTAAAGGGTGAAATTGCCGGGTTGCTGATTATCGAACCCAAAGTGCATGGCGACGCGCGCGGGTTCTTCCTGGAAACTTGGAATCGGGGCCGCTATCGCGAGGCGGGCCTGGATGTGGATTTTGTGCAGGATAACGTCTCGTTTTCACGGCGGGGCACGCTCCGGGGGCTGCATTTTCAGAACCCCAATCCGCAAGGCAAATTGCTCCAGGTGCTGCAAGGGGAGGTCTTTGATGTGGCCGTAGATTTGCGGCGCAGTTCTTCCACCTTTGGAAAGTGGCAAGGGCTGCTTCTCTCTGGCGAAAACAAGCGGCAGTTCTATGTTCCTCCCGGCTTCGCTCATGGTTTTCTCGTGCTTAGCGAGACTGCTCTGTTTCATTATAAATGCACCGGGTTCTATTTGCCGAAGGATGAAATCTCCGTTTGGTGGAATGACCCGGACATCGGGATTAAGTGGCCCCTGCAAGAGCCGTTAGTGTCGGAACGGGACGCCAAGGGACTGCGGTTTCGGGACCTGCCGCCTGACCGGTTATTCGCATAATGAGGAGGCATTTGACGTCTGCCGGCACCCCTGAAAACACCCCCGGATGGCCATGAACCCGCCACATATAATGCTTATCGGCAAGGTTGGCCAGGTGGGCTGGGAACTGCGCCGGGCCTTGGCGCCGATGGCCCGAATTACCTGCGTGGATTTTCCTGACATTGACCTGACCAGCGGAGACTCGATTCGACAATGGGTGCGTGGCAGCCGGCCCGACATCGTTATTAACGCGGCGGCCTACACTGCGGTGGACAAGGCCGAATCCGAGCCGGATAAGGCGATGGCCATCAATGGCGTGGCCCCGGGAATCCTGGCCGAGGAAGCGAAGAGGCTCAACGCCCTGATCGTTCACTATTCGACGGACTATGTCTTTGATGGCAGCAGCACACAGCCCTACGTCGAGACCGATGCCCCGGCGCCGCTGGGAGCTTATGGGCGCTCGAAACTGGCCGGGGACCAGGCGGTGCAGGCGATCGGAGGCGCTTATTTGATTTTTCGGCTGTGCTGGGTCTATGGCGCGCGCGGACAGAATTTCATGCTCACCATGATGCGCCTTGCCCGCGAGCGCGAGAAGCTGCGCGTTGTGAGCGACCAGGTGGGCTGCCCCACGTGGTCGCGAGTGATTGCGGAGGCGACGGCACTGGCGTTGAAGGCGGCAACTGCGGCGCCGGATCGGCAGGCGTTTTCGGGCATTTACCACCTGGCGGCCGGGGGCATGACCAGTTGGCATGGTTTTGCGCAAGCCATCATCAATCTCATGCCTGAGGCGGAAAAGAAGTGCGCGGAGATCGAGGCCATATCAACGGCTGAGTATCCCACGCCTGCCAGGCGCCCGGCTTATTCGGTGCTGGCATGCGATAAGCTCGAACGCACGTTCGGTTTGCGGCTGCCGCACTGGGAGGAAAGTTTGAGGCAAGTGTTGGAAGTGGGTCATTAGCAGCCGGGGAGCAAAGACATTATGAACTTACTGATTACAGGTGGCGCCGGTTTCATTGGCTCGAATCTTATCCATCAGGTTATAGACCGGCCCGAGGTTGCCCGGCTAATCAATCTCGATTGCCTTACCTATGCCGGGCGGCTTGAGAATCTCGTGGCCGTAGCCGGACACCCAAAGTATGTCTTCGAGAAGGTGGACTTGCGTGATAAAGCCGCCGTGCTGGAGGTCGTGCGGCGGCATGCTATCACTCACGTGATGCACCTGGCGGCGGAGTCGCATGTGGATCGTTCGATTACTGGCCCGGGGGATTTTGTGCATACGAATGTGGTTGGCACTTTTAACTTGCTGGAGGCCTGCCGCGCGGCCTGGGCGGGAGCGCAGGGGAGCCGCCGTTTTCACCATATCTCCACCGACGAAGTGTATGGCAGCCTGGGGCCGACGGGTTTCTTCACCGAGGCCACGCCCTATGCTCCCAACTCGCCTTATTCGGCCAGTAAAGCCGCCAGTGACATGCTGGTGCGAGCCTATCACCATACCTATGGCTTGGAGACCGTAATTACGAACTGCTCGAACAATTACGGCCCGTATCAGTTCCCGGAGAAGCTCATCCCGGTGGTCATCCAAAGCGTGTTGGCCCGCAAACCGGTCCCCGTTTATGGCGATGGCATGAATGTACGCGACTGGCTTTACGTTTGCGACCACGCCGAGGCGCTGTGGACGGTGCTGACGCGGGGAAGCAGCGGCGAAACCTACAACATCGGCGGCCACAATGAATGGGCCAATCTTAACATCGTACAACTGATTTGTGATCTGATTGATGAGCTGGCGCCGCAGCTCGGCGGCGGCTCGCGCAAGTTAATTACGTTCGTCAAGGATCGCCCCGGTCACGACCGTCGCTATGCGATTGATGCGACCAAGATCGAAAAGGAACTGGGCTGGGTGCCCGCGCATAGGTTTGAGGATGGCATCCGCGCGACGGTGCGGTGGTATCTCGATCATCAGGAGTGGGTGCAGGCGGTCCTGAAGCATTAGGACGGGCAGGATGCCCCGGCGGTTCTGCCGGCTCAACGGTTATGCAACAGAAAGTCCTTCTCCTTGGCGGCACCGGGAATATTTCCACCGCCTGTGCGGCGCAACTTCGCCAGCAGGGACACGAAATTTATATTCTCAGCCGGGGCCAAACAACAGTGCCCCCGGGCTACCAGCCCCTCCGGGCAGACCGCAAGGACCCGGCGGCTATGCGCCACGTTCTCAAAAGCGTGCGGCCCGACGTGGTGATTAATTTCATCGGGTATGATCTCCCCGAAGTGCAGATTGATTGCGAATTGTTCTCGGGCTCGGTAAGCCAATACGTTTTCATCAGTTCCGCAGTCGTATACGCCAAACCGCCCGCCCGGTTGCCCTTGACCGAGGACGCTCCCCTGGGCAATCCGTGGTGGGACTACGCGCAGAAGAAACTCGCGTGCGAACAATGGCTGCTTCAGCGGCGGCAGGAAACGGGCTACCCGGTGACGATTGTTCGCCCTTCCCATACCTATTCCAAACTTTGGGTTCCCAACGCGGTCTCCAGTGGCAGCTATACGTTGGCTGCGCGGTTGGAACGCGGGAAAGCGGTTTTCGTGCATGATGACGGTGAAAGCCCCTGGACGCTGACCGCCGCCAGTGATTTTGCGATTGGACTCGCTGGCCTGGTGGGTAAACCGGCGGCCATTGGGGAGGCTTTCCACATTACCAGTGATGAAGTGCTCTCCTGGAACCAGATCTATGCCGAGATTGCCGCGGCTGTGGGGGCGGAGGCGCCGCGCGTGGTAAAGGTGCCGACGGACTTCATCTGCCAGGTGGCGCCGCAAATGACCGGTCCGCTCAAGGGCGACAAGGCCCATCCTGGGATATTCGACAACACCAAGATAAAGCGCCTGGTCCCGGAATTCCGTTGCCGCAAATCTTTCCATACGGGGGTTCGTGAGTCAGTACAATGGTTGCGCGCGCATCCCGAGCAGCAGAACCTCCGGCCGGAATTGGATGCTTTGATTGAAAACGTGATTACGGCGTGGGAACGGCAGGGATAGCACTGCCGGGGTTCCCTCGTTCCTTCTTCCGGTGTCGCCCAATTAAAGGCATTCGGGAGCAGAAGTCAGAGCAAAGAAAGGTTGGTAAATGACAAAGCGGATGCAGCTAATTTTGCTCCCCCGGCACTACGCTTTAACTTACTATTGGCCCATGTGCTATGCTGCCTCGGTTCGAACAGAGGGAAGACCGGCGTGAGTTTTTCCGCGCTGCCGCACGCTACGGCCTGCTGGCCGTGGTGAGTTCTATTGCCGCCCTGGCCGGCCGTTCGCGAAGGACGGAGAGGCAGCGGTGTTGGAACTCGGGCATTTGCCGGGGGTGTAGTCATTTTACCGCGTGCGGGCTGCCCGCGGCGCTTTCCGCCAAACGAGCCCAGTCAAGAGGCTGACGTGAACCCTGCGGAATCAATCCTCACCCGGCGGCGTTTCCTGGTAGGAACCGCGCGGGCTGCGGGTCTTCTCGCTGCGGGAGGCAGTACGGTTTCATGGCTGCGCGCCGCCAGTCCCGGGCGGGACGCGAATCCCTTCGCCCTTGATGTAGAACGATTGCAGCACACGGATCCCAAGCTTATTCATTACGAACAAGTCGCCCGGTTCCAAGGCTGCGCTCCGGATCCGCGCCGCATTGCCGTTGGCCCGGATGATCGGGTGTACATCGCTGCGGCGAATGCCGTGACCATACTGGATTGCAACGGCAGACTCATCAGTGAAATTGCCTGTGCCGCACCCGTACGCTGCGTAGCGGTTGCCGCCGAGGGGACCGTGTATGTCGGGGTCAAGGATCACGTGGAAACATTCGATCGCACCGGCCAACGCCTCGCGACCTGGCCTTCCTCTGGCCGACGGACCTGGCTAACCGGCCTGGCGGCGGGGGAGAAGGATGTCTTCGCGGCGGATTCAGGCAATCGTTGCGTGCTGCGCTATGATAAGGCCGGCAAACTCCTCGGCCGCATCGCTGAGCGGAACAAAGACCGCCACCTTCCCGGGTTGGTCGTGCCCAGTCCTTATTTGGACGTCAAGCTGGCGCCTGACGGCTTGCTGCGCGTCAACAACACCGGTCGTCATCGCGTGGAGGCCTATACGGTGGACGGCGACCTGGAATTCTTCTGGGGCCGCCCTTCCGCGGGCATTGAAGGATTTTGTGGCTGTTGCAATCCCGTTGGCCTTGCGCTGCTGCCCGACGGCCGCCATGTGACCTGCGAGAAAGGCTTGCCCCGGGTAAAAGTTTATTCGCCCAAAGGCGTCTTTGAGTCGGTCGTTGCCGGGACGGAAACCTTTTACGAAAATGCCAAGACGGGCGCGCTTAAAACCCGGTCGGACGGCCTGGTAGGCGGATTGGATGCCGCGGTAGATTCACAGCAGCGCATCTACATTCTTGACCTGGTTGCCAACGACGTCCGCATCATGCAGCGCAAAGCATGAACCCCGGCATCTCAAAACCGTCATCGGTCACGCGGCGCCAGTTTCTGCGCGACGGGGCTCGCGCGGCCGGACTCGCGGGGTTGGGGGGCTTGCTGGGGCTGGTTGCCGAACGAAGCACCGCCAAGGGCACGGTTTGGCAAATCGACCCGCAGAAATGCGTGCGTTGCGGCAACTGCGCCCTTTATTGCGTGCTGGAGCAATCCGCGGTGAAGTGCGTCCACGCCTACGCCCTTTGCGGCTACTGCCAGCTCTGCACCGGTTATTTTGAACCCGACCCCAACGACTTGAATACCGGCGCGGAGAATTGCCTCTGCCCCACGTCCGCCATCAAGCGCACCTACATCGAGGACCCTTATTACGAATACACCATAGACGAACAACTTTGCATCGGGTGCGCCAAGTGCGTGGAAGGCTGCCATCGCTTCGGCAACGGCTCGCTCTTTTTGCAAGTGCGCCATGATCGCTGCCTGAACTGCAACGAATGCGCCATTGCCAAGGTTTGCGCCGGCGATGCCTTCCGCCGCGTGCCCGCCGATCAGCCCTATCTGCTGAAAACGGATACCTTTTGAAATGAAGATAGCAGGCCGCAGGCGGAAGACGAAAGGAGCTAGGGGTCGGCGCTGGGCATTGATCGGGGGGATGGCCTTGTTGTGGTTGCTATCCGCCGTGGCCAGCCTGGCGGAGCAGCGCTTTCCGCCGCCAGATTTTGAAGGCGGCCATCAATTGCCTGTTACCACGACGCCGCCGGCGCGAGCCTTGACGTTGGATTACCTGGATGTCGGAGTGCTCGGGCTAAGCCTGGGGCTGGCGATCTGGCTGGTCTATCGGCGGCGTTCCCGCAAAGGGCTGATCGTCCTTTCCATCTTCTCGCTGCTTTATTTTGGTTTTTGGCGCCATGGCTGCGTCTGCGCCATTGGCTCGCTGCAAAATGTCGCGCTGGCCCTGGGGGATCGTTCCTACGCCCTGCCGCTGGCTGTACTGGCCTTTTTTGTCCTGCCATTGGCGGTGGCAATTTTCGCCGGCAGGATCTTCTGCGCGGGGGTTTGCCCGCATGGCGCACTGCAAGACCTGGTCCTGCTGAAGCCGCTCAAAGTGCCCCCCGGGTTGGAAGCGGCGCTAAGCGTGCTGCCGTTTCTCTACCTGGGGGCCGGCGTTCTGTTCGCCGCCACGGGCAGCGCCTTCATTATCTGCGAGTATGATCCCTTTGTCCCAGTCTTCCGCTTAAGCGGGCGCGCGCTAATGGTGCTGAGCGGCGCGGCCTTGCTCGGCTTGAGCATATTCGTGGGCCGCCCTTATTGCCGGTTTTTATGCCCTTACGGAGCCCTGCTAAAGCTGGCCGCCGCCGTGGCGAAATGGCGCGTGCGGGTCACGCCTGACAACTGCACCCAATGCCGTTTATGCGAGGCGTCGTGCCCCTTTGGCGCCATGCGCGAGCCGCAAGCCCGCCCCGGCACTCAAACCCACGCCCGGGATCGCCGGCGCCTGGGATGGTTGCTCCTGCTCCTGCCACTGCTGCTGGCTGGCGGCGGCTGGCTCGGATACCGCTTCAGCGCACCCGCTTCGCGGCTGCATCCGACGGTCAGTCTGGCTGACCTGCTCATACGCGCGCAGGGAAGCCCTCCGAAGATTGGCGCGCTTACGCCGGACGACCTTGCGCTTGAACGCGCCAGGCAGGCGCCGCAGGAAATCCTGGCCGCCGCCGCTGCCATTCAACGGCGATTTGCCATCGGCGGCTGGATTTTCGGGGCCTGGGTTGGATTGGTATTCGGGGTGAAATTGATCAGTGTCTCAGTTCACCGCCCGCGAACTGATTACGAGCCTGACTCGGGCGATTGTTTCGCCTGTGCGCGTTGCTTCGAGTATTGCCCCAATGAACTGGTTCGGCGCGGTGTCATTCCAGCTACAACGCTCACCGCCGCGGCCCCGGAAATTTCAGGCCCGCCCGGATTGGACCGGAGCTGAATGCTGACCCGCCTTTTCCAAGTCGAAGCGGCCAGTCCCCCGCGCCAATCTGGCGGGGAGACCGTGTTGCTGGCTTGGCGGCTGACGGCGTGGGTGGCCGGCGTTTTCTCCTTGCTGGTCGGCATCACTTTGCTGGTCGAACACACAAGGGCCAAACCCAATGATCTGCTCCAACCGCCGCAGCTTATAGCCGCCAAGGAACAACTGCGGCTCGACCCTACCAACCCCCAACTTAAACAGGATATTCGAGAGCTCGATTGGCGGCTGCGGCAGCGTTATTTCCGTCATTTGGCGCTGATGGGATTTGGCGTGCATCTGCTGGCGGGCGGAGTCATCGTGCTGGTGCTGGCCATGATGCAGGCCGCCCGCTGCCGGAAACGGGTTCCTCTGCCCGGGCCCAAAGCTGCGATTCCCCACCCGGCCGCGCGCTTCGCAGCCCGCGCACGATGGGCGGTGGCGGCATGCGGTATCGTTGTGGGAAGTGGCCTTTTTGTTCTAAGCCGCGCCCTTGGCCCGAACCTCCCCACGCCAGCGGCAGAGTTGGATAAACTGCTCGCCACCCGCCCGGAGGAATCGTCTTCTCCGGGGCATCCGCAGGCAGCCGATGCCGCCTCGCTCGCGGAACTTAGACAGAACTGGCCGCGCTTTCTCGGTGCGGACGGCAACAGCTTCTCGCCATCCACAAACGCGCCCGCAAGCTGGAATCCCCAGACCGGCGCGGGGATAGCCTGGAAGGTTCCAACGCCCACCCGGGGCTTTGGCTCGCCGATCGTCTGGGCCGGCCAGGTTTTTCTTTCCGGTGGTGATGCGCGCCAACGCGAGGTTATCTGTCTCGACGCCCAAACCGGCAAGATTCTCTGGCAGCAGCCCGTGGCCAGTGTTTCCGACCGCCCGGACCGCACGGAGGTGCCGGATTCCACCGGCTATGCCGCTCCGACCATGGCCACGGACGGGCGCCGCGTGTATGCGTTTTTTGCCAACGGAGACTGTGCCGCCTTTACGTTGGCAGGCCAGCCGGCCTGGGCCAGAAACTTCGGCCCGCTTAAAAATCCCTACGGCCATGCCACGTCTCTCGCCACCTGGCGCGACCGCTTGATCCTGCAACTCGACCAGGGAGAGAGCGAGGACGGCAACTCCAAACTGTATGCCCTGGACGCGCGCACCGGCCAGACTGTCTGGCAGCGCCCGCGCAAAACCGGCGCCACCTGGGCGACCCCGAACGTGATAGACGCGGAGGGCAAGGCGCAGGTGATCGCGTTGTCGGTTCCGTGGGTGATTGCCTACGCGGCGGCGGACGGCGCGGAAGTTTGGCGGGCGGAGTGCCTGAACGGGGAAATCGCCCCCTCGCCGGCCTGCGCGGGCGGCCTCCTGTTCGTAGCCAGCCCTTCGGAAAAGTTGCTGGCCATTCGCCCGTCAGGGCAGGGGGACATCACCCAAACCCATCTCCTTTGGACCTGGGAGGACAGCATCCCCGATGTCACCAGCCCCGCCAGCGACGGCGAACTGGTTTTCATTCTCACCACCTCGGGCATGTTGACCTGCCTCGACGCCCGGGACGGCAAGAAACAATGGGAGCACGACTTGGAAATGGAATGCCACGCCTCGCCGGCCCTGGCCGCGGGCCGTCTTTACCTTTTTGGGCAAAAGGGCACCGCGGTCGTAGTCGCGGCGGCGCGGGAGTTCCGGGAATTGTTCCGCACGGAGATGGGAGACGCCTTTCATGCCAGCCCCGCGTTCGTTCAGGACCGGATGTTTCTGCGGGGGATGACCAACGTGTGGTGCGTGCGCACGATTAACGAAGCTGGGAAGGAGGGGGCGCAACCATGAACCCGGCGCGCACTGAACCCGGCGTCGGGCCGGTGGATCTCCAATACGTAGATGCCGCCATCCAACGCATTGGCCGCGCGCCCGATGCGGTCATCCCCTTGCTCCAGGCCATTCAGGATCACTATGGCTACCTGCCGGAAGCCGCGTTGCGGCGGGTCTGCGCGGCCACGCAAATCACGCCGGCGGGAATCAATGGGGTGGCCACGTTCTACGACATGTTCCGGCATCGCCCCGGCGGCAAGCATATTGTCCAGGTATGCCACGGCACGGCCTGCCACGTGGGCGGTTCCGAGCGGGTCGAAGAGGCGCTCCGCCGCCACCTGGCGATACCGGAAGGGTCGGATACGGACGCCGCGCGGCGCTTCACCCTCGAGCGGGTGGCCTGTCTCGGCTGCTGCACCCTTGCCCCCGTCGTGCGCATCGAGAAGGAAACCATTGGCTATGCCGCGGCGGAAAAGGTTCCCGAGACCATCGCGGGATTCCTCGCCAACCGGCAGGAAGCCGCTGCCACCCCAACGGTTGCGACCCCCGCGCCGCGGACCGGCGCCGCTGAAATCAGGGTCTGCCTCGATTCGTGCTGCCTGGCGAAGGGGACGGATCACTCGTTCCGGGCCTTGCAGCAGAGCCTCGCAAAGCACGGCGCAAACGCCACCCTGAAGCGGGTCGGCTGTGTGGGGGCCTGCTATCGCACGCCGATGGTCGAAATCGCGATTCCCGGCCAGCCCAGCATCATCTATGAGGGGGTGACCCCGGAGCAGGCCGGCAGGCTGGTGGAAACTCACTTCCGGCCGGCGGGGCTGACGCCGCGTATTTCGCAGTTATACACCCGGATCGTGGACGGCCTGCTCGTGGAAGATGCGGACGCCATCCCGCCGCCCGGCCGCCCGGCGGATGCCAAAGACGGCGCCGGCGACCAGGCATTCTTTCGGCGGCAGGTCCATATTGCCATGGAGCATTATGGCCGCCTCGACCCGCTGGATCTGGACGAATACCTGGCGCACGATGGCTTTGCGGCTTTGCGCAAGTGCCTGGGAATCCCTCCCCCCGAGGAAAATCGGCGGGTAGACGGCGGCCCCAATTCCGCGGCGGTCTCCCCGGAGCAAATCATCACCTCCCTGGAACGCTCCGGTTTGCGCGGGCGCGGCGGCGCGGGCTTTCCCACCGGCCAGAAATGGCGCATGGTTCGCCAGCAACCCGGCGCGACCAAATACGTCATCTGCAACGGCGATGAAGGCGACCCCGGCGCATTCATGGATCGGATGATCCTGGAATCCTTCTCCTACCGGGTCATTGAAGGACTGGCCATTGCGGCCGTGGCCATCGGCGCCCACGAAGCCATTTTCTACATCCGGCACGAGTATTCCCAGGCCTTGCAGCGCGTCCGGGCCGCGCTGGCGGAATGCGAGCGGCGCGGGTGGATCGGGCCGCGCTTGCTGGGCAGCGATTATCCGCTGCGCATCACCATCAAGGAGGGAGCGGGCGCGTTTGTTTGCGGAGAAGAGACGGCTTTGATTGCCTCCGTCGAGGGGCGCCGCGGCATGCCGCGCTTGCGCCCGCCGTTTCCGGCTCAAGCCGGCCTGTGGGGCAAGCCCACCCTCATCAACAACGTCGAAACCCTCGCCATGGTGCCGTGGATTATCCGCCGCGGCGCGGAAGCGTTTGCCGCCATCGGAACCGCCGCCAGCAAGGGCACCAAGGTATTCTCCCTCGCGGGCAAGGTCCGGCGCGCCGGCCTGATCGAAATCCCCATGGGCACGACCCTCCGCCAGATTGTCGAGGAAATCGGCGGCGGGATTGCGGACGGCCGGACCTTCAAAGGAGTCCAGATCGGCGGGCCCTCCGGTGGCTGCGTTCCGGCGCGCCTGGCGGATACGCCGGTGGACTATGAGTCGCTGCGCGACATCGGCGCCATCATGGGCTCCGGCGGCATGGTGGTGCTCGATGACACCGCCTGCATGGTGGACCTCGCGCGGTATTTCCTGCAATTCACGCAAAATCAGTCCTGCGGCAAATGCACCTTCTGTCGCATTGGCACCAAGCGGATGCTGGAACTGCTCGAACTCTTCTGCGCCGGCCAGGCCACCCGCAAACACCTGCGGGAGCTGGAGCAACTGGCGCCCCAGGTATCCGCGGGAAGCCTTTGCGGCCTCGGCAAAACCGCCCCCAACCCGGTGCTGACCACGCTGCGCTATTTCCGCGACGAATACGAGGCGCACCTGCAGGGCCGCTGCCCCGCCGGCCGGTGCAAGGCGCTGATCAAATATCGGGTGGGGGATAATTGCACCGGCTGCACCCTTTGCGCGCAGCATTGTCCGGCCGACGCCATCCCCATGACCCCGTATGAGCGGCATGTGATTGACCTGCAAAAGTGCACGCGCTGCGATTCCTGCCGGCAGGTGTGCCCCTACGGGGCGGTGGAGATCGTATGAGCGCCATCGCCATCCACATTGATGGGCGGCCGGTGTCCGTGCCGCCGGGCACCACGATTCTGGGCGCCGCGCGCCAACTGGGCATCGCCATCCCAACCCTCTGCCACGTCGAGGGCTTCGAGCCGTCCGCTTCCTGCTTTCTGTGCGCGGTGCAGATCGAAGGACGCCCCAATCTTTGGCCGTCCTGCGCCACGCCGGTTGCCCCCGGAATGGCGGTGATCACGAATTCGGCGGAGGTCCGGGCCGCCCGCAAGACCGCGCTGGAATTGCTGCTTTCCGACCACGCGGGCGATTGTGTGGCCCCGTGTCATACCGGCTGCCCGGCGGGGCTGGACATCCCCGGGTTCATCGCCCGCATTGCGGCCGGTGATAACGCCGCCTCGGCGCGCCTGGTGACCGACGGGCTTACCCTGCCCGCCTCGCTGGGGCGGGTATGCCCGCGGCTGTGCGAACAGCATTGCCGGCAATGCGATGTGACGGAGGCGCTCTCCATCCGCAACCTGCATCGCTTCAGCGCCGATTACCAGCGCCAGGCAAAATCACCGCCCCCGCCCGCTGACCCTCCGGCGCCTCCCACCGGCCGGCGGGTGGCCATCGTCGGAGCCGGCCCGGCGGGGTTGGCCGCCGCGCATCACCTGCTGGGCCAGGGACACGCGGTGGCGCTGTTCGATGCCCATTCGCAACCCGGCGGGATGCTGCGCTATGGCATCCCGGCCTTTCGTTTGCCCCGGCAGGTGCTCGATGCGGAAATCCAAGCGATCCGCGCCCTGGGCGCCGAATTTCACCTGGGCCGGCGGTTGGGCCGCGACTTGGCCCTGGACAACCTGCGGCGCGACTTCGATGCCGTATTCCTGGCCATCGGCGCGCAAGGCTCCCGCAGCCTGGGGTGCCCGGGTGAAGAGCTTGCCACCTCCGCCCTGGAGTTCCTGGAAACGATCGCGGACGGCTTCCCCCCCGCGATTGACGGAGATGTCATTGTGGTGGGCGGCGGCAACACCGCGATGGACGCCAGCCGTTGCGCCGTGCGCCTGGGCGCCCGCTCGGTGCGGGTGCTTTACCGCCGCACGCGCCGCGAGATGCCGTGCCTCATGGAAGAAGTGGAGGCGGCGGAGGCCGAGGGGGTCCAGGTCGAATTCCTCGTCGCCCCCGCCCGATTGGAGCGCAAGGAGGGAAAGCTGAACCTCATCTGTCAGCGAATGGAATTGGGGCCACCCGATGCCAGCGGTCGCGCGCGGCCGGTGCCCGTCCCCGGCTCGGAATTCGCCTTGCCCGCCACTTGCGTCATCGCCGCCATCGGCCAGCACGTCAAGACCGACGGCCTGGATCATTCGCAACTCGCGCTGTCGAAATGGGGCATTGCCGCCGACCCTAAAACCCTGGCCACGAATTTGCCCGGCGTATTCGCCGGCGGCGATGCCGTTTCCGGCCCGGATTTGGCCGTGCGGGCGGTAGCGGCCGGCAAACTTGCCGCCGTGGCCATCCACCAATACCTGGCCGGGCAAAAAGTGGTCGGCACGCCCCCCCTGGCCAGCGTCATGATGGGCAAGCTGAGTGAAGCAGAGCTGGCGGTGCTCCTGCGCGACATCGAGCAGGCGCCGCGCGCGCCCATGCCGCATCTGCCCCTGGAAGCTCGGCGGACTACCTTTGACGAGGTGGAACTGGGCTTCTCCCTCGAAACGGCTACGCGCGAGTCACGGCGCTGCCTGGGGTGCGGTTGCGGCAAGGCCGTTCCCTGCCGCCTCCGCCAGGTCGCCACCGAGTACGGCGTGGATCCCCAGCGTTTCGTTGGCGAGCGGCGCCTCTTTACGCGCGACACCTCTCACCCGGACATCATCTTCGAGCCGGGCAAGTGCATCCTTTGCGGCGCCTGCCTGCAAGTAGCCGCCCAGGCGGGTGAAGAACTGGGGCTATCCTTCGCCGGACGCGGCTTCCAGGTGTCGGTGGCCCCCCCCTTCCATCGCCCGGTGGCGGAAGCCCTGCGTCAATCGGGTCGCCGTGCCGCCGAAGTCTGTCCCACGGGGGCGATTATGCTCAAAAGCGCCGGGTGCGCCGGTTGCCGTCTGGCCTGACCACCCCAGCGCAACTCGCTGGGAGCGAGCAGGAGCACGACAAAGCACCGATCTTGGCCTTTTTAAGCCACGCCGGACTGTCCAATTATTGGACACTTTCCGCTTTCCAACTTCATAACCCACGTCGAGCACCGGTTTCGACTTAACTTCAATCATTCCACCATCATCCATAGCAGCCTCCTGCCCGTGTACAAGGGGTGTACAACGGATGCTCATCGGGATTACATCGGTTTTTCTGTTGTTCATCCGGTGAGCATCCGATGTACACCCCTTGTACACGGCGTCTTGGGAGGGTGGCAGGACGCCATTTGGGGGTTGCGGTTGGCGGGGGATTGCGGGATGGGGTTTCGCGCTGTTCGCCGAGTTGAGGGTGTGTTTCGGCAAGCCGGTTTGTCAGCTCAGATTGAGAGGCGCGGCCATCAGCGCGTCCTTGCTTCCTCCCCGCCGGAATTGCTAATCTTCCAGCATGTCTCGCAAGGCGTCAGCAAGCTCAGACTCCTCCCGTGGGTTTAACGACATCATCGGGATCGTGCTGATGTGTCTCGCTATTTTGCTGATGGTGGCGCTGCTCTCCTACCATCCGCGTGACGTATCGGCCAATGCGGTGCCGCATAACCAGCCGGCGCTGAACTGGATCGGCCCATTTGGGGCGTGGATGGCGTATGGCTGTTTCCTGACCCTTGGGGCGGCGGCTTTTGTGCTGCCGGTGGTGTTGTTTTTCGTCGGCGTGGGGTGCTTTTTCGAAATGTTCGCCTACTTGCGCCGCCGCTGGGTCTGGGCGGTGGTGCTGTTGATCTGCTGCATGGGGCTGCTGGACATCTATCGGCATTACCTGGGCGGCCTGGAGCGGAACCTGGGCGTGGTGGCGGGCGGCATTCTCGGGCGCAACCTCAACCAGCATCTCTTCAGCGAGTGTTTTGGCGCCGTGGGGGCCACGATCATTTTCCTCATGCTCTATTTTATCAGCCTCCTCTTCCTGACGAATTTCCAGTTGGGCGACTGGGTCCGGGCCTTATGGAGCCGGCGTCCCCGGGCGGGGGGCAAAGCGGTCACTGAGGAGCAGGCGCTGGAACAGCGGGCGCGGGAGTTGCAGCAACAGGCTCGCAAGCTGCAGGAGGAAGTGGATCGCGCCGGGCTGGGCGCGGATATGCAGCCGGTGCCCAAGCCGACCGTGCGCGACCTGAGCGTGCCGGAGGCCAATAAGGCTGCGCGGGGCCGGAAAGCTGCCGCGGCCAGTCCCGCTCCGGAGCCGGCTCCGGCAGATGAGGGCGAAGTCATCCCGGCGCATGAAGTGGCCGCCGCCACCACGGCCGAGGTTTTGGGCCAGCCCCCGGAACCGGTTGCGGATTCGGCCGAGGCCCGGGCGGCCGGGGACAAAGCGGAAACCGCCGCGGCGGAGAAATCCGAGGGCGCCGACAAGCCGTCCGAGCCCCGGCGCGACCAGGAAGTGGTTATTCACGGCCTGCCCTCCGCGGCGTCCGCCAGGCCCCGGAAGAAGCCCAAGCCGATCGCCGTCGCCGCCGCGCCCGTGATCGGTAACTACCAGTTGCCGCCCCTGGATTTCCTGCAGCATCCCGATCCCAACCTGAAGCCCACCGAATCCAAGGAGGAGCTGCTGGCCAATGCCCGGTTAATGCAGCAGACGCTGGCCCAGTTTGAAATCCCCGTCGAGTTGGGCGATATCACCAAGGGCCCCACCATCACCCGCTACGAGTTGCATCCCGCGCCCGGCGTCAAGCTGGAGAAGATTACCGCGCTCAATAACAATCTGGCTGCCGCACTCAAGGCCGAGCGCATCCATATTCTGGCGCCGGTGCCCGGCAAGAGTTCCGTCGGCATCGAGGTGCCCAATCCGGTCAAGACCGCCGTAATTATCCGCGACCTGCTGGAATCGGAGGAATGGCGCAACACCAAAGCCCGCATCCCGCTGGCGCTGGGCAAGGACGTTTATGGCCACCCGATTATCAGTGACCTTTCGGAGATGCCGCATTTGCTCATCGCCGGGAGCACGGGCGCGGGCAAATCCGTTTGCATCAACGCCATCATCACCTCGTTGCTCTATCGGTTTCCGCCCGACCGGCTGCGCTTCGTGATGATTGATCCGAAGGTGGTGGAGCTGCAGCAGTACAACCTGCTGCCGCACCTGGTGGTCCCGGTGGTCACCGACCCCAAGAAGGTCATTCTGGCCCTGCGCTGGGTGGTGAACGAGATGGAAAAGCGCTATCAGATTTTCGCGCGGGTGGGCGTGCGCAACATCCTGTCCTTCAATTCGCGGCCCCGGAACAAGCCGCTGCCGCCGCGCGAGCCCGAGCTGGAGCTCCTGGCCCGGAAGGAAAAGGTGGAGCCGGGCGCCGACGGCTTTGCCGTGGAGGTGGACGAGGCCATCGTAGTCCCGCGCGAGGAGGACATCGTCATCCCGGAGAAGCTCAGCTACATCGTGGTGATCATTGACGAACTGGCTGACCTCATGCTGGTCGCGCCGGCGGACGTGGAAATGGCCATCGCGCGTATCACGCAGATGGCGCGCGCGGCGGGCATCCACTGCATCGTCGCCACCCAGCGGCCGAGCGTGGACGTCATCACCGGCGTCATCAAAGCCAACATTCCCGCGCGCATCGCGTTTCAGGTGGCGGCCAAGGTGGATTCGCGGACGATTCTTGATGCGATGGGCGCGGATAAACTGCTCGGCAAAGGGGACATGCTGTTCCTGCCGCCCGGGTCGGCCAAACTCATCCGGGCCCAGGGCTCGCTCATTACCGATCAGGAGATCCAGAACATCGTGGAGTTCATCGCGAAGCAGGGCAAGCCGAGCTATGAACTCGAGATTCACCAGCAGCTTTCCCGCGCTGACAACGGCAGCGGGAGCGGGTCCGGCATTGATGAGGACGAAGAGATCATCCAGGACTGCATCGAAGTCATCCGGAGCGAGCAGAAGGCCAGCGTCTCCCTCCTCCAGCGCCGCCTGCGCCTGGGCTATGGCCGCGCCGCGCGCATCATGGATGAGTTGGAGAACCGCGGCATTGTCGGCCCCAGCAAGGGCGCCGAGCCGCGGGATATTCTCATTGACCTGGATGGCGGCGGGGCGGACGGGCGGCCGCCGCAGAATGAGGAGCCTCCGCCCCCGGCTTGACCGCGGGCCGCGCGGCGTTTCCGCGCTTACACTATGAACCGGGGTTCATGCACCGGGCCTGCGCGGTGCCGGCGGAGCAGGTCAATAAACTTTGCCAGGCCGCGCTTTTCATCCGCGCCGATATGGTAGTGGATATGCCATCCCAGGTAATCCTTGCGGAAATCGCTGGTGTATTCCGTGCGGGTGCGGATGATGGAGTCGAGCGTATCCATTCCGAAGTCGTGGGCTTCGCGGAGCAAACGCCGCAGCCGGGCATTTTCGACGCCGCGGCGCAGGGCCCAGACGGCGAAGACGAAGGGCAGGCCGGTCATCTCATACCAGGCGGCCCCGAGATCCCAAATATCGTGCTGATGCGGGCCCAGGGCCAGGTCGAGCGCCGTGTCGCCGATGAGCAGGGCGTAGTCGGGCAGCGCGGCCAGATCATAACCGGGCAGGGGTTTGAACTCGGGCGTAATGCCGCGCTCGGCCAGCAGGATTCGCAGCAATTGCACGCTGGTCAGCGAGGCGGGATCACAAAAGATTTCCGCCGCTTCGTCCAGGGGCTTGCGGTGGGCCAGCAAGACGCTTTTGACTTCGCCCAACGCGGCAATGCCAATGCCGTCCAGGATGTCGTAGCGGTCATGGAACAGGACTTCGACCACGCTGACCAGCGCCGCATCCAATTCGTCGCGTTGCAGCATTTCGGCCAGCCGGGCGGGCGGGGCATAGATAATCTCCTCCTCCAGGCCGCGCGTGAGCGGGACGGTGTTGAGGAAGCCGGAGTTTCCCACGCGAAAGGGCGCCAGCGACTGTTCGAGGCTGCGCTCGCGTTGCAGGTCCACGGCGCGTTGCTCGCGCTCGAAGCGGTGGGCGGCCTCGGCCGGCGTTTCTACCGGCGCCATGCGGAGCCGGGGAGGGTCGTCGGGGGAGTTGGTCATGCGCTTGCCAGGTTGGCTTCCCGCACCGTGGCGGGCGCATTGCCAGGGTCCGCTTCCGGCGGCGTATCCTCCCAGACGCGGACGGGCTCATAGAAGGTATCGCGCTGCACAGGGATGCAGCCCGCCTCGCGAATGGCCTGGATCATGGCGGTTTCGCTTTGCAGTTGCGGGGTCTGCGCGCCCGCCTGGTGAAAGATATGTTCTTCGAAGATGGTGCCGTGGAGATCGTCGGCCCCGTAGCTCAGCGCCACTTGCGCCAGCTTCAAGCCCAGGCCCACCCAGTAGGCGGTGATGTGATCGAAGTTATCCAGGTAAATCCGGCTGACCGCAATGGTTCGCAGGGTGTCAAACCCCGTGGGCGGGTTTGCCACCGGAATGCCGTTGTTTTCCGGATGGTAGGGCAGCGGGACGAAACCCGTGAATCCGTGCGTTTCCTCCTGCAAGCCGCGCAACTGGCGCAAATGATCCACCCGATCGGCCAGCGATTCAACATGCCCATACAGCATCGTGCAGGTGCTGCGCCCGCCCAGGCGATGCCACGTGCGATGGACTTCCAGGTATTCTTCCGCCGATTCCTTGCCGCGCGCGATGGCCGAGCGGACTTCCGGGCGGAAAATCTCCGCGCCGCCGCCGGTCAGCGAGTCCAGCCCGGCTTCTTTCAGGGCCGCAAGGGTCTCGGCTACGGGTTTCCGGGCCAGCCAGGCCAGGTGCAGGACTTCAATCGCGGTAAAGCATTTCAACTGCAGACGCGCGTCCAGCGCCCGCAGCGCCCGCAGCATATCCGTATAGTAGCTGAACGGCAGGGAGGGGTGCAGCCCCCCGACGATGTGCAATTCGGTGATGCCGAACTGCAACGCTTCGCGCGCTTTCGCGACGATTTCCTCGAGGCTGAGTTGAAAGCCATTCGCGTCCCGCTTCTTGCGGGCGAAGGAGCAGAACTGGCAGCTCAGGATGCAGTAGTTCGAGTAATTGATGTAACGGTTCAGGATGTAGCTGGCCCGGCGGCCGACCTTGCGCTGGCGGGCCAGGCTGGCGATGGCGCCCAGCGCGTTCAGGTCTTTGCTTTCAAAAAGGCGGAGCGCGTCGGCTTCGGAAATCCGCTGGCCGGCGGCGACCTTGTCATACAGGTCGCGCAGTTCGCTGCGCTGAACAAAGAAATGCACTCATTACCATTACCAGAAGCGGCGGCTTTGGCAACCGGGTTTCAAGGAAGTTTGGGTTGCCGGCGAAAGTGTTGATCCGCAAAGTCCAGAAACACCCGCCAATCAGCCGCGGTCATGGAGTGTTTGCCCGCGCGAATATAGTATCCCAGGGGCGAGGCGATCAGTTTGCCGGGGGGCGGCATTTCCGTGGCGGCCAGCCCTGGCGATCCCAGGAAGCGATAAACGGGATCCGCCGCTTGCAGCACCTCGAACTGGCCGGCTGGATTTGCCCACTGATCTTCCTCCGCCGCCGAAAAGAGCACCGGCCGGGGGGCGCACAGCGCGACCAGGGCGTTCTGGTCAAATGGCAGCCGCTCCGGCGCGTCGTTGAATTGTTTGAAGCGGGCGTTAAACCAATGTGGGAACCGGGTGTTAATGGCTTTCACCGATTCGCCGATTTTGCCCCGGCTGGGGGCGGTGCCGCCACATCCGGCCTGGTGCGGGAAAGCCATCGCGATGCGCTCATCAAACGCCGCCGCCAGCAACGCGGTCTTGCCATTGCGCGAGTGCCCCAGTGTGGCGATGCGCTTTGCGTCTATGTCCCGGTCGGTGACCAGGTAGTCCACGCACCGGTGGAAGCCCCAGGCCCAGGCGGCAATGGTTCCGCGGTCGGAGGGGGTGTTGCGGCGGGGATCGTTCCCGGCCAGCCAGGCGTACAGTCCCAGGCTGGCGTCGGGCCGATCCGCATCCAGGTCCGCGTTGCAAAACGTCGCCAGGGCGTATCCGCGGCTGACGATCTCCGCCAGGGGCCAGTCATCGCTCTGCGTGCCGCGCGCGGCATCGGTCGCGACGTTGTTGGTGCATCCGCGGCAGTTGCCGCGCAGCCAGCCGCGCGTGAGTGGAATGCGGGGGTCGGAACTGATCGCCTGGTTGCCCCAGAAATTAAGGGCCAGAAAGACCGGCACCGGCCCGGGGCGGTGGTTGGGCAGGATCATCATGAGGTCAATGCGCGGGGCCTGCGGATCGTGGGGCGCCACTTCCAGCGTTATCAGGCGCAGCGTGGCCTGGCCGCCCAGGAAATCGCGGTGCTCGCCGGTCACCGTGGCTTTCAACTGCGCAGGTTTCGGCGGGATGGGCCCATACATGTAATAGGCGAACAGTTCCTTTAATTCCGGGCGTCGCTGCCGAAACCATTCCGAACGGGATTTGATCCTGTGCCCGTCCATTTTTATCAGCGGATCAGGCAGCGTAGCCTGCGCCGGCAGGCGGGCGGCATCCGGAAACGCGCGTGGCGGGAGCGAATGGCTGGCGCAGCCGCAGGCGGCCGCCAGAGCCAGGGGGGCGAATCGGTGTGTGAAGGCAGTCATGTTGCGGGGAAAGCTACGCGCTGCCTCGCGATTTGTCAGGCGGATTCCGAGCGGCGGCCTTCGGGCTTGACGAAGCGCCCGACAGCGATTGTTTTATGGCCAGTGCTAAAATTATGATGAAGACTTCATTGTTTGTTCTGCTTGGAATCCTGGCCTTGCCCGCACTGGCCCAACCGGCCAGGCCGGTTGTGATCGCGCATCGCGGTGCCAGCGGCTATCTGCCGGAGCACACCCTCGAGTCCAAAGTGCTGGCCCATGCGATGGGGGCGGACTTCCTGGAGCAGGACGTCGCGCTGACCAAGGATGATGTCCCCATAGTGATCCATGATATTTACATAGAGACGATCAGCGATGTCGCGCAGCGATTTCCCGAGCGCAAGCGGGCCAACGGGCATTACTATGCCCTGGATTTCACACTGGCGGAGATTAAGCAATTGCGCGCTCAGGAACGCGTCAATCCCCGGACCGGGCAGCCGGTCTATCCGAACCGGTTTCCGCCGGGTAAATCCTCTTTCCAGATTGCAACGCTGGAGGAGGAATTACAGCTCATCCAGGGGCTCAATAAGACCAGCCGCCGCGTGGTGGGCATTTACCCGGAAATCAAACAGCCAGCCTGGCATCGCAAGGAAGGCCATGACATCAGCCGCATTGTGCTGCCCATCCTGCGGCGCTACGGCTATGCGACCAAGCAAGATCCCTGCTGGGTGCAGTGCTTCGAACTGGACGAGGTGAAGCGGATCCGCACCGAATTGGGCTGGGAAGGACGCCTGCTCCTGTTGCTGGCGATGAACCGGAAGCATCCGGACGGCACAAGCGCGGAAGCCTGGTTCACGCCCGCCGGCATGATGGAGGTGGCCAAAGTGGCCGACGGCATCGGCCCCGAACTGGGCGCAATTGTATCCGGCTCATCCAAAGCCACGCGCAAGGTCACTGATTTTGTAAAACATGCCCATGCGGCAAAACTGATTGTGCATCCCTACACCCTGCGAGCCGATGACTTGCCGAAGTTTGCCGAATCCATGGATGATGCCCTGGAGGTGCTCTTTGCCGAAGCCGGGCTGGACGGTTTTTTTACCGACTTTCCCGATTTGCCGGTGAAGTGGCTCACCGCGCGCGGTTTGCGCTGATTCGCCAGACGAAATCGGCGCACGGGGCGATAGGGTTTTGTCTCGCGCGTGACGCAATCCAGCCGCGCTCCGGAATGTCATGCCGGTCGGTTAGCCACCGGCGGTGAGGCTGTGGCGGGCGCTTTTCTTTGCCGGGCTCACATGAGCTTCTTGAGCTTCGGGTTCGCCGCCAGCCGCTTGACCAGTTCTTTAACTTTCTGGGCCTGGCTTTTGTGCGCCAGCAGGGTGGCGTCGTCCGTCTGAACGAGGATTGAATCGCGCAGGCCAACCACCGCAATGGGGGTGCGCCGCGCTTTACTGCGGGCGTCGAAGATGATGTTCCGCGCCCCGTCAACGTGAATGAAATCCGCCACGGCGCAGTTGCCCTCCGGGTCGGCCTTGAGGTGCCGGCCCAGCGCAGTCCAGGAACCCAAATCATCCCAGGCAAAGGCGCCGTCGGCCACAATGACGTTTTGGGCGCGCTCCATCAGCGCGTAATCAATCGAGACTTTCTTGAGCTCAGGGTATTCCTTCGCGAGCACCGCGTTCAGCCGCGCGGGTTGAGTGGCCACCTTGAACCAGCGCTGGCAAGCCGCGTGCATCTCCGGCTGGTGCTTTTGCAAGCCTTCCGTAATGGTGACGAACGACCAGATGAACATGCCCGCATTCCAACGGTATTGGCCGCTGTTGACATACTCCAGCGCCTTGTCGAAGGGGGGCTTTTCCACAAACTGCTCGGCTCGATAAAAGGCGGTTTTATAGGATTTCACCCCCACCGGGGGCGGCAGTTTTTCCCCGACGCGGATATAGCCATAGCCCGTGGCGGGCTCCGTGGGTTTGATGCCAATGGTGATGATCGCCTGTCCGCGCCCTGCCAGATCAAACGCATCTCCCAGGACCTGCTGAAACTTTTTCTCTTCCGGGATGACGTGATCGGCCGGGAGCACGGCCATGACTCCCGTCGTTGAGCGCGCTCCCACCAGCGCCGCGCCCAGCGTGACGGCTGCGGTTGTATCCCGGCCGACAGGCTCGGCGATGACGTTTCCTTTGGGCAGCTTCGGCAGTTGCTGGCGCACCGCGGGCGCCTGAACCGCGTTGGTGATGACCAGAATATTCTTAAGCGGCACCAGCGCCAGCACGCGGTCAACCGCTTGCTGCAGAAAGGAGCGGCCGCCCAGCAGGGTGAGGAGCTGTTTGGGCATTCGCTCGCGGCTGACCGGCCAGAAGCGCTCGCCCCGGCCGCCTGCCATAATGATTACATACCGTTCGTTAATATCGGGCTTGGCTTTCATAATTGTTTTACGGCGCGCAGGAGCGGCCGCGTAAAGCCGCTGACCCGCTCGATTAAATCCGGCGCTTTACCGTGCAGTGCGACTTGGTTCACGATGGCGCTGCCCACGACGACCGCCTCGGCGTTTTGCGCCACGAGCCTGGCCTGTTCGGGCGTCGAAATGCCAAATCCGACGGCGATGGGCAGGGTGGTATGGGCGCGAATCTTCGCGATCATTGGCGTAATCGTATCGGCCACCTGCGATTGCATGCCAGTGACGCCTTCGCGCGACACGTAGTAGATGAAGCCGGCCGCCCGCTTGACAATCATTTCAATGCGGTTCTCGGGGGTGGTGGGTGCCACCAGGTAGATGTTGCACAGTCCGGCGGCGCGCATTTTCGCTTCATAGTCAGCGCCTTCCTCCGGAGGCAAATCAAGCACCAGCAGGCCATCCACGCCGGCCCCGGCTGCATCCCGTATAAAGCTCTCAACGCCCTGCCGGCAGATGAGATTGAAGTAAACGTAAAGCACGATGGGGATTTGCGAATCCCGCCGGATAGCAGCGACCGTCGCCAAAAGACGGGATGGTGTGGTGCCCGAATCCAGGCCGCGCTGGGCGGCGAGCTGGTTGACGACTCCGTCCGCCAGCGGATCGCTGAAGGGCACTCCCAGTTCCAGCACATCCACACCGAGTTGATCCAGCGCCAGCGCCAGTTGGCGGGTCGCTTCGAGGTTGGGATCGCCCGCGCCGAGATAAACAATGAAACCCTTCTGACGCTCCCGGTTCAAGCGGGCGAATCGTTCAACAATGCGGTTCATCCGTGCCTCAGTTTCAGGTTTTGCGTCCGGCGTTTCAAGCTGCAAGTTGCGGAGTTATCCTCCTTTTCGGTTCGTGACGAACTGCTGCGGTTGGAGGAACTTCAGGGCGATGGCGGATCGCCGGTTCTGTGATTAGACCCGTTTTGTCAGCGACGCTGACTTATCTGTGGTGGCCCATATCACCCGTTTTGGAGGCGGGTTCGAGAGCCGGGGCCGGTAACAGTTTGCGTGGCTTGCCGCCTGGCCTGTAATTGCGCTGATTGCGGGCCGGTGTGCGAAAAGTAAAATTAACTCAGTCCCCCCAATCCGCTGCAGGTACAGATCAGGTTGCGGTCGCCGTGGACATTATCTATGCGGCCGACGGCGGGCCAGAACTTGTGGTCATACAGCCACTTGGCGGGGAAAGCGGCTTGCTGGCGGGAGTAGGAATGATCCCATGATTCCACCGCGAGCTGATCGGCAGTGTGAGGGGCGTTCTTTAGCGGATTGTTATGTTTGTCGGACTGGCCGGATTGGATGGCGGTGATTTCGGCGTGAATATGGATCAGGGCGTCGCAGAAACGATCGAGCTCTTCCTTGGACTCGCTTTCAGTGGGTTCGACCATCATTGTGCCGGGCACGGGCCAGGAGATCGTCGGGGCGTGGAACCCGTAATCCATTAGCCGCTTGGCGACATCCTCGACGGTGACGTCCTTGAACTGGCGCAGGTCAAGGATGCATTCATGGGCGACGAGGCTGGCGGGGCCGCGATAGAGAATGGGGAAGTAGTTTTGCAGGCGCCGGGCGATATAATTGGCGTTAAGGATGGCGTATTGGGTCGCCTCGGTCAGCCCGGCCCCACCCATCGCGGCAATATAGACCCACGGGATTACGAGGACGCTGGCGCTGCCCCAGGGCGCGGCAGCTACGGCGCCGATCGGGTTTTCGCCGCCGAGATTGACGACCCCGTGCCCCGGCAGGAACTCCACTAAATGCTCAGCCACCCCGATGGGCCCCATGCCCGGACCGCCGCCGCCATGAGGAATGGCGAAGGTTTTATGCAGATTCAAGTGGCAAACGTCGGCCCCGATATCGCCGGGGCGGCAAAGGCCAACCTGGGCGTTGAGGTTGGCCCCGTCCATATAGACCTGGCCGCCATGGGCGTGGATGATTTCGCAGATCTCTCGGATGGCGGGCTCAAATACGCCATGCGTCGAGGGATAGGTCACCATTACCGCTGCCAGGTTGGCCTGGTGCGCTTCGGCTTTGGCCCGCAGGTCGGCGAGGTCAATGTTGCCTTCGTGGTCGCAAGCCACCGCTACGACCTTTAGCCCGGCCATGACGGCACTGGCGGGGTTGGTGCCGTGGGCTGATGTCGGAATGAGGCAGATGTTGCGGTGACCTTCACCGCGGCTGGCATGCCAGGCGCGGATGACAAGCAAGCCGGTATATTCACCTTGCGACCCTGCATTGGGCTGCAAGGAAATCCCGGCAAAGCCGGTGATCGCGCCCAGCCATTCCTCCAATTGTTGGAACAGCACTTGCCAGCCTCGGGTTTGGCGCAACGGTGCAAATGGGTGCAGGCGCGTCAGCTCGGGCCAGGTAAGCGGCAACATCTCGACGGCGGCATTCAGCTTCATGGTGCAGGAGCCGAGCGGAATCATGGAAGTCGTCAGTGAAAGGTCGCGCGCTTCCAGTCGCTTGAGGTAGCGCATCATTTCGGTTTCCGAGTGATAGCGGTTGAAGACCGGATGGGTCAGATAGGAAGACGTGCGCGCAAAAGGGACAGGATAGGCAACTTCGGCTTCCGCGACCAGGTTCGTCAGTTCGAAAGCGGGGGTCTGGCCGTCATGAAAAACCCGGATAATCCCAGCCAGGTCCTGCTCGGTGGTTGTCTCATCCAGCGAGATGCCGAGGGTATGCTCATCTATAAACCGGAAGTTCATGCCCTGGCTTTCAGCGGCTTTGAGCAGGTCGGCTGCCTTCTTTTGGCCGAGCGCAATGCGGAGAGTGTCGAAGAATAAACCCGGGCCGACCTCGTAGCCAAGCCGCTCCAGGCTGCGCGCCAGAACAACCGTGCGCTGATGGATGCGCTGTGCAATTTGCCGCAATCCAGCCGGCCCATGATAACAGGCATACATGGCGGCCATGCAGGCCGGCAGTGCCTGCGCGGTGCAAATATTGCTGGTGGCCTTCTCGCGCCGGATGTGCTGCTCGCGGGTTTGCAGGGCGAGGCGCAGGGCGGGACGGCCTCGTGCGTCCTTCGAGACGCCGACAATACGCCCCGGCAGGAGGCGTTTGAAAGCGTCGCGCGTCGCAAAGTAAGCCGCATGCGGCCCGCCATAGCCAAGTGGCACGCCCAGTCGCTGCGTGCTGCCCAAGGCTATATCGGCCCCGAATTCGCCCGGCGGCCGGAGCAGGGTTAGGCTCAGCAGGTCGGCGGCCACGGCGACCAGCGCTCCCGCGGCATGAGCCTGTTCGATAAAAGTGGAGTAATCTACAACCTCACCCCAGGTATTCGGATACTGCACCAGAGCACCAAAGACCTGGTCATGGAATTGAAACGCACGGTGATCTCCAGTTTCAACCCGGAGAGCCAGGGCGTCAGCGCGGGTCTTTACCACCTCAATGGTTTGAGGATGGCACTCTGCGGAGACAAAGAAGACGCTCCGCGCCGGCTTGAGCGAGTGGCACAGGGTCATGGCTTCCGCAGCGGCGGTGGCCTCATCGAGCAGCGAAGCATTGGCCACTTCCAACCCGGTGAGGTCGGTTACCATCGTTTGGAAGTTGAGCAAAGCCTCAAGGCGTCCCTGTGCGATTTCAGCTTGGTAGGGGGTGTACGGCGTGTACCAGCCAGGGTTCTCCAACAGGTTGCGTTGAATAACGGCGGGCACGTGGCAATCGTAGTAGCCCATGCCAATATACGAACGGAAGATCTGGTTCTGCGCGGCGATTTTCTTTAAAGCCGCGAGCACGTCAGGCTCGCTGCGGGCGGGCGGGAGTTGAAGCGGTTGCCGCAGACGTATGGCCGGAGGCACTGCGTCGTCAATCAGTGCCGCGAGACTCGTATAGCCCAGCAGGCGGAGCATTTCTTCGGCCTCGCTCGCGCGCGGGCCAATGTGGCGGTGCCAAAACCGATCTGCCGGCGGAGGCAGATGGGCATTTACAGGGCCCGCGGTCACGCTGGCCGGGGACGAATTGTTCCGATCACAGCTTGCAGGTTCGATAACAGACATTCGGGGAACCTACGGAGAGCTGTCCGCAAATCAAGCGAGATTTGGTCCCGGCTGATTTGGCGTGTCCGTTTTATCGTTGGCGCTTCTATTTGGATGAGGTAGGCTGAGGCGGTAGAATGAAATCACGAACAAAAACAACACAGATGCAAACCCGGCGCATAACCAAACAGCTCGCTATTTTCCTGGATAACCGGCCGGGCATGCTGGCGCGTGTGGCGGATGCACTGGCGGATGCCAAAATCAATATTTACGCCATCACCACCAGTGATACGGTGGACCACACGGTCATTCGCTTAGTGGTGGACGATTATCGGCGGGCACTACACGTCTGCGAAGAACGCGGCTCTCTGGTCGTCGAGGATGATGTGCTAATGGTGGAGGGCGACAATAAGCCGGGAGAAATGGCTCGCTTGGCCCGTAAGCTGGCAAAGGCTGGGATTAACATCGAATATTGCTACAGCGCCACGCTGCCGGGCGCCGGGAAGGGGTTGCTCATCTTGCGCGTTTCCAACCCGACCAAAGCGCTGAAAGTGCTGAAACTTTAAGCAATCGCAGGCGCATGGTACCGACTCGTTCGGGCTGAGGGAGGGCGTGCAGATGTCCGATCCCCTTCTTTATGAGATTAATACGCGCTGTTGGCTGCACAGGCTTTCCGATCGGTACAGCGCACCGATTACCCTTGCCAATATTCCCGCAGATGAACTGGCGCGGTGGCGAAAGCTAGGCTTTACGCATATCTGGTTGATGGGGGTTTGGGCGGCCGGTCCACTCGCACGCGCGAAAGCCTTGCAATATTCTGATTTGCGCCGGGCCTATGACCAGTCCCTGCCAGGCTGGCGCGAGACGGATGTTGCCGGTTCACCTTACGCGATTGGCGATTACCAGGTCCCACCCGCGCTGGGTGGCGAGGCGGGGCTCGCGGCATTTCGGCGGCAACTTCATGCGCAGGGCATGAAATTGGTGCTGGATTTCGTGCCCAACCATCTTGGGTTGGACCATGCCTGGGTCCGGGAGCAGCCGGAGTTGTTTGTGCAAAGCACCGGGGAGGCGGCTGGCACGTTCGCGCAGCAGTCTGGCGGGCAGATTCGCTGGCTGGCCTATGGCAAGGATCCTTATTTCCCGCCTTGGACGGATACTGTTCAACTGGACTATCGGCGCGATACGACACGCGGTGCGATGACGGAACTGCTCGCCTCCATCGCCCGGCACTGCGACGGTGTTCGCTGCGATATGGCGATGTTGGTGCTCAACGGGGTTTTCGCCAAAACCTGGAAACATTTTCCCGTCACAACTTCCCCCCCCGTTGAGGAGTTTTGGACGACGGCCATTGCCAGGATCCGCCAGGCGCATCCGGACTTCCTGTTTCTGGCCGAGGCTTACTGGGGCTTGGAGCCGGAATTGCGCCGGCTTGGTTTTGATTATACCTATGACAAGACGCTCTATGACCATCTAATAGCCCATGATGCCACAGACGTGCAGCGGCATTTACTGGGACTGGCAGCGGGGCAGCTTGCTGCCGGTGCGCACTTTCTTGAAAACCACGACGAGCCGCGTGTTGCCGCCCTGCTGTCGCTGGCCGAACATCGGGCGGCGGCACTGTGTATTCTGGGATTGCCCGGAATGCGATTTCTGCACGATGGCCAGCTTGAGGGGGCACGCATTAAGATACCCGTCCAATTAGCGCGCGTAGCCCCTGAAGCCGGGCAGTCTGAAATCCAGGCCCTCTATCAGCAACTGCTAGGCACACTACCCGGCACGGCGGTTGGGCGGGGCCGGGCCGTTTTGTGCCAACCGCGAGCCGCCTGGTCAGGCAATCCGACCGCTGCCAATTTAATCATCGTGCAATGGCAGCAACAGACACCAGAGTTTGATTTGGTGGTCGTGAACCTGGCTCCTCATCGTAGCCAGTGCTATGTACCGTTGTCCGTTCCGCAACTGGCCGCGCGTTCCTGGGTCATGAAAGACCTCCTGGGGTCGGAGTGCTACCAACGTGCCGGTGACGATCTTCAGACCCAAGGCCTCTACCTTGATCTCCCGCCCCACGGCGCTCAGTTGTTCCATTTTCAACCAGGGGAATTGGTCAAGGGCGCACGGTTATAAAGCGCACCGGGCTTGAATGGCACCCGCCCAGAGCAGGCCAGTTCGCCAGCCAACAAAGTCTGTCTTTGCGCCTACGGGGTTTTGCTTTGCGACTGGAACAGGCTGGGGGCGCTGGCCTCGCCATTGCGATTAACTGCGGAAACCGCCACTACCTCCGGAGTTGTGCCGCTCCAAGTATGTGAGCTTTGGCCGCCGGGGAGGATCTGCGTTGACCAGGTGCCGCCCGAGCGTGTTTGCACCAGCCAGAGCCATGCCTTGCCTGGCCCCGCCAGGGCCCAGGAAAGGGTGAGCGATCCCGCGCGTTGCGGGGAGGCGAGGGTAAGTTGCGGTTTGGCGGGGGTAGCCCGTCCCAGCCAGGGCGAAAGCGGCATCAACGCCGGTTGCTGGTAGGTTTCACGGACAAGAGCCTCGCCGAGAGCGTTGTTGCGCATAAGGCTCTTCATATTCCAATGGATATGGCCGCCGACGCCGGCCTGCTTGCGGGTCAGGCGAATTTGGCTGACAATTTCCTGGGGCGACCAACCGCTGCTGGACGGTGATGGCCCGCTTACTTTGGTGGAATTCATCCCGGGGCAAAGCGTTCGCCCCTTGGGATTCTGTTCCGCCCACCATTGGAGCAAGACAGGGAAACTTTGCGCCGGCGGTTCGATTGCCCAATAAAGTTGCGGCGCGAAGTAATCCGCCCAGCCATTGATCAGCCACTTGCGCGAATCGGCGTAAAGGGTCGCGTAGGCATCGAGGCCTTTGATCTGGGCCGGTGAGTTGGGGCGCCAGATGCCGAAGGGACTGATGCCAAACTTGACCCAGGGCTTTGTTGTTTTAATGGATTTATACACCTGCTGGATAAAGTTGTTGACGTTTTCGCGGCGCCAGTCGCCACGGCTCATCTTTCCGGCGACACCCGAACGTTGCCAACTCGCGTTGTCCGGGAAGTCCAGTTCCTTTCCCGCCCGGTCTCTCGCTTTATAGGGATAGAAGTAGTCGTCGAAGTGGATACCGTCCACGTCGTAGCGCTTTACCACATCCATCACCACGCTCAGCGAATAGTCCTGCACCGCTTTTTCGCCCGGGTCCAGCCACAGGAACTCCCCGTATTCCCGGACAAGCTGCGGGCGAGTCTTGCTGACATGGTTCGCCGCAACCGGCGACGCAGCGGAGCGGAGTCGCGCCCGATAAGGATTGAACCAGGCGTGCAGTTCCAAGCCACGCTTATGCGCCTCTTCGATGGCAAAAGCGAGTGGATCGTAGAACGGTTCCGGTGCCTTGCCCATGGTGCCCGTCAGGTATTCCGACCACGGCTCGATTCGGGAGGCATAGAGCGCGTCGCAGGCGGGGCGGACCTGAAAGATGATGGCATTTAGCTTGAGATGCACAGCCCGGTCCAGGATCGCCAGGAGCTCGGTTTTCTGTTCCTGCGTGCTTAAGGTTTTGCGGGAAGGCCAGTCTATGTTAGCTACGGTGGCTACCCAGGCTCCGCGGAATTCCCGCAAGGGAGGCGGGGGAGTATCGTTGGCAGCAGCATGGCTTGTCGGTTGCGATGCGGAAAGCACCCCCATGAGCGTTAGGACAACCCACCCGCGACGTGTCCCGTGTCTCGGGAAGTGAGAATGCCAGCTATTCGCAGACCAGCCAGGCGGCAAAGAATGGGATGCCCTGCCCGATATTTTGGCGGGGCGCAAGAGCTTGGCCCACAGCAAGGAGAAACGATTGAAGATCAGCTCGTCTATCATGGGAAGCCACGTTATCAGCCAAAAACGAAAAAAGCCAGCTTCTAAAAAAAATAGTCTCAATGCTTGACAAGTTTGGCCAAGTATGAATAATATGCCCGTAATAAATGAGATTGCGGTCGTTGTTAGGTTGTTTTGTCCTGTTACTCGCACTAACCGTGCGAGCGGGCATTATTTACAGCCCAGCCAATAACGTTAATCTGACCGTTAATGATGGTGACCCCATCGGCCATACCTTAACCGCCACTGTTAGCGGGTATTTGCCCACCATCATAGACGTTCGCGTGACGCTCAACATTGAGGGAGTGGACGGCGGCGGGTGGAATGGCGACTTGTATTGCTTTTTAACCTACAATGGCACGCTCGTGCCGCTGCTGAATCGGGTCGGCGTTCAAACTGGCGATGCCTTTGGTTATGGAACGATAGGAATGAACGTCACTCTGGCCGGCGATCCGGGAGGCTACGACGATATTCACTGGACAGAGTTTCCCACTTCAGGCGGCACGTATGCGCCAGACGGACGGGAAATTAGCCCCGGCATGCCTCCGTCGTCTGCACCGGATTTTGATGCGGATGGCACGATCGGATTCTCTGCATATAACGGAATGGATCCGAACGGGACATGGACGCTTTTTATTGCCGACATGGCAGGGGGCGATCAGCTTAAATTAGTCAGTTGGAGCCTGCAGATTACTGCGGTGCCAGAACCGGTGAACGTGGCATTGGGTGTGTTTGGTTCCGTATTTTTGGTGGTTGCCGTCGGGCGGCACCAGCGCGTGCGGAAGCTTGTCTCCCAAGCCTTGGGACGTTAAAGCGGGTAAGCACGCTGCAAGGTTTCTCAAGTTAAAGGTGGCAGTGGGGATTGTGTCCTCGGGTACTAAAAGACTTCCTAACGGCGTGAAACGCCCAAAAGCCCTTTTGCAGGAAGTCCTTTTCTGCACCTTAGCCGGAGCGATTTAGCAGGGAGGGACTTTCAGGCGGTTACGATGGTGCCGATGCCTTCATCGGTGAATATTTCCAGCAGAACGCTGTGGGGCACGCGGCCATCCACGAAGGAGACTTTTTCGACGCCGGCCCGAATGGCGGCCACCGCGCTATCCACCTTGGGAATCATTCCCTTGTCAACGATGCCGTTTTGTTTTAGCGCCTCGACCTCGCTGATTTTGAGGCGCGGGATGACGCTGTCAGGGCTTTTGGGGTTATGCAACAGGCCGGGCACATCGCTCATGAAGACCAGGCGCCGGGCGTTGAGGGCGATGGCGGCCTGGGCGGCGGCAACGTCGGCATTGCAGTTATAGACTTTGTCGTCTTCGCCGCGGGCGGTAGGACTGATGACGGGAGTGATGCCCTGGCGGAGGCAATCCAGCAGTGGCGCGGTGTTGACGCGGATGACTTCACCCACGTAGCCGAGGTCGAGAGGCTGGCCGTCCGCGCCTTTCACCTGGGCCTTGCGGCAGTGAAAGATGTCCGGGCCGGCGAAGCTGCGGGCCAGGCCGCCCAGAGCGTTAATGGCGGCCACCACCTCGGGGTTGATTTCCCGGGAGAGCACCTGGTCGGCAATTTGCGCCGTGGCCTCGCTGGTCACGCGCTGTCCCTGAAGGAAGGTTGCCTGGAGGCCGGCTTTTTCCATGGCGCGCGTGATGGCCTTGCCGCCACCGTGGACGACAACGGGATTGATTTCGACCGCTTCCAGGAACACGATATCCCGCGCGACACGGTGGCGCACTTCCGCGTCGGGCGAATCCATGAAGCTGCCGCCGTATTTGATGACGAAAGTGGCGCCGCTGAAGCGCTGGATGTAGGGCAGGGCTTCCAGCAGCGTGTGGGCTTTGGCAACAAGGTTTTGCATGTGAATGCGAGGGGCTTAGTGGATTTGTCGCAGGTAGGCGGCGTAGAGGTGTTCGAGATCTTTCTTTTCCAAGCCGGTTCGGATCACTAACCGCGCCCGGGTCCGGGCGGTTTGGCCGGGACGCAGGTCCTGGCCGAAGAGGGAGAGGTACATTGAGCGATGACCCTCGGTTTCAAAGGGCGTGAGCACCGCAAAGCAATCCCGCGGGGGCGCCATGATGATGGCTTGCAGGCCGGTCGGGGGGCTGCTGCGGAGGCCCAGCGGGCGAGCCAGATGCGGGCGGATAGCCCAGTCAACCGGGCTGGGCGGAAACTTCCAGCGCCCGTCCTGGATGATGGACGCGGCTTTGTTATCGCGCGGGAAAGCCTGCCAGACGCCGGCGCCGCGGCCGGCCGGCGTAAACACTTTTTGCCCATGAATGCGCGTCAGCACGCAGGCGTTGGTGAAGGTTTCGGTAAAGTAGGATGCCAGGAAGGACTCGAACCGCGGGAGGCGGGTTTTAGCCAGCACCCGGGTTTCAAGGTCGAGGGTGTCCGGCGTGGTCCAGCGATAGACGGCGCTGAGTTCAAAGGGCCGTTCCGCAGTGGAAGGCCAGCGGACTTCCACGCTTCCGTCCGCGCACAGCGTTGCCTCGCTGGGCCAGTCCCAAGCCGCAGAGCCGTGGCGCCGGTTGGTGCTGAAGACGCGGTAATGGCCAAACAGCCCCATGCTATGGTCCAGGCGCGTGCCGGTCGGCAGGTGCACGATTTCGGATAGCCCGATGGATTTGCCCCCGGCGCGTAACTGGCCCTGCAATACGCCAGTGTTGAAGGTGTATCCATTAGTGCCGTCGGGAAGGAAGGCGAGGCGCGGCCGGGCCGAAGGCTGGGGGGGGGCCTGAGCGAAGGCATAAGCCGACACGCCGAGGAAGAGAACCCTGGCAAGATACCGCATCATGCTAGCGTGGCAAAAGGGTTTCATTTTCACCAAACATGCAGTGACTGTGTCAGGGAGGAAAGAGAGGCTCAAGACAGTTTTGGGAGACATTGTGAGAAGAGCGAAGTCAAACGAACAGGCTGACGGACCGCATTTTGACAGAGTCAATAAGGCCCTGGTCGGTCAGTTTTAACTCCGGAATGGGGGAGAGACTCAGGAAGGAGAGGGTCATAAACGGGGTCGCCAACCGGCAACCCATCGCGCGAGCGGCGGCATTCAGGTCGGCGATGCGGTCAATAACTTCCGGGAGCGGACGATGGGAGACCAAACCGGCAATTGGCAGGGGGAGCGCCGCCCGCACTTTTCCGTCGCTGACGGCCACCTGGCCACCCTGCATTTTAACCAGTTCCTCGATAGCCAGGGTGATGTCGGCATCCGTAACGCCCACTGCGATCACGTTGTGGGCGTCGTGGGCCACTGTCGAAGCCAAGGCGCCACACCGGAGTTTGAATCCCCGCACAAAGCCCACGCCGACATTGCCCGTGGCATGGTGCCGTTCGACCACGACCAGTTTGAGGATATCGCGCATGACATCGGACGCGACGTATCCTCCTTCGATCCGGGGCGTTTCAATGGCCTGCCGGGTGACGATTTGATGCGGTACCATCTCGATGACCCGGATTCGGGACGAACCTTTGGCGCGGACAGCGAAATCGTCGGGGGCCTGGCAGCGCAGATTCATGGTGCTGCGCGGCGGGGGAGCCAGCGTGCGCGGCGGGGCCAGGTATTCGCCTTCCGCCGCGACCAGGATGCCTTTTTTATAGGTTTGTCGGACGACCAGCTTCTTGAGATCGTCGAAGACAATGAAATCCGCCCAGTAGCGCGGGGCGATGGCGCCGAAGTTGCGCAAGCGGTAATGCCGCGCGGTGCTGATCGTGGCGATTTGCAAGGCGGCCATCGGCGGCACCCCTTTTTTGATGGCCAGGCGCACGCAGTGGTCAATGTGGCCCTCGGCCACGAGGTCTCCCGCGAGTTTGTCATCCGTGGCCATGGAGCAATTCATGGCATTGTGAGAATTGATGAGTGGCGCCAGAGTGGCCAGGTTGCGCTCGGTGCTGCCTTCCCGCAGCAGGACGTGCATTCCCAGACGCAGTTTTTCCCGGGCCTCGGCCAGTTTGGTGGATTCGTGATCCGACTGCACGCCGGCCAGGACATAGGCGTTGAGCAGTCGGCCGCGCAGTCCCGGGGCGTGCCCATCAATATTCTTGCCCTTGCCGGCTTGAATTTTGGCCAGCTCGCTTTCCAGGCCGAGATAGACGCCGGGAAAGTTCATTAGCTCGCCCACGCCGGCGATGCGTTCGTCGCCAATCATCAAACGGAGGTCTTCGGGCGTCACCCGTGCGCCAGACGTTTCGAGGGCGGTGGCCGGCACGCAGGAGGGAAGCATGACGAAGAAGTCCACCGGCAGGTTGGCGCTCGACTCCAGGACGTAGCGGATGCCGTCCAGTCCCAGGACGTTGGCATATTCGTGCGGGTCAACCACCACGGCGCCGGTGCCATGCGGCACCACCGCGCGCGCAAACTCCCGCGGGGTGAGCATCGAGCTTTCCACGTGGAAGTGGCCGTCAATGAAACTCGGTGCCAGGTAGGCGCCCTTCAGGTCAATGATTTGTCTGGCCCGATAGTCGCCCAGGCCGACGACCCGCCCGTCGTCCACGGCTACGTTGGCACGGTAGATTTCGCCGCTGAGAACATTGATGAGGCGGGCATTTTTGAAAAGCCGTTCGGCGGGCCGTTCCCCGCGCGCAATGCTCAGCTTTCGCTGAAGTTCTCGCATAGCCAAGCATGTTCCGGGGTTTTTATCTGCGCGAGCAAAAAAGCGCAAGGTTGCAGCGCGGAGCCCACCGGGGGAAATCGAACTGTGCTTCTATTGCAGGGTGACGCGGCGAATTAACCTCCGATCTTAGCCGAAACAATTTAGATTTAACTCCAATTCGATCTCACAGAACGCGCAAGTTTCTGGTTTTACAGGCGAAAAACATTCGGAAACCAGTGGCCAGACCGGTGAATTCGTGAGCCAAACGGCTCGTTGTGGCTATCCGCTGGCCTGTCAGGCCTGCTTCGGTCCTGGTGGAACGAAGGGATAAGGTTGAACTACGCAACGCCAACGTTTCAGATAACGTATTCGCGAAGCCAAAAGCCCTTCGAACACTCGCTTGCCCTTGAAAAGCCGCTTTTTGCCAGCCCTGACTTCATAACCGGCTGCTTTTACAGAACTTAGTAATTACCTTACCGTCCTCTCGCGTCGTTTTGGCCTTTCCAAGCATCCGGATTCATTATCCATATCCCTTGGATTTAGGCTATTCCTACGCCGTGTACAAGGGGTGTACAAGGGATGCTCACCGGGAGTCCATGGGATTTTAGCTGGTGCATCCGATGGGCATCCCTTGTACACCCCTTGTACACGGCGTAGAGGCAGGGTAAATCCAAGGGATGTCCAAGGCAGGCTTCAACCGAAACGAGTTGGGTTCCGATTCTATTTCACTCTTCCCAATGTGCGTAAGTCATTGATCTTACAGGCAAAAGACGTTTGGGATTCAGCAGCTATGCCGCTGATTTCGCTAAACAAGGGATCGTTGGGGTTATGACCAGGGCGCTCGGGACCTCCCGGGCTCCGATAGAACGCGGGCGGGCGGTTGAACCACCTCTCTAAATCGTTTCGGTTTAGCCACTCAGGCAGGAAGCGTGGAGGGCGCGCAAGGCAAAACAAAGGTTGAATTAGCGGGCGTTCGCGGTGAATAATGGGCTATACGGATTATGAGCCTGGATGCTGCACAACGGACTAAAGTGGCGGAGTGGATCGAGCAGGGCCTGAAGCTTTCTGAGATTCAGAGCCGGCTGGCTTCGGAAATGGGGGTTCGGCTGACCTATATGGAGGCGCGCCTGTTGGTGGATGACCTGAAACTTACGCCGAAAGATGCCGAACCATCTGAAGTGGTTGAGTCCGCGCTTGTTGACGCCACGCGCGGGGCACCACCGGAGGCGGCCCAAGCCAGGGGCAACCCACAATCCGCCGCGCCCGAGTCGGCACTGACGGGCGGCAGTTCTGGAAACGTGGCGGTCTCGGTGGATCAGGTTGCCCGACCCGGCGCGATGGTAAGCGGCAAAGTCACTTTTAGCGATGGCAACACCGCGGCCTGGCAATTTGATGAGTTGGGGCGGCTGGCTCTGGCGCCGTCCCAAGCCGGCTATCGGCCCTCGCCGGCCGATGTGGAGAAGTTCCAGATGGCACTGGATGCTGAACTGAACAAACTGGGGCTTTGAACCGCGGAAGTATTCGCACCCTGGAATGAGTAAACCTGATTTAACGCACCTGACCCGCCGACGGTTTTTGCAAGTCGCGGCGTATGGATTGGCCCTGGGCAATGCCGGCCTTGCCGCCGCCGCCGGGCGGCGCACCACGGCGCCTTTCTTCCGCACGCGCGGCGTGGTGCTGACCCCCGACGACCTGACGCTTCCCGATTGGCCCAAACGCGCCCGGATGGCGGGGTTGACCACTCTTGCGCTCCACGCGCCCCATTCGCCGCGCCGACTGGCTGACTATATGCGGTCAGCGCCCGGGCGGAAATTCCTGGCTGCTTGCCGGCGGCATCGCCTGGCGGTTGAATACGAATTGCACGCCATGCAGGATCTGCTGCCGCGGGAGTATTTTGACCGGGCCCCCAAAATGTTCCGTATGGACGAAAAAGGCCAGCGGGTTCGCGATGGGAATTTGTGCGTGCACTCGGCCCCGGGGATGCAGATTGTTGCCGATAATGCGGTTGCCCTGGCGCAGGCGCTGCGCCCCACCACGGGCCGTTATTTTTACTGGGGCGACGATGGTTGTACTTGGTGCCGCTGCCCGCAATGCAACGGCCTGAGCGACAGTGACCAGGCATTGCTTGTCGCCAATCGAATACTCGAAGCCCTCCGCAAGGTGGATGCCCGGGCGCAGGTTGCCCACCTGGCCTACCATAACACGCTGCCACCGCCCCGGAAGGTCAAGCCCGAGCCGGGCATTTTCCTTGAATACGCGCCGATCCACCGCCGTTATGACGCGCCGTTTGAGCAGTCCGACGATGCCCAGACGCGGCGGGAATTTGAGTTGCTCGATGCGAACCTGGCGGTTTTTGACCGAACGACAGCGCAGGTGTTGGAATACTGGCTTGATGCTTCGCTTTTTTCCAAGTGGAAGAAACCCGCCGTGAAGGTGCCGTTCCTTCCGCAGGTCCTGGCAGCGGATTTGAATACCTACGGTCGCCGTGGTATTCGCCATGTGACGACCTTTGGGGTGTACTTGGATGCGGAATACGTTTCCCGGCATGGGGAACCCCCGCTCCAAGAGTATGGCGAGCAACTTCGCCGGTGGGCGCCCGACAAATGAGACGGCCGTTCTAAACGAGGAACAGAGCGCCTCGGGTGCGAAGCTGCGGGCGTGGCTGGCGGCAGGACGCCGCCGGCAGCAAGCGGGTTGCGTGCCCTCTTCGCTTCCCGCGGCAGGGCCAAGGGCGGCCGGGTGATTCCGGCGCGAGGTTCGTTGCCGGTTTTTGTTTGGAGCGGTCGCGGATTTGGGTGAAGATAATAACCTTATGCAGGCGGCAAAACTGGTTGAGTTATTGGGCGAATCCTCGCAGATACTGTTTTTTACCGGGGCGGGCATATCCACGGGCAGCGGGATACCTGACTTTCGCGGGCCGGACGGCGTGTGGAAATATCGGCAACCGGTGTACTACCATGATTTTATGCGGTCGGAAGCGGCGCGGATTGAGCACTGGGATTTCAAGCTCGAGGGCTGGGAGGCCTTTCGAACGGCGCGTCCGAACGCAGTCCACGAGGCCATTGTGCGTTTGGAACGCGCGGGCAAGGTACGGGCGGTCGTGACGCAAAATATAGACGGGCTGCACGCGCGGGCTGGCACGGCGGCCGGACTTTTAATCGAATTGCATGGCACGAACCGTCTTATTGAATGCCAGACTTGCGGGCGGCGATCGGAGCCCGAGGCGCACTTCGAGTATTTTCGCAAGACCCGCCGCCCGCCCGTGTGTGAGTGCGGCGGCTTTCTGAAACCAGCGACGATTAGCTTCGGCCAAAACCTGCGAATCGAAGATCTGGAAAAGGCGGAAGACATGGCCCAGGGCGCTGATTTGGTCGTGGCGTTGGGCTCGACGCTGTCCGTCCATCCCGCCGCGGATATTCCGCTGCTGGCGGCGAGGCGGGGCGCGCCGTATGTGATCATCAATCGCGGGCCGACAGAGCACGATGAGATGCCGGAGGTGACGTTGCGGATCGAGGGCGATGTGGGGGAGATCTTTCCGCCGGCCGTTGCGGCGGCGCTGAAGGTTTAGCGCACTGGTTGGTTGAAGTCTGGCGCAAAGCGGCATTGTTAGCCGGCCGGGCGGGCAACCGCGGGCGAGGTTTCGGCGCGAACGATTCTGAACAAGAGGCTTTTGCTGTCCCTGGTTTTGGTTCATTCTGCGGGCGTGAAACCGTTGTCGGTGGAAAAAGTTCGCACCGTTGTCCGTTCCGCGCTGGCCGAAGACCTGGGCCGCGGGGATGTGACAACTCTGGCCACGGTGCCGGAGAGTGCGCATGCCTGGGCGGAAATCCGCCCGCGTGAGGCGATCGTGGTGGCGGGCCTGTCGCTGGCCGAAGCAGCTTTTCGGGAAATCAGCCCGGCGGTGCGGGTAAAGCGCGCCACCGCGGATGGCCGGCGCGCAGCCGCCGGCGAGCCTTTGCTCGTGATTAACGGACCCGCCCGCGCCCTGCTCAGTGCCGAACGCGTCGCGCTTAATTTCCTTCAGCGCCTTTGTGGCATCGCCACGTTAACCGCGCAGTTCGTTGCGGCCGTCAGGGGTACGCGTGCGAAAATACTCGATACCCGCAAGACCACGCCGGGATGGCGCTGGCTGGAAAAATACGCGGTCGCCTGCGGCGGCGGACGGAATCACCGTTTCGGTTTGTTTGATATGGTGCTGATTAAGGATAACCACCTGGCGGTGCTGAAGGACAAAACGCCCAATGCCATTGTGGCTGCGGTGCGGCGAGCGCGGGCCCGCTATCCGAAGCTCAAGGTGGAGGTTGAAGCGGATACGCTGGAGCAGGTGGCGCAGGCGGTCGCCGCCGGGGCGGACCTGGTCCTGCTCGATAATATGAGCCTGCCCCAGTTGCGCCGGGCGGTTGCGCAGTGCAAAGGGCGCGCGCTGACCGAAGCCAGCGGCGGGGTGACTTTGCGGCGCGTGCGCGCGCTGGCCCAAACCGGAGTGGATTACATCTCGGTGGGGGCGCTCACCCATTCCGCCCGCGCGGTTGACATCGGGCTTGATTTCCGGAGCTGACGGGAACGCATACATGAGCCTGGACGTGCAAATCCTTAGTGCGCTGCGGGGCCCCGGCGATGGCGCGGTCTCGGGCGCGGAATTGTCGCAGAAGCTGGGAGTGAGCCGCGCGGCGGTATGGGCGCATATAGAGGACTTGCGGCGGCTCGGCTACGACATTGAGGCGAGTCCGCACCGGGGGTATCGGTTGTTGAGCGCGCCAGACTTGCTGCATGCGGATGATATGCGGTCGCGCCTGGGGCCGACGCGGGTTATTGGGCGAGACATCCGGGTATTCGAGGAGACTGCTTCGACTAGTGATGTGATCGAAAAGCTGGCGCGTGATGGTGTTCGGGAAGGGGTGGTGGTTTTCGCGGAATCGCAAACGCGGGGCAGGGGACGGCTGGGGCGAAAATGGGTATCGCCGGCTCGCCGCGGGTTGTGGTTTTCGGTTCTCCTGCGCCCGGCGGTGCGGCCGCAGGAAGTCACACGGCTGACGGTGGCATCGGCCACAGCAGTGCGGCGGGCCATTGAATCGCTGACCGGGCTGAAGCCGAAAATCAAGTGGCCGAACGACATCCTGATTCGAGGGCGGAAGGTTGCCGGCATCCTCACGGAGTTGAGCGCCGAATTGGACTGCGTAAGGCACGTGGCGCTTGGCATTGGGGTGAATGTGAACCTGGAGCCCGGGGATCTGCCCCCGGAACTGCGCGCGCAGACGACCTCCCTGAAGATAGAATCCAGCCGAACAGTTTTGCGACCGGAGTTGGCAGTGGCAATTTTGCGCGAATTGGACCGCGATTACGCCCGCACGGCCACCGGCCAGTTTGCCGCGCTGGCGGAGGAATGGGAAGAGCATAGCGCCACGATGGGACAGGAAATCGTCATTCGCGTCGGCGATCGCCAGGTCCGCGGACGGGCGGAGTCATTGAATGATGACGGCGCGCTGCTTTTGCGCTCCGACCATGGGCGCCTGGAACGGGTTGTCGGGGGAGATGTGGCGCTGGCAAAATGATTCTCCTGTTTGACATCGGCAACACGCACACCCACCTGGGGCTGGCGGATGCCCGGCGGGTATTGAAACAGGCGAACCTGCCGACCGTGGCCTGGGGGCGAGGCAGCCCACGAGGTGTGCTTCAGCGATTTGCGGGAGGCGCACGGTTGGAGGGAGCGGTATTATGCAGCGTGGTCCCGCGTGCGACCGCCTGGGTTCACCAGGCAATCCGGCAACTTTGGAATCTGCCTTGCCTCGAGCTGACCTCAAAAACTCTTTGCGGTGTAGGCATCAACTATCCGCGCCCCGCAACGATTGGCGCCGATCGCTTGGCCAATGCGGTTGCGGCGCGCCACCACTTTGGCGCTCCGGTGGTGGTGGTGGACTTCGGGACCGCCGTGACGTTTGATGTGGTGGATCGCGCCGGAGATTATGTTGGAGGCATTATCGCTCCCGGACTGTCCGCGATGACCGATTACCTGCACGAGAAGACCGCGTTGCTGCCCCGCATCCGTATTCGTGAAGTTCAAAGCGTGATTGGCAAGAGCACCGAGCAGGCCATGCGCGTTGGCGCAGTGCAAGGTTATCGTGGCTTGATTCAGGAGCTGATTCGGGCGTTGAAGCGTGAACTCAAGGCCCCCCGTCTTCCTGTTGTGGCGACCGGGGGTTGTGCGGAACTGATTGGGGCCAGGCTAAAAGTGATTACTGCGGTGGATCCGCTGCTGACGCTCGAAGGACTTCGCTTGGAGTGGCAGGCAAAGCATCCTGACCGGGGGGATAAGTCAATGTCGGAGCGGGGGCGCGCGCAAAGGAGTCAGGAGACGCCAGCTATTTGCTGAGTGGCGGTTGGTGATTCAAAAAGCGGATAATCATAGTGCATTGGGCAACGCGATGCCGTCGGTCAGCCGTTGGCATTCCCGTGCCGGGTTGTCGTACGGCATTGGAGCGTACATGGTGTGGGGGGTTATTCCCCTCTATTTTCATGTGGTGGCAGAGGTGCCTCCCTGGGAGATTTTGTGCCATCGGATAGCCTGGTCGGCCCTCTTTCTGGCGCTGGTGGTGTCGGTTCGCGGTGAATGGCAGGCTCTGCGACCCATCCTGCGCAGCCGTCGGAAGATGTTGCTCCTCTCTGTAGGTTCCGTCCTCATCGCCTTGAACTGGCTGATATTCATTTACGCCGTCATCAGCCAGCAAGTTCTGGAAGCCAGCCTGGGCTATTTCATCAATCCACTGCTATCGGTTGCGCTTGGGATGATCTTCCTTCGGGAGCGCCTGCAAGGTTGGCAGTGGTTCGCAGTGGGCATCGCCGGGGTTGCCGTTGCCAACCTGGCATGGCGAGGCTCGGGCTTTCCCTGGATCGCGGTTTCGTTGGCCGGCACCTTTGGTTTCTACGGTCTTGTACGCAAGGCCGTGAACGTAAACTCGCTACATGGTCTGCTGGTTGAAACAGCGCTGCTGGTCCCCTTGGGGTTGCTGGTGCTGGCTATTGTGCCTGCTCCTCCGCTTCCGGTTTTGACCCTGGGCGTGCTGTCATTGTCGGGCATTATTACCGCGGTGCCGTTGCTGATGTTTGGCGCGGCGTTGCGCCGATTGAAACTTTCCACCATCGGCTTTCTGCAATACATTGGCCCGACGCTGCAATTGCTGGTCGCCACAGCGATCTTCCGAGAACCGCTTGACCGAATTAAGCTTGCCAGTTTTATCCTCTGCTGGTTGGGCATAGCGGTTTATACCGCTGATTCAGTTCTCTCTAATTCCTTGCAGCCGGTAGCTGATGAGCCGGAATAATGCAGAAACCGCAACCCGGCTAGCCGTTGGACTTAACCGATTCCGGACAGCCGTACGGGAGCCGCCTTCGGGCAAGTTAGCCGGTTTCTGTACTTGAGGAACTGGGTTAATCAGGCGAAGGAGCTTCCAGCAAGCGGGGTTTTCGTTCGTGCAGGGGCAGCCAGATGCGAAAGGTAGTGCCGCGGTCTTCCCGGCTTTCGAGTTCGAGGTGGCCGCCGTGCGCCCGGACGATACGCTGGACGATCATCAGGCCCAAGCCGGTCCCCTTTTCCTTGGTTGTGTAAAAAGGCTCAAAGATGCGGTTGACTTGTTCCTGTTGAATGCCACTGCCGGTGTCCGCGACGCTGACCCAGACGCCATCGGCCCCTTCGCCGGTTTGCACGGTGAGGGTGCCGCCCCGGGTCATCGCCTGGATCGCGTTTTTAATGAGGTTTACCAGAAGTTGTTGGATTTGAGTCGCATCCAGGGGGGCCAGAGGCAGTTGGGGAGCCAGGCGGGTGCGGAGTTGCAAACCGCGGTTATCCATTTCCACCTGCAGCAATTGAAGGGTTTTCTGGACGACTTCGTTAAGTGAGGCCGGTTTAAGCTGTGGCTGGCTAGGTCGAATCGCCTGCAGGAATTGGGTAATGATGTAGTCGAGCCGATTGATTTCACCGCGCGCGACAGACAGGTATTGCTCCAGCTTGGGAACGAGATCCCGGGCAATGTTGTCATCCGAGGCATCCCGGGATCGAGCGCGCAACCGAAGACGGGAACTGGCCGAAGCCAGGGGCTGGCTTAGGGCGGCTGAGCGCAGCTTCTTGAGTTCGCGCTCCATAAGTTGCAAATGGATGTGGAGCGCATTGAGTGGATTGCCGATCTCATGAGCCACACTGGCGGCCAGCAGGGTCAGAGCCTGGACCCGCTCGCTTTCGATGACTTCAATGGTTTTCTGGCGGGCTTCGGTGGCATCATGCAGGATGAGAGCCACTCCCGTGCCGCCGGCGGCCTCGCCTGCGAGCGGCGCGGCATAGAGCCGCAGAAAACGCGGGCGTGGATAGTGGATTTCGAATTCGTGCCGAACGACGCCCGAGCCATCGGCGAGGTCAAAGTGGCGGATTTTTCCCCATTCCAGATCAGGGATGAAGCTGGTGATGTTCTGGTTCTCAGCTTTGGGTTGCAAGCCGAGGAGGCGGGTGACGGCTTGGTTGAAATAGATGATGCGGCCAGATTTATCCACAACCAGCACCCCGTCTTCAATGGTGTTGAACAGGGTTTCGAGAAAGCTGCGCTCCCGGGCCAGGCGCTGGAGGACAGTTTGCAGGCCGGCTTCGTCCAACCGGCCGATGCGGGGCAGGACTTTGTCGAGGAACCTGGATTTGGCAGCCATGGCAGCAAGATTTACCCGCCGGCCAGGAGGGCACGAATTATCGGCGGGGTAAGGCTGATTCCGGAAGGCCCGAGTTGGTCACCCAAGAGGTCCGCCGTGAAGCCGTCAGGAGCGGGATGCAACCGAAATTGCGGGATTAGAACCATTTCTTTTTACGGAAATACCACCAGATAGCCAGGGTGGACAGCAGCGTGACCGCGAAAGCGGCCAGGTAGCCCTGCGTCCAATCTACTTCGGGCATGTTTTTGAAGTTCATGCCGTACCAAGTGCCGACCAACATCATCGGAGTGGTGATGACCGTGATCATCGTCAGCAGCTTGACCACTTCACTCGTGCGGTTGGAAGACATGTTCAAAAAGACATGCAGAATAGAGGTGAGGGTGTCGGCATAACCCTGAGCCAATTCTGAAATATGGAAGAGCGTATCGTAGATATCCCGATAATAGGGAACGAGATGGGCGCGGATGAGTTTGAACTCCCCGCGCGCGAAACGGGCCAATACCTCGCGCTGCGGGCCGATGATCTGACGCAGGTGGAGGACCTCCCGTTTGACTTGAATAATCTTGTTGAGGATATGGTGGCTGGGATCCTGCAGCGCCTGTTGTTCGAGTTCGGCGATTTCAAGCGAGAGTTCGTCCAGGGCCGGTTTATAATTATCTACAATGGAATCCAGCAGGGTATGCGCGACGCGGTCGGGGGCCCGGGCAATGTTGGTGATGGCCTTCACCGCACGTTCTTCCGTTTGGGATACGCTGCGGAGCGGTCCATCATGATAAGTGACGAGGAAGTTCTTGCCGAGAAAGAGACTCAGTTCGCTGGTGGCGAAAACCCCATCCTTGCGGCTGTAGTCTACCGCATGAATTACCAGGAACAGGTAGGGAGCAAACCAATCCCCCTCCTTGGGTGAATATTCTTCCACCTTGGGCGAGGGGCTCGCGGTGACGCAGTCCTCGATGGACAATGGATGGAAATGGAAGACGTCCTCCAACACATATTTCGTCTCTTCGGCCGTGGGGCTTTCCAAGTCCACCCACAGAAACAGGTTGGTGTCGCTCAGCAAGGTTGGCATCAAGAACATCTCGATGTCCTTGCTATGCAGGCGGCCTTGAGTTGTAAATACCAGCGAGCGTATCATGCAACAGCCCTTGTTTGGGCGAACAGCATGTTAGGCGGTCCGAAGCGAAAAGCAAGGTTGTGCGAGATTTATGTCGTGTGCGAAATTTACTGCGTCCACGTCCCAGGCGGAATTTATACTGATTTGCCGGCCTCTCCCGCAAGCTCGTTCAAACACGCAATAATATCCGGTAAAACAAGGACACAATGCTTGTCCTGAGCGGAGGCCCCCTGGAATGCTCCTCTCGTCCAGCAGGTGGTGGAATCGGGCGGTAAGAGCTGGTGAGCTGCGGGTCGGGACAGTTAGTGCCCGGCGAATCCCGGCAATTCACACTGATGGCATTGCCACCACTGTAGCCCATCGTGGGTCAGGGCAGAGGGTTGTGCCCGGACAAACCGGGGCCTCCGGTCAGCCATAATGTTCGTAAAATACGCCTGCCCCGACGAAGCATGGATAACCTCGCACCAGTTCGCAACGCACGCTTGCTGTGGCGGAGGGTTGATCAGCCTCGATGGATTGTCCATGTCAGCCGTCCGAGCTATCAACGCTGGCAGGTGCAGTTCACGCATTTATAGCAAGGTCCCTTGCGTTGGCTTGGTTCCATCTGGGCTCCTTCACATGCCTGATGGCTACTGTTGTGATCGCGGGAGTCCGCGGCGAGCGTCTTTGGCGGTGGAAGACCTCGTCCGACTAGGCATTTTGGCTTACATCATTTCTTCGGAGCCCAATCCATTATGATTCTTTTCGCTCCGTCCCACCGGCTTTCAGCTTCTTCGTTCGGTGCGGACCGCCAATATCGACTTATATCTCCATTGGCATAGAGCTCTATTCCTTCATCGCCCCCATTTGCTTGCAGGGATTTTAGCTGTCCCTCGGGGTAACAATTCAGCTTAAAGAGCAGTCTTCTCGACTTGGAGTCTCGAACGGTTACCTCCCTCACAATGTAGTTCGTGTTCCAAAAAGTGAAACCGAACGTCTTGTCTCTCTGTACGACTGTGGCCGAGTGCCGGCCATTCCATAATTGAACCTCTAAGCCATCCGCTAAAACCTTATCTATGACATTGCATATTTCGACCGCCGCTTTGGCAAACTTCTCAGCCTTCGGGGCATTAGTCGCGCCGCTTGCTCTCAATGCACCCTCTGCTATCGGCTTAAGCACAGTGGATATACGGGAATCGCTCTTAACGTTAATGCTGGCGTTTCCGGCCTCTCGGCGAAACGCCTCGCGCCGAGCCTCGGGAAGACTTTCCCACTTGTTCGAGCGATCCGAGTTTGAGGCGTCCATGTTCGAGGAAGAAGCCCTATTCGTTTCGTTGGTTTGGCTAGATCCGCGAAGGCATACCAAAGCAACTGCTGCCACAGTGCATAAGAGCGCCCAAAACGGTTTTGCTCTCATAAGGAAGGACATTTCCTTCTCAGGATGTCTCTCGCCATGCACACTCAAATCAAAGCGAGACAATCCCCGCTTATCAAGCAAGATCTCCCGGACGGGATTTCCTGGGGGCGGAAGAACTAGCGTTTGCCGCCGTAACGCTGCTCGAAAGAGGTTGCACCCGTCGGCAGAGGTTCGGCGGCAGATTCGGCAGCTTCCGCCGGTTTTTCGGCCGGGGCGTCGATGGCACCAGCCAAGCTGGTATTCGCCTTAAAGATGCCAGCCACGACGCTCTGCTCGGTCTCCGGCGGCACGGCGAGGAATATTTTCCCCGGGATCACTCCGTTAGCAGTCTTGCCGAATTCGAGTTTCAGAACGTACCCGGAAGCAAATGTCTTCTGTTGCGCCTGGTAGCGGGGATTGGGTTTCCAGAGTTTAACCACCTGCGGCACGTGTTTGCCTTTCATGTCGGGTGAGATGGTCCAGGAGCGATCCAGAATGCTTTCACCAGCGTTCAGCCGTAAATAAACCATAAACGCCCGGGCAGGGGATGCCAACGGACCCTCGACCAACCGGAGCAGATAGATGTTGCCGGGCATGCTATCAAGGCGAGCGGTTTCAACGACGAAGTTCGAGCCCGCAATCACACCATTGGCGTTACTCTCCGGAATCCTGGCCTGGCCCACATCAAGGGTCCAGGCAGGTGGCAGCAGGGGCAGTTCCTTTTCCACCGGCGTCTCTGCTGGCGCGGCGGGTTCGGCGGTGGCGGCGGGCGGTTGGGTGGTGCTGGCGCTGGTTGATTTGGCTGCCGCGTCGCGTTGGACCATCCAATCCCGGAGATATGGATATCCGACCAAACCACCCACAGCTACCACAAGCACGCCCACGCCGATCTTCACCCATTTCAGGGCGGCTCCCTTTTGTCCGGCCTTCGCTTGAGCCAACTGTTGTTCCAGCGCGACGGCTTGCGGGGCCACTGTTCGTTCGGAAGCGGAGCGCTGCGCCCGAGATGAGCCGATGGAGAGTTTTGCCTGACCCGGCTTGGCGCTTGCGAACGTAGCAAGGGGCGAAACTTCGGGCTTGAGGGGCACGGTCAACTCTTTCCGGCAGGTAGGACATTGAATCTGATGCCCGCTCCAAAGTTCATCACATTCAATTTCCTGTCCGCAATGGGGACACGCAAATTTCAGGTCAGCCATAGCTTTTACTTGTTGCCAGCGCCCCACATTCACCGCCAACGGCTGGTTGTGCGGCACGGGCCTGATCGGGAGGCATATACAACATGGCAGAGCCTCGCCGTCAAGGAAATGGCGAGAGAGAATTCTTGACTGCGGCAGGGAAAATGAATTTCATTATGTATGATTGAGTCATAGAACTCAGATGCTCAGGCGTGGTCGTTTGCTAAATACATGAACACAACTTTCGCAGGCTTAACGGTGAGCCATTTGCTGGCTGGGATAATAATTGCCGCTACGCTCGGCCTGCCGGGGGCGGCATTTGCTGCCCCCAAAAAGGTGCTTGTAGTTACGGTTACCACCGGATTTCGCCACAGTTCCATTCCCACAGCAGAAAAAGTGCTGGCGGAACTGGGCAAAGCAAGCGCCACATTCAAAGTCGAATATGCGCGGGTAGAGCCGAATGAAGCTCAATTTAAAGGCCCTGATGGCAAACCGGATGAAAAGAAAGTCAATGCCGCCATCGAGAAGGTTCTGGCCGAGAAGATGAGCCGTACGGCACTGCAACAATACGACGCCGTGATCTTTGCCAACACGACCGGGGATTTGCCGTTGCCGGACAAGCAGGCATTTCTGGATTGGGTGAAGTCGGGCAAGGGCTTTGTCGGGATGCATTCGGCCACTGATACTTTTCACAACTTTGCCCCGTATCTCGAGATGATCGGGGCCCAGTTCCGGACACACGGGGCGCAGGTGGAAGTGGATGCGATCAACGAGGATGCCGCCTGCCCGATTTGCCGGCATCTGCCTAAAAACTGGAAGGTGTTCGATGAGATTTATCTGTTTAAGAACTTTGACCGCACCAAGGTGCATGGTCTGCTTACGCTCGACAGGCATCCCAATGAAAAGACCCCGGGGGATTATCCGATCGCCTGGTGCAAGGAGTACGGCAAGGGGCGTGTTTTCTATACCTCGCTGGGACATCGCGAGGATGTGTGGGATCCGGACTGGCCTGACCGCAAGAATTCTCGCGAAGTGGCGGAAGCCTATCAACAGCACATTCTGGGGGGAATTAAATGGGCCTTGGGATTGGAAAAAATGAATGCCAGGCCCCCAAAAGTGGCGGTGGAATAGTTTTTCATCTAGATTCTATTCAAGTCCTATATGAACCAAAATAAAAGTGAGAGTTTGGGATATAACCGGCGCGATTTTCTTAAAGGTGGATCGGCTGTCACGCTGATGACCATGCTGGGCGGGGTAGAACTGTTTGCTCAAGCCAGTGCCGAAACCAGCGATGAAACGGCGAAGCCGGCGGGGAAAATAAAGGTTGCGGTAATTGGGCTGGGCGCGTGGGGCCGCGAAATTGTTAACACCCTGGTCCGTTCGTCGCAAGCAGATGTCGCGGCCATTTGTGATACCTATAGCCCATTTTTGAAACGCACCGCCAACGCCGCGCCAGGCGCCACCCAAACGGGAGATTACAAAACCATTCTTGAAAATAAGGACATTAAAGCGGTCATTATTGCCACGCCAACACACTTGCATAAGGAGATTGCACTGGCCGCGCTCAAGGCGGGAAAGCATGTCTACTGCGAAGCGCCGTTAGCTGGCTCAATCGAAGACGCACGGGAAATCGCGCTGGCGGCCAAAGCCGCCAGGCAACTGGTTTTCCAGAGCGGCTTGCAGATGCGCTCGGATCCGTTGCGTCATTTTCTGTTGCCATTTATTCGTTCAGGAGCACTGGGTAAGAGCGTTCAGGCACGGGCGCAATGGCACAAAAAGACAAGCTGGCGCTCGGCTTCGCCCAATCCGGAGCAGGAAAAAGCGCTTAACTGGCGGTTGCGCCAGGCCACGTCGCTCGGCCTGATTGGTGAAATAGGCAGCCATTCGATTGATCAGGCCGGCTGGTTCCTGAACGCACTGCCCACCGCGGTCACCGGCTTTGGGTCGGTTGCCTTCTGGAAGGAAGACCGGGACGTGCCGGATACGATTCAGGCGGTGTTGGAGTTCCCGGGGGGAGTGCGAATGTTTTATGACGCCACGCTAGCCAATTCGTTTGACGGGGAGTACGAGATGCTCTACGGCAGCGATGCCGCAGTCATGATGCGCGATGGCAAGGCGTGGATGTTCAAGGAAGTAGATTCGCCGCTGCTGGGCTGGGAAGTTTATGCCGACAAGATGACCTTCTATAAGGAGACCGGCATCGCTATTGTAGCCGGCAAGAGCAAGGCTATGCCGGCAAACGAACAACCCCAACCTGCGCAGGAAGCAACCAGCACGGACACTCCCCTTTCAGTTGCCTTGGGCAACTTCCTGCGCAACGCCCAGGATCTCGCGACGGCGGCGGAAGACTACGAGGCCAGCTACGGGTCGGACGATGTGGAGGGCCTGATGGAGCACCTGTCAGCCGTGCCCCGACGAGCCGCGGCAGGTTACCTGGAAGGCTATCAAGCCGTCGTTACGGCCGTGAAAGCCAACGAGTCCATCCTGGGCGGCAAACGAATCGAACTTAAGCCGGAATGGTATGAATTGGCTTGAGCGAGCAAACGTCAAACCATGCAGACAAGCAAGCAGACGCGATAAACAAATAAGACCATAAATATGAAGAACCACACACTGATTGCAGGAACCATCTCTTTTTTATTGCTGACTTCGGCGGTTACGCAGGCAGCCAGCCAGGCGACCACCTATAACGCGCGGTCGGGTAGCAAGATGCGCATTGAGGGCACGTCCAACATCCATGATTGGCAGGTGGAAAGCCCGTTTATCGGAGGGATGATGGAAGTCGGCCCGGGTTTTCCCACGGAACCCGGCCAGGCCGCGACTCCCGGCAAAATGGAAGTCAAAGCGAACGTGTTTATCCAGGCACGCTCGCTCAAGAGCGTTGAAAAGGACGGCAAGCCCTATAGCGATAAAATGGACGAGATCATGTGGGAACACCTCAAAGAGCCGCAGTACAAACGCATTGTTTACCAGCTTAATGAGCTGACGCTCAAGGAAGCGCCCAAAACCAAGGATGCTCCTTATGTGTTCGATGCCAAGGGCGAACTGGCAGTGGCCGGCGTAACCAACAAGATCGCGATGGAGGTGAATATTTTGCCGCTGGCGGACAACCGGTTGGAAATCACCGGCAAACACACGCTGAAGATGACCGATTTCAAAATTGATCCTCCCGCTCCTAAAATTGCGTTGGGCCTCATCAAAACCGGCGATGAAGTGAAGCTGATTTTCAAGTGGATCGTGGGCCAAAGGAAGATGCCCACCTCTGGAAATTGATAGTGGGGAGAGCCAGCAGGAGTTGGTTGTCGTTCTTAACGCGACGGGCCTAACGAGAGTGTTCGTCGGAAACGGCCGGCGGCGTGGCTTGTGCGGAGGAAATGCTATTTATTCTCCGGCAATCTGCAGCCCAATGCGGAAGCGAGGCTTCCCCGTTGTATTTGTGGGAGGCGGACTATTTCACAAGGCCAACACGGGAAAGAATGCGCATCCGTGATTTACGGTTTGGCTTCAATCAAGGCGATTTGACCATCAAAGTCAGTGGCGAAAACTTGCGTTGCGCTGATCGGCACGACCGTATTCATCACCCCGGTGCCGAGTTTATGCTGCCACTGGATCGCACCGGTTCGGGCGTCCAGCGCGAAGAGCAAATCATTCTTGGTGCCGTAGAATAAAACGCCGTTCTTTTCGACCAGCATCGCCGAGTTGATGTCGTAGCCAAACCCGGCGTTAAGTTCCCAAATCTTCTCCGGCTGGGAAGCACTGGGAGAGAAGGCGTAGAAGAAATCGTTCATCGCCCGAACATAAAAACGATTTTGGTCTTGAGACAGGCCGATAGATTCGCGCACGACATAGTCTCCAGTGCGCCAGACCTCGGCGCCGGTTTGGAGGTTCAGCGCGGTCATTTTGCGGTCGGGAGCGACGATGAAAACCTTGCTGTCGGCACTTACAGGCCAGCAGGCGGCAGGGGAATAGAGCACCCCGGGTTTATCGCCCTTCCACTTCCAGATGAGTTTTCCCGTTGCTGCTTCCAAGGCATAAAGATGCTGATCCCAGGCGCCGAAAATCACTTTGCCGCCATGAATCAACGGTTTCGTTTCGACGAAACCGCCCAAGCCATCGTATTGCCAAACCGTGCGCCCGGAGGCCAGATCGAGCGCGCGGAAAACGCCTTCGCTGGAACCGATATACACCCTGCCGCCTGCTATGCGGGGTGAGGCAACGATGGGACGGTCCGTGACATGCCGCCAGATTTCCTTTCCGCTCGCGGCCTTGAGCGCATAGATAGTTCCATCGGTGGACGCAATGATCACAACGCCTTCGCTCACATCCGGCGTGGCGTAAACGGCGTTTCCGGTAAGAAACTGCCAGCGTTCCCGGCCGGTTTTGAGGGATAGCGCGTACACCTTGCCAGATGCATCTCCGACGATAGCGAGGTCCTTCCAAACCGCCGGAGAACTGGCGATGGTGTAGCCACTCTGATAAATCCAACGCGGCTTAACGCCGGGGTAGCGCGAGTTCACCGAAAAGTCGGGACGCGGGTAATTCCCGGAATTAGTGACATAGTTATGCTTTTGCAGTTTCACCGAATGCCAGGGGGGCGATGTTTGCCGACCAGTGATTCGTTCAGAGAAGGTCATAACGCCGTCCTTAATCTCGACCAGGTTGAAGCCCCCCGCGGCAGCATTCGCGCGCAGGCTTGATCGGCCCATGACGCCGGGTACCCCCTCGAAGAGGTAGCGTTGATTGCCATGTCCGTGGCCGCACAGGACGACCTGCGTATTATAGCGCTTAAGGAGATCAAGCACGACGTACCAGTTGGCAATGCCGTTATCAATCGGGTAATGCGTGATGAAGATGATTGGCTGGTTCGGATCCGGCAGTTGTGCGAGGGTTTCCTTCAGCCAGCGCACGTCCTGGGGCGCCCAGTGGCCATCGCCCATTTTCATCAGCGGCCCTTGGTGCAGACCGATGAAGCGGAAACCGCCCTGTTCGAAAACGAAGCGGTCCGCCGGCCAGAACCGCGCAAAATCCGTCGCTCCGGACTCAGACCACTTGGCGTCGTGATTTCCCGGCAGAATGTGGTACGGCAGCTTCAACTTATCCAGAGACTGCTTTGTCCGCTTAAACTGCTCGCGGGAACCGTACTCCGTCACATCGCCGGAGATCACCACGAAGCTTAACCCGGTCAGCGAATTGATATCGTTTACGGCGGCGTTCAAGTCCTGTTCGCCAGTGTCGCTACCGACGTGAGTATCGCTGAGCCAGGCGAATCGCAGCGGGGCAGTGGCAGCCAGAGCCGCCAGCGGCATAAGATAAAGCAGCACGCAGGGCACAGCACGGCGCAGAAGGCAGACCATTCGCGTCAATAAGCAGTATTTTTGCATAGGTCTATATTCCCCTGCGTTGCGGTTTGCTGCAAGTTAAGATCCCGGTCAGGCAGGCTCGCTCTTCCCGTGGATGTGGCAACTGTCCTTGCGGTTGGAGGTTTGGCCAAGACTGTCCTTAATCGGGTTCGGCTATTAGGTCGTAATCCATGTGGTCAATAATCTTTACCCATGCGAACGCGCCTACGGGTAACTGGCCCTGAATGTAGACCCGGCCATCAATTCCGGGAGCGTCGGCTTCGCTGCGGGCCATCAGGAATCGGCCCGCGGGCTTGCCGGCCAGACGGAGTTTGCGGCGAGCCGAGGCATATTCCCGCGGATTGGTGTGAGTTCGCCGCAATTCCGCCAGGTTGGCCGAACCTTCAATCAGCACCTTAATCGTGCGTCCCACAAATGATTCGGCGACTTGTGCCGCGATTTTGCGCTGCGCCGCCAAGGCAAGGTTGCGCCGTTTTTGTTTAATCTTTTCAGGAACCTGCCCGCCCATTTTTCCGGCGCGTGTCCCTTCTTCGCGCGAATAGGTGAATACGCCCAGGCGCTCAAACCTCGTTTCACGAATAAAGTCCAGCAGGGCTTCAAAACAGGCTTCCGTTTCGCCGGGAAACCCAACAATAAAGGCCGTGCGCAAAGTGACGCCGGGAATGCCGGCGCGGATGCGGTGGATCAGATTGAGAATATGCTCGCGCGAGGTCTCGCGGCGCATCCGCTCGAGCATGTTCGGGTGAATGTGCTGCAGCGGAATGTCCAGATAGCGCGCGACTTTGGGGCACTCCGCTATCGTTTGAATCAGTTCATCCGTCCAATGCGCGGGATGCGTGTAGAGCAGGCGAATCCAAAAGTCTCCCGGCACGGCATTTAACTCACGCAGCAGCGTGCTGATGGTGGAAACCGGGCGCGAAAGCGATTTCCTGGCGGCCCCGAATCTTTCCGGCCTGGAGAAGTTGCCACGGTCAGGGCGCAAATCCATCCCGTAGCAGGTTGAGTCCTGTGAAATAAGGTTCAATTCGCGCACTCCGCTGGCTACGAGAGTTTTGGCTTCGGCCACGATATCGGCCTGCGGACGGCTACGGTACGCGCCCCGGATGCGCGGAATGACGCAGAAACTGCAAGGATGATTGCAACCTTCCGCAATCTTCACATAGGCGAAGTGATGCGGCGTAAGCCGGAATCGCGGGGTTGCATAATCGGGGATGTAGCGGGATCGGGGAGAGATTCTCACCAGGGGAGGAGCCTCAATGGTGCCGCCTCGGGACGTGCATGATTGAGACGGCGGGCGGCGCGCCAGCACCTGGCGGACGACATCCACGATTTGCGGGACCTGGTCAAGGCCCACGAAAGCATCCACTTCCGGCAGCAGCACCGGCAGTTGACTGCGAAACCGCTGCGGCAGGCAGCCGGCGACAACCACCCCCTGGCCGCGCTGTTTCCAGTTGCGCCATTCCACCGATTGCAGAATCGCATTCACGCTCTCTTCCTTGGCTGAATCAATAAAGGCGCAGGTGTTGACAATCACCACGTCCGCTTGCGCGGCTTCGTTGGTAACTTCCAGGCCGGCCCGCAACAGCATGCCTACCATCACCTCGGTATCCACGAGGTTCTTCGCGCAGCCGAGCGAAACCAAACCCACCCGGGCCGGTCGGGTTGCCGTCGGTTCTTTCATCCAAGACCAATCCACTTGCGGCTGGCTGGAAACGAAAGTTGTCCGTCAGTCCGCCTGCTTCCCGCCCACTTGGCCGCCACGCCTTGCAAATGGGCGCTGCAAGCCCGCGCCGCTTCCAGCAGCTTTAGCATCGCCTCGCGCGAGGGAAGCCCATCGGCGGAAATAACCCCATGAACGGCAATATAGAAAACCAGGGTGGCCAGGTTTTCCCCTTTGCCAACCAGGACATTCGATTCCATTCCCGTGCAGCGGCAGAACTGCTCAAACATTTCCCGGGTTAGCCGGGGCGGGCGCCTGCCAGCCGAGCCGGGCGCCGGATAAATCTGCGCGTAACGGGAATTGGCAGGGTCGGGAACCGGGAGCCGCCGATGGCGGTTTTGTTTCCGCCGCGCGGCCTGCGCGATCAGCATGGCGCATTCATGCCGAACCCGCCTGGCCAGGTCTTTATTCCCGGCCGCCAAGTCCTTCGTCAAACGCATTTCCAGCAAGCATAAACTGTAAGCCAGAACTTCGGCAAACAACTGTTCCTTCCGCGATGCCCCGTCCCCGCCAGCGCCTTTTGGTTTAGCCAGTTCCGCTCCGGCTACGGCCAGGATGGTTTTGGCCCAGGCCAGTGAGTCGCGGCACAACTGGCGCGCGACGGATTTCGCCCATTCAGAGCGCATTTGAGGCTCGACCGGCTCCGTATAAGGGGAGAGACATTTCATGGGCGTCCCACTTCCAGGCAGACCATGCGCGTCAGGTCGCGCACGATGAGCCGGCCCCCGGCCAATGCCAGTGGCGCCCAGGATTCCCGCCCCTTCAATACCTGCGCCTGGGCCAAGAGCGTGTATTTCTGCGGAAGAGCTTCGATGAGCCGCAGAAGGCCCGAATCATTCATGGCCAGGATCAATCCATTGGCGAGGATAAACGAACCAAGCCCGAATTGTTGGCCGGAGCCGCTGGCCCAGGCCACCTTGCCGTCGAGCGTCAGGCAGACAAATTTGCCGTCGGCGCGGACGCCGTAGAGATGATCGTGATAGCGGATGGGCGTATGCTGGGTGGCGCCAAAGACTTCCGGCGCAAGTTTGAAGAGTGTCCGCGGCGCGAGGCGTCCGCCATCGTTGGCAAGTTGCAGCATCAGGCTGCCGGCGTTATAGCCGCCGGTGAGAAAGAGACGCCCGCCGTCCAGGGGCAGGGGCGAGGGCACCGTGGCAATGCTGATTTTCCAGTCTGGCGTCTCCCACAGGAGCGAGCCGTCCTGGGCGGAGACGCCCACCACGCCCTTGCTGGCGCAATAAACATACATTCGCTGGCCGTCGAATTCCATCGGCATCACGGAGGAATGGGTCATTTTCCAGCCGTGCGGATTGGGGGTTCGCCAAAGGACCTTGCCGGTCTGCGCCTCCACGGCGAGCAGCAGGGCGTCATCGCCACCGGGGGCGAGGATAACCGCGCCCTGATCAAGCAACGGGCACTGGCCGGCATACCAGGGGGGCACGGTGGCGCCGAATTGGCGCGTCAAATCCAGTCCCCACAAGAGTTCGCCGGTGATTGAGTTCAGGGCGACGACGTGGCACTTGGGGCCGATGGCCACAACGAGTTGATCCGTAACGACAGGCACGGTGCGGGACATGCCATGGTTGCGCTTTACGCGGACCGGGTAGCTATAACGCCAAATCTCCCGCCCATCCGCCAGCGAGAGGCAGCGCAACGCATCCTGTTGCTGATCGCGGTCATAGTCCATGAGATAGACCCGGCCGTTCAGAATCACGGGACCGGCGTAACCTTCGCCCACGTCAATTGCCCATAATTCGCGCGGTTGGCCCGGAGCCCAACTCCGTTCGAGGCTGACCGCTTCCGCGCTGATCGCATCGCGCTGAGGGCCGCGGAACTGGGGCCACGCGCCGGGAAGATTCGCCGGCTGCCCCTCCGAGCGCAGGAGCTTGCCGGCTAAAACCGGGTTGGCCCGGGCCCCCGTCTCGCTGCCCGGATCGTGGTCAGTCCCCGGCACCCGCTTCGCCATGGGCGCGCCCGGGCCCAGATGAAGCCAGAGCGCATATGCCCCCAATGCCAGCAGCGCTAGTGCGGCCGGGATCAGCAAGGCTATCCTGTTCGCGGCTGGCAGTTTCATCAAACGGCACCTGGCATCGAGGGGCGGTCCCCGGGGAGAACTTCGCCGGCTCGGCGGCGCGCGCGCGCGCGCATTCCGCCTTTATCGGAGCGGGGAAATCGTTCGCCACTGCGACCGTGAATTGAGCCGGCAGGCAAACCGGAATTGGGGACGGCGCTGGTTATGTCTGACCTCTCTTCTTTCTTCTGCCGGGGGATTGGGGGCAGACGCGGGGGGCACGCTTCGCGAGCTGATCATGGGCGGCGGCCAGTTCCGCTCGCAGTTGACTCAACTGGTGCTGCAGATGCCGGTTTTTCTGGCGGGCATTGTTCAACTCGCGGGAGCGGCGGCGCAACTCGAGTTGCGAAACAACATGGTGCGCCAGTATGCGGAGTGCCTCGCGCTGGTTCGGGCCAAGCTGGCGCGCGACTTTATCAAGGACGCAGAGCGTTCCCAGCGCATGCCCATCGGGGGTAATCAACGGCGCCCCGGCATAGAAGCGAATTTTGGGTTCGGAAACCACCATCGGGCTGCTGGCAAAACGAGGGTCCAATGTCGCGTCGGGCACGATAAACAAGCCCGGCTGGGTGATGGCATACGCGCAAAACGAATGCCCGCGCGAGGTCTCGCTGATGGTGAGCCCGATCTTCGACTTGAACCATTGCCGATTTTCGTCCACCAGCGAGATCAAGGCCATCGGAGCTTCACAAATCGTTGCGGCCAGCTCCGTCAGATCGTCAAACACCTCCTCCGGCACAGTGTCGAGCACTTCGTATTGCCAAAGAACTTTAAGCCGTTTCGTCTCCGTTGCTGCAGGCGGGGCAATCATGTTGTCAGCGGGTTGCGCCAGCCATAGCCGGGCTTCACGGCGCCGATTGATAAGCGCCCAGGGCCGCCATGACTGGAATTACATCGGGTCGCGGTTCGCATTCTGATAGCAGATAAAGCTGGCCGGGGCCTGGCCAACCGCCGCAAACCACTGCGGACAATAGGAGGCCATCCAAACCACGTCGCCGGCCTGCACCGGATGCCAATCATCCGCCAAACGGTAGATGGCTTGGCCGCGGACCATTAACAAGCCGCGCTCCATGCCGGGCACTTCGACCGCCGGCAGAGTGGCTCCGGGCTGACAGGTCACGAGATTCACCGCCATATCAAACGCCGGCTGCCCGGGCAGCAGGGACTGCCAGCGCATGCCATCGGCGCCCCGGATGGGCTGGCCTTTGACTTCGCGCTCATGCCCGACAAACCCCACCGGCTGCGCCAGTTGCGGCAGAGGCTCATACCGCTTTTGGAAAATCAACAAGCGCGCCGCCGCCGCCGCGCTGGCGATCTGAACGTCCTGGCCGGCGGGAAGGTAGGCATAGCTGCCCGGTTCAAGGCGATGCTTGCGAGCTTCGATCAGGATGGTCGCCGCCCCTTCGAGCAGGTAAACGAAGTATTGATTTGCGCCCGTGTTGCCCGCGCAATGGCCTTCCTTGGTCAGCGCGATCAATATTTGGGAGAACCGCGCCCCCAACGCGGGCGAGATGAGCACCTGGCACACTGCCTTCTCCCAACCCGGCAGATAGCTGGAGGCAACACTGCCGGACGCAAACACGGCATAGCGTTCGTGGACAGCGTTGCGCGAGAAACCAAATAAATCTGTCATAATTCCGATACTCACTCCGGCCTTACGAAATGAGTCTAGGCGAGGCCAACCCCTGCCCGCAAGGAGGAGTTGCATCTTCCTGCCACAACCAGCCGTAGCCGTTGTATTGGCAGCAGAACGGGCCGGAACCAAGGCCAAAAGGCCGGAGAGCTGTTCTCGATTGAGAACCGCGCAATATAGAGCCACGCTGGAGTGTCCGAGCCGGGCTTTGCCCGGAAGATTGTGAAGGCCACGTAACACCCCAGACCGGAAGAACTGCCTCTTGATGCACGCGGCGCTCCGCACCGGCCTGCTACCATCAACCTCAAAAAATTGCCCTTGCGCGAAGACACCCCGTCCGTCAGCCTTCCTCCAGACCCTTGGGGTGGGGGCGGCTGGAACTTCCAGCCCAAGGAGTGGCAGGAAGCTGAGTCGCTCTCCGGCCCGTAATAAACAGACAATTAGAACAACAATAGAGAGGACCTACATTATGAAAATACTATCCCCTCCGCGCACGGGCAGTCTGGGCGCGGAAACCTACTA
>Ga0209718_1000066_pt1 | contig 149954 bp, 135 predicted proteins | sample AD_JPNAS1_MetaG_FD_184420 | JGI IMG/M metagenome (GOLD analysis project Ga0209718, IMG submission 184420) | Active sludge microbial communities of municipal wastewater-treating anaerobic digesters from Japan - AD_JPNAS1_MetaG (SPAdes) (version 2) | ecosystem: Engineered > Bioreactor >...
GGGGCACCATATTCTCAGGTTCTTGTTTCCAACGAGTGATCGAAGTAGCAAGAATTCGCGTCGGTTTCGCTTCGCCGCCTTGCGGCTTGCGGCCCCTTCGGGGTCCTAAACCGCAGGTCGTGCGTTCGAGTCGCGCCTGGGGCACCATGTTCTCAGGTTCTCGTTTTCAACGAGTGATCGAAGTAGCAAGGATTCGCGTCGGTTTCGCTTCGCCGCCTTGCGGAGCCCTTTATCGTGATGCTTGCCGAGAACAAAATCGAGATCAGGTTCTCCAAGGATGATGTACTGAACGCAACGACCCATTGCCTGAAGCCGTTTGATCGCCGGTCAGCTCGATATCGCTCTCCCTGAACACAATGGCAAAATAGCTTGTACGTCGACTTCACTAGAGGACTGCTTTATAAGTTGTACAGGAGGGTTACATGGCTTCAGTGCTTAGACGGCTCTGCAACAAGAATAAAGAGAACTTCACAACTGAAGCGCTCGCAGCTGCGATTCGGTCTGATCCTCGGCCATTCCTGAAGGCTCTTGGAGAGCATGAGACCACATCCGTCTTCTTTGTTGGTACGCAGCTTCCAGTCGAAGGCAAGCACGGATATGGGATCTTGGATTTAGTAGTCGAGGTCGGCTCGCTTGAAAATCGTAGGCGATACTGGTTCGAAGTGAAAGTCAACGCAGGCGAGCATGGTGACCAGATAGAGAAGTACCTTGGCGCGATCGACAGCTATCCCGAGGAAGATCGCCCGAGACTCCGCATACTCGGTCCTAGGCCATTACGAGAAGATGTGCAGTGGATCTCGTGGCAGAGCGTGCGAGACGGAATCGAGTCAACGGAATCAGTCAACCCGAACCCGTACTGGAATGATCTTAAAGTGTTTCTTGAGGAGATTGGCATGGCAGATAGTTTCTCAGATCCGTTCACCTCTGCTGATCTAGTCGCATTGAGGCCTGCGAGCTCGTTACTGGGTAAAGTCGCCCGATTGTTTCGCTCTTTCGTCGATCAATCAAAGACTATCTGGGAAGAAGCAAACTGGCCGCCTACAGAGGGTAATATACGAAAAGAACTAGGCAAGTTCTTTGTCAGAGATGGTGTCTTCGCTATGAACGCCCGTACTCATAGAAACAAAGGAGTTGCAGTGGGGGTGTGTAGCGGCGAGAGCACTGGAAATGCTCTACTTCGGATGTGGATCTGGTTGAAGCCGATGCGCATACAAGAGCGTGACAAGCTCTGGAAGCAGGCTGGTAGTCTGGATACGACAGTGTGGTCTCGTGTCCCTGATTGTTTTGAACTTCTCTCAGCAAGTCGTTCGCTCTGTCACTTCGAGGACGCAGAAGAAGCAACCGGTTGGTTGCTTGATAGACTTCGCGATCTCGCTCAAGCTGGCGTGCTCGGGATATTGCCCACCCTGGGTGTTGGGATTTCTGGAGAAGGCGACGGAGAGGACGAAGTGGATGGCCTCTCGGAACCCTGACAAGTCGGCCTGGGCAAGCCTCAGCAGCACCACCGGCCGGCTCTTCGACCCGCTGGAAACCGGCAAGCTTTGTCATAAACCACTACGGGGACGAGGTTCTGGAGGTATTCTCGACGTGACGGGTTTTTACCAGGCGGGAGGAGTTGACAGGGTGATATCAATAGTGATATCATGCCGCGCGGGATGACAAGCTTCAAGAATCGAGTGAGACGCCTGCTTTCGTGCCCGCCTGAGATGGACTATGATGAGGTTAAGGCGATTTTGGAGCATTTCGATTTCCGCCGCGATAGAGAGAAAGGTAGCCACTGTGTATATCGCCATGAGGATGGCAGAAAGATAGGTTTCCCCAGGACAGGAGGCCGATCCATCAAGAAACACTACCTCATCGAAATCGCCGGGATCTTGAGACTGGAGGAATGGCTGGATGAGCAGTCACAGTGAGACTGATCACCTGGATGTGGAGACCCTCCCCCGCTATCCGATTACACTCGTCCCCTGCGAAGATGGAGGATTTGTCGCTAAGATCACAGATCTCCAGGGATGTATCGCTCAGGGGGATTCCGCTGAGGAAGCACTGGCCGCTCTGGAAGAAGTGAAGAGCCTCTGGATCGAAAGCGCAATGGAGCATGGAGATGAGATTCCTGCTCCATCTTCAGACAGGGATTATAGCGGAAGACTGCTTGTCAGAATGCCGAAGCGGCTCCATCGAGAACTCTCGGAAGCTGCTCTCGATGCCGGCTGCAGCCTGAATCAGTACATTGTCTACCTTCTCGGACAGAGGATCGCACTTCACCAGGTAAAGAACTCTCTCGATGAGGTACACGCCTTCATTACTGCCTCCGGTGTAACTGCCGACCTGTGGCGGATTAAGAGTAATTACCCCGAATCAAGATGAGCCAGGGCATAAGGCTGTTCCAGGTTTCCGGAACGAGGGACACCAATTTGGTCCCTTCACCATTAACCGGGGCGCCGGTCCAATTAGCAACACAGGGGTGAGCTGGCCTTCCCCAAATTCTGGTTCGGCAGCAAGCTCCACTCCCTGAACACTCCATCATAGACTCATCCTACATCATGGCTCGTCATCATTCATTCGGCCCGCCGTTGGAAGAGGTGTGCCTGTCTGCCAGTCCTCCCGGAGGGCTTGCCGTCGTCTGGTCCCGGTGGCAATAGCTTCCATAGAATAGCACGACCAGGCATGCGGACTTTCCTATTCGGGGTGGGTGATGGAACAGGGGCAGTTGAGCTGGATAGCAAATTTCATCTGGGGAATCGCTGACGACGTCCTGCGTGATCTCTACGTCCGGGGCAAGTACCGTGACGTGATCCTCCCCATGACCGTCCTGCGCCGGCTCGACTCCCTGCTCGAGCCTACCAAGCAGGCCGTTCTGGACATGAAGGCATCCCTGGACAAGGCCGGCATCGTCAACCAGACAGAGTCGTTGAAGAAGGCAGCCGGCCAGGCATTCTACAACACCTCGAAGTTTACCCTGCGGGACCTGAGATCACGCACCAGCCAGCAGCAGCTTAAAGCCGACTTCGAGGCGTATCTGGACGGCTTCTCCTCGAACGTGCAGGACATCCTGGAGAAGTTCGAGTTCAGGAATCAGCTCCCGAAGCTCTCTAAGTCGGATGCCCTCGGCACGCTCATCGAGAAGTTCCTGTCGCCCGACATCAACCTCAGCCCGAACCCAGTCATCAACGGCGACGGCTCGGTGAAACAGCCGGGCCTCGACAACCACGCCATGGGGACGATCTTCGAGGAACTCGTCAGGCGCTTCAACGAGGAGAACAACGAGGAGGCCGGCGAGCACTGGACGCCTCGCGATGCCGTGAAGCTGATGGCTAAGCTGATCTTTCTGCCGATAGCCGATCAGATCGAGTCGGGGACCTACCTGCTCTACGACGGAGCCTGCGGCACCGGCGGCATGCTGACGGTGGCCGAGGCGACTCTGAAGCAGCTTGCTCAGGATTACGGCAAGGAGGTCTCGACCCATCTGTACGGCCAGGAGATCAACTCCGAGACCTACGCCATCGCCAAGGCCGACCTTCTGCTGAAGGGCGAGGGAGAAGCCGCCGACAACATCGTGGGTGGCCCCGAGTACTCCACCCTGTCGAACGATGCCTTCCGGTCGAAGTACTTCGACTTCATGCTGTCGAATCCCCCCTACGGTAAGAGCTGGAAGAGCGACCTCGAGCGGATGGGCGGGAAGGACGGCATCAAGGACCGCCGCTTCCTGATCGAGCATGCCGGTGATCCTGAATACTCGCTCGTCACGCGCTCCAGCGACGGCCAGATGCTCTTCCTCGCGAACATGCTCAGCAAGATGAAGCAGGATACCAGGCTGGGCAGCAGGATAGCCGAAGTCCACAACGGCAGCTCGCTCTTCACCGGGGACGCCGGCCAGGGCGAGAGCAACATCCGACGCTGGATCATCGAGAACGACTGGCTCGAAGCCATTGTGGCCCTGCCTCTAAACATGTTTTACAACACCGGCATAGCCACCTACATCTGGGTGCTCACCAACAGGAAGCCGATGCACCGCAGGGGCATGGTGCAGCTCATCGACGCCACCCAGTGGCACAAGCCCCTCAGGAAGAACCTGGGCAAGAAGAACTGCGAGCTGTCGGAGGAGGACATTCGGAGAATCTGCGACACCTTCACGGCCTTCGAGGAGACGGAACAGTCGAAGATCTTCCCCAACGCAGCCTTCGGCTACTGGAAGGTGACGGTTGAGCGCCCGCTCAGGTTGAAGGGAATCGATCCGACGCGGGCGTACAGCCCGAAGGAGATCAAGGCCCTGAAGGCGGAACGGCAGACCGACGAGGCTGCCCCGCCGGTCGTCCGGAAGATCCACAAGAAGGGCACCGCACCCGATCCCATCCACGGCCTGTTTGAAGCCACCATCGACGGGAAGCCGGCAGTCGTCGAGTATGAGCCGGATACCGATCTACGCGATACCGAGCAGATTCCTCTGCAGGAGGAAGGCGGCATCGAGGCCTTCATCCGCCGCGAGGTGCTGCCCTACGCCCCTGATGCCTGGTTCGTCGAGGACAGCGTTAAGACGGGCTACGAGATCAGCTTCACCAGGTACTTCTACAAGCCGAAGCCCATGCGCACGCTCGAGGAGATCCGTGCCGACATACGGGCGCTGGAGAAGGAGACGGAAGGGCTGCTGGACGAGATACTGGGATTGACTGAATGAACCACAGATTGAAACCATATCCTGCCTACAAGGACTCCGGCGTGCTGTGGCTGGGAGAGGTGCCGGAGCATTGGGACATTAAGCCGATCGGTAGACTCGGGTTCTTGTTGAAAGGTAGAGGTAGAAGCAAAGCGGATGAGATTCCTCAAGGGAAGCCATGCATCCGTTATGGGGATCTCTACACGCAACACGAGTACCATATAAACCAAACCAGGGCATTTATTTCTAAGGAGTCAGCGTGCTACTACACCCCGATTGAGTATGGAGATATCCTCTTCGCAGCAAGCGGGGAAACAATCGAGGATATTGGCCGATCAGCTGTAAATCTCATTAACTCAGAGACTTTCTGCGGCGGGGATGTACTCCTGTTTCGTCCGAAAATAGAGTTCATACCAAGGTATCTTGGCTATGCTTCTGACTCGCCTGCATCGCGTCATCAAAAAGCTTGCATGGGAAAGGGTTTTACTGTCATACACATATATGGCAGCCAGTTGCGAGGACTGACAGTCCCAATACCCCCTCTCCCCGAGCAATCCACAATCGTCCGCTACCTCGACTATGTGGACAGGCGGATCCAGCGGTACATCCGGGCGAAGCAGAAGCTGATCATGCTTCTGGAGGAGCAGAAGCAGGCCATCATCCACCAGGCGGTCACCGGCCGGATCGATGTCCGGACCGGGAAGCCCTACCCGGCCTACAAGCCCTCCGGTGTGGAATGGCTGGGTGATGTGCCGGAGCATTGGGAGATGACTCGGTTAAAGCGAGTCTCCCGCGTTCAGACAGGTATCACACTGGGCAAGAACTATGGCAACTTGCCACTTGTCGAACGACCATATCTACGGGTGGCTAATGTTCAGGCCGGCAGGATGGACCTTATGTTGATCAAGACAATCAGAGTTCCCATCGAAGAGGCCAACAGGTCAACCCTCGAACCGGGTGATGTCCTTATGACAGAAGGTGGAGACATAGACAAGCTAGGGAGAGGCTGTATCTGGCGTGGAGAGATATTAGGTTGCCTTCATCAAAACCATGTGTTTGCTGTTCGGCCCTTCCACAAGCAGCTCATGCCTGAGTTTCTTGTCGCATTGATTGGATCACTTCTGGGCCGGAGATATTTCCAGCTCACTGCGAAGCAAACGACGAATTTGGCTGCAACGAATAGCACAACCCTTGGTGACTTCCCATTTCCCTTGCCAAGCGTTCACGAACAGAGAAAAGCCATCGAATGGATTTCTGAGCAATCCAATCAACTGGATATCGCCAATGAGAAAGCTAGTAATGAGATAGTCCTGTTGGGCGAATACCGCACTCGCCTCATCTCCGACGTCGTTACCGGCAAGCTCGACGTGAGGGAGGCCGCTGCGAATCTTCCCGAAGAACTCGAAGAAGAACTGCCGGAGGATCAGGGACAGGAGGACGAGGCCGACGCGGGCCTAGATGATGAGGAGCAGGACGAGGAAGAGGAATGACAGGTTCGCATGATCCTGAGTATCTGAGCGGGCTGGTGCAGGAACTGGTCAAGCTGCCTTCTGAGACCGAGTGGGCGGAGTTCAAACTCAACAACGATGATCCGCATGAGATAGGCGAGTACATTTCAGCCTTATCAAACTCTGCAGCTCTGAATGACAAGGCATTCGCCTACCTCCTCTGGGGCATCGAGGACGCCACACACGAAATAATCGGTACTACTTTCGAACCATCCCTCACTAGGAAAGGGAACGAACCACTCGAAACCTGGCTTCTTCGCCTTCTAAGCCCAAGGATAGACTTCAAATTTCATGAAGTGACCATCGATGGATGCAAGATCGTGCTGCTCAAGATCGACAGGGCATCGAGGCATCCGGTAGCCTTCAATAGGACCGAGTATCTGAGAGTCGGTGAGTGCAAGAGAAAACTCGTGGACTTCCCCGAGAAGGAACGGGCACTCTGGCGTATTCTCAATCAGGTCAGGTTCGAAGACATCGTAGCAGCAGAGAGACAAAGCCCAGACCAGATTCTCAGCAAACTGGAGTGTCCTGCCTACTTCGACTTACTCGAGATCCCGTTGCCGGACGGACACAGCGCCATTCTAGACGCATTGGAGAAGGATCGACTGATCGCTCCCTGTGAGGCTGGTGGGTTCAACATCACTAATCTCGGCGCAATCCTTTTTGCCAGGAGGCTTTCCGACTTTCCAAGCCTCAGGCGCAAGGCAGTTCGCGTAATCCAGTATAGAGGTGCTGGTAGAACTGAGACCATCAGGGAGCAGGAAAGTGATAGAGGCTACGCCTGCGGATTCGAAGGCTTGATCGATTCCGTCAACGGGCTGCTTCCTACGAAAGAAGTGATCGATGCTGCTCTGCGTCGGGTTGTTCCGGTGTTCCCAGAACCCGCTGTTCGTGAGCTTGTTGCTAATGCCCTGATCCATCAGGACTTTCATGTGTCTGGAGCTGGCCCAATGGTGGAGATCTTCGATGATCGAATCGAGATCACCAATCCAGGCGAGCCTCTTGTAGATACCCGGCGTTTTATCGATACCCCTCCCCGATCCCGGAATGAAACCCTCGCATCGATGATGAGGCGATTCAGGATATGCGAGGAGCGAGGAAGCGGTATCGACAAGGTTATTTCCCAGATCGAGTATTACCAGCTACCGGCTCCCCTTTTTGAGGTGCCCGCAGGTTTTACTCGCGCTGTTCTGTTCGCGCATAGACCGATTAGTAGGATGGATAAAGTTGATAGAATACGCGCCTGTTATCTTCATGCTTGCCTGAAGCATGTAATGAGAGAGCATCTGACCAATGCTTCCCTGCGCCTGCGATTCGGTGTCGAAGAGAGGAACAAGGCGGCCATCTCGCGCTACATACGCGAAGCAGTTACGGCAGGGGCTATCAAACCATTCGATGAACACGCAGGGCGGAAGATGATGAAGTATGTCCCGTTCTGGGCCTGATTTAATTGATGGTCAATTGATGCCAGGCGCACCCTGGGCTTCAGTAGTAGCTATATCATTTTACCGGACAACAACATGAAGCCGAGCGCCTTAATTGATGGGCAATTGATTGGGACTGGAAATGACCACTGACACCACCGAGAAGGGCCTGGAGAGTCTGATCGTCGCTGCCATGACCGGGGCGACAGAACCATCACCATGCCCTTCCGACGAGGTCTGCGAGCCTCCTCTTCCCTTCGATATCCCGTGTTGGATACAGGGAGACTCCGGGGACTACGACAGGGGATACGCCATCGACCTGTTCCAGCTCAGGCGATTCCTGCAGACCACTCAACCCCTGGTCGTCCCGTCGCTCGACCTGAACTCCGACAGCCCCACCAGGCAGAAGTTCCTTGCCCGGCTTCAGGGCGAAATCACGAAGCGCGGCACCATCGACGTCCTGCGGAACGGCATCAAGCACGGGCCGCACCACATAGACCTGTTCTACGTCATCCCGTCGCCCGACAACGCCAGGGCCATCGAGCGCTTCCAGCAGAACCGCTTCAGCGTCACACGGCAGCTCAGGTACAGCCGCGACGAGACACAGCTCGCCCTCGATCTGTGCCTCTTCATCAACGGCCTGCCGGTGGCCACCTTCGAGCTGAAGAACAGCCTGACGAAGCAGACCGTGGATGACGCCATCCGGCAGTACAAGCGGGATAGAGACCCGAAGGAGCTTCTGTTCGAGTTCGGGCGCTGCGTCGTCCACTTCGCAGTCGACGACCAGGAGGTGAGGTTCTGCACCCACCTCAAGGGGAAGGATTCGTGGTTCCTGCCATTCAACAAGGGCTGGAACGACGGGGCTGGCAATCCTCCGAATCCTGACGGCCTGAAGACCGACTTCCTCTGGAAGCGCGTGCTGTCTCCCCGAAGCCTGGCGAACATCATCGAGCGTTACGCCCAGATCACGGAGTACACCGATGAACGCACGGGCAGGAAGCGCCGGATGCAGGTCTTCCCGCGCTACCACCAGCTCGACGTCGTCCGGAAGCTGCTGCACGACGCCCAGGACAATGGAGTGGGCAGGCGCTATCTCATCCAGCACTCGGCGGGCAGCGGCAAGTCGAACTCCATCGCCTGGCTGGCCCACCAGCTCATCAACCTGCGGAAGAAAGACGCCACGGTCTTCGACTCGATCATAGTAGTGACCGACCGCGTGCTTCTCGACAGGCAGATACGGGACACGATCAGGCAGTTCGTGCAGGTGGGATCGACCATGGCCCATGCCGAGGCTTCGGGGGATCTCCGGAAGTTCATCGAAGAGGGTAAGAAGATCATCATCTCCACCGTGCAGAAGTTCCCGTTCATCCTGGAGGAGATCGGGAACACTCAACGCGGCAGGAACTTCGCCATCATCATCGACGAGGCCCACTCCAGCCAGGGCGGAAGGACCTCCGCCGCCGTGAGCATGGCTCTCTCGGAAGCCGGGGCGGAGGAGGACGACGAGACCGTTGAGGACGCCATCAACCGGATCATGGAATCCAGGAAGCTGCTGCCCAATGCCAGCTACTTCGCCTTCACGGCCACGCCGAAGAACAAGACCCTGGAGATATTCGGGGAGAAGCTGCCTGCCGACAGCCAGGGCAGGATCGCCCACAGGCCCTTCCACAGCTATACCATGAAGCAGGCCATCCAGGAGGGCTTCATCCTGGATGTGCTCCAGTACTACACGCCTGTCGACAGCTACTACAAACTCGTGAAGAAGATCGAGGGCGATCCGGAGTTCGATACGAAGCGCGCCCGGAAGAAGTTGCGGCGTTACGTCGAGAGCCACGAGCACGCCATCCAGCTAAAGGCCGAGATCATGGTCGACCACTTCCATGAGCAGGTGATCTGCCTGGGGAAGATCGGTGGACAGGCCCGCGCCATGGTCGTCACCGGCGGGATCGACCGTGCCATCCAGTACTATGTAGCTATCAGGGACTACCTTGTGCGGACGAAGAGCTCGTACAAGGCTCTGGTGGCCTTCTCGGGCGAGCACGAGTACGGCGGGCAGCAGGTGACCGAGTCCTTCATGAACGGCTTCCCGGGCAGCCTTATCGCCGAGCGGTTCCGGGAGGATCCGTACCGCTTCCTGGTATGTGCCGACAAGTTCCAGACCGGCTACGACGAGCCTCTGCTCCACACGATGTACGTGGACAAGGTCCTGTCCGGGATCAAGGCCGTGCAGACGCTGTCACGCCTGAACAGGGCTCATCCCATGAAGCACGATGTCTTCGTGCTGGACTTCATGAACGATACCGAGACGATCAAGGCTGCCTTCTCGGACTACTACCGGACGACAATCCTCAGCGAAGAGACCGATCCGAACAAGCTGCACGACCTGAAGGCCGCCCTCGACGCCCGGCAGGTGTACTCGCAGGAGCAGGTCGATGAGCTGGTGAGGCTCTTTCTTGGTGACGCCCCGCGAGAGAAGCTCGATCCCATCCTGGACCTCTGCGTGGCGAACTACAGGATCCAGCTCGACGAAGACGGCCAGATCGACTTCAAGGGCAAGGCCAAGGCCTTCCTGCGCACCTACGGCTTTCTGTCATCGATCCTGCCCTACTCGGTTGCAGAGTGGGAGAGGCTGTCGATCTTTCTGAACTTTCTGGTTCCGAAACTGCCTGCACCGGAAGACGAGGATCTGGCACGCGGCATCCTCGAGTCGATCGACATGGACAGCTACAGGGTGGAGAAGAGGGCAGCGATCAGGATACAGATCCCGGACGAGGATTCGGCCATCGATCCCTCTTCCTCTGACGGCGGTAGGAGGAAGCCGGAACCCGAGATGGACCGGCTCTCGAACATCCTGAAGGAGTTCAACGATAAGTTCGGGAACATTGAATGGTCCGACAAGGACAGGGTCCACAGGCTCATAATGGAGGAGATCCCGGCCAGAGTGGCCCAGGACAGGAAATACCGGAACGCCATTAGGAACTCAGACCGCCAGAATGCCCGTATCGAGCACGACAAGGCCCTCGGCCGAGTGATGAGCGCCATCCTCAACGACGACACCGAGCTATTCAAGCAATTCTGCGACAACGAGTCATTCAAGAGATGGCTGACGGACATGGTGTTCGCGATCACCTACACTGAGTCCGATCAACAAAAGCTCCCGCCGGATTCAGTAAGATGATGACAGTATGTGAAGGGTAAGTAGAGACCAATGAACAGTCGGCCGTCTTCCATCCCGAGTTCATCGAGGATCTTCAGTACTGGGTCGAGACAGAGCGCAAGGTCGCTCCGAGAGCGCTTGCGATCGTCCGGGCGGTTCTGAATGACCCGTTCACCGGGATCGGGAAACCGGAACCGTTGAAATACCTGGCCGAGGGTGCCTGGTCCCGCAGGCTGACACAGGAGCATCGGGTCGTGTACCTCGTCCGGAAGGACAGGATCGACTTCCTCCAGTGCAGATACCGTTACTGAGGCAACACGGCGCCCAGCGGGGATTCGTTCCGGGAAGGAGGAACCCCGCCGCCCGAGGTCCGGACGGCGGGGTCGTCATGACGGGATTGCGTTCTACTCGGGGATCCTGAGAACCTGTCCCGGGTAGATCTTGTCGGGATCGCTGAGCATGGGCTTGTTCGCATCGAAGATCTTCATGTACTTGTTGGCGTCGCCGTACATGTTCTTGGAGATCTTCGAGAGGGTGTCGCCGCTGACCACGGTGTAGTAGCGGGTCTTGCCCTTGTCGTCCTTGGCGACCATGTCGTCCGAGACCTTGGCGATGCCCTTCACGTTGCCGGCTATCAGAAGGGCCTTCTCCCTGTCCTCTACAGAGCCGGGGGTTCCCTTGAGGTGAACCTTGTCACCCTTCACGGACACCTGCAGATCCTTTACCTTCACCCCATGGGCGTTGATCTTTTCGTTGATCTTCTTGGACATTGCGACGTCGTCGCCAGCGTCGGCCAGCTTCTCCCCAGCGTCCTTCAGAAAGTCGAGCAGACCCATCGTTGACCTCTCTTTCGAACTGTACATGTGCTGGGCTTTTCCCAGCACTGTAGAAAATAACCCACGGTGCCGGTGACGGCCAGTAGAAGCACGATGATCGAACATGCTTCGGGAGTGGAAATGGTTGCAGACGGTTTCGTCTGCACTCATATTCCTGCAGACCATAGACCACAGACCAACAGGAGGTGATGGGAATGCGCAGTGTACTTCTCCTTTGCCTTGCTGTATCGGCAGGTATGGCACTTGCTGCCGATCGTGTCGTCCTCTTCGAGGAATACGCGTCAACCGGTTGAGGCGGCTGCGGAAGCAGCTGGACGGCTGTTAAATCCCTGGTGAATTCGTACCTGTCCTCTGGCGACATCGCCCCGCAGATCATCTTCGGGAACGGCCCCGGGGTCACCTCCTACGGCTCGGCCAGGAGGTCGCTCTACGGCTGGGGCTCGGTACCTACCTTCCAGATCGATGGTGTATCGCAGCAGGTGGGCTGGAACAAGACCAACGTTCAGAACTACATCAACGCCCGCCTTGCGGTGCCGAGCTACGTGAGCATCTCCACCAACGTCGTGGGAAACGCCTCGGGCGGCACGGTGTACTACACGATAACGGTCGAACAGAATCCCGGCGTGACCGGACCCTTCAAGATCTGGTCGGCGGTTCTCGAGAGTCACGAGATTGCCTCCCCGGCCTACGGGGTCTATGACGGCCAGGAGCTGATGTGGGAGCCGAGGGCCTTCCCGTTGGGCGCATCGGGCACCCAGATCCAGATAACCGGCCCTTATCCGCAGACCATCCATCTGTCGCAGTCCTACACACTCGACCCCGTGGAGCATGTCTTCAATAACCTGGATCTGATCACCTACGTACAGGCCGCTACGGGTACGCACGAGGTGCTAAACGCGGCCTTCTCCGACCTTCCCGATACGGCGACCGGAATCGAAGGTCCGGACGAGGCCTGGGTTCAAGGCTCCTCGTCGATCTCCGCATGGCCCAATCCCTGCTTCGGCCGCCTCGACATCGGTGCGGTCATGCCGTCGGGCGTGACCGGTACCGTAACCGTCTTCGACATCACCGGGCACAGGGTGAGCAGTTTCGACGCCGCCGGCTCCGTCGGTCTCGAAATGGATCAGCCCGGCGTCTACATTGCCCGCCTGGAGACGACGGCCGGCGAGGCCGTTTCCACCAGGTTCACGGTGATCCGCTAGATCGCTGTGTCAGCAGCGTCAGGGGCCGGGCAGGCGCCCGGCCCCTTCTTCCTGCAAAGTGGCCGGTCAGGCAGATTACACCCGTGTGGTTTTTCATCATATTTCATGTGTCTCTAGGAAATTGGAGGTGACACAGTGCGAAGGCTACTTCTGCTCGGTATGCTCCTTGCCGCAGGCACCGCCGGTGCAGCGGAGAGGACGGTACTGTTCGAGTACTTTGCGAGTATTGGTTGAAGCGGCTGCTATGACAGCTGGTCAGCTGTTCAATCCGTGATCAAACCGTTCGTTGCATCCGGCGACGTCGCTCCGCTCTACATATTCGGGAACGGGCCTGCGTACAATGCCTTCAACCGTGCGAGGATCAGCATCTACGGTGTAACCGGCACGCCCACCGTGAAGATGGACGGTCTGCCATCCACCGCCAGCCCCGCCGCATACGCAAATGTCATCAACAACCGCCTCGCCATTCCCACTTACGTCTCGATCGAAGTCAGCATGGCTGGCGACTCCACTGGCGGAACCGCGTACATCAGCGTGACGGCCGAGCAGGATCTCGGCATTACGGACCCCATAAAGGTCTGGTGCGTCATAGTGGAGGACGAGCAGCCCGCATCCGGGTCGACCTGGGGCGGATACAACGGGAAGATTCTGAACTGGCTGCCGGTGGCCTGGCCGATGGGCGCCGTCGGCACGCAGATATCCTTCACCGGCCCTTATCCGCAGACTGTGAGCGTCGCCGGCTCCTACACCCTCAATCCCGAGATCCACACCTTCGAGAATCTCAGGGTGGTGACCTTCGTGCAGAGGATCGGTAGCACGACGAAGGAGGTTCTGAACGCTCACTACATGGATCTGCCGGACGCCACGGGCATCTCCGAACCCGAGGAGCCGGAAGGCTCCGAAGGGTGCAGGCTGTCGGTCTGGCCGAATCCATGCAGCGGTGAGTTCAGCATCGGAGCGTTCATGCCCGGCGCCGTCACCGGCGTTCTGACCGTCTATGACATCGCGGGCCGTGAAGTCACGACCTTCGAGGCTCAGGCGGTCAATAACCTGGAGATCCAGGAGGCGGGCGTCTACATAGCAAGGCTCGCCACCTCGGACGGCACCTGCGTTTCGCGGAGGTTCTCGGTAATCAACTGATCACGCGCACAGCGGAGGGGGCGGAGCTGCACAGCTCCGGCCCCTCCTTTCCGATCCTCATCATTGCGTTTCAACTCTATATTCCTTTTAATAACGAAGGATTCCGAAACGCCCGGACGCGGGTCGATGCTCATCCGCGGGAGGTCGCTGGTGGCAAGGAAGTGCCCGAATTGCAGCATGCCCATCCAGGGGCATCCCAGGAACTGCCCGCTGTGCGGTTACGAGTTCCGCGCTCATGATCCGGGCAGATGCGAGTTCTGCGGAACCAGGATCAAGCCCGGCAATGACAACTGCCCCAACTGCGGAGCCCCGGTCGAACACCCGGCCGATCCAGAACCCGGGCCCGACGATACGCCGTCACGGACGGCTTCCATTCAGGAGACAATCGTTCTACATGTCGATAAAAAGGCGTCCTCGAAGGGCACCCGCAATGTGACAGGCTTCGTGATACTCACCCTGATGATTGCGATTCCTCTGTTATTCATGTCCACCCCGTTCATGCACTGCAACGCTCTCAAAATCGCCTGCGCCCGGAGGGATACGACTCTGGACGAGAGTTCCGTCCGCATCACCATGGCACCGGTTCAGGATTCGATATACCGTGCTTCGATCGTCAAGGGGGAGAATACGATAGAGGATATCTGGCCCAGGGTGATCATCGATCTGCCTGACTCATGCTACTACCCCCACCCATACGACCCGTGCGCCGCCTTCCAGTTCCACGTAGACGGACGGTATTCTCTCGTCCGGATCGATGCCTCCGCTCCGATCGACCTGGTGATGACGCTGCTGCGACGAAGCGACGAGGATGTCCTGAGCTTCGTGACATGGAACAAAGACAGCCCGCTCGGCCGCGATCCCTCGTTGACGGTGCTTCTCCGGCAGGGCGCCTACATTGCCCTGATCTCGCACTATGGGGGATGGGATTACGGCGAAGTGCGATTCCTCTGGAACGTGCTCCAGCCGGAGATCCCGAGGCTCGAACCCGATACGACGGTCGATCTGGTATTCACGGATCGCATGCAGAGCTTCTATTTCTTCATCGACATAGAGGAGGGGTCGAACTACGTGATTTCGACGAGCTGCCCGGACTTCGACTCGTATGTCGAACTGCGGACCGAGGGCGGGTCGGTGCTCAGCGACGACGACAGCGGCGGTCCGTGCTGGGGCGACGCGAGGCTCTCGTTCACGGCCACGGTGCTCAATGCAGGCGAGGCCATACTGGTCGTCCGGCCATACTTCGACAGAAACACCAGAGCGGGGAACCTGACGCTGTCCGTCACATCGACGGCCGAGGCTCCTCACTAGGTCATGAACGACCCCGACGCGAGCTGTAGGATCCGCGACGAGCTGGCGTGGCGCAGGACCGCCCTGGCCAACGAGCGTACGCTTCTTGCCTACGCCAGGACGGCGCTGGCCATGGTCGCCGGAGGCGCCACCATGATGAAGTTTTTCGGCGGCCCGGCCTGGACCCTGACGGGCGTAGCGATCTGCGCGGGGGGCATTCTGGTCGGGATAATCGGCGCAGTCAGGTACGGGCTCGTGAAGCGGGAGCTGGCGAGGGACTCCGGAAGACCGTCCGGACGCTGACCGTGGAATGGACATACGAGAAGACCGGCAGGTTCTTCGCTCAGTGCGCGGAGGGTCTGGAGGAGCTGGCTGCGGCCGAGCTGGAAAGACTCGGTGCGGCGAAGGTGGACGCCGGCTTCAGGGGCGTCTGGTTCAAAGCCGATCCGCCTGTGCTGTATCGGGTGAACTACTGCACCAGACTCTGTTCCAGAGTGCTCGCCCCTCTCCTGACGTTCGACTGCCACAGCACGAAATACCTCTACAGAACCGCGATGAAAATGGACTGGGCCTCTCTCTTCGACGTGGACAGGACGTTCGCGATAACCTCCAGCGTCTCGGACAGCGCGGTGAGGCACTCCCAGTATGCCGCGCTCTGCCTGAAGGACGCTATCGTGGACCAGTTCCGGGAGAATACCGGTAGGAGGCCGGACGTCGACAGGCTGTCCCCGGATGTCCGGCTCGACCTGCATCTGCTTCGGAACAGGGCGGCCATCAGCCTGGATACCTCCGGGGGTTCGCTGCACAGACGGGGATACAGAACCGGAAAGGTCAGGGCCCCCATCCAGGAGACGGTCGCCGCCGCGATGCTCGAAATGGCGGACTGGAACGGTGAAACGCCCCTTCGCGATCCGATGTGCGGTTCCGGGACCATACTCGCCGAGGCCCTGATGAGGTGCTCCGGAATTCCGGCCGGATACCTCCGCGAGAGGTTCGGGTTCGAGAACATGCCGGGCTTCAGCAGGCAGGCATGGCTCGACGTCAGGAACGCCTGCGATGCAGGGATGAGGGAGCCGGAGTCCGGTCTTCTTGCGGGCGGCGACCTGGACGGGGCGGCCGTAGAGGCCGCCCGCGTCAACCTGTCCGCTCTCCCATGGGGTGGGCGGGTTTCCCTCGAATGCGCTCCCTTCCAGGAACTGGACGGATTCCGGGAAGCGACCATCGTCACGAACCCGCCCTACGGGCTCCGGCTCGGAGAAAAGGCCGCCGCCGCGGGCACGCTGAAGGAGTTCGGGGATTTCCTGAAACGGAGGTGTTCCGGATCGCGGGCTTTTGTATACTTCGGCGACCGTGGCCTGATAGGCAGCATCGGCCTGAGGCCCGGATGGAGGAAGCCTCTCAGGAACGGCCAGCTCGACGGAAGGCTGGCCATGTTCGAGATGTACGGCACGGAAACCTGAACCTGCCGGACGGAGTATAGGACACAGTGACCGGAAGGATCCGGTCATTCAAGAGAGGAGTACTGTGAGAACGCTTTTGACGGCTGGAATGGTTATAGCCGCTCTGGGATTCGCGGTCCCCGCCACCGCGGGAATGATCGCGCTCTCCGATGACGGGGGCGACGAGACGACCACCGGTTGCGCCAATACCTGCGCTCTCGTGGAGAGTTCCGCCCGCACGGTCGAAGGCTCCTGCCCGGCAGGCTGCACCTGCGGCGACGACTGCGACTGCGGCGACGACTGCGACTGCGGCGACGACTGCACCTGCGGCGACGACTGCGACTGTGACGACGACTGCGACTGCGGCGACGACTGCACCTGCGGCGACGACTGCGACTGTGACGACGACTGCGACTGCGGCGACGACTGCGACTGCGACGACGACTGTGACGATGACTGCGATTGTGACGACGATTGCGACTGCGGCGACGACTGCGCCCGCCCGGATACGGTTTCAACCTCCCCGTGCAATCCTTCCGGATGTCCCCGGGGCGGCTCGTGCACTCCTCCCGCCGGATCGGATGACGCTCCTCCAACTCATTGCGGCGGAAGCGGCTGCGGACACTGATCCACAGTCCGTATTTGACGGGCCGGCCCTCCCGGGCCGGCCTTTCCATTGCCCTCCGGGTCATCCTTCGCCACATTCCGGGATAACCGGTCAACAAGTCCACCCAGGGAGGCCCCGATGTCGCTCGAAGTCCGTGGTTCAGGTCTGAGGATCGAAGATGTGGTCGAAGTCGCCAGGAACGGCGTGGAAGTGTCCCTCGACCCCTCCGCACTGGAGCGCATGACCTTCTGCCGGGGCATGGTCGAACGCAAGATCGAAGCCGGCGAGATCATGTACGGCATAAACACGGGGATCGGCGAGTTCTCCGAGACGAAACTCACCGGCGAGGAAGTCCGTCAGTTCCAGAAATATCTCGTCTACAATCATTCCGCCGGAATAGGCGAGCCCGCCCCCGTGGAGCACGTGCGGGCAGCCATGCTCGGCCGCGTTAACGTCCATTGCAAGGGACACTCCGCCGTCCGTCCCGCCGTGACCAGGCTTCTGGTGGAGATGCTCAACAGGGGAGTGACCCCCGTCGTGTGCTCCAAGGGCTCCGTCGGGGCCTGCGGCGACCTCGCCCCCATGTCCATGATCGCCCTGGTGACCATGGGCGAGGGCCAGGCATGGTTCGGAGGGGAGAAGCTGCCCGGAGCGGAGGCTCTCAGGCGGGCTGGCCTCGAGCCCCTCGAACTGCACGCGAGGGATGGTCTCGCACTCATAAACGGTTCCAACTTCCTCAATGCGATGAACGCCATCCACATCTTCGACATCGACAGATGGCTGAGGCAGGCGGAAATCGCCGCCGCGATGAGTCTCGAGGCGTTGCAGGCCAATCTGAAGCCCTACGACAGACGGGTTCACGAACTGAGGGGATTCCCTGGAGCGATCCGGAGCGCAGCGGCGATAAGGCGCTGCATAGAGGGCAGCGACCTCATGGAGGGTCGGGTCAGGCAGAAGGTTCAGGATGCCTACTCCATGCGCAGCACTCCCCAGGTCATCGGCGCCGCGCACGATGCCCTAGCCTATGCCAGGAAGCAGGTCGAGATCGAACTGAACGGCGTGGGCGACAACCCCATCTTCCTGCCCGACAGCGATACCGTGCTCACGGGAGCGAACTTCCAGGGAACCCCGGTCTCCCTCCCGATGGAGATGGCAGGTACCGCGGTGACCATGGTCTCCGTACTCTCCGAGCGGCGCCTCAACAGGCTCCTCAACCCGGCCCTGTCCGCCGGTCTCCCCCCGTTCCTGGCGGAGAAGCCCGGGCTCTTCAGCGGCCTGATGCTCAGCCAGTACACGGCCGGGATGCTGGCCGTGGAGCAGAGGATCCTCTCCACGCCGGCCGCCTGTGCGTCGATACCCGCGGCGGCCGACCAGGAGGATTTCGTCAGCATGGGCATGAACACCGCGCTGAAGAACGGGCAGATCCTCGAGAACTCGTACGGAGTCCTGGGCATAGAGATGATCGCAGCCGCTCAGGCGCTGGACTTCCGTGGGCACAGGTTCGGCCGCGGGGTGGAGGCCGCAAGGAGTACGCTCCGCAGGCATGTCGAGCACCTGGGAGAGGACAGGCCTCTCTACCCGGATCACAATCGAATGGTCGAGGTCGTCCGCAGCGGCGAGATACTCGAAGCAGTCGAAGCGGTCACCGGACCGCTGGACAAGGCGTGACGGGGAAGGCATCCCAGGCGATCCCGACGCTCCTCGTTGCGGCGGTTTGAAGGGATCTCAGGGCATCACGGCCGCAGGCGGAGAGGATCGCTCTCCGCCCTGCGGGCCTGTGCCGCCGGACTGGATTCCGAGGATGCCGGGAAGCTCCGTGAGGCTGGAGATTACCGTGACACCGCCCGGATCAGCGATCTCCTCCCGCTCCGCCGCCCATAAGCGGTCTCTGGAGAGAAGAACTGCACGGGCGCCGACGGCCAGCGCAGGATTCACGTCCGACCTGGGGCTGTTCCCAACGCAGACGGCGCCGGAAGGCTCGACGCCGTACCGCTGCAGCAGGGCGGCAAGGCCTGCGGCCGTCTTGCGTTCCACGACCTCCAGTGCCGTGACCAGATCCGACGTGCCCGACCTCTCGAACTTGCTCGTCTGATGGTCGGCACGGCCCATGGTGTAGACTACGGTCCGGATTCCGGAAGCCCTTATGATCCCCAGCGTCCGGGCAGTTCCGGGATAGAGGAGCACCGGGTGGTCCATCAGGCAAGCGGCGATGTCTTCGAAGCTCCGGAGCATCGATGCCGACGGTTCCCGGATCAGCTCCGACATCACGGAGGAGAGGGTTTCGATGTACGGACGGGCGCCGAATCCGGTCATCTCCAGACGCTCGATGTCGCGCCTGTGTACGAGAGCCCTTGCGGATTCGCCGTCTGCGCCGGCGGACTCCATGAGGCGTATGAAGTCGTCCTCCGCGCGCTCGAAGAACAGGGAACTCTCCCAGAGAGTGTCGTCGGCATCGATGACCAGGAAGGGCAGGCCCATGTCTTCCATCCATTCCCCCGGACACGCCGGGCGTCGCGAACACGGAATATCGCTCACCGGGCCGCAGTGGTCATCCGATGACCGATCCCGCAGGAGAGCGCACCTTCCGAAGGGGGTTCCAGAGCTCTCATGATCAAGCGGGACAAGCGAGTTAACCCCGGAAAACCCCATTCGGAACCTTCGGACGCGGGCTGGAGGAGGGTTCTCATCCTGGCCGCCTCGGCGGGTCTCCTGACGAGGATCGTACATTTCGCCTTCTACCTGGCCGGGCCTCTCTCCCACATCTACTATCTCCCTGTCCTCGGGGCCTACAGGTTCGAGACCAGCGCCCTCGAGATCCTGTCCGGAGTGCCGCAGGATGCGCCATATCTCTATGCCAGCCCGATCTTTACGTATCTGGTCATACCGTTCTACGCGCTCGGGGCGGGAAGGCTTCCGCTGCTCGCAGTGCAGGCGCTGACGGGGGCCTCCATCCCCGTACTGATCGTGCTGCTGGCTAAACGCCTCGGTTCCGGGCCGGTCCCGGCTGCCGTCGGCGCTCTGATCTGGGCATTCTATGCGCCCCCAATGTTCCTGGAGCTGACAGTGCTGCCTGTAACGCTGGCTGCGTTAACAACCACCCTCGTCGTCCTCCTGACCGTTTCCGACCGTCCACGGACTTCCCTGCTGGTTGCAGCGGGGGCCGCCTGCGGAATCCTCGCAGGAATCAGGGCGCCGCTGGCCGTGGTGTTCCTGCCTCTGGCGGCGGCATACTGGAGAAGGGGCGGGGGTAGCGCTGCGTCGCGCGTGACCGCACTGGCGGGCTCGGCGGTCGCCGGAGCGCTGGTACTGCTCCCTCTGGCGCTCTATCAGCGCGATCATTTCGCTGGATTCACCCCGTTCCCGAGCTGTGGCGGCTTCAACCTCGTCCTCGGACATGCCGACGACGCCTCGGGATACGGGCCGCCGGCGCCTTCGATGGGACTGGTGGAGACCTCCTCCGAGGACATAGGCCAGGTTGCGATGAGGATAGCCTTCGAAAGCGGCGGGGTGACGGACTTCGCGGAAGCCGACGCCTACTGGCGCGACATCGGGTTGAGACTGATCCTGGACAGGCCCGTACAGGAGGTGGAGCTGACCCTTCGCAAACTCGGCGGTTTCTTCGGGGCGGTCCCGTTCGACGTCTATTACGATCTTTCCAGGCTCGGGCGCTTCAATCCCGCCCTGGGGCCGTTCCTCGTCCCCCGCTGGCTGCTCATCGGCTTCTTCACCGCGTTCCTGCCGCCGTTCGTCGTGTGGGGCAGGCACAGGACCGCCGCCCTGTTTCCGGCTGCGGCCGCTCTCGGTACGGTCATCCTGTTCTTCCACTGCGAGAGGTTCGTTCTGCCGGCAGTGCCCGTGATGATGGCCGCCGGGGCGTCGGGGGCGACTGCGCTCTTCACTCGCAGGAGCGTACCTGTCCGGGCAAGGGCGATGATGGTCCTGGCCGGCCTTTCGCTGATGGCTCCTGCGGTGTTGAGACCGACTCCCGTAGTACCGGAGGGGATCTATCTGCAGTCGATCGGGGCGAGGGCCTACAACGCCGGGGACAAGGCATTTGCGTTAACGTTCTACGAGAGGGCTGCGCTGGAATCCCCGCGCGGCACATTCTGCTGGTACGAATCACATGTCTCTGCGGCCGAACTCCTTGAACAGGCCGGTGATCTTCATAGAGCGAGGCAGCACATCGCGGAGATCGAGGGATGGCAGGGCACGGCCGGATCGCGTTAACACAGCCCATTCCCTTTGCAATGCATTACAGCACACATTGACATCGATTTCCAGAGAAGACACCTTCGCCTGATCGCAGGATTGTTCTGCGATGACTCCGGGAGGATTACCGTGCAGAAGGCAGGACTCTACGCAATCTTGTCATGTACGTTCCTGATCGCCGCAGGTTGCGGCCATGACGGGAACCAGGCGCAGCAGCCACCGGCGGATTCGACGGTGGCTGTCGACATTTATGCCGAGGCTCCGCTGGTGCGGGTCGGGTATGTCGCACACGACCATCAGGCCGCCGTCTATATCGCCGCACTTAGAGGCGATCGTATGAGGGAGGAGTACGGCATCTACCTCGCACCTCTCAGGGAGGGCGAACTCTACGCTCTCGTGGAGAACGGCGAAAAGGTCGCCGAAGTAGAGTTCTTCAGGGCGACGGGAGGCGGCTCGGTCGTCCCGACGTCCATGGCTGCTGGCGAGTTCGATCTCGGTTTCGGAGGCGTCGTCCCATTCGTTTCCAGCACCGATGCCGGAACGGGGATCGCGATGGTCAGCCCGCTCCATACAGGCGGCGATATGCTGGTCGTCGCCCCTGACAACGCCGTCGTAACCGACTGGGCATCCTTCACCGAGTGGGTCCGAAACAGTGAAGAGCCCGTCAATGTCGGCTACAAGAACCCTCAGGCCGTAGCCAAAAACATCTTCGAAGCCGCGCTCGTCGCGGAGGGGATTCCGTTCAGCCAGGGGACTCCGGAACCCGGCGCACTGATCGTCATGGTCAACATGCAGGGCGAGGCGAACCTGATCCCGGGTCTTACGAACGGCACGATCGACGCATACGTGTCGAACAATCCCTGGTGCGAGCTGGCCGAAGCCAACGGCAGCGGCCGCTGCGTCTGCGAACTGGCCGACCTGCCCCCCGGCACCTACGTCGATCATCCCTGCTGCTCGATAGCGGCGACGCTGGAAGCCCGGACGGAGAAGGCGGTCGAGGTTGCAGCCTGCCTGCGTCTCTTCGCTGCAGCGACCGATTACATAAATGCCAACCCCGAGGATGCGGCTTCGGCGACTGCGGAATGGCTTGGCAATCCTGTAGAGGTCGAGATCGCCTCGATGGCAACCAGCGGGTATGACACCCACGAGACGGAGGCCTGGAAGGCATCCATCATAGCGATGATCGAAGACATGGCGGCGAGGGATCAGTTCGCCGGCCCTCTGGCTTCGATGCCCGCCGAAGAGGCCTACGAACTGGTCACTGATTTCTCGTTGCTTCCAGCAGACTGAGGCTGCCTTTCTTGAAGGTGCCTAAAGGCGCAAGGGCCGGGGAGTTCCTCCCCGGCCTCATCCTGCCCGCAGCCGTGCTTCTGATCTGGATTCTGGCATCAGCCTCCGGGCTGAAACCCGCCCTGATCCCGACTCCGCAGGCGGTGCTCTCTATACTGGCCAGGCCTTTCGACGGAGTGATAGCCTCGGGATCCATCTTCTGGAACTGCACCGTCAGCATCATCAGAGTGCTGACCGGTTTCACCATCGCCGTCCTCACCGCAGTTCCTATGGGCCTCCTGATGGGTTCGAGCAGTGCAGCCCGCCGATTCCTGGCTCTGTCCGTCGAACTCGCCAGGCCTCTATCCCCCCTGGCCATGACCCCCCTGATGCTCGTCCTGTTCCGGTCGAGGACTGTGGTTGACGTTCTCGGCCTGACTTCGCTCCGATACTCCCACAGCATCCTGCACGAGATCCAGATCGGGATGATCGCCGTGCAGGTATGGGGCGGCTTCTTCCCCATCCTTCTGGGCGCCGCGAGCGGTGCGAGAAGCGTTCGGAGAATACACCTCGAGGTAGCGGAGCTGCTCGGGGCCGGCAGGGCAATGATCTTTCGCCATTTGACACTGCCGTCCGCGATTCCGGACATCATGACGGGCATGAGGCTCGGAATGGGCCGCTGCTGGATGGTCATCGTGGCTTCCGAGATGCTTCCGGGCACAAACGCCGGGCTCGGTTATCTCATCAGGTACTCATACGAGATCCAGAGGACGGACGTGATGCTGGCCGGACTCGTTGTTATCGCACTCGTGGGGGCTCTCCTCTCGCATGTCCTGGACAGGATCGGAAAGCGCAGCTTCGAACTCCGGAGGCGGGAGAGGTGATTCCCCTTGGGTGAGGCGTGCAGGGTGGTCATCGAAGGGCTTTCAGTAGGTTTCGACATACCCGGCGGGTCGCATGTGACTGCTCTGGACGGGATGTGCCTCGATCTCGACCCGGGTTCGTTCACATGCGTACTCGGCCCGACAGGGTGCGGCAAGACCACGCTCCTGAGAACCGTGGCAGGGCTGGAAACACCATCGTCCGGCAGCATCTCGTTCAAGTGCGGCTCCGGGCGTCCCAGAATCGGGTTTGTGTTCCAGCAGCACGCGCTTTTCCCCTGGATGACGGTGATCGAGAACGCGGAGTTCGGACTGAGAGCGGCCGGAATGTCCCGGAGCGACCGCAGGGCCAGGGCGACGGACCTCCTTCGTCTGGTGGGGCTCGATGGATTCGAGAACGCCTGGCCCCATCAACTGTCGGGAGGGATGCAGCAGCGGGTCTCGCTGGTGAGGAGTCTGGCGACTGATCCCGACCTGTTGCTGCTCGACGAGCCTCTCAGTTCCCTCGATCTCCATACCAGGTTCGAACTGGAGGACTTGATTCTGGACCTCTGGCGGTTTTGCGGTGCGACGGTGCTGTTCGTGACTCACAGCATCGAGGAGGCTGTCTATCTGGCCGACAGAGTGGTCGTGATAGGCAGAAGACCCGGCAGGGTCGTCTTCGATGTCCGTCTGGAGGATGAGCGACCCAGGAACAGGCTGTCGAGAGCGTTCAACGATGGAATGCTGGAACTCAGGACCGTCGTGGAGAACCTCGCCATGCTTCCCGGATCGGATGACTGCATCACTACGACCTCCGCCGGCATGCCGCCGGAATACCGCTGACGGGGACGAAGATCTGAAGGATCACCCTTCCCTCGATCCCAGCCCGGCGCGCCATGGCGGGATACTCGGGATTCGGCCTGAAGGTGCAGCGCGGGGGGCGCGAATGCGTCACGAAGATTCCCGGCTGCGGGATGACGCCCGGCTCGCGAGGCTCCGTGGGGGCTTAGATCGGTCTCGACCGCGCCGCCCGCCTCGAGTCCGGTCGTATAGCCCCTCGCCGACATCACCCGGATCGCGGGATCGGGCGTCACGCCGTTCAGAACGGAATTGACGCCCGGCCGTCATACGCGTCCGGGGGTGCTGTTATTCCGAGTAGCTCAGTTCTTCTGTCTGAGCTTCAGGAAAAGCGTAACGGCGATCGTGTCGAGGGATACCAGGATCGCGAGGACCTGTGCGTCGCCGTAGGTGTTGAAACCGAAGGCGAGCCTGAGGATGAGGAATACGACAGTGCCCATGCCACTCTCCTTTCAGACCGCATCTCAGACCGTATCATTCACTCCAAAATACCATCGGGGCGGCATCGAGCGCAACGCCGTTTGGCGTGAAAACCACGGATGGAGTATTGTTTTCACCGTGAGCCGGATGTTCCGCCCCTTCCGGCCGGATGGGGGATGAATGATCACCAGGCGTATGGACGGGCTGCTGGATGTCGAAGCCGCGGCAGAACTGTGTGCGCTCGTCGATTCCGCCGGCCCGGGCTCCGACCCTCTCCTGATCGATCTCTCAGAGTGCACCGGATTCGAGACGGTCGCTCTGGCCATGCTGGTCCAGGCGCTGATGGAGGCCCGCAACAGGGGCGCCGACGTCACGACCACGGGCGCACAGGCCGAGCTGGCCTCGAGGATCGAATCGCTGACCCGGGATGCCGCCGATTACAGAAAGCCCGCAAAACCGGGCGGCTTCCGGCATGGCATGATCCAGATCGGCGAGAAGGTCGATTCCATGCTGATGACTCTGAAGGGCTTGGCCGTATTCGCATCCGGCACTTTCCGCGCGGTTGCCAGGATAAGGACCAACCCGAGGCTGCTGAGAGTCAGGCAGACTCTGTACTACATGGAACAGGCCGGGGTGGATGCGGTACCGATAATCGCCATACTGTGCTGGCTGCTCGGAGTCGTCCTCGGGTTCCAGGCCGGATACCAGCTCAAGAACTTCGCGGCTGAGACGTTCATGCCGGATCTCATCGCATACAGCATGACCTGGGAGATCGGCCCCCTGCTCGCCGCTGTGATGGTCGCAGGTCGCTCCGGTTCGGCCTTCGCCGCCGAGCTGGGCACCATGAAGGTCCGCCAGGAGATCGACGCCCTGACCGTGATGGGGATGGACATCTGGAGCTACCTCGTCACGCCCAAGATGCTCGCTCTGATGGTCGTGATGCCCTTCCTCGTCCTGCTGGCGGACTTCTTCGGGCTGCTGGGAGGGCTGCTGATAGGCGGATGGTATCTAGACATGCCGGCGCACGTGTACATCTCACGACTGGCCCTCGTGGTCATCCCCATGGACATCTGGTGGGGGATGCTCAAGAGCCTCGTCTATGCCGTGATCATCTCCAACGTCGGCTGCTACATGGGCATGAGGGTCAGGGGAGGCGCCGCCGAAGTCGGCCGGGCGACCACATCCGCCGTCGTGACCAGCATCTTCCTCGTTATCGTGGCCGACGCCATTATATCGCTGATCTTCGTCTTCATCAGGCCGACGGTGACCGTATGAGCGCCGGCGGGGTGCTGATGGAGACCGTCCGCCTGACGGGCGGCTATGAAGGGCGGAAGGTTCTCGACAACGTATCCATGAAGGTCCACATGGGAGAGATCCTGGTGATCGTGGGGCGCAGCGGTTGCGGGAAGAGCACTCTCATGAACCACCTGCTCGGTCTCGTTAAGCCCTGGTCGGGAGAGGTCCTGTTCGAGGGGGCCGACATCTGGAGCGACAGCGCGGCCCTCGCCCGGGCGAGGAGGAGATGGGGCGTCCTGTTCCAGTCCGGCGCCCTCTTGGGAAGCCTGACGCTGATCGAGAACGTGATGCTGCCGCTGGAGGAGTTCACGGACCTGTCGCCCGCCTTCAGGATGTCGGTGGCGATGGACAGTCTGGGCAAGGTGGGCCTGGACAGGTTCGCCGACGCCTACCCGCTCGAGGTCTCCGGCGGGATGCAGAAGAGAGCCGGGCTCGCCCGGGCCATGTCGCTCGACCCCGACGTGCTCTTCTTCGACGAACCGTCGGCCGGGCTGGACCCCGTCACTTCCGCGGGTCTGGACGACCTGATACTGACCATCAACAGGCTGTCCGGCACCACGATGGTCATAGTGACGCACGAGCTTCCGAGCATATTTGCCATATCCGACAGGGTCGTTATGCTTGATTCCTCGACTCATGGGATCATTGCGGAGGGCACTGCGGAGCAGCTCCGCGATTCGAACGACGACGACAGGGTGGAGGCTTTTTTCAGGCGGCGCGCCCCGGGCGACGACGGAGGTCAGGATGTCTCTTGAGGCCAGCAGGTTCAGGCTGGGGCTCTTCTTCACCCTGGGCAGCGTGATGTTCGTCGCGGCCATGATCTGGCTGGCGGGCTGGTTCAGCGGTGGGAGATCCCTCACTTACGCGTGCTACTTCTCGGAGTCCGTGCAGGGCCTCGAGGAAGGCAGCACGGTGAGGTACAACGGCGTTCCCGTGGGCAGGGTGAAAACCATCAACGTAGCCCCGGACGGACGCCTGGTCGAAGTCGTGATGGAGATCGAGCAGAGCTTCGAGGTCCGCGACGATCTCGCGGCAAGGCTGGACATGACCGGCATCACGGGTCTCCGGGTCGTCAACCTGCGCAGGCCGTCGCCGAACGAGGAGGTGCGCAGGGATCTCCCGTTCGAGTCCCGCTACAGGACCATCCCCGTGGTGAAGTCCTCCATGGAGACGCTCGAACTCGCCCTTTCCAGGATCATGGAGATCATGTCCGAGATGGACGCCAAGCGGCTCTCCGACCTCACGATCGAGCTTCTGTCCAACGTGAACGCCATGTTCGAGAGCGACAGCATCGACATGCTCATGTCCCGTCTGAACCTGGCGGTCTCCAGAATCGACACGCTGACGATCGTCTACACCGGCCTCGGGAGGAACCTGAACAGGATAGTGGAGGGTTCCGGAGACGACGTTTCCTCCGTTATCGCGGACTTTCGCACGATGGCCGCCGGGCTGAACGAACTCATGGCTGCCATTACCCCGATAATGGACGGGCTCGACGATGTGGTCTCCGAAGGCAATCTGCTGACCTCCCGGATGAGGCTGCTCATCGAAAGGATCAGGGAGAGCCCGGGAGACCTCCTCCCGTCCGAACCGGAAGGAGACGTGTGGCCATGAAAAGGCTGCTGCTGACGGCTTCCGCCGTCCTCCTGACCTGCTCCTGCATTACGATCAGGCTCGCGGGCAGGTCATCGGAGCAAACGGTCCATTCGCTCGAATGCCCCGATCCACCTCCCGCCCCGCCGGCCGGTTCCGACATAAGGGTCCGCGACTTCTCCTGTTCGACTGAGTACGATCGGACGGGGATGGTCCTGGTCGATTCGTCCGGCCTTGTCACCCGGACCTCCACGCACAGGTGGGCATCCTCGCCCGGCATTTCGCTTTCGGACCTCCTGGCCCGGCACCTCCTCGCGGAGGGTTCATTCGACGCCGTCCTCCGCAGGAGCGTGATGACGGGGACCGGCGCGATAGTCGAAGGGCATGTGGCGGAGTTCGGAGCCAGGCAGATCGACGGTGTCTGGCATGCGGTGCTCGACACGGACCTGATCCTGTCCGATGCCCGGAGCAGGGAACTCATCTCGCAGAAGAGGATCCGCCTGTCCTCGCCCATGCCCTCGACCGGATTCGATTCGCTCGCGGCCGTCATGTCCACCCTGGCCTCACGCTGGTCCGGCGAGGCGAGGGCGTTCATCCACGATGCGCTGGAAGGATTCGAATGACGGAGGATCGCACCGACGCCCGGGCCGCAGGGGCAGCCGCCAGGAACAGCTTCGTCCTGATCGTCCTGGACAGTTGCAGATATGACACCTTCGTGGAGGCCGCACCCGTCGAGATGTCGAAGCTCGGCCCGGTGGAGAAGAGGTACAGCTATTCCTCCTGGACGGCGCCTTCGCACTACAACCTGCTGATGGGCCTGATGCCGCATACGAACCCGAGGCGTGAGTTCGCATCGAACTACTACCGCCGGGACTTCTTCAAGTACACGGACAGGCTGGGAGGGGACGGGCTGTCGTTCGGCAGCCTTGTCCCCGGGCTCTATCTTCCGCCGTTCCTGCACGACAGGCTGGGGTACTCCACCACGGCTCTCGTCTCACTGCCGGTCCTGAACAGCTTCACGCCCCTCAACCGCGGCTTCGACAGATTCGTGCTGATGAAGAAGCACAACGACATGGCGGCCATGCTGGACCTGATGCACTTCCCTCCGGGCCGGCCGTCATTCTACATGCTGAACGTCGGCGAGACTCATTATCCCTATGCCCTGCCCACCGAGCAGGAGAATCTCTGGCCGAGGCTCAGCGGAGTCCACGGGGTCTTCAAGCACCTCGACGATCACGTCGTCGACGGCTCCCTGGTGGAGGGCGCGGCGGACGAGTTCTTCGACGACGCCACCATGCAGCGACTGAGGGCCCGGCAGGTGGAGGCGGTGCGCTACCTGGACGGGGTTTTCGGGAGGCTGCGCAGGATGCTGCCCCCCGGCACGTGGGTGACCATAACCTCTGACCACGGCGAACTGTTCGGCGAGGACGGCTTCTTCGGGCATGGACCGATCTGCCACGAGAAGGTCTTCGAGGTTCCGTTCGTCGAGGGCAGGGTCTGACGGAGGTTTTTTGTGCCGACTGGAAGCCAGAAGTTCAGAACGGAGACCAGGCGGCTGCTGGACATCGTCGTCAACAGCCTGTATTCGCAACCCGACGTATTCCTCAGGGAACTCGTCTCGAATGCTTCCGACGCGCTCGACCGCGTTCGCTTCGAATCCCTCACCGACCCTGAAATCCTCTCCGGCGACCCGGACCTCGCCGTAACGATAATCTCGGACCCTTCCGCCGGGACGCTCACGATAAGCGACAACGGCATCGGCATGACCGCGGACGAACTCTCCCGCAACCTGGGCACGATAGCCGGTTCGGGGACGAGCCGGTTCATGGAGGGCATCGAGGGAGGAAACGCGCCCGAACTGATAGGGAAGTTCGGCGTGGGATTCTATTCCGCCTTCATGGTCGCGGACAGGGTCGAGGTGCTCTCCAGGCGTGCCGGGACTGGACAGGCCGGAGCGAGATGGGAGTCGGACGGCAGGGAGACCTTCAGTATCGAGGAGGCGGACCGCCCGGGCAGGGGCACGGACGTCATCCTCCATCTGAAGGATGGGATGGACGAGTATCTCGACCGGAACAGGCTCGAATCGATAGTGAAGGCCTACTCGGACTACGTCCCTCACCCCGTGTCGATCGGCGTGAAGGGCGAGGAAGGCACCCGTGTAGCCAACTCGGGAACCCCTCTCTGGCTGACTCCCGAGAAGGAGGTGGCCCCGGGGGCCTACGACGACTTCTACAGGCACCACTCACAGGACTTCGAGTCGCCGTTCCTCAGGCTCTCCTGCCATGTCGAGGGAGCCGTCGAGTTCCACGCCCTCCTGTTCGTGCCGTCGAAGAGGCCGATGGAGGCGATGATGCCGGACTGGCGTCCGGGCGTCGATCTCTATTCGCGCAGGATCAGGATAATGGAGTCGTGTCCCGACCTCCTCCCTCCATGGCTCAGGTTCGTCCGGGGAGTCGTGGAGTCCCCGGACCTCCCTCTGAACATCTCCAGGGAGATGCTCCAGCAGAGCACCGTACTTCGGACAATGGGGAAGGCCCTCGTCAGGAAGGTAATGGACCGGCTGTCGACGGCCTCGCGTGAGGACCCCGAGGGGTACGCGCGGTTCTTCGAGGAATTCGGGGACTTCCTGAAGGAGGGGCTGCTCGTCGACAGCGACTACAGGCAGGATATCTCCTCCCTCCTGCTGGTCTGGACTACGGCCGACCTGGACAGGCCCGTGCTCCTGCACGATTACGTCGAGAGAATCCCGTCCGGGGCCGGGGTGCCTTACGTCACCGGATCGGACAGGAAGGCGATGGCCGGTTCGCCCCATCTGGAGGGCGTCCGGCGCGCGGGCACCGAGGTCCTCCTCCTCGACGGCAGGCTGGACGAGCTGCTCGTCCCGTCCCTCTCCTCCGCGCTCGACAGGAAGATGATCCCTCTGGACAGGGAGGAATCGGATTCCGACATCTCTGAGGACGACAGGCGCAGACGCGGGGAGGCCTCGGCCAGGCTCGCCGGCCTTCTCGAATACATGAAGTCCGTGCTGGGAACCAGGGTGCGGGACGTCAGGGTCTCTACCCGGCTGGACGAGAGTCCATGCGTCCTCGTGCCCGACAGGAACGATCCCGGAGAGGCCTGGAGAGGACTGATGAAGGCCATGCGGCGCGATGCGGTCGAACTGCCGGGCGTCCTGGAGATCAATCCCGAGCATCCCCTGGTATCCTACATGCACGGGCTCTACGAGACCGCCAGATCGGACGGGCGCCTCGAACGCTGCGTCAGGCTCGTTCATCAGATGGGAGCGGTGCTGGCAGGGTCGGCGCCGACCGATCCGTCGTCATTCGCCGCCGACATCTCTGCGGCGATACTCGCCGACGGGGAGGCATAGCCTCTCCGGCGCCGCTGCGACATTGGCGGACGGCCCCCCGGAGCCGTTCGACACAACTGGATCCTCCGGGGAGGATCGTCGAATGATCGGATTATGAAGGGAGCGGCGATGGAGCTGCTTGAGAGGATGAAGGCGGGCATTTCCAGGAACATCTCCAGGATGGCCGGAGAGGGCGCCGAGTATTCGGATGCGCGCTTCTTCGCGGACGATCGCTCCGAGAACCTGGTGCTCTACGACGGCAATCTCGAAGCGAACGACACGACGTTCCAGACAGGCACGGGAGTGAGGGTGCTCTGGGGGGGCGCCTGGGGCTTCTCCGCCTCGAGCGATCCCGACAAGCTCGACGCCTGCTTCGACCAGGCGCTCGCCAACGCCAGAACCGCCTCCAGGCTGGTCAGCGTGCCACTGAGGATGGGCAGGGCTGCGCCTATCCACGGATCCTACTCCTCGCCGGTCGTCACTGATCCGTTCAGCGTACCGCTCGAGGAGAAGCTAGAGTTCCTGATGGGCATCGACAAGGCCTTGAAGGAGGATTGGATAGCACGCAGGGCCATCGCTGCGGGATTCATGCGCAGGACTGTCCTCTTCATGAACAGCGACGGCTCGGAGATCGTGAAGAACACGACCAACGTCTTCGCGGACATGATCATCATGGCGCTCGACGTCGACGGCATGATGCAGAGGCGCTCCATGACCCTATTCACGACCGGGAGGGGCACGAGGGGATGGGAGATGCTCTGCGTCCCCGAACTCTTCTGCGGCCATGCCGACAGGATCAAGTCCGAGCTGTCCGCGCTGCTGTCCGCCGACCGCCTCGAGTACGGCCGGCGATCGGTGATACTGCTGCCCGGACAGGGGCATCTGCAGGTTCACGAGACCATCGGTCACCCCCTCGAACTCGACAGGATACTCGGTTACGAACTCTCGTTCGCGGGCGGCTCCTTCGTGACTCTCGACTCGATAGGAAGCCTGAAGTACGGGAGCGAGAAGCTGTCGGTGAGTTCCTACGGCGGGATCGAGAACTCGCCCGGCACCTTCGGATACGACGACGACGGCACGCCGGAGAAGGACTACCTCCTCATCGACAAGGGGATACTGGTCAATGTCCTCTCCTCGAGGGCCATGGTGAACGAGGCCAACGACAGGGCCGGGCGGACGGTCCTGGCCGGGAGCGGCGGAGCAGCCCGCGCAACGGCCTTCTATCGCGCCCCGATCGACAGGATGACGAACGTCAACATACTTCCCGGCAGCGACGGCTCGCTCGAGGACATCGTATCCTCCACCAAGAACGGCCTCCTGCTCGACAACCCGACATCGTGGTCGATCGGCTCCAACCGCGAGCACTTCCATTTCGGCTGCGAGATAGCCTGGGAGATCATCGACGGCAGGAGGACCAGAATCCTCCGGAATCCGACATACCAGGGACATACTCTGGAGTTCTACAACTCCCTCAGTGCGGTGGGCGACGAGTCCACCTGGGTGGTGTGTCAGGTCGACAACTGCGGCAAGGGCGAGCCGAATCAGGTGATGCAGCTCGGACACGGCGTGCCGGTCGTGAGGTTCGACGACGTCATCACCGGAGAGAGGAGCTAGAGATGCTGGAGCAGGAAACCAGGGAACTCCTCCTTTCGGCGCGCGATCGCGCAGCCGCATCCGGCGTCAGGGCCACCTTCGTTCTGCACCGTGAGAAGAGCCATCTGATGAGGATCGGCAACAACAGCGTATCGTTGAACACCAGCGAGGAGCTGACCCGGCTCGACATCAGAGTCATCGACGGCAGGCGGGAGGGTACGCATACCAGTCTCGGCCATCTGACCGGGAGAGAGTACGTGGACGAGGCCCTCGCCATCGCGGCGGCGAAAGCGAAGGTCGCCGTGCCGAAGGACTACGAGCCCATCCAGGAGTGCGTCGAGGAGAACATCGATGAGGCGGACCAGGACGACCCCGCACTCGCCGGCCTCGATCCGTCCGTTAAGAGCGGGATCTACGCCGAAGTCATCAATGCGCTCGGTAAGAACTACAACTTCTCCGGATCGTGGTCCAGCGGCAGGACCGAGATCTACCTCATCTCGACATGCAACTCCAACGAGGCCTGTCACTCGGGAACCGACCAGAGGTTCACCGTGGTTCTGAAGCATCCGGAGAAGAAGTGGGAGCTGCAGAACGAGCAGACCGGCTGGAAAGCCGGCGACGTGAAGGCCGATGAGGCGATCTCCGCGCTCGGCTCACTCCTGCCTGTCTATGAGGGCACGGCCGGCGTCAGGAACGAACCCGGCCTTTACACGCTGCTCCTCGGGCCCGCTGCGGTGGCCGAGCTGATGCTCTACGCCCTGTGGACGGGGGCGCAGGGCCGGATGTACGAGGAGAAGATCGGCTGGACGGCCGGGATGAAGATCGGGGACAGGGTCTTCTCCGAGAACATCTCGGTGGTGGACGACCCGGGCGACGATCTCACGTTCCGGTTCGGCTTCGACAGGGCCGGCAGGAGGCGCAGGCCCTTCCCGGTAATCGACGGGGGGAACCTGGCGGGCCTGATGTACGACCTGGGAACCGCCGCGAAGTACGGACGCGCCCAGACGGGTCATACCCTCGAGTCCACAGGAATGTCCATAGCGGCCGGAAACGGACCCGAGAATCCGATGGATGCGATCAAGGGCCTGGGCAAGGTGCTCGTCATCCCGGCCCTCCACTACATGAACCTGCCCAACATGAGCAAGGGAATAATCACGGGAAGCTCCAGGTTCTGCGCGACCATCGCCATGGACGGCGTGGTGACGGCGCCGATATTCTCCACCAGGCTGACGGACTCGTTCCGGAACATCTTCGGCGACGTAGCGGCAGTCTCGCCCCGCAGGGTCTCCGTGAACCTGTCGAGCACCTACGGGAGAAGAGCTCCGGTTGCCGCAGGCGTGCCATCCTACATGGTATGCCGGAACGTGCGGATGACGGACTGCGCAGACAGCTTCTGACCTGTCCGGGTTTCAGGGGGGCGCCCAGCCGAAGGGCGCCCCTCCCGCCGGATCCCGGCCTATTTCCTTCAATCGCTGACCGCCCCTGAGCCTCCGGTCATTCCGGCACGGCCGAAGAAGACAGAGAGCGGGGTACCGGACCGTGGGTTGTCCCGGGCCGTTCTCCACACACGGCGCAGAGACAACGGCGGATTCGTTCCCGGCGGGTGACGCGCCTATACGCGGATGGTTCTGTCGAGGCAGTCGGTAAGACCCGGAGGCAACTGTCAAGAAATACTTGACAGTTCGCTCGGAGGGCTCGCGGATGGTCAGGCGACCGCTCGATTATTACAACCTTGACATGATCATTGCGGTGGGATACCGGGTCAGCATCAGCAGCTTGCCCGCTGCATGCGGTTGTTAACCTCCGATGATTTCATTCAACCCAGCCACCACCCTGGCCAGATTCTCCGGAGAAAGCCTTGTGATCCTCTCTCCCATGCGCTGGACCGACAAGGTTCTGATCTGGTTGATCTTGACCCATGATCTCTTAGGCAGTTCCTCGTTTTCCAGACTCAAGGTCAAAGGGAAGCCTGCTCGTGGTTCCTGACTTGTTATGGCAACGGCGATTACGGTTCCTGAACGGTCGTTGAAGACGTCGCTGCTCAGGATCAGTACAGGTCTCCGTCCGGACCGCTCATGTCCAATGGTCGGATTCAGATCCGCCCAGATGACATCGCCTCTCAGTATCGCGGCCATGATTCGTTCTCATAACTCATGCCTTCCTCGGCGATGGCAATTTCCTGCTCAGGGTCGAGCTTGGAGCACTCCCTGGCCAGCCGCGAGCCTGATGTTCTTTCCAGGAGGTCTTGTACAGCCTCCTGAATGGCTCCGCTCCGACTGGGGTACCGAGCTACCGATACGAGTTCATCAAGTTGCCTTAGCATAACCTCGCTGAGACTGATGGCGATCTTTGCTTTTCTCATCGATTCACCTCCGGTATTACCATTGGTCATACCTTCGGATTTGTCAAAGGTAAACGCTCACTATCGGCAGCTTGCCTGCTGCATGCCGTTGTCGGCCCCGGTTGTCGGTTTTGAAGCGGGACTGCGCGTAGCTCCACCATGTCCCTGTAACTCTTCAGGTATTCCTCCTCGTACTTCACGGTTCGCCGGAGCCGTTCGACCATCACGTTGTCCAGCGCTTGACCATTCCCACCGACAGGCGGCCTCCCGAAGCAGGGGTCGGGGTCCGTTCAAAACAGGGCCGGGAGCGGAATCCGATGCTCTCCCGGCCCTCATGCAAGGCATTACTCCTGAAATCAAGACAAGCACCCGGCCTCAAACCCCTTGAAACCCCGAAAACCGGCTGCCTCCAAGGGGCTGGTGAAAAATCCGGGCTGGACGGAAGCCGCGAGCCGGTTCCAAACAGCCGGCCGTCGCTGTAATGAGGATGTGTCGCGACTTGCCCCGGAATGCCTTGTCCGGGGTGAGTGAAATGGGTGCGGTCTGAAGGCTCCTGGGGCTATGCCGTCCGCCCGGTAAAGGTCAATCCTGCGTGGCCTTCCCCATGGCGATGCCGCGCACTACCATGGCCGCCTTGTGGACTGCCAGGCCCGGATTCCTGACGAGATCCTGCGCCCAGTTCTGGATGTTTCGGAAACTGGTCATCTTCCTCCAGCTCCTGTAGCGCTCGATCTTGTGCTTCCACCCGACGACTCCGTCTATCGTCATGTAGGGCAGCCTCATGTTCATTATCTCGTTCGCGCGGTTCCTGGCCGGGTCCAGAAGCTCCGGATTCGTGTCGTTCGCCAGGTAGCCGTTTTCCTTCGCCCATTTGTGGATGTAGCGCCCCGGTATGGCTGTGGAGAAATAGACGATGATGTCGTCGGGCTTCAGGCGCTTCAGCAGCCTGTAGGTCATCTCCAGGTCCTCTTCTGTCTCCAGCGGGAACCCGATCATCAGGTTGGCCGTGGCCTCCACCCGGAACTCCCTGCACCAAGCGAAGGCCTCGACGGCCTGCTCGGGGGTTGTGCCCTTGTCATAGAACTCCAGGATCTTCGGGCTGCCGCTCTCTATGCCGAAGCTGATGCAGTGGCAGCCGCTCTCCGACATGACGCGCACCTTGTCCCGTGTGACGGTGTCCACGCGGCTGTTGCAGTGCCATTTCAGAGTGATTCCGGCATCCTTCACGCCGTCGCGGAACCGCTCGAACCAGGGCGTGGGATGCATCGTGATCGTGTCGTCCTTGAAGAAGATGCGCAGATGCTTCTCCGACCGCAGTTCCGACAGCTCGATTATCTCGCTGACGACGTCTTCCGCCCCGCGGAACCTTATCCCGCCTCCGAAGATCAGGTCGGTGCTGGGCTTGCAGTAGGTGCACCTGAACGGGCAGCCCCTGGTCGTCACCATGCCGTACTCCGCGAGGCCGTTCGCGAAATAGGCGTCGTAGTCGACGAGGTCGCGGGCGGGATGGGGGATCGAGTCCAGATCGCGGATAACGGGTCTTCTGGGATTCTGGACGAAGACCCCGTCGGGGGAGATGAAGGAGACGTTCCTGATCGAGCGCACGTCCCCGCCCCTGGAAAGGGTTTCCACAACCTCCAGAATGGTCTCCTCGCCCTCGCCCTCGATAACGATGTCGGCCCCAGTCTCACGAAGGGTATTCTCGGGAAAGATGCTGGGGTACGCTCCGCCCTCGATGAACAGAGCATCGGTATTGATTGAACGGATGTGCTTCGTGACGAGGGCGGCCCTGCCGAGTTTCGCGGCGGCCGAGACGGCCACGCCGACGACGTCTGCATCGCGGAGCAGGTGATCCAGTTCGGATATCTCACTGCAGAAGGAGTAGTCCACGAAACGGACCTCGTGCCCCGCTTCGCGGAGGACTGAAGCCAGTATGAGCTGGCCCACCGGCTCGGCAAGCCCGTTGTACTCGACCCACTGGAACCTGGGGTAGACCAGAGCGACTTTCATCGATCACCTTCCTGGAAGCCTTGTTCGTTTATTATAACGACAGGGGAGTCGTACTGTCTGTCGCAGGAATCCACAACCGGGAGGATGCGTGGAGCGTTTCGATGCGATCGTCTGCGGGGGAGGGCCGGCGGGCGCGTGTGCGGCATGGCGGCTGGCCTCGGCCGGCGCATCATGCCTCGTAATCGGTCGCGGGATTCCAGGCGGCAAGGTGTGCGGGGGAGCGCTCGGGACGAGGGCGAAGAAACACCTGATCTCCTCCGGGATGCTCTCCGCGGATGACCTGTCCCGGCTTTCCCTGAGGGAGCAGCCATCGATGACCTGCTTCCACGGGTATGAGCCCCTCAGAGCGTTCACGTCGCCGGGCGATCCGATCACGATGATCGACAGGCTGTCCTTCGACGCCTTCCTGCTCGACAGGGCGGAGCGCGCCGGCGCCGCCGTCCTCGGGGATGATCCGGTGGCGGCGGTCCGGGATGGCGGCGGCAGGGTCGAGACGCGTTCGGGGAATGTATTCGCCGCCGGAGCGACCATAGGGGCCGATGGAGCCGCCGGCCCCGTCGGGATGTCGTTCCGCCCTCCCGGCCGCAGACACCCCGCGGGAGTGGCGCTGGAATGCTTCATCGGGATGCCGTCGGGGTTCCCGGAAGAGATCGGGATTCATTTCGGCCTGACCGATTACGGGTATGCATGGGTCTTCCCGAGGCGTGACGACGTGTGCGTGGGAATCGGCAGCCTGGACGGGAGGGCATCGCCGCCGGCGCTCCTGGAGGCTTTGGAGCGCCTGATTCATCGACTCGGCCTTGAGCCGCCCGGAAGAGGCGCCCTGAGGGCGGCTCCGATTCCTTCCGGGCGCCCGTCGCGGAAGCTGGGAGCCGGAAGGGTGTTTCTGGCCGGAGATGCGGCGGGTCTCACGGACCGGCTTACGGGCGAGGGGCTGAGCCATGCCGTGGAGAGCGGCCTTCTTGCAGCGGAGGCGGTCATCTCCGGCTGGGACAGGAAGCGTCTCTCCAAAACGGCGCTTCGAGGCTGCCTGGGCATAGTCCGCGAGTCCTGCCTGGCCAGACACCTCGTGTATCACCCGCTGTTCAGGAACCGCGCGATGAGAGGGCTGAAGGAGAACGCGAAGTTCTTCGAGGGCTACTGGGGACTCGTTTCCGGCAATACGGGCTACGCGGGTATGCTCGCCGGCTTCCTCAGGAGGAAGTGAGCCGCCCGAGCCGCTTCTCGATCGTGTCGGCCACCTGCTCCGGCAGGAGCCCCTGCATCTCGTAGAGGGCTTCCGGATCCCCCGAGAGGCCGTATCCGTCCACACCGAGCCTGAGCAGGGGAGGCGCTCCGCGCTCCGCCGAAAGCGCAACCGCGATCCTGCTTCCCAGGCCTGTCTCCCTGTCGTGATCCTCGTAGGAGACGGCCAGCGGGAAGCCTCTGATCCTGTCGAGAAGAGCGGGGGAGAGGCTGACCGGACAGCTTGCGGAGATCACCTCCAGGGCGATGCCCCTCCGTTCGAGGATTGCGGCGGCTTCGAGAGCCCTGTGACACATCGATCCCATGGTGACCAGCACCGCATCCTTCCCGGGTTTCAGCAGATCGTGAGCGCCGTAGACGAAGCGGTAGCCCTCACCGAAGAGAGGCGTGCCGTCGGGCCCGGTGATGACCGGGGTCTTCGATCTGCCCATGGCGATGAAGTAGTTGCCGGGATTGGCGGCGGCGAACCTTACGGCCCTGTCGGTCTGGTTCGGGTCGGCCGGAACGATGACCGAGCAGTTCCTCAGGCTCCCCATCAGGGCCAGGTACTTGATGCAGTGGTGCGTCTTCCCGTCGGGGCCCACGTCCAGGCCGCAGTGGGTGGCGATCACCTTGAGGTTGGTCATGTTGATGTCGTTGAGCCTGTGCTGGTTGAACGTCTCGTCTGCGGCGAAGACCCCGAAGTCGGCCCAGAACACCACCCTGTCCGCAAGGGAGGCCGCTCCGGCGGCCGAAGCCGTGTGGTGCTCCATGATGCCCGACTGGATGAAGTGGGAAGGATAGGCCTTTGCAAAGGCTTCCGTCTTCACCGAAGCCGCGAGATCGCAGTCGAACACCAGGGGAACCTTGCCGCTGTTGACCGACGCAAGGTCGGTCAGGGCCAGCCCGAACGCGCTCCGGTTGTCTCCCTTGTGATCCGGGGGATAGGTCCGGGGATTGCCGACATTGTCGAGCACCGCCCCCCTGGAACATGGGGAGTGGAATGATCTTCCGGCGGGCCGGCCGGCGCGCCTCGCCTCTGCAAGTTCGTCCAGGTCGTCCGGGATGCCCAGCTCCGCCAGCGCCCTGCCGGCCTCCGCACGGGTAAGGGCCCTGCCGTGGAACTGAGGGTCGTTTTCCATGAACGACACTCCCCTGCCCATCACCGTCTCCGCCAGGACCACCCTGGGTCCGGCCGAGTTCCCGGAGGGCCGGAGAGCCCGATACAGGGCGGGGATGTCATGGCCGTCCACCCGGATGACCTCCCAGCCGTCGGAGGAATACTCGGCTTCGAGATCGACGGGCATCACGTCCGCCGTCCTGCCGGATATCTGGAGGCCGTTCATGTCGACGACGACCGTGATGGAGGAGAGGCCGAAGGCCTTCGCGAAACGCCTGGCCTCTACGATCTGGCCCTTCTGCTGCTCTCCGTCGCCCATCACGACGAAGATCCTGTTGCTGAAACCGGCCAGACGATCGGCGATCGCGAAACCGCACGCTCCGGACAGCCCCTGCCCGAGGTTGCCGGTGGTGAGTTCGACGCCGGGGACCGTGCGTTCGATATGCCCTTCGAAGGGGCTTCCGGCGAGACGGAACGTCCTGACCGCCTCGCCTGCGTCGAAGAAGCCGAGCCGTCCCAGCACCGAATAGACCGCCGGAGAGGTATGCCCGTGACTGACCAGAATCCTGTCGCGGCCCTTCATCCAGGGATTCTCCGGGTCGACCGCGGCCTGGCTCCATAGGAGCGCGAAGATCTCGGTGGAGGACATGGAGCCGCCGGGATGGCCGCTTCCGGCGAGCGTCGTCATGCGGATGACGTCGCCTCTGACCTGCCTGCAGAGGGCTTCGATGCCGCCGACGACCCCGGCCGGCGGTTCCGGTGGCTGGAACCGGGTTCGCTCGATCACTTCCCCTTCCCCTCGTCACCGGAGGCGGCGGAGGTCTCCAGCCTTCTCCTGACGTCGCCGACGACCGACGAGGCGATCGAGGAGGTCTCCTCCAGGATCGCAGCCGCCCTGGCGATGAGAGCCTCGGCCGCGGCCCGGTCCTCGAACTGGGCGGCGTTGATCACTACATTGAAATAGGCGCCCTCCGATGCCGAGCGGGCGCAGGATGCCGCCACCCCGGCGTCGGAAAGGGAGGCCGGCAGACCATTCGCGGCGACGGAAGCCGCAAGGGAGGCGATCTCCGGGCAGCGCTCCAGCACGGACATGGGCACGGCGGCCGCCGCGTGCATGGCCTCCTGCACCCCCTCGCCCCTCCTCATGGCGTCCATGAACACGTTGAAGGCGGCGGTATCGTCGTCGATGGCCCGGAGCAGATCCTCCTTCAGGCTCTGGGCCTTCGGAGCGATCTCCCTCATCGCATCCCAGGCCGCTCTACAGTCGCGGCTCTTCACCGTGAGGTTGGCGACCATGGCCGAAAGCGCGGCTCCTAGGGAGGCGATCAGGGCCGCCACGGAACCCCCGCCCGGCGCCGGCGAATCCGAGGAAAGCTCGTCGGCGAAGTCCCTGCAGGTCATGCCGGAGAGCACAGGCTCGTCGGCGACGAGGTATTCGATGATCTTGGCGGTCGGATCGAACTCGGCGACATCCCTCAGTCCCATGGACCTGACCGCCGCCTCCACCAGTCTCCGTTCCGGAAGGCCGGGGGATACGGCTATCCTGCCTGTGCCGCTCATCCCGGAGTTCTGCATTTCGAGGTAGTATCTCCCGGCGTCGAGCATGCACGAGAGCGGAACCAGACCGACTATCTCGGAACCGGTGACCCTGTAGCCGAGCTTCTCCACCTCCCGCCGGGTGGTTTCGAAGGCGATGTGCAGGGGAGTGACGGAGATGTCTGTCAGATTCATCGTGACCTGCGCGCAGTTGTACTCCCTTATGAACCAGCCGGTGGCCTTGCAGGACTGGAGCAGCCCGGGAACCTGGACCTTCGCGCCCGAGGCGTCCCTTATGAACTTCCAGTTGGAGTCCCTCGCGGTTCTGCCGGAATCGCGGATGGTGAGGGCGACCTCCTTGGCGACCGAGTCGTCCGTCGTGTTGAGGTTCACGTTGTAGGCTACAAGGAAGCTTCGGGCGCCGATGACGGTCACGCCCGTCCGGGCGACGGCCGGGCTCCACCCGCCGGGGCCGAAGTCGGGCTCCCATTCCGGTCTGCACAGCTTCTCCGGAAGGGCCTCGTACTCGCCCTCCCTGATGTCGGGGAGCTTCTCGCGCGAAGGCCTCGTAGCGGCCTTCTCGTACAGATAGACGGGTATGCCCAGTTCGCGGCCGACCCTGTCGCCCAGGCGCCTGGCCAGATCGACGCATTCATCCATCGTGACGCCTGCAACCGGCACGAAGGGGCAGACGTCCGTTGCTCCCTGCCGGGGGTGCGCGCCGGTGTGAACCGACATGTCGATGAGCGCCCCGGCCCGTTCGATTATTCTGAAGGCGGATTCAAGGACGGCCTCGGGTTCCCCCGCCACCGTTATCACCGTTCTGTTCGTCGCGGCGCCCGGATCGACGTCCAGCACCCGCGCCCCCGGAACGGACGACGCAGCCTTGACAACGGCGTCTATGACCTCTCTGTTCCTTCCCTCTGATATATTGGGAACGCATTCTACAATTCTCCGGGACATCAGATCCTCCCATCGGACACGGGGTGACGATTCGCGAAGCTAGTCAACGGCTGTGGAGGCGTCAACGAAAAGTGGGCGGTTTCAGAGAGCTAAGAGGAATCGTGGAGGGGTTTTACGGAAGACCCTACACGGTGGGGCACAGGCGCAGGATGCTGGAGATCGTGGCGGGGCTTCCCGGCAGCCCCACCTGGCTCTATGCCCCGAAGGACGATCCCTTCCACCGCAGGCGGTGGAGGGAGGAGAGGCCGGAGGCCGACAGGAATGCGCTCAGGACCTCTGCCGGCGACGCGAGGGAACTCGGCGTCGAATGGATCCAGGGCATAAGCCCCTGGAAGTTCGTGGACGACGATGCGCCGATCCTCAGGCGAAGGGTCGAAGAAGCCTTGGAGGACGGAGCCCGGATCGTCGCAATCCTGTTCGACGACGTCGAGGGGCCTTACACTCAGGAACTCGCCAGGCGACAGAACTCCCTCCTGCGCTCCGCGATGAGCGGAATGGACGCGCCGGTGATCGTCTGCCCCTCCGTCTACTGCGAAGAACTCGCGGCCAGGGATGACGGGACGGATTATCTCACGGCGTTCGACCGGCAACTGTCCGAGGAGTGGGCGATACTCTGGACCGGTCCCGCCGTGATTCCCCGCCGCATGGAGCTGTGCGCCTCGGTGGCGTGGAGGTACGGGGAGGGAAGGCTGGTGCTCTGGGACAACCTCCTCGCGGACGACTACACCCTCCGGCGCGTCTATCTCGGTGAGCCGCGCGACAGGATAGTACCGGGCACGGGCTACCTCCTCAACCCGTCATCCATGGAGATCCCATCCCTCTTCTCGGCATGGAGGCTCTGCACGGCGCTCTCGCCCGACAGCGCGCCGCCTCTTCCCGATCCCGTCTCGGGGCTGCAGGACGGGCTGACCCTTCTTGCGGAGTTCCACGACGTGCCGTGGGGCGTGCGTCCTGCCGTGAGGAGGCTTCTGGACGAACTAGGCGAGGCGATGGAACAGGGCGCCTCGTTCCCCGCCGTGGCCGAGCGCGCGCTCGGCGACCTGGCCTCCTTCCGCGACAGGCTGGTGGAGGCTCCGGGCGGGTTCGAGCTGCTCCCCTATCTGAACGACATCACGAGGCTGCTCACGATCTGGAGGATGGCTCTCAACGCCTCCTCCCCCCGCGACGAACTCGAGCGGCTCATGTCCGAGAGGCTCCCCTGGGACCACCCGCTGGCCCTGGGCACCGCCAGGAGGCTTTCCGGATGAAGGTGATCCTCGCCGGGTACAACACGGACAGGCAGTTCGGGTCCGACACGCCGGAGACGATCTCCGCCGCCTATGCGAGGATCAGCCGCGATCCCAGACCGGTGTGGGAGTTGAGGCGGGAGGCCGCAGGCGAGCTGGCTTCAGCCAGGAGGTCGAACGAGCGGATCGTTTTCGGATTCGGCCACTCCTCGGTCGCGGAGCACGCCGTCTTCAACCTGGACATCGCAGGAATCTCGAGATACGCCGCCGAGGCCCTCCAGTCGTTCCGCCTGGCCAGCTTCATGGAGAAGTCGCAGCGCTACATCAGGATAGATCGCGGATGGGTCGTCCCCGGCGAGCTCGACCGGACCCGGGCCGCTGCCTTCGATGCGGCGTGCCTGGCCCTGTTCGACATCTATTCGGAACTTGCCGACATGCTCCTCCAAAATGGTCTGCCCAGGGAGTCGGCTCGCGAGGATGCGAGATACGCCCTCCCTCTGTGTACCGAATGCCAGGTGGGCCTGACGGCCAACGCGAGGGAGCTGGAGCACATGATCAGGCGGCTCTCCGCATGGCCCGTCGCCGAGATCAGGGATCTGGCGGCCGCCCTTCTGGAGGCGGTCGGGCCGGTAGCCCCCTCTCTATTCAGGTATCTCTCGCCGGTCAGGATGGACTCCTTCGCGGTCGGCTCCGCCATGACCCCCAGGAGGCTTCCGGGGCGGCAGGTCACGATGACTTCCTGGGACACGGATGCGAAGGTCGGAACCTTCCTGCTGGCCATGAGGGACGGCATGACCCACGGCGAGGCCGCCTCCGCATGGAGAGGGATGCCCCCCGGCGGGAGGGAGGCTCTCTTCTCTTCCGCACTGGATGGCCTGGGGGTCCACGATGCACTCCCGAGGGTATGGGAGATGGCGCACTACGCCTTCGACCTCTCCATCTCGTCAACCGCCTTTGCACAGCTCAAGCGCCACAGGATGGCCACCATCCTGCCGGGAAGCCCCTTCGTCGGCTCCGGCACGGTGGTTCCGCCCTCGTTCCCGGCGTCCGCGAGGAGACTGCTGGAGAAGGGAGCCGCTCTCTCCGAGGATTGCGCCCGCTCCCTTCCGGAAGGCCTGAGGCCGTACATCCTCCTGAACGCCCACAGGCGTGCGGTGTCCATGTCCGTGAATGCGAGGGAGCTTGTGCACATATCGAGGCTGAGGGAGGACTCACACGCCCAGTGGGACATCCGGGGCATCGCCTCGAAAATGCTTGCGCTGGCGAATCGCAGAGCGCCTCTGACTCTCTCGGCTTCCGGCGGCAAGTCCTCGCTGGAGCGCTAGCGGCCCATGTTCACTTCGAGCAGGCGCGGCGGCCCCGTGCGGGAGGATGCGGAGGGCGTAAGCCTCAGCAGCGCCCGCGCCGACGATCCGCCGATGTCCGAGGTGCTGAACCAGGTGATCATGCCGGAGGCGCCTCCGGATTCGGCGGTGCCTCCGTCCGTCGTGGCGCGGCGCCAGGTGAGACCGCCGTCGAGGCTGTACGACAGCTCCACGCTCAGCGCTCTTCCTTCCGGGTCCGAGAGTTCGTAGCGGACCGGCACCCTGCCCGTTTCCGGGTCGACCGTCGCAAATGCCTGGATGACGGAGGGCAGCCTGTTGTTCACTATCGCAACCGGGGACACAGTCTGCGAATAGGTCGTATCCCCGTCCGAGGCGAACGCCCTGAATTCGATCTCGGTTTCTCCGGCTCCGGGGAGATCGGCGGCGGAGTTCCAGACCAGAGTCGACCTGTAGCGGTCGGGGCCGACAGGGCCGTTGTCCATTATCCCGGCGGCGTCGATCCAGCGATCGTCGCCGAGCAGCCTGTACTGCACGCCGAGCATGATCGGGCCGCCCTCCCGGTCTTCTACGGATACGACCACCGGGACGCTGCCCCTGTGAACGCTCCTCGCGCCCGGGGATGTGACCGTGATCGTCGGAGGCTCGTCGTTGTCAAGGTGGAATGCCGCCGACGGGACTGACACGGTGCGCCCGCCGTCCAGGACGGCCCTGAATCTCGCCGATCGGGTATCCGCCGCAGGGGCGTCGATCGCCGACTCCCACATGACTTCGTTCTCATAGAGGCGGAGATCGAAGTCGCCGGGGGCGGAGACGGTGGCCCTGCTCCAGGTGGTCCCGTCGTCGAGGGAGAACTCGTATGAAGCCTGTGTCAGCGGATCGGAGACGCCGGGGAGTCTCAATCCCAGCCTGACGCGTCCGGACACCTCGTAGTCGGGAGCCAGTATCTGCCCGGCATACCTCCCGGACGCTCCGCCCCCGAATCCGTCGATCACCGACCATTCTCCCGCATCCGCATCGAGGGCCCTCATCCTGAAGGAGAGGCCGTCGGGGCCGGCGGAGGCCGCTATTTCAGAGGCGTCCCACTCTACCGGTTCGCCGTAGAGCCAGGGATCGATCTCGACGGTGCTTCCCGAGAGTCTGGCGTCGATCCAGGAAGCCCCGCCGTCCGTCGAGTACTGGGCCTGGATCGTCAGCACGTCGTTCTCGTCGTCCTCCACTGCGTAATTGATGCGGAATACCCCTCCCGGCAGCTCCTCGGGGGTTGTCAGATGGAGTTCCGGCGGGTTGTTGCCGTCGACCCTGAAGATGTTGGAGATGCCGGCCATCCCGGGACCGGAGGCGGAGCGGGGGGTAAGGCGGAGCCTGACGTTGGGCTCGTCCGCGCTTCCGAGGTCGTCCCTGCTCCTCCAGACGATGCCTCCGTCCGTCTCACGGTAGTTGTCGGTCTGGTTCCAGGTGAGACCCGCGTCGATGGACCAGGCCACCTCGAGGCCTGTGACGAGGCCTCCGCCGGTCTGGAAGGAGACTGGTATGTCGCCCGACAGCTTCCCGGCGATGTCCGCGATGCGGAGGGCAGGCATGGAGCCGAGGCCGTAGCTGCCCGAGTTGGCGGCGTCGGCGAATGTCATGGGCCAGGGGCCGGGCCTCCCCGATCCGATGGGGTAGGCGGCAATGAGCCCTCCAGCGCCGACTACAATGAGGTCGGTGATTCCGTTCCCGTCGACGTCCCCGGCCGCCGGAGCGAAGAGGACTCCCTCGGGGTGGGTGAAGCTCCTGTCCTCGAGCCTGGATCCATCCGCATCCCAGGTCAGAACCGAGCCGTTGTCGGTTGCCGCGAGTACCGTGTTGCGGTCCCAGGTGGAGAGTACGAGCGGGCATGTCGGCTTACCGGTCGCGGGGACGGGCCATCTCCACGCTCCTGCGAGAGTCCCGTCGCCGTCCAGCAGGTAGACGAGCGAGGCCTCCGTGGCGAGGGCCACCTGGAGCCGCCCCGAGGCTTCCTCCACGACTCCTATGGCGAGCGTGCCCCTGATCGGCCTGGAATCGAGAAGATACGGCCAGCCGGGAAGCTTTCCACCCCGCAGGGACAGGGCATGGACCCTCCTGTCGCCTGTAGCGAAGATGATGTCCGACATACCGTCGGCGTCCAGATCGGCGGAAACCGGAGCCACGGACACGGAAGACCCTGTGTTGACCGGCCATCCCGGCTGCAGGTTCCCCGACCTGCCGTACACGGCGACCGTGGCGGTGGAGAGGGCGCAGACGACGCCTGCAGCGCCGCTGCCGAGCGTGACCTGCGCAGGAGTCCACTCGAGCCTCCCGCCGGGGGACTGGGGCCATCCCGGAACGGCGACGCCACGCTCGTCCATCAGGTGGATGCGGCCGTCCGTCGTGCCTGTCGCTATCTCACGCTCACCGTCCGAATCGAGATCGAGGGCCGATACTCCGGTCACGGGGCTCGAGCCCAGATTCACCGGCCATCCCGGCAGCTCGTTTCCTGAGGAATCGACGAGATGGAGCGTTCCCGTATCGTCGACATAGCACAGAACCGGCGTCCCGTGAATCCCGGAACGGAATGAGGCCGGGCGGAAGCTCACGCCTTCCGAAACCGACAGAGGGAATCCCGGGAGCGCCTCTCCGGAACCGTTCCATCCTCCGAGGCCTCGGTCGCCCAGCGGGATGAATACACAGAGCCCTCTCCCGGACAGGTTCGAAACGAGGGGGGAACTCTTCGGAGGCGCTCCGGCAGGAACCTCCCAGAGAGGTGCGGGGTTCAGTATGGATATGAGAATAGACGCCGCCACCGCCGAGGGGAACAGATGCAACCTCCTGAATGGGAAATATCGTGAACCTCGATGAAGTTAGCGAAAACATGCCGCCGGAGTCAACGATCCCCCTGCGGCCGTGGAGTATCATCGTTGACCGGCAGATTGCCGGGGACAATACTACTTATTGCGCCATAGTTGCCGGCCATAACGCTGGGAGTTCCCGGAGGCCTCGACAATGAGAATGCTCACATCAATCGCGCTGTTTTCCGCCGCTCTGGCGTACGCCGGTTCCCTGCCCTTCAGCAGGTCGGGAGTTCTCGACTCCCCGGACGCCTACATTCTCAGCCATACCGAGATCGAAGCCGGCATCGCCGGGTCGGCATATTCCGTCAGTGATCCGGCAGGCTCGAAGGACAGCGAGTTCAAGATCACCGGCCATGTGGACGTAGGCCTGTTCCGCTACGGCCAGGTGGGCGTCTCATGGCTGGCGGACGGCGGGCTGGCCGGGAACGTCAAGGTCGGCATCCTCAGCGAGGGCATCAGCGTGCCGGCGTTTGCCGTCGGCCTAGAGAACATCACCGGCGAGAAGAACGTCGAGTGCTTCGAAGACGCCGACGGAGAACTCTACGATTACAGCCACGCGCAGAACATGTCCGCCTACGGGGTCCTCTCTAAGGACATGGAGAGCCTGATCGGAGTCCCGGCCACCGTAAGCATCGGCATCGGAACGGGCAGATTCGTGGGCATGATAGACAACGGGGCCGCCGGCATAGGAAGCAAAATCGCCAACGGCTTCTTCTGTTCCGTGGTCTACCGTCCCGCGGGCAACTTTTCCCTGACCTTCGAGGAGGACGGGAGGGACTTCAATTTCGGGGCCTCCTACCAAGTCAGCCGGCTCTTCACCATCAACATCACCTGGGCGGAACTCGAGATGAGCCTTTTCCCGCCCGACCGGGTCGATCGCATGGACATCATGCAGAACTCCAAGTTCGGAGTCTCTCTGGAATCGAGGTTCGGTCCAGTCATCGGCGCCCGGAACCTCGAGCTCGAACGCGAACAGATGCGCATCGAGAGAGCCAGACAGAGGCTGCGTGAACTCGAGGAGAGGCGCAGGGCAGCCGAAAATGAGCTCCAGAGGCTGCGCGAACTCATAGAAGGAAATTGAAGCCGGTCGGCGGAATGACAGGGAAACTGCTGATCTCGCTCGTTCTGCTGTCATACGGTGCGGCCCGGGCGCAGGAGGATTCCGCCGGGAATCTGGAGGTTCTGCTGCAGAGGGCCCGCGCCGAACTCGCGTCCCTGGAGGAGCAGATAGGGCGCGAGGAGGACAGGCTCGGCCGCATAGAGTCCGAACTGGTGGATCTCAGGCGGCAGGCAGCGATCATGAGCACCGCCGAAAGCGCCTTCAGGCTGGGCGAGGAACTCTATCTGGCCGGATCGATCGTCTGGGCGCGGGACGCATTCCAGTCCGTCATAAACAACTTTCCGGGCAGCGAATACCATACCGAGTCCTTCTTCAGGCTCGAACTCATCAATTTCGAACTCCAGGAATTCGATGCCGCACTCGTCCACTTCGACTCTCTGCGGGTGCGTTCCCCCGGTTTCCAGCACATGGACCTCGCCGTAATAGCGGCGGCCCTGTCGCATCACAACCTGGGGCGCTTCGCGGAATCGAGGAACCTGCTCTCCCGGATCGGCCCGCAGAGCGAATACGCTCCGCTTGCGCAGTATCTGACGGCGGTGGCGTTCGTCGAGGAGGGCCGTCTCTCCGAAGCCAGGACGGAGCTGGAAGCCATACGCGACCGGTCGGGCTCGCGGGGTTCGGGGGCCAACCTCGGCGACAGGGCTGTGATAGCCCTGGCTCAGATCTACGTCGAGGAGGGCGATCTGGAGCGGGCCCACGACATGTACGACAAGGTCTCCCCCTACAGCCCCTACTACGATGTGGGGATGCTGGGCAAGGTCTGGGTGTACATGCGGCAGCAGGAGTACCAGGAGGCCTACAACCTGGCCCAGCGCGTGCTCGGCGAGGTGCCGGGCAGCGAACTGCGGTCGGAGTTCGAGCTGGCAATGGCCAACTGCGCCCTGGGCGCCGAGGATCTGGACATAGCAATCGCGCGTTACGAGCGGCTCCTGAACACCCACAGGCGGACGGACACGTTCGGCATACTGGGTGAGGGCACGGCCGGAGGAAGCCAGTATCAGAGCGAGAGGGAGCGCCTCGAGAGGATCAGGGCCGGGCTGGCGGAGCTGAAGCAGGAGGCCTTTTCGAACGGCGCCTTCAACGTGGTCTCGATGATCGAGGAGGAGGAGGCCGCCCTGCGAGCCATGTTCGTGAACATCAGCGCGATGGAGGCCTCCCAGTCCCTGCCTCCCGGGGATGTGGACCCACGGGCGATGAGCATCGAGCTGAACCGGTTGATCACGGACAGCAGGGTCGCCACCGATGCGCTGGCTCTCTCCATCGAGGAGACGGCCGGCGTCGCCGAGGTCTCCGGTACGGAGGACGAGCGCCACCAGTTGCAGTCCCTCATGGGGGAGGTCCAGAGGATCAGGCTGTCCCTGCTCGATCTGGCGTCGAAGTTCGAAGGTGGAGTCGCGCAGGAGCACGACTGGATCCAGGAGACTCAGTACGGCATCGCGATTGCCTACTACATGGAGCGTGAACTGAAGAGGGATTCCCTCGCCTATCTCGGATCGATCTACCAGACCAGGATTCAGGCGGCGTATGCCTCGGGCGATTCCGTAACCGCAGCCGTCCTGATCGCCCAGAGGCAGAGGGAGACCAGCGCCCTCCAGAGCAGGATCGACGCATCAGCAGCCCACTGCGCATCCCTGTTCGAGGAATACATCGCGAACTTTCCCGAGAGCCGCTTCTCGTCGGACGTTCTCGTGCGGCTGGCCCAGCTCTACTACGACCTGGACAACGCGGCCTATCTCGACAGGATAGCGACGGCGACGCCGGAGAGCGGCTATGTGCTGGAGGATTACTCGCGCTCCGTGGCTCTCTACGAGCGTGTTCTGACCATGTATCCCGGCAGCGACGTCGAGGACGTGGCCCTCTACTCGATGGGGTACTGCCTGGACAGGATGGGCGATCCCCGCGGAGCCGTCTCCAGCTACCGGAGGCTGCTGAGGGAGCATCCCAACAGCTCCCTCGCCCCGGAGACATGCATCAGGACGGGAGACTTCTATTTCGACTCGTTCGACTTCGACAGCGCCCAGGTCTATTACGCGAAACTCCTGGACTACCCAGGCGCCGACCCCGATCTCTTCCAGCTCGGCATCTACAAGCTGGGGTGGAACCACTACCTCAGAAGCGAATATCTCCGATCGGCGGCCGTCTTCGCCTACCTGATACAGGATGGGCAGCTCATGGACTCGCTCGGCGTAACCAGGCGCGGCGGAGCGATGATCGACGAATCCATGGAGTACATGGCGCACGACTTCATGGAGCAGACACAGAGGGCTCCGGTTCCGCTCGCCACCCGCTTCCTCGACTATTTCGGGCGGGATTCGGTCTCTTTCGCCGTCCTCAACTTCATGGGCGACCAGTATATGGCCAGCGGTTACTGGAACGAGGCTATAGACTGCTACCAGGCGCTGCTGCAGCGTTTCCCGGGCTACCGGGAGGCGCCGTATTTCCAGGCCGGGATCGCCACCTGTTATGACGGGCTCGGCAATCCCGCACTCGCGACCCAGGCTCGTGAAAAGCTCGTGGAAGACTACAGCCCGGGAGGAGCATGGGCGTCCGGCCTGGGAGACGCGATCGCCGTGGCGGCGGTGGATTCGCTCAGGGCCAGCTCTCTCGAGAAGGCGATCGCCTACTACCACGGGCAGGCGGTAGCCTCCGCCGGCAACCCGGCGCAGCAGCGACGGGACTATGAAGCCCTCTCCGACAGGATCGAGTCCTACCTTGCCGGCTATCCCGCCAGCAGGCAGAACTATGACTTCAGGTTCCTGCTCGGCGACGCCTACTATGCCCTGGGCCGGTTCGAGATCGCCGGGGACACCTATCTCGCCCTCGCCCGGGACAGCTCGTCTCTCCAGAGGCGGCAGGATGCGACGATCAACGCCTGCGGCTCCTACTTCTCGTCCTATGCGGACGAGTCCGGGATCGACAGCGCCGTGGTCCGGCAGAAGCAGATCGATGCCACGACCTACTATCTGTCGCAGTTCCCGTCCGGCGAATACGTCGACCAGTTCCTGTACGCGGCGGCGGCCAACAGCTACAACGCAAAGGACTATCCCACCGCCAGAACCGTCTATCTCACGCTCTACGAGAATTATCCCAACTCCGGATACCTGGCCAGATCGGCGCGTTTCATAGCCGCGGCATACGAGGCCGAGGAGATGTTCTCGCAGGCCGAGCAGTGGTACGAACGGGCCTCCGAAGCCGCCGCGAGGACCGGCGAGGATCTCGGCGAGGACGTCACCCTGCTGGCCGCCACGGCGGCCTACAAGGACGCGGCCGCGCTGGCGGAGTCCGAGGATATCGAGAGCCTGGTCCAGGCGGCTAGGCGCTTCGAGGAGTCCGCAAGGGCCCACCCGGGTTCGGCGGTGGCTCCAACGGCTCTGTACGATGCCGGAGAAACCTACGCCCGGGCCGGGGCCATCCATGACGCCATCAGGGTCTTCGACGAGATAGCCCGCGACTACCCGCAGAGCGAACTCGCCCCACAGGGGCTTCTCAGGTCGGCATACCTGGCGAGGGAGGCCGGGATGTTGCTCGAGGCCGCCGGCATCTACCGCAGGGCCGCGCAGACCTATCCCGGGGCCCGAGACATGGAGAGCGCCATGTACAGTGCGGCAATCTCCTACGAGGATGCCGGCAGGATGGACATGGCCGTGCAGGTCTACGACGAAATGATCCAGGCGGGAGGGGTCGGTCCCAGCGTGATGACACTCGTCTACGGCAAGTATGGGGAGTACAAGTACCAGTCGGGCGACTACGCCACGGCCCGGCAGATGTTCACCAGCTCGATCCAGGTCTACGACCAGTACAGGGAGGGCGATGCCTATTATCCCGCGATGTCGGCCTTCTATCTGGGCGAGATGACCTGCCGCGAATACGACGCCGTCCAGACCACGGTCGAAACCGCCGGGGCCAAGACGCAGTTGATGCAGGCGACGGAATCCTGGTATGCCAAGGCGCTCAACTATTTCACCGACGTCTGGTTCATGGCGTCCTGTGTACGGGCCGGCGAACTCTACGAGGACTACGCCAACGAGATCGGCTACATGGCGCCGCCTGACGGGCTGGACGAGACGGGCATCCAGGCCTTCTACGACCAGCTCATGCCCGTGATGGAGACCTACATCCAGAAGGCCCTCCAGGTCTATCAGACGGCGGTGCAGAAGGCAGTCAGCACCGGGATCGACAACGAGTGGGTCACCAGGGCGGCGGATCACCTCGAACTCCTCGCACCCGGCACCGCAGGAGCCCTGGGCCTTCCCGGATATGCACCCCTGCCTCAGCCCGAGACGACGCCCCCGCAGGGCTCCACCGACGCCCCTGAACCCGACGGCACAGGCGAAAGCGGGTCCCAACCGCTCACCTGCTCCGAACTGCCGCCCGTCCTGCTCGCGGGGGTCCACTGATGCGCGCCCTGCGCTCGTTGCTCCTGCTGGTCGCCCTGCTTCTGCTGTCGGCGTCTTCCGCATCGGCGCAGGAGGCAAGAATGGAGGGGGGCCGCCTGATACTCGAGGAGATCACGATCCAGGGCGAACTCCGGACCCCCCAGGCGATGTTCCTGATTCTCAAGAGTACGCCGAGCCTGAGCAACGTCCTCCTGGAAAGAAGTTTCATGGACGATGTCATCAGGCCGATCTACCCCGGAGCCTTCGCGGACGAGCCGACGTTCGGCGCCAGCCGGAGGATCGCGAATCTCCCGTGGTATCTCAGATATGGAACGGTAGCCGCCTTTGGTGGCCTCTCGGCATTCCAGTTTTCGGAGGGCGACGAAGAGGAGGGCCTCGTTTTCGGGGTCATTGCGGGGCTCGGCCTCGTCGGCAATCTTGTACTGGATCTGGTAGGGAAATAAGATCGCTCAGAGAGGAGATCGTTAGATGCTTCGTTCGCTTCCTATAGTCCTGCTGGCGGCGCTATGTCTCTCGAGCGGAACGGTTCTCGCTCAGCAGACCGCGACCGTTCCCGACAGCGCAGCTTCCGACTCGACAATGGCCGCGGACCCGGCTGCAGCGGATACAACCGCCGCCGCCGAAGAGGAAGCCGTACCGGCGGATACCGTGGCAGCCCCCGCAGACTCCACCCCGGAGTCGGCAGAGCAGCCCGCGTCACCCGGCCTGATCTCCGAGGCCGCCAGGTTCTTCCGCGAAGGCGGATTCGCGATGTGGCCGATCCTGCTGTTCTTCGCCGCCGGGTTGGCCATAATGATAGAGCGCTTCGTGTTCCTCTACTTCAAGGCGAACATCAAGCCCGAGGAGTTCATGGCCCGGATCGCGGACCTGATAAGGAAGGGCAGCATAGAGGGCGCGATCGCCACCGCAGCCGAGCAGGACGCACCTCTGGCCAGGATAATCGAGGCCGCTCTGCGCAACTACAGGGGGACGGAGAGAGACATCCAGAACGCCGTCGATGAGATGGCGCTCGCCGAGCTGCCCAGGATAAGCGCGCGCACCGGCTATCTCGCGATGCTGGCCAACGTGTCCACGATGGTGGGTCTTCTCGGAACGATCTTCGGTCTGATCCAGGCATTCGCGGCCGTCTCGGCCGCCGACCCGGAGGCCAAGGGCCGCATCCTCGCGAGCGGCATCGCAATGGCCATGAACACGACGGCATTCGGTCTCATCGTCGCAATCCCGCAGCTCATCGTCCATTCCTTCCTGACCTCCAAGGCCGACGGGCTCATCGACGACATCGACCGCTACTCCGTCATGGTCATCAACATGCTCGCACAGGCCCGGAAGGAAGCCTGATGGCAAAGGCGGCCAGCGGCAGGAGCAGGAGGGTTCACCACACGGAGAACCTGGATCTGCTGCCTGTCATGAACCTCTTCTGCTGCATCATCCCGTTCCTCCTGCTCAGCGCGTCCTTCCTGCAGGTCACGATAATCCAGATGTCGCAGACCGAGGGGATAGGCGCCGCGGGATCCGGTGCCGTCGCCAACCTGGCCCGGTCGGAGGAGGACAGGCTGCAGCCGAAGGTCATCCTGACCGACGAGGAGATGTTCATAGGCACGGTGGCAGGGACGGCGCACGTCTGCTATTCGTTCACCCAGTCCGTCGACGGGGTCGAGACCCTCACCTATGACTTCGACTCGCTCAGGACCAAGGCCGAGGAGGTGTACCGCCTCCTCACGGATGCCTATCCTATGATCGACTTCCACAAGGTGACCATCCTCACCGTCGAGGAGACCAGATACGACAACATCGTTGCCGCTATCGACGCCTGCGCCGAGGCCGGGTTCGACCAGCCGGGTCTCCAGGTGGCCCCGACAGCTTCGGTGGAGCGAGCCACCGAAGCGGCAATGAGCAGGTGATCCTGGTGAGCGCACCCACAAAAAGACATCTGCCTCTGCTGCTCGGCTACAACAAGTCGAAGGCGAGCGTCAGGGGGGGAAAGAAGAAGGTCGAAGTGCAGCTCACCTCGATGATCGACATGTTCACGATACTAATCGTGTTCCTCCTCGAGTCCTTCAGTGCCGACGGCCAGATCGTGACGCTGAGCGACGCTCTGACGCTTCCCAAGTCCCGCACGCAGACTCCCGTCAACCTCAGGCTCGAGATCCAGGTCACCAACAGAGTCATCGTGGTCGACGGCGATCCTGTCGTCGCCGTGGACGCCGACCTTCTGTCCACCGGCAACGCCATCCCGGCGGTAGTCACGAGGCTGCGGGACCATATGGAGTACGGCAGGCGCCTGCGCGGTACGATCAACGAAGAGGACACGGAAATCAACATCCAGGGCGATGTCGCGGTCCCGGCGATCCTCCTCCAGCGGGTGATGGCCAGTTGTTCCGAAGCTGGATACGCGACGCAGAGCCTGGAAGTGATAAAGCTGGAGGGAGGCGGAACCGGGAATGGCTGAAGCTCCGGCCTCCGACAGGAAGGTTCTCGCCATAGCCGTCCTCAGGGACGGGAAGGTGGTGAACAAGCTCATCCCGGAGAGGGCCCCGATAAGGCTCGGCTCCGGCTTCAACAACAACATCGTGATAGAGCACCCCGGCATACCGGAGAGCTCCGTCTTCATCATGCCCGGCCCCGACAGGGACACGTGGGTTCTGCGTCTGTCCAAGTCCATGACCGCCCTGATCACTTCGGCGGACGGGACCAGGCTCAACTTCGCCGACCTCAAGGATCTCGGCATCTTCCCCGTGGACGACCAGGGCTGCTACCTCCTCCACGTGAAGCACGGCGACCAGGGGCAGGTGGAAATCGGCCCCTATACCGTCCATTTCGGCTTTATCGCCCCTCCGGAGAGGAAGGAGCCCGAGAAGCCCGCTCCCCGTGCCGAGAAACAGGCCGCTGAAACCGCCGTTCCTGAAAAGGTGGACCCCAGGGTTCTGAAGATCTCGGTGGAGGCCCACGGCGTACCACGGAAGGACGTCTACCCGAACGCCGGCATAATGACTATCGGCGAGGCCGACTACAACACCGTCCCGGTCAGGAATGCGGGCCTCCCCAGGATCCATACCCTCATGGAGCCCCATGGCAACAAGTATGTCCTGAGGCTCCTGCCCCAGATCAAGGGCGGCGTGGAGGTGCGGGGCAGCATCATCCCCTTCTCCACGCTCATCGAGCGCAACCTGATGAAGCAGGAGAAGCCCGGCGACCCGTGGATCTGGGTCATGGACAAGAACGTGTCCGGCGTCATCAGCATCGCGGGGACCGACGTGTTCTTCAGCTTCGCCGAACCTCCCGCGGAGGCGCTGCCGAAGGAGCCGCCGAAGCCGGCTGCGATAATAAAGAAGCCCGTGACGCCGTCCAGGTACGAATGGAGCACATTCGCCGCGCGTCCTCACGATCCTGTCGCATTCAAGGGGCAGGGCGCCGAGAAGAATCGTCTTCAGATGGCGATGGGCCTGATCCTGTTCGCCTCCCTCGTAGGAGGCGCGGTATTCGACCGGCTTGTCGTCGTGACTCTGGAGAGCAAGCAGGATGTCCTCAGGAGGGCGCCCACGGCCAGAGTCGCCAGCCTGGCAAACCCTCCCGCCCAGACGCAGATCGAGGGTCTGGGCGAGGAGATCGTCTCCGAGTCGGGCATCGGCGAGCAGGTCGGAACGGTCGGCGGGCCTGGTGGCGGGACGCCCGGCGGCGGCGGTGGTGGCCCGGCGGGCGTTGCCGCCGGAACTGCCGCAGGGCAGAATGTCCTCCAGAACATCGGCTTCGCCGCCTACGGCACCCAGGGCGTGGGGGGAGGCTCCGGCTTCATCGGGGATCTCCAGTCCGCCGCCTCGTCCGGTCTCGGACTGGCCTCGGGCCAGACCGGAGAGGCCATGATCGCCGGTGCGGGCGGTGGAGGCTCGGGCGGACTGACCGGCCTCGTGCCCGTGGGCGGAGGAGTGGTGCAGACCGCCGAAACCGTTTCCCAAAGCGACATCGAGGCGGTCCACAGGGCCGCCCAGGTGAGCTTCTCCGCTTCGAGCTCGGGCGAGGCCCTCGACCTCGGCCAGCGCAGCATGACCGACATCAGGGGCAGGATAAACGTCATCAAGATGAGGATCCAGACGGCCTACGAAAGCCTTCTCCGCACGAATCCCGCCGCCGGTGGTGTGATCTACATCAACTTCTCGATCACTCCCTCAGGGTCGGTCACGGGGATAAGCGTGAACGCCCCGGGCGACCTGGCGTCGCTCCAGCCTACGATCCAGGCGGCTGTGGCCAGCCTGAACTTCGGCCCGGCTGAGGGGCAGACTTCGAATCTGGACACCTCCGTCTCGTTCAACCTGATTCCGCCTGAATGACGGAAGGATGAAGGAATGAAGAACCTCATGGCTGCCGCCATGATCGCCGTGATTTGCGCCGCCGCTTCGGCACAGCAGATCCCGACGGCCATGGATGTGCTCCAGGGCCCCCTCGACGGAGTCCGGGACGCCATCGCGGCCGAGTACGAGCAACTCCTCCTGACGGAGCCGGAGGCCGCCGGGAGAGTGACCGTCTCCTTCACGATCGGTACCGACGGCAGGATCTCGGGTCTCGTAGTAACCTGCGACAAGGTTCTCGAATCCGTGGCGGAGGCGGCCGAGAGCGCGATTGCGGATATCTCCATCCATCCCGGGATGCTCGACGAGCCTGTCGAGATAAGCATCCCCTTCGACTGCCTGCCGCCCGCGGAAGGCTGATCGGAGGAACCGACCGTGCGCCGGCCCGGCTCTGCCGGGCCGGTTGCCTTGTCGGGGCAACGCGTCAATCTGACCACGGCGCATCGGAGCAGGAAGCACGGGCATGCCCGGGGCGGCTCGGGGTAATCTGCAATACAGTGTGCCGTATGTAGTTCGAGATACATATGCCGGGTATGCGGCTCTGGCATGCCGTTTGCTTGATATCAGTGCGAAACAGTAATCAGGTACCGAAGTCACCATAGAAAGGAGCCGATAGGCATGTCGAGCACCAAGGTGCGTCCCATGTTCGACAGGGTACTCGTGAAGCGCGAGGAACCCCAGGAAGTTCTGAAGGGCGGCATCGTCCTTCCCGATACGGCAAAGGAGAAGCCCCTCGAGGGTACGGTGATCGCTGTCGGCGGCGGCAGGCGCAACGAGGCCGGCGACGGATTCCTCGCCCCGATGGTCAAGGCGGGCGACCACGTCCTTATCGGCAAGTATTCCGGTACTGAAGTCAAGATCGACGGCGAAGAGTACGTAATCGTCCGCGAGGATGACATCCTCGCCGTGGTAGAAGCATAGGAGGCTCGAAAGATGGCAGCCAAGCAGCTCAAATACGACCAGGAAGCCAGGCAGGCCATCCTCGCCGGCGTTGAGAAGCTCTCCCGCGCGGTGAAGGTCACGCTCGGCCCCAGGGGTCGCAATGTCGTTCTGGAGAAGAAGTGGGGTTCCCCCTCGATAACCAAGGACGGCGTCACCGTCGCCAAGGAGATCGAACTCCCCGACAAGTTCGAGAACATCGGAGCCCAGCTCATCCGCGAAGTAGCCAGCAAGACCAGCGACAACGCCGGTGACGGCACCACCACCGCCACCCTTCTGGCGGAGTGCATCTATCGCGAAGGCCTGAAGAACGTCACCGCCGGCGCCAATCCGATGGCGCTCAAGAGAGGCGTGGACAGGGCCGTCGAGACGGTCATCGCCGAGCTCAAGACCTTCTCCAAGGAGGTCCGCGGCCGCGAGGAGATCCGCCAGGTCGCTTCCATCTCCGCCAACAACGACGAGGAGATCGGCAACATCATAGCCGACGCCATGGAGAAGGTCGGCAAGGACGGCACCATCTCGGTTGAAGAGGCCAAGTCGATGGTGACCACTCTCGATGTGGTCGAGGGCATGCAGTTCGACCGCGGCTACCTCAGCCCCTACTTCGTAACCGACGCCGAGGCGATGGAATGCGTGCTCGAGGATGTCTTCATCCTCATCCACGAGAAGAAGATATCCAACATCAAGGACATCCTGCCCATCCTCGAGAAGATCGCCCAGCTCGGCAAGCCCCTTCTCATCATCGCCGAGGACGTCGAGGGCGAGGCCCTCGCGACCTTGGTCGTGAACAAGGTTCGCGGCATGCTCCACGTGGCGGCCGTGAAGGCACCCGGTTACGGCGACCGCCGCAAGGCCATGCTCGAGGACATCGCAGTCCTCACCGGCGGGCGTGCGATCACCGAGGATCTCGGCATCAAGCTCGAGAACATCACGCTCCAGGATCTCGGCAAGGCCAAGCGCATCACGATCGACAAGGACAACACCACCATCGTCGAGGGCGCGGGCGAGACCGACGCCATCAAGGGCCGCGTCAATCAGATCCGCAAGCAGATCGAGGACACCACCTCCGACTACGACAAGGAGAAGCTGCAGGAGCGTCTGGCCAAGCTGGCCGGAGGCGTCGCCCGCGTGAACGTCGGGGCCGCCACCGAGACCGAGATGAAGGAGAAGAAGGCCCGCGTAGAGGACGCTCTCCACGCGACCAGGGCCGCCGTCGAGGAAGGCATCGTCCCCGGAGGCGGCGTCGCCCTGCTCAGGTGCGAGGCCGCACTGGACAAGATGAAGCTCGAAGGCGACGAGAAGACCGGCGCGGAAATCGTCCGTCGCTGCCTCAACGAGCCGCTTCGCCAGCTCGTAGTGAACGCCGGGCTCGAGGGCGCGATCGTCGTCGAGAAGGTTCGCTCGCTCGGCGGAAGCAAGGGCCTGAACGTTCAGACCAACGAGTATGTCGACATGTTCGAGGCGGGCATCGTCGATCCGACGATGGTCACCCGCACCGCCCTCCAGAATGCCGCGAGCATCGCCGGACTCCTGATCACGACCGAGTGCGTGATCACCGAGATCCCCGAGCCCGAGAAGGCTCCGGCCCCGGGCGCCGGCGGCATGGGGGACATGTACTAGAGAAGCGGTTTCCGGCGTCCGGCTCGGGGAGAAACTGATCCGGACGTGCGGAACCGGGTTGAAACCGGAACGCTCACCGAGGCCCGGAGCCCGCTCCGGGCCTCCCCCTTATCAGATCGTTTTTAACATTTGGACCAAACTCGGCCCCGGAAGGACACGGAAGCCGATCCGGGGAGCCAGTACCGGCCCGGTGCGGCTATATTAGCGAACCCCTCATCCGGAAGGTCGGAATGTCGATCATCACCATAGAATGCAGCGGTGTCGGATTCGCTGGCGTAGAGGCGGCCAGGGCGGGGGCTCCCGCGGTGCTCGCCGCCTCCGCCCGCGAGGCCGTCGCAAAGTCCAGGGCCGCGATCGACGCGGCGGTTTCGGCGGTTCGTCCGACCTACGGGATCAACACAGGATTCGGCAGGCTGGCCTCGACCGTCATCGACGGGGACTCCCTCGCCGAACTCCAGCGCAATCTCCTCGTGAGCCACGCCTGCGGTACCGGGCCGCTCGTGCCTCCGGACATCGTCCGGGTCGCGATGATTCTCAGAGCCGCATCGCTCGCCCGCGGCAGATCCGGGATCAGGCCGGAGACGCTCGACTGCCTCCTCGCCGTCTACAATGCCGGGATCATCCCGGCGGTCCCCTCGAGAGGCTCGCTCGGAGCCTCCGGAGATCTGGCCCCTCTGGCGCACATGTGCCTTCCGCTCCTGGGCGAGGGGGAGGTCCTGGGGGAGAACGGCGCGATCCTCCCGGGCGCCGCCGCTCTGGCTTCCTCGGGAATCGCTCCTGTCGTGCTGCAGGCCAAGGAGGGGCTCGCGCTGATAAACGGAACCCCGGTCCTCACCGCCTACGCCGCCTGTTCGCTGCTGGACCTCGCGAAGCTGATGGATGCGGCCGACGTCGCCGCGGCGATGTCCGCGGAGGTGCTGCTCGCCACGACTTCCGCATTCGACGCTGAACTCGTGGCCCTGCGCCCCCACCCCGGCGCCGTCGCATCCGCTCTGAACCTGAGGGCGGCCCTCTCGGGGAGCGCCATAGTCGAATCCCACAGGGACTGCCCCAGGGTCCAGGACGCCTATTCGATAAGGTGCACGCCCCAGGTGCACGGAGCATCGCGCGACGCGGCCCGGTACGCCGGAAGCGTCATCTCCGTCGAGCTGGCGTCGGTTACGGACAACCCCCTGATGCTGCCGGACGGCTCCTTCCAGAGCGGCGGCAACTTCCACGGGCAGCCCGTGGCATTCGCGGCCGACCACCTCTGCCTGGCTGCATCCGAACTGGGAGCGATCTCGGAGAGGCGTACCGAACGCCTCCTCAATCCCGATCTGAGCGGCCTTCCGGCCTTCCTGGCCGCCCGGCCCGGTCTCGATTCCGGCCTGATGATCGCCCAGTACACCTCGGCCGCGCTCGCCAGCGAGAACAAGATCCTCTGTCACCCGGCCAGCGTGGACAGCATCCCCGTCAGCGGAGCCCAGGAGGATCACGTCTCGATGGGGGCGGTTTCCGCCAGAAAGGCGATGGACGTGGTGACGAACGCCAGGTACATCGTCGCCACGGAGCTGTACTGTGCATTCAGGGCCTACGCGATGCTGGACCGGCAGGGCAGGGGCGCCGGAACCGGCGCCGCGTTCGATGCGATCTCCGCCGTGGCCTCTACCGACGCCGGGGAGAGGCGTTTCGATGGCGAGATAGCTGCCGTAGGCGGATTGATCGCCTCGGGCGAGTTCAGCAGGATTCTCTCGGACTGCGGAGGGGTCGCCTGCCGGAGCGTGCTGCCCGAGTAGCGGAGCGCTGCGGCATCCGGTGTACGGAAAGCGGGCGGACGGCTACTCCACGAAGTGGAAGACCCGCGTGTGGTCGAGGATCCATGACGCTGTGCGGTCGTCGGTACAGCCCTCGCCCATCATGACGATCGCGGCGTCGAGATCCGATCCGGTGAGGCGGAGACGGCTGCCCGGGATGTCCACGCAGATCCCCTTCACGGGCCATCCCGAGAGGATGCTGTCCACTATGGTGAAAACCACCCCGCCGTAGCGCTTGAGGAGAGTGTCCCCCTCCACGAGAGAGCCTTCGATGCCTATCACGACGGCAGTGTCCAGGACGGTGGCCGAAAGCGCCGGAACCCCGATCGAGCGAAGGTCTTCAACTATGCCGGCACTGGCTGCGCCGTGCATCGCAAACAGGAGTGCGGCGACGGCCGCGATTGCTGTCAGTGCGTTTTTCATAGGCTCGATGAGATAACACCTGCGGGATCGTCTGAAAAGCCTTGACTGAGGCTTCCCGCTCTGACACTATCCCTTCATGGGAACGATGGCACTCCTTGTCTGTCTCGTCGCGGGCGATACACCGCCGCGCATCCCCGGTGATCTCCTGCTGCTCGACTCCGCCGTCTCCGGCCTCCTGGACGCCTATCTGGAGGCTGTTCCCGAGTGCCCGGCACGGGAGGACACTCCCGTGCGGCAATGGCTTCTCGACCTGGCCGGAACCCGCGCAGGGGCCTCCCTGAGGGACGCCTCGACCCTCATCCGAAGATCCCGGTCGGATTGTTTACGATCCCGGCTGAAGCATTATCTTTGGGCCAGTAAGGCCTGTCTGGATACCTTCTCGGAACTGAGGAACATGTACCGCCCGGGAGCGATTCCCGATTCCGCGGCATGCATCGCAGCCGAGTCGGAGCTGATAGCGGCCGACGGCGCATGGCTCGAAGCCGGCCTTTCGCTGTTCGGCCTGCTCGCGGAAGAAGGATGGAGATGAACCCGGACGAAACTACCTGCAGGGAGAAGCTTGATCACGCCGAGCGGCTCAAGGGCGGCGTGATAATGGATGTTGTGACGGAGGAGCACGCCAGGATCGCCCAGGAGGCCGGCGCCGTCGCGGTGATGGCGCTGGAGAGGGTTCCGGCCGACATCAGGGCTGCGGGCGGCGTGGCGCGCATGTCTGATCCGGACATGATCAGGCGCATCCAGAAGGCGGTAACGATTCCCGTCATGGCCAAGTGCCGTATCGGGCACTTCGTCGAGGCGCAGATCCTCGAGGCGCTGGAGATCGACTTCATCGACGAGTCCGAGGTGCTCACCCCGGCCGACGAGAAGTACCATATCGACAAGCGGGCCTTCAAGGTGCCCTTCGTGTGCGGGGCCACCGATCTCGGGGAGGCCCTGAGGAGGATAGGCGAGGGCGCCGCCATGATCAGGACCAAGGGCGAAGCCGGCACGGGCAACATCGTAGAGGCCGTCCGTCATGCAAGAACGGTAAACTCCGAAATCCGCAGGATCGCAACCCTCGGCAACGAAGAACTCATGACCACCGCAAAGCTCATGGGCGCTCCATACGACCTCGTGCGGTTCGTCAGGGACAACGGGCGCCTGCCCGTGGTGAACTTCGCCGCGGGAGGCGTCGCGACTCCCGCCGATGCCGCCCTCATGATGCAGCTCGGCATGGATGGAGTGTTCGTCGGCAGCGGAATCTTCAAGAGTTCGGACCCCGAGCGCAGGGCGAAGGCCATCGTGAAGGCCGTCAGCCGGTTCGACAAGCCGGAAATCCTTGCCGAGGTCTCCGCCGGTCTCGGTGAGGCGATGCCCGGGATAAGCCTGTCCGACATGCCCGAGGCCGACAGGATGGCCCGCAGGGGCTGGTAAATGGCCTGCAGGCGTCCTGGCTCTCCAGGGCGGTGTGCGGGAACATGTGGAACGGCCTTCGGCGCGCTCCTGCCGTCCTCCTTCAATCACGAGCCTGCCGGAGACGACATGATCCACCGGCCGTTCCGGGGGGCCGCCCTTGGCTGAGTGGGCCGGGGATTCTCTCTGCATAGACTGTTTCCGAAGGGGCCTGGGCTCATTCATGAGCACAGGCGGCATTCCTGACGATGAAGCCGCCGCTCTGCTCGACGGATACATGGCCGAGATCGTGCGGCGCATCGAAGCCTGTGATCCTCCTCCGATCGCCGGGGCGGCGGTTTACCGGGATCTCCGGAGAAGGCTCGGCGGAGCCGATGTCTTCCGGGAAGTGAAGAATTTCTTCACTGAGTCCCTCTGCGGGATGCTCCCCGATCTCCGTGCCGCCGTCTCTGCATCCCCGGAACCGTTTCTGGAGGCTCTGGGGCTTGCCGCCTGGGGTAATCTGATAGACGTAGCCCAGAACCGGCCCCTCCCCGAACCCGGCGAACTCGCGTCCAGGGTGGGCATGCCGCCTGACGTGGACGAGAGGGAGGCCTTCACGGCCATGCTCGGCAGAGGCGGCACCCTTCTGATCCTCGGCGACAACGCCGGAGAGACGGTCTTCGACCGTCTGGCGCTGGAGTTCCTGCCGGCGGGGGTTCGCGCATTCTATGCCGTGAGGCCCGAACCGGTGTTGAACGATGCCACCCGCCTGGACGCCCTCTCTGCAGGTATAGACGACTTCGCCACGATCATCTCGACGGGCATGGACGCCCCCACCGTGACACTGGAAGGGGCCGGCCCCGAACTCGCATCGGCCGTCGCCTGTGCGGATGCGATCCTCGCCAAGGGACAGGGCAATCTCGAGGGGCTGTACGGATGCACGGACCCCCGCCTGTTCCATTCGTTGGCCGTGAAGTGCGGAGTCATCTCCAGGCTGACCGGCCTCGAGGTCGGCAGCGCAGTCTTCGCGAACTGCCGCACCCTCTCCGGGAGGTGACCTCGATGCCCATCTACGAGTATCTCTGCAGCAGGTGCAACCTGATCTTCCAGTTCTTCGTCCGATCCTCCGGCGCCCCGGCCCCCTCCTGCCCGAAGTGCGGTTACGGAGAGCTGGAACGCGTGATGAGCGCATTCTCCACTTCCCGCAGCTCGTCCGCCCCCTTCTCCGGCGGTTCGGAGCCCGATCTGTCGGGCCTGGACGAGAGCGATCCGAGGGCGATGGCCCGGACCATCAGGAACATGGCTCTCGAGATGGGCGAGGATCTCGGCCCGGAACTGGACGAGGCCATCTCAAGGCTCGAGGCCGGAGAGGATCCCGAGCAGGTCGAGAGGGACATGGAGGATGCCGGTCTGGGAGACGACGAAGACGAGGGAGGGAGCGGGGGAGCGCTTCCCCCCGCCGCCGGCCCTCGCCGCGACCCCGGACTCTATGACGCCTGAGGGATGACCGGGGATACTCAGAGCCTCAGGGAAGCCGTGCGCCGGATGGCTCGTCCCCGAAGGATCAGAGCTGCCGTTCCAGCGGGCCTGACCCGTCCCGGGTCTTTCAGGCGAAGAAGCTCCTGATCGCGTCCGCCACCTCCTGCTGCTGTTCCGGCGTGATCTCCGGGAACATCGGCAGGGTGATGTTGCAGGCGCTGTTGTACTCCGAGAGGGGGAAGTCGCCCTCGTGGTATCCCAGGCCGGCGTAGGCCTTCTGAAGGTGCAGCGGGCGGGGGTAGTGAAGCCCCGTGCCTATGCCCCTCCCGCCGAGGAAAACCCCGAGTTCCCTCCTCGCCGGGGTATGGACGGGATAGAGGTGGAGTGCGTTCACAACACCCTCCTCCTCGACGGGCAGCTCCAGCGGGAGGCCGGCCAGCAGGTCTGAATAGCGGATCGCGGCTTCCGCACGCCTTCGGTTCCAGTCCGGCAGATAGCGCAGCTTCACGCCCAGGACGACCCCCTGGATCGCCTCCATCCGGTAGTTGTGCCCGATCCGCTCGTAGAAGTACTTCTCGCTCGAACCGTGGTCCCTGAACGAACGAATCGCGGCGGCGACGGCGTCGGAGTTCGTAGTGACCGCGCCTCCCTCGCCCCAGGCGCCCAGATTCTTGCCCGGGTAGAAGCTGAATGCCGCCGCATGTCCGAAGGAGCCGGCCATCCTTCCCTGCCTGGAGGCGCCGTGGGCCTGGCATGCGTCCTCGAAGAGGAGCAGCCCGAACCGCTCCGCTATGCGCTCGAATACGGCCATTTCCGCCGGGCGGCCGTACAGGTCCACCGGAAGGATCGCGGAGACCGGTGCGCCGCTCTTCGGGTCCACCGGCCTGCCGGACCGCGAGTTCTCCTCTAGGAACGCCTCCACGGCATCCGGGCAGAGGTTCCATGTCCCCCTGGCAACATCCACGAAGACGGGGACGAGGCCCGCCAGAACGACTCCCTCTGCCGTAGCCGTAAAAGTGTTGGGAGGCATGATCACGCCGCTGCCGCGGGGCAGGTCCGACACCGCCAGCATCGCGTGGACCGCGTCCGTGCCGCTGGACACCGCCACGCAGTGGGCCGTGCCGCAGAAGGCGGCGAAGTCCTCCTCGAAGGCCTTAACCCTGGGTCCGAGGATGTAGGCCGCGTTCTCGAAGACCTCCATCATCCCGGAGATGATCTCCTGCCCGACAGCGGCGTACTGCTGCTTCAGATCGAGGAACGGTACTGGCATGCATTCTCCGGTGGTCCTACAGACCGCTTTGTGGCTCCCTGGCGGACCACGCCGCCATGAGTCTCCTGCGCGCGATGCCCCTCCAGACGAGCGAAAAGAAGAACGGACTCTCCGGGTAGTTTCCGAGATCCATGAGAATGTGCAGCATGGCCCCGGCGGCGATGCCGGCGAGGATGGCGTCTCCCAGCAGAAGTCCGGGCAGGCCGTAGAGCAGGATCAGTTCGACGGAATGAAGAACGGGGAATGACCAGCCCGCCGGAACCCTCCGCCGGAATCCGTATCTCTCGCCAAGGCTTCTCTCGTTGTGCAGAAGGCTCGCGATCATCGCACGAGGGGTAGCCGGGAGGCCGGACGAAAGGAAGAGTTCGGCATGATCGACATCCAGGAGGCTGCCCGAGAGGAACAGGGACACCCCGAACCCCGGCGATACCGCAAGACAGCCGGCTGCTCCGACGACGGCCGATGCGGCCATGTGAAGAGAGGCTCGCATGGAGGCAGCCCGTCATTTCACGAGGATGTAGTTGCGGTATTCGCCGAGCTTCCTTCCGAGCAGGCGCTCGACCGCGCTGAGCAGCCTGGTCGAAAACCTCAGGTGCCTGTGATCCGGCATCGTGGTCGGATCGCGGAAGTCCTCGGCTCTCCAGCTCTTCGATTCGATCCTCCCGCGCATGACGGCGGGGTGGGTTCCCCGGAACGGGGCGACCTTCTCCAGAGGGCCGTAGTCCCAGGGTCTGCCGGGCTCAGGATGCCGCTTCTCGACCCATCCCTTGTCGTGGTGAAGACTGTCCAGCGCGATCGTCTTCCTTCGCATCACTTCGGGGTGCCTCACCCAGCCGTAGTGGTAGATGAAGGCCCCGGTGTCCGCCACCCTGAGCTTCTCTCCGTTTTTCCTGAAGCTCTGAGCGCTCTTCCAGCTCCGGATCGACGGGGAGTTGCGGACGATCCTGATCTCGCGGCTGTACCAGTTGTGCGCCCTCTGTACCCGCGTGTAATCGCCCCAGAAGTGGTTGTAGTGAAACAGGAGCCCCTCCACGTCCTCACGCCGGTCGTACTTCCGGACAGCCTCCCTGATCCTTCCATAATCCTGCTCGTGGAGAACCTCGTCGGCCTGGAGGTACAGACACCAGGGGGAGGAGCACTCGTCCAGCGCCAGGTTGGTCTGGTCGGCGTTGGTGGCTCCGTGTACGAACCTGGAAGGATCCCAGACGGACCTGATGATCCTTATCCCGGGGTCGCCGATTCCCTCGACCATGGCTACCGTATCGTCGGTACAGTCGCCGATGTTCACTATGAACTCGCTCACCAGCGGCAGGGCGGACAGGATGGCCTCCCGGAGAGGATAGTCAAGCCTGATCGCGTCCCTGACGAAAGTGAAGCCCGATATTGCTGGCGTGTCGGCCATGAGTGCTCCCTGTCGGTCGTTGCGGCACGGCTCCTGCGCGGGTATTGTCCGGGCGGGATTGGAGGATGCCTTGGGTCTGTCAGTCGCGATTATAGCTCTGGACGAGGAGGATGACCTTCCGGGCTGCCTGGCCTCGGTCGGATTCGCCGACGAGATAGTCCTGGTCGATTCCGGAAGCAGGGACGCCACGGCGTCCATAGCGGAGAGGGCCGGCGCCAGGGTTCTCGAACGCCCGTTCGACGACTTCTCCTCGCAGAAGCAGTTCGCATGCGACAGCACCACATGCGACTGGATACTCGTGCTCGACGCCGACGAGAGAGTCTCGCCCTGCTTCGGGGAGGCCTTCTCCGAAGCGCTTTCCTCCGGGGAGGCTGCGGCCTACAGGATAGAGAGACGGACCTCCTATCTGGGCCGTGTGCTCCGCTTCGGCCCGTGGTCTTCCGACCGTCCCCTCAGGCTTTTCAGACGCGGCTCCGCGAGCTTCGGCGCCGAGACCGTGCACGAGAGCCTCCGCGCGGACTGCCCTGCGCCCGTCCTCAGAGGGGCCTGGATAGAACACAGACCCTATTGCGACGTCCGGGAGCACATGGAGAAGATGGCCAGATACGCATCCCTCTGGGCGGTTCAGGAGAGGGCCCGCGGCAGGCGGGCCACGGTGCTGGACATCCTGTTCAGGCCGCAGTGGAGGTTCTTCAGGGGAGCCGTCCTCCAGCTCGGTCTGCTGGACGGAATGCCCGGGCTCGCAGCCTCGGTCAGCTCGGCCGTCTATGCCTACTGGAAGTACTTGGCTCTGTACGAACTCTCGGGGAGAGGGACCGCGCCCCGGTGATTCCCGCCGCGGCCGGGTCAGGGCAGATTGACGATCCTGTCCACCCCGTCGAGACGCCCGCCGGCGACCGGCTCCGCAGAGCCTGGAACGAAGAGACTCCAGTCCACGCCTGCATCCGAGGGCAGTCCGAAATGGAGTACTGCGCCGTCCTGGCACGTGGTGCCGCTTCCGCCGCTTACCTGCCTCAGCCTGGCCACGCCCTCCTGAACGATCTCGACCGTGCAGCCGATACCGGAGGCGTTCACGGCCTCCGGCGGATCGACCTCCACCAGCAGCCAGCGGCCTCCTTCCGTGACGTTCCTGAAGAGCCTCATGCCGCTCCCCGACCCGACGGCCAGGTCCAGCCTGCCGTCCCTGTCGAAGTCCGCCGAGGCCGCGCCCCAGCCGTTGTGCACCCTGGTTCCCGACAGAAGGGTGACGTCCAGGAAGGTTCCGTCGGGCTGCTGGAGGTACATGAAGCTCCGCCGCCCCTCGTAAACCGAGGTGATGTAGAGGTCGAGCAGGCCGTCGTTGTTCCAGTCCCCCCATGCCGGGACTGAGTGGGTCTCCTCGTATCCGATCCCCCTGGCTGCCCTCTCGTCGCGGAACGACCCGTTCTCGTCGACCAGGAGTTCGCTCCTGTCGGAGATGTCGATAAACCTGGGGTGCGCCAGGTTCGCGCTGAAGAGGTCCCAGTCGCCGTCGTTGTCGAAGTCGGCCCAGGCGCTGCCGATGGTGTGCCCCCACCAGCCGTCCTTGTCATGCCCGGCCACCCCGGCCTCCAGCGCGGAAGACGCCGCCGTGCCGTCCCTGTTCTCCCACAGGAAGTTCTCCTGGAGGCGGTAGTTGGACACGAAGACATCTACGTCGCCGTCCCGGTCGAAGTCGCACGGGCTCACGCCCCGGCCGCAGAGGGCGACATCCCTGAAGGGGATCATGCCGGACTCCTCCGTCGCCTCGGCGAAGCCTTCCGGGCCGCCGAGATAGAATCTGTCGGGAGTGCCCTTCCCGAGGGTTCCGGGCTCCTCGTAGCAGGCGAAGTAGACGTCGAGAAAACCGTCCGCGTTCCAGTCGAGGAGTCCGACTCCCTCCACGGAGGATGGAACAGGGAGGATCCCCATGTCGCAGCCGGCGTCGCGGAAGACCCCGGAGTCGTTGATGAAGACCCGCGGGGCCGACCCGGAGCAGGCCAGATCGACGTCGCCGTCGCGGTCCAGGTCGCCGGCGACCCACTCCGAACCCGGCAGGAGGTCGAGCCCCGAAGCGGAGGTGATGTCGGTGAAAGCGAGTCCGGCGTCGTTCCTGAAGAGCCTGCCGCCTGCCAGCAGGTCCTCCCAGCCGTCGTTGTCGATGTCGGCCCAGGCGATGCGGCCCGCGGGCAGGGGCAGTGTGTCGGAGAGCATCCATGTGACGTCCTCGAAGACAGGTCCGGCGTATCCCGCCCTTGCACGGGCGGAGTCGGGCCAGGAGGGGCCCCATGCCTCCTCCAGCTCATGGATCGAGAGCCTGGCCCACCGGTCCGCCGTGTCTCCGAGTTCCGCGGAGCGGAGGAATGCCTCGGGGGCGTCGAAGGAGTTGCGGAGCTTCCTCAGTCTGCCTTCGAGCCACCATGTCGCGGCGAGAGTGTGATGGTCGTCCGGCCCGAAGAAATCCGGGTCTTCGAGGAAGGGCCGGATCACCTCCGAGGCCTCGGCGGGACGGTCCAGCTCCATCAGCGCCCATGCGCGCCGGAAGGCCAGATCGGCGCCGACCGCAGGTATGGTGAGCGCCCTCTCCTGCTCACGCAGCCCGGCCATCGTCCAGTTCCCGGACTCGAGCGCGGTGAAGCCCTTGTCTGCGAAAGCGAGCGCCTCCTCCCAGGACGAGTCCCTGTCGATCGAGAGGGCCGCGCCCGTCAGGAAGGGGAGGGGGTCGTCGGGGCAGTCCGCTGCCCAGATAGCAATCTCGTCCCGCCAGTTCAGGGAGTCGGCGGTGCCCAGAAGCGCTGATACCCGGTACTGCCGTGCCCGCGAGCGCCAGGTCGCGTCGGCCCAGCCCCATTCGTCGATGAAGTCCGAAAGGACGGCGGCTCTGGCCGAATCGTCCTCCCATACCGGAGCCTGGGCGTCCCAGAAGATTCCGCAGAGCATGTCCGCGGCCTCGGGCGAGCCGGGCCATCTCCGGCATGCCAGGGCGGTCGTGCGTTCGAAGAGACCGGGGGCGTCCAGCAGCGATGCAAGGCTTGCCAGGGCGGCGGCTTCGGCTGCCGTCGCCGGAGGGTGGAGTCCTTCCAGCCTGTATGCGGCGGATTCGATCGGCATTGCCCGGGAGGCGTCGCTCCAATCCCCGAGAACCGCAGTCCACAGGCGCAGCAGTGAGCCGGCCGAGCCAGAGGCCTCGTGCACGAGCGTGAAGAGGTGCGCGGCCATGGCGTATTCGCCTGCAGCCAGGTAGACCTCTGCCGCCAGAGAGTCGTTCGAGGCGAGATCCAGGGCGGCATCGAAGCGCCTCAGGGCCAGCTCCTCGTCGAAGCCGGCCGCCAGGACGGCGATAAACAGGGCAGTCGTCATGACCCCTCCGCATGGCCGGGCTGGTCCGCCCGGGTCACGAGTACAATACTCCAGTGACGGAGAGGCGGTATATGCGTCAGAACGGAATCGTGAAACGCACGGGAGACGACGGGAGGGCCCTGGTCGCCCTGATGGGCGCCGACGGATGCGCGGCCTGCTCGTCAAAGGGCGGATGTGGGATCTTCTGCTCCTCGGGCGGCCCCAAGGAGGCATGGGTCGCCAACGAGGCCGGTGCCTCGCAGGGGGACAGGGTGGAGATAGAACTCTCGCCGCGCGCCTGCCTCGCACTGTCGGGGGCGATGTTCATCGTCCCGGTGATTGTCCTGGTGGTGTCTCTCGCGCTGCTCCCGCCCGGAGCCGATTCCGTCAGGACCGCCATTCATGCACTAGCGGGGCTCGTGCTCGGAATCGCCTCGGGTGTTCTGCTGTCACGGGCGATGTCGAAGAAGAGGGATTTCGATCTGAAGATTGTGTCGATCATCGGCCCGGAGAGGCCGAAGTGACCGTGGCCCCGACCCGGAAGGAGCGTCGGATCGTATGAGGGAACTGGCCGCGTTCGCAATTTCGGAGCTGGCCTCCTCCGGAGTCGAGTATGGCGACGCCCGCGTGGAGGACAGGGCCGTCGAGAGCATGACCTTTCGCGGGATGCGCCTGGAGGATGCCGTCGATTCCACGAGCGAGGGAATCGGCGTGAGAGCGATCGTCAACGGCTGCTGGGGATTCGCGTCCTCGACCGGCCTCGACAGGGAGGCGGTCTCGACTGCGGTGGAGCGGGCTGTCAGAATCGCCGCATCCGGAGCAGGGAGGACAGGCAGCCGTGTCAGGCTCTCCGCCCAGACGCCCCGGATGGGTTCCTATTCCTCGCCATGCATCGAGGATCCGTTTGGAGTCGACAAGTCGGAGAAGATGGGCCTCCTCGAGGAATGCTCCCGGATCATGAACTCGGATTCCGCCATCACCTCGACATACGCTCAGCTCTACTCGGAGCGCATCGACAGGGTCTTCGCCAGCACCGAGGGCACTCTGGTCGAGTCGCACCTGATACATACCCAGCCCTTCCTCCAGGCCTTCGCAGTGCACGGCGGGGACGCACAGAGCAGATCCCTCCAGACCGGGGCGAGGGCTGCAGGCTGGGAGTGGATCAGGGAGAACGATCTGCTGGCCGCCTCGGAGCGGGTGCGGGACGAGGCGATCGAAAAGGTTATGGCGCCGGAGGGGCCGTCCGGCGTGATGGATCTCGTTCTCGACGGTCTGAACCTGAGCCTGACAATGCACGAGTCCGTAGGACACGCGACGGAGAGCGACAGGGCGCTGGGCTGGGAGGCCAACATGGCCGGCCGCACGTTCGTCCGGCTCTCGGACCCGGGGAGCCTCAGGTACGGGTCGGACATCGTCAATTTCACGGCGGACAATACAATGCCGATCGGACTGGCATCCTGGGGCTGGGACGACGACGGAACTCCCTGCCAGAAATGGCATACTGTCAGGAACGGGATCTTCCAGGAGTTCGGCACTGTCCGTGAAACGGCCCTGCTCGTGGGGAGGGATGCGAGCAGGGGCTGCTGCCGCGCCCAGGACTTCGGGTTCTTCCCCATCAACAGGCAGCCCAACTTCTACCTCGAACCATCGCTGGAACCTGTGACTCCCGACGATCTGATCTCCGGAATCGCACGCGGCATCTTCATCCAGGGCCGCGGTTCGTTCAGCATAGACCAGAACAGGGTCAACTTCCAGTTCGGAGGCGACTTCTTCCGCGAGATACGCGACGGGAAGCTCGGCGGGCCGCTGAAGAAGGTTCTCTACGGGGCCAGGACCACCGAGTTCTGGGGCGCCTGCGACGGGATTGCCGATGCGAGGTTCTTCCAGCCCATGGGGCTGCTTACGTGCGGAAAGGGCGAGCCGATGCAGGGCGCCCGGATGACCCACGGGGCGAGTCCGGCCAGGTTCCGGGGCATCACCGTCGGGGGAGGTGTGAGATGACCCGCGGGGAAATGCTCGATTTCGTGCAGAGGGTACTCGACGCCGTCCCCGTAGAGCATGCCGTGGCGGAACTCGGCGAGGAGAGGTCCGCATCCGTCCGATTCGGGCGGAATGCGATCACCCAGAACGTGGACACGTTCAGGAGGGAACTCAGGCTCTGGATCGGAGACGGTTCGAGGAAGACGGAATACCGCACCCACAGGATCGACACCGCAGCGATCCAGGACATGGTGCGGGAGGCGGTCGCCCGGCTCCGGAACTCGCCGCCCGACCCGGAATACGTGCCTCCCGCGGACGGGGGACAGATCTACCGTACGGTCGACGCATGGGATGAGTCGACGGGCGGCATCGACCCGGGGCCGAGGATGGATGCCGCCGCGAGTGCGGTTTCAGCGGCAGAGGCTGCGGGAGCCGAGGCGGCCGGCATATCCCGGATGGATTCGAGCAGGAGGGCGCTTGCCACCAGCACGGGCAACCTGTGCTTCCATGAGGCGACTGCGGGGATCTTCCAGCTCACGGTCCTCGCCGGCTCGGGGTCCAGCTACAGGTCGACGGTGTCGAAGGCCTGGAGCGCCATTCCGGTTCGCAGGATCGTGGATGAAGTGGTCGCAGAGGCGCTCTCCGCACGAAATCCAGCGGATTCCCAACCCGGGGAGATCGACGTGGTGCTGGAGCCGCAGGCGGTGGCGGACCTGGTCTCCTTTGTACTGTACTCTCTGAATGCGCGCGAGTCCGACGAGGGGCTCACGGTCTTCACCGGCAGGGAGGGCAGCAGGGTCGCTTCGGAGAGGTTCACCCTCGAGAGCGACATGAACGGGGAGGTTCCAGGCACCCCCTTCGACAGAGACGGTTTCGCCGCCGACGATCAGGTCTGGATAGAGTCGGGAGTGCTGCGCACCATGATGCGGGACAGGTTCTGGGCCGGGAAGACCGGCCTGCCGGCGGTTGTGAGTCCCGGTTGCTTCAGCGTCCCGGGCGGAGAGGGAACCGCGGCGGACCTGGCCGCGCAGAGCAGGAGGTGCCTGCGCATCAGGCGCTTCTGGTACATCCGTTTCGTGGACCAGAAGACGCTGACCCTGACAGGGATGACCCGGGACGGCGTGTTCCTCTGCGAGAATGGTTCGGTGACGCCTGTGAAGGACTTCAGGTGGAACTGGAAGCCCCTCGAACTCTTTTCGAGGATCGAGGCGCTGGGCACCCCGGAACGCAAGGGCTTCATGACCGTTCCACCGATGCTTCTTCGCAGCATCCCCGTCTGAAGAGCGGAGATCAGATCGTTTTTACAATCTGGACCAAACTCCCAAATCCAAAGGGCAGCATTCGTTTATACGTTAGGTCCAGATTGTAAAAACGATCTGGTTTTCCCCGTTTGGACCAGATGTTAAAAACGATCTGACAGGCTACCAGAGGAAGCGGAAGCCGGCGAAGGTTTCGCCCTCCAGTTGTCTGAAGGGTTGCGTATCCCTCGGATAGTGGGTGAGGTGCAGCTCGAAGGACGTGTCGCCGCCTCCGGGCGTATATCGCGTGTAGGCCTCCAGCCGGTGGCGGGACGACGTGTCTCCGTCATCGTGGAAGAAGAACTCTGGCCTGTAGCGGAAGCCTCCGGACCACGACCGCCAGGCCGCGAGCGGCATGTCGGCCTCGGCCTGCAGGGACCAGTCGAAGTCGTGCCCCTTCTGGAAGCTCTCACCCCTGGGGCGGTAGAGTCCTACCGAGGCCCAGCCCGACGGGATGCCTCCCGAAGGCATGAATAACGGGTCGGGAGGGGGTTCGAAGCCCGTTTCGAACAGCACCGCGCCTGCCTTTATGTTGTTCATGTACTCCGAGAGCGTGTCCGGCATGTCGATGTTGTGGAAGCACTCGTGGTCGGTATAGAGCCTCGCCTCGCCCCATCCGGTGTTCCATGCGAATTCGAGCTGGATGTTCCAGTGTCCCCCGTAGATGTTGAACTTCATGTCGGGGTTGTTCCAGCTCTCGCCCATGTAGGTGTCCATCTCGAACCCGAGCCTCGTGGAGAACCTGCCGGCCTCGACAGGAGTGACCCTGGCGGCGATCTCGCCGTAGACGAAGTGGGCGACGTCCGAATCGAAGAACTTGAATACGCCGAGCTTGCCGTCGGCGGTCATGGGAAACTCGACCGCCGATGGCAGGGATATGGCGAGGATCAGAGCGATGGAAGACATCAGGCGTCCGGTTCGAGGAATGAGAGCAGATCCCTGACCTCTGCTCCGGGCTCGCTCAGGAATGGCAGGGCTGCGGTCAGGGCCTTTGCGAAGACCGTCTCCGGGACGGCGCCCTCGAAGAACAGCCTGTCTTCCACGACCGTTCTCGGGACTCCCTGGACGGAATAACGCATTGAGAGTGCGGGGAACTCTTCAGCCTCCACGATCTCGGCCCTTATCCCCGGGCTTGCCGCCGCGAGCCTAGCCGCGGCGACCGCGGCCCTGGGGCAGTGAGGACAGGTGGGCGTGACGAAGACCCTGATCCGGAGGTCGCGGTTCAGCGCAGACACCAGGGCGTCCACGTCCGGTCCGGCGGCGGCGATGCCCGCACCCGCGTCGGTGATCAGCGTGAGCAGGGTCGAGAACTCGTACCCGGAAGGGGTGCCGTAGAACCTCACGCGGTCGTTAGCGCCGCTGACTATGAAGGCCGGGACGAACTCGACCGCATCGGCCTCGCGGCGGTCCGTGTCGGTGAGGGCGTTCAGCTTCTCGAGCTTCACCTTGTCCGACAGCCCGGCCAGTTCGTCGAGTATCCGCTCGGTGTCCAGGCATCCCTCGCAGTTGAGCCTCTGGGTGTATAGCCTGAGCGTTACGCTCCGCGGCATGTCCTGGAAGAGTCTGCCGACTTTTTCGGCGTCTGCGGCCGACAGCAGCCCCACAGCCCTAGCCTCCCAGTCCGAGCCGGTGCCAGGCCGCCGATGCGGCCCTCGCCCCGTCCGCGGCTGCGGTGACGACCTGTCTGAGCGGGTTGGAGGTCACGTCGCCGGCGGCAAAGACGCAGTCGTGCGATGTCAGCACGATGTCCCTGGTCCAGACCGTGCCGTCCCCGTTGAGGCGGACGAGCCCGGCAAAGGGCTCCGTGGCGGGCTTCCGGCCCACATAGACGAACACTCCGTCCACCTGAATCTCCGACTGCCCCCCGGGGGTATCGAGTAGAGCCGATTCCACGCCGGAAGTGCCCCGGATCTCGAGGAGCCTGGTGTTCCAGAGTACATCCACCGAAGGGGACGCGAGGAGACGGTCGGCCAGTGCGGGCTCGGCCCGCAGCGCATCGCGCCTGTGGACGAGAGTGACCCTGGAGGCGAAGGAAGTCAGATGGAGGGCCTCCTTTACCGCGCTGTCGCCGCCTCCCACGACCATGACATGCCTTCCCCTGAAGAATGGCGCGTCGCAGGTGGCGCAGTAGCTGACGCCCCTGCCGTAGAATTTCTCCTCTCCCGGGACGCCCAGCCTGGCGGGCGCTGCGCCCGTGGCGATTATGAGAGCACGCGCATGCACAGGACCGCCGTCGGCCTCGATCAGCAGGCCGCCGCCATCCACGGCGGAGGCGGCCGAGACCCGTTCCGACAGGAAGACGGTGCCGGCGGAGAGTGCCTGTGAGCGCATGACGCCGATCAGGGCCTCGCCAGTGGTAGGCCCTGTGCCGGGATAGTTCTCGATCCTGTCGGTCAGGGCGGCCTGACCGCCGGGCTGCCAGCCCTCGAGGACGGCGTGCCGCATCCCGTATCTGGACAGGTATAGCGCCGCCGAGAGACCTGCAGGGCCTCCCCCCGCCGTCACCACGTCGAAACTGCGCTCGCCGGAGGACGATGCAGGCGGGATGAGACCCGCTTTAAGGTCGAGCTCCATGTGCCTAAGGGGCTGAAAACGCGATTGCCTGGAGCTGCGTGAGGAGCGAGGGCTTGTCGCGGAAGCCCACCAGCCTGTCGATCTCCTTGCCGCCCTTGAAAACGATGAGCGTGGGGACGCCCCTGATGCCGTACTGCGCGGCCTCGGACTGGTTCTGGTCGATGTCGATCTCGTAGAAGTCCCAGTCGGGCATCTCACCGGAGACCTGTTCGAGTACGGGATGGAGCATCTTGCACGGGCCGCACCAGGTGGCGCTGAAGTCGACGAGCGAGAACCTGTCCGTGACGGCCGTCACTGCAGGCAGTTCCTTCCCGGAGATCTTCCTTAGAGCCATCAACGTCTCCTTTCGAGGTGATACAAGCTGAAACTGCCGTAACGGGAAACGGGTTCCCGGAGGACGGTGCGTCTTCCCGGGCTTCACGACCCCTTCCGGGATGAGCATATTGGATGGAGGATGGGAGGTGCAAGATGAGCCTTGAAGCGAGGCTCGCCATCGAGGAGTTCGAGACCCTTGCGAAGGGCATCATCCTGAGAGGCTACTACCGGCCGGGCGGGGAGTCCGGAGCGAGCCTCAGGAAGTTCATGACAATCTCTCGCCCCGCGCTCTATCAGCTCGTGGAGGATCCCGACAGGCTCGACGCCGACGCGCTTCTCTACGTTCTCATGAGGCTCCCCGACGGCATCTGGTCCGTAAGGCAGATCACCGTCGTCAGGGAGATCAGCGGAGACGTCGCCGAGGACTTCTCGCCGGTGGAGACGAAGGCGAGACGCAGACCGACCTTCCGGACCGGACCGGATTCCTTCGTCACCGCCTTCCGGGGCGGCATGAGCGACATGGTGGATTTCATCTCCGCCATAACCTGCTTCCAGATAGAGGCCGACAAGATCAGGGCCAGACACTCGGCCTACCTCGCCAAGCTGCACGAGGATCCGCAGCACGTCTCCGTATGGCGGACCATAGAGAGCGGTGACGCGGACGCTCAGGAGCCGGGCGGGATGGAGCACCTTTCCCTTCTCCACGAACTCTCCGTCGAGTTCCGATGCGGATACGGCGCCATCAAGGCTCTCGACTCGTCGCTCGGCGGACGCTTGGTCGAGGTCATCCGCTCGATCGCCGCCACCGGTCCGAGGGATCTCAAGGTGGTGTTCTCGGACAGATTCGGCCTGGTCGGCTCATACAGCGCCAGGGCTAAGCGATGGACCTCGCTGCTGCTCGAAACGATGAGATCGATGGGGCTTTCGGGCAGGCGCGTGCACATCGTGTCCAGCAACCGCCACAGCATAGTGAACTGCCTGTCGCCGTACCTGCGGCGGCACTGGACCGATCTCGGCATGGAGGGGCCATCGGACTATGCCGGGGCTCGAACGGCCCTCGATGAGCCGGGGAGGGCTCAGGAGCGCGCCGCGGAGGATGCCGCCGGCGGCATCCGGTCCGTTCCGGTCCCCCCGGACATGCCCTTCTGCCAGATCATCGACCTCGGCTCCCTCGACGCTTCGCTCATCGATCCCAGGCTCGCCCCGCCGGCGGATCCCTCCGGGGTGATCCTGAACATGGACTACGCCTTCGGGGAGGAGGGGTTCTTCATCTTCAACGAGATGTTCGAATCCCTGGGAGCAGACGTTTCGAGCGTCTACGTGATGGGAAAGGCGGGGACGCTGGTCGGCGGCAGGGGTGACATCATGCTGCCCTCCTACTTCGTGAAGCAGGGTTCGGGAGACGTCTACGAGGTGGACAACTGCCTGGCGACCGACGACTTCGAGGGTACGGGATGCGCCAGGGTGTACTCGGGGGGACCGATGCTGACCGTCTCGGGGACGTTCCTTCAGAACGAGGGAGTGCTGACCTATTTCAGGGACAACTGGAAGGCTCTGGGGGTAGAGATGGAAGGCATCCCCTACGCCAGGGCGGTGAAGCAGGCGCTGCTGCGGGGAAGGCTGGGCGGCTCGGTCAGGGTAGGCGTCGTGTACTACGCCTCCGATGCCCCTCTTTCCGGCGATCTCCTCTCCGTCCCGCTGGGCGGTACGGGCGTGATGCCGGCGTACGCCGCGAGTCTCGCGATCCTGAGGAGCATCATGGGCGGTTCCGGGGGCGGCCCTACTCCTTCTTCCTCTTGAGGATCATCACTGCGCCCCCGAGGCAGTCTCCTATCGCGGCGACTATCCAGCCCTCCTTCTCCTTTTCGCATACGAGCTGCGCGACGTTGTCCTTCATCTTCCAGAAGAGCTGGTTGACTTCGTGGGTCCATACCCCGTCGCCCCGGATCATCACGAGCACGCTGCCGTTGAAGACCTCGCCCAGCGTGGCCACGCTCCAGCCGTCGGGCTCGAGATCACGGATCACCTTCTCGAGGGAGCCCCTGCTCTTCCAGGAGGCCGCTATAACCTTGTGCTCCATCTCGCTCCTTCGTTGCCGCCACGTTCTCCGGCAGGATCGCCCGGACCGGAAACACTGCCGCCCGGCCTGTGAATCCCGGAACCGGGCCGCGCCTGCTAGTAGGCTCCCTTCCTGGAGAGCGCGGCAGGCAGGGTAAGCAGAAGTATCGATAAATCCATCCATATCGACCAGTTGTCGACATAGTAGAGATCCAGCTTCACCATCTCCTCGAAGCCGATCTGGCTGCGGCCGGACACCTGCCATACTCCGGTTAGGCCCGGGGTCGTCTTGAGCCTCTTCAACTGGCGCTCGGTGTACTCGGCGACCTCTTCGGGAAGCGGCGGCCTCGGGCCTACGAGGCTCATTTCGCCCCTGATCACGTTCAGGAACTGCGGCAGCTCGTCGAGGCTCCAGCGTCGGAGGAATCTACCCGAGCGGGTGACGCGCGGATCGCGCCGCATCTTGAACAGAGGGCCAGAGGCCTCGTTCATGGCCTTGAGTTCGTCCTTCATCTTGTCCGCGCCTACCTTCATGGACCTGAACTTGAGCATCCTGAAGGGCCTGTTGTTGCGGCCGAGCCGTGTCTGGGAGTAGAAGACCGGCCAGCCGTCGTCGAGCAGAATGACGGCGGACAGGATAAGGCAGGGGACGAGCAGAAGGGGAAGCGAGGCCAGCGCGACGGTCAGATCGAAGGCCCGCTTGCAGACGCTCCTCGCGCCATGGAGAGGCGGGGAGACCGACTCGATCAGGGTGGTGCTGCCGAGGCTCGTGAAGCGCGTCGTCATGCTGACAAGCGTGAACACGTCGGGCACCAGCATGTAGGAGATGCCGGCATGCTCGCAGGCGTAGATGATGTCGGCCGTCTCGTCCCTGGTGAGCGACGTGTCGGCCACGATCAGCTTCTCTATCGACCTGTCGCGCAGATAGGCGCCGAGGTCGTCCGCCCGGTCCGCCTCGATCGAGGGTTCGCACTCCCTGCCCGGCGGGCGGATGAAGCCGCAAAGGACCGCCGGGAAGGCGCCCCTGCTGCTGAGGTGCCTCGAGAGTTCGAGAGCGAGCGGGCCGCAGCCGTATATCGCAGTTCTGGAGGCAAGCCCCGACTCGAGGGCCGCCTTCCGGGTCATCTCCCTGAATACGCCGTGCCAGACCGCCAGACAGAGGGATGATGCCGGGAAGGAGAACAGCAGCACGAACCGGGAGAAGTTGAGTTCCCGCACCGCGAAGCTGAGTGCGAAGGTGATCACCACGGCGGTGAAGGTGGAACGGAGTATCCCGGCCAGCTCCTCGATCTGGTCGAGACCCCAGTTGCGGCGGTAGACCCCGAAGGCATGCATCACGATGATAGTTACTACGCCCATTACGACGCCGGCAACGAGGTAGTGGAGGGCGGAGAGCCTGAAGTCGAGGGGTCTGCCGAGCGTTCGCGAGAACAGGCCTGCCAGGAGGGAGTGCCTGAGCCAGAAGCCGAGCATGTAGACGGCGATCACGATCACGAGGTCGCCGACCGCCATCAGCAGCGCATTGATCCATTCCAGACGGTTCTTCAGCATGGCCGCGGGCATCTTCCAGTCAAGGCTCCAGGATGATCCGAGTAGAATCTAAGCATGCTCCTGAGATGCAGCCACAGGGCTCTTCCCGGCCTCCCCGCGCTTTCCCTGCGGGATTCGTGCTCCATTAAGGCGTCCGGCACGTGCCACACCTCGAAGCCGTTCTCCCATGCACGCCAGCACATCTCCACATCCTCGAAGTACAGGAAGTAGCGTTCAGACATCAGCCCGAAGGCTTCCCGGCCCCGGGCCGTTACGAACATCGCCGCTCCCACGAGCCAGTCCACTGGGGTGGGATTGTCATCGGGATTATGCGGCATGTGCCTCTCTATCGCCGCCCGGCCGGCACTGGTGCGCCCCCAGGGGGTTCTACGCGCTGCAATGGCGGACGGGTCCGGGAATCTCCTCGCCGAGGACTGGATCCGGCCGTCCGCGGAGAGGAGCCTGGGGCCTGCTATGCCGATGCCGTCGGATTCCGAGCAGAAGGCCTCCAGGCGGGAGATCGACCCGGGGCGGACTATCACGTCGGGGTTCAGGAAGAGCACCGGGCCCGGGCCGCACAGCCCGGCTGCAATGTTGTTGGCTCTCGCCAGCCCGAGGTTCCGCTCGCATCTGACCGTCCTGACGTCCCTGAAGGAGGCGCAGAGCCCGGGTGTGCCGTCGGAGGATGCGTTGTCGAACACGACGATCCTGCGTGGGATCTCGCAGGGATCGAGGTCGAGCAGTGACGAGAGGCAGCCCGCGATCGTCCGCGAGCTGTTGTAGGTCGTGATGACTACGGATGCTTCGGCTGGCATGTCCCCGGTGGAGGATGGTCTGCAGCGCAGACCCCGGATATGGGAGGGAGGGGCGGGCGAGGCCCGCCCCTCCGTAAAGGCGTCAGGGCTAGCGCTTCTTGCCCTTCTTGCCCTTCTCGACGAGTTCCTTCAGAGTCTTGCCGGCCTTGAAGTGCGGTACTCTCTTCGCCGGATAGGTTTTCTTGGCGTGAGTCTTGGGATCGACACCGACCCTCTGTGCCCTGAGCTTGTTCGAGAACGTCCCGAACCCGACAAGGCTGATCTTGGCGTCCTCCGCCTTCAGAGCATCCATGATGCCCGCCAGGAAGGCATCAACAGCACCTCCGGCCTGCTTCTTGGTGAGGCCGGTCTTGTCCGCGACGTGCGCTACCAGATCCTTCTTGGTCATGAAGTCACCCCCTTTCCACAACCTTTCCCCGAGTGTAGATCACCGAAAGCTCCATGTCAAGCGTGTATCACGATCATTGAAGCCGTTGTGACCAGTGTTCCCGACCGCGACGGGCGGATAACACCGAAAAATAACAATAAAAAGCTATAGCTAGAAAAATTCTTTCGTTCGACGAATCCGGCATTCCGGGGATTCGGGCCGTGATCCGTGTCCCGCCCGGCGGAAAGGCGCTAGAAGTTGCTGACGTGCTGTTCGACCTTGATGTCGGGCAGGTCCACTATGTTGATCCTGAAGTAGAATCCGCTGTCCATGTCCGAGATGTGCCGCACGAAAAGGGCCTCCCAGCAGTGGAGATCCCTGCGGAGCGTGTAGCTCTGGTTGATGAAGGAACCCTTCGAAATGTCGTAGTAGGTGGTGTAGTCGATCGACCAGGACGGTGTCAGCTCCAGGGAGGCCGATGCCCTGATCTTGCTGAGGTCGTCGGCTCCGTCGAACCCTCTCGTGTAGTGGTGCGTGAAGGAGAGCCTGTAGGGAAGCCCCTGGAAAGAGACGGAGTCGGGAACCAGTGTCCGGTCGTTGCCGACGATCTGTAGAGACGTGGTGAAGCCCATTGAGATGAGTTCCCTGTCGTAGAGGTCCCATGCTGCATCGGCCCGGAATCTGGCCAGGGTGACCGGCGTGAGGTTCAGCGAAGCCGAAAGCGGGGAGAAGGACCGCTCCGAATCGCCGGGGTCCATGTCGTACGAGACGGCCAGGTCGAGGCTGGCGAGTTCGGTCTTCTCGATGCCGGAGGGCGACTCCCTCTTGGCTTCCAGGCTCTGAAAGAGTCCGAACTGGACCGTGCCCCCGCTCGAGGGCAGGGAGAAGTCCGAGAAGGTCCAGTACTTCGTAGAGGCGGAATCCGCGGGCGAGAGCGAGATTCCGTCGTCGCCACCCGCGAGATGGCTTTCAGGCGACCACCTGATGACCGCCCTCGGGCTGATCGTGTGGCGGAAGGCGGTGTATCCCAGGCCGCCCTCCTGGAAGGTTCCGTAGACATCCGAGGAGAGGCTCAGGCTGCCGGTTCCGGCAGCCCACCACGGGTAGCGGCCGCCGCTGCGGTCCCTGTCATAGACCGTGAACACCCCTCCTATCCTCGGAGAGATGGACAGGAAATCCAGCACGCGTTCCGAGGCTGAAATCTCGGAAGCGGTCCTGAGGCCGGAATGGGTCGTCCTGCTCTCCTCCCTCCGGGTATCCATCGAGACGTAGTGGGAGGAGAGATTCCAGTACAGGGAGTGCCAAAACCGCCTTTCGGAGGGATCCGAGGGGGCGCTGAACAGAGGGGTGGAGTTGATCCCGAGCCTGAAGTCGGGAAGTGTCTGCACCGACTCGGTCTCGTCCGGTATGCTGTCGGGATCGTTGTCGAGGTATGCGGTTCTGTCGAGGGTGAGCTGAAGGGACGCGATGCCGAAGGTTCTCGATACGCTCGCCCAGGATCGGACTTCGTTCTTCATCCTGTCCTCAATCTCGGGCTCCGTGTCCTTCAGATAGGACCTGTCGCTGAGGAACTCGGCGTTGAGGCGCACGGCGGTTCCGTCGGGAAAGTCGTGCAGATGAGAGCCGAACAGGCTCCATCTGTCGAGATGGCTCTCGAACTCCCTCCTCCATTCGGTTTCGAGCCTCCCCTCGTGCACGTAGCGGAGCCTGTGGCGCTCCCTCGCGGACAGGGAGAAGCGTGATCTGTCGAGGATGTCGCCCTGGACCAGCAGATCGAGGTAGTCGGAGAAGGCGAAGTAGTAGCCGAGACCTCTCAGGAATCGACCGTCCCTGGATGTCTGTCCGAATCTCGGGATGGTGAAGCCGGACTGGCGGCCCGTACGAATGGGGAAGACCATGTAGGGGAGGTACATGACCGGAGTGTCCGCTACGTAGAGGTATATCGGCCTAGCGATGGCGCGGTCGTTCTGGAACACCTTCATCATCGGGGAATGGAAGTAGTAGTCCGAGGAGTCCCCGTCGCAGGTCGTGAACCTGACGTCCGTGATGTTGAACTCCCGGCGGCCCACCTGGGTGATCGAGGTTCCTGAATAGAAGCCGAACTCGTAGCGTGAATCGCCGCCCTCGATCATCCCCCGTCTGGCGGTCATGTCGTAGAACATCCTGGTACCCCTGATCGACTCGCCCCTGTCGAACAGCTCAGGCGCGCCGGAAGCCTCGATCAGATCCAGTTCCGAACGGTATCGAACCGTGTCCGCCTCCAGGTTCATGTCGCGGTAGTCCACCCGGGACGACCCGATCAGGACGAAGTCGCCCGTCGAAGGCATGAAGCAGATCGAGTCCGCGCTGTAGGCGATGGTCTCCAGGACGGCGGTCCTCGTGGAGTCCGCCGTGCTGTCCGACAGGACGATGGAGAGGATCAGGGGGAGAGGCGGGATCATGTGCGGGAATCCCGGGCCATGAGAGCGGCTCCGAGGGCGCCGGCTTCGGAGGAGTCGGGCACCGTACTCACGCACCACGGATGCCTGCATCGTCCGGTGAATTCGGCGCAGGCCGGCTGCATGAACAGATCGGAGGCGTTGGCGAGCCCGCCCGCAAGGTAGAATCCGTCCGGACTGAGGCAGTTGGCGAGGCTGGCGAGGCCTCTCCCCACCCAGGCGCCGTACACATCGAAAGCCTTCAGCGCTGCAGAGTCGCCATTCCGGGCAAGCTCTGCGATCTCCCTGGGGTCGGGGACGGTTTCCTCACCGGCGGAGGGCTCTCTGCCCAGGTAGTACCGGACGAGGGCATCCCGGCCCGCATATCTTTCCCAGCAGCCGGTGGAGCCGCAGGGACATGCCTGCCCGGAGCTTTCCACCGCCATGTGGCCGAATTCACCTGCAAACCCTGTGCCGTAGATTACCTTCCCGCGATCCAGTATCGTGCCTCCGATCCCGGTGCCCAGTGTGACGAAGACGCGGAGTCCATCCGAGGGGATCAGGCCGGTCCTCACCGCTCCGTAGGCGAATGAGTTGCAGTCGTTGTCCACGACGGCTCCCGCCCCGGTTCTCCCGGCGATCTCGGAAGCTACGTCCAGAGGCGCCCAGCCGGGCAGGTTCGGAGAGAACGAGAGAATGCCGCGTCGGCGGTCCACCAGGCCGGCAATCCCGACACCGACGGCAAGAGGCTCGGGATCTGCGTTCAGGATGGTCCCGGCGAGTTCATCGAGAAGCCTCCGGGCGCCCCTGAGCGGGAGAGTGGAGAGCACCGCCTCGATCCTGAAGGGCGAATCGCGCCCCACGGAGCCGACGACAGTGGTTGTACCCCCGATGTCCGCTCCCCAGAAGCGTCTATTCGACACTGACTATCTCTCCGTCGATCACCATTACGAGCGGCAGGGACACGCGCGCCACCGTCCGCGCGCCTATCGTGCAGACTCCGCTCGCGCCCCTGATGCTGCCCGTGGAGGTGATGGCCCTCTCGAACGCCTCTCTGGAGTTCGCGCCGTCGGAGGCTGCGTCGAGAATGACCGAGGCCGCGTCGTAGCCCTGGGCGGAGAGGATGGAGGGATCGGTCCCGTACTTCCTCCTGTAGTGGAACACGAAGCTCGAGGTCGGCGGATACATGGATCCTGCCCCGAAGGAGCAGGTGAAAACCGCCCCGTCCATGTACTCCCCGCCGAGCCTCAGCACGGCCTCGCTGTCGAGGCCGGACGTGCCGAAGATCATGGCGTTCAGGGAGTAGTAGCGGAGCTGCGGGGCGATCTGCACAGCCTCGTATGCGGTGACTGGAATGAAGATGCCGTCGGGCGAGGCGTTCTTGATCGAGGATATCTGGGTTTTGAAGTCTGTATCGTCCGTGGCGAACGCCTCGGTTCTGACTATCCTTCCGCCCATGCGCTCGACGGTGGCGGCGAACTGCTCCGCCTGAGCCACCGATGTGCCGGTGTAGCTGTGGAGGATGGCAAGCCTGCTGCAGCCGGCCGTGCGGACGGCGTATTCCGCGACGGTCACCGCTTCGTCCGCCCCCGCGGGAACCAGCCTGTGGACATAGGCGCCGATGCGGTCGACGTCCGAGGAGGTGGCGGCCGGCGAGAGGGTGGGGAGCCCGTACTGCTGGGCATACTCGGCGAAGGCCTCGGTTTCGGCGCTGGTCAGGGGCCCGATGACAGCGAAACAGCCCGGATCCGATCCGAGGTTCCTGCCCGCGGCCGCCAGTACCTCCCTGTCGCCACGGGTATCGACGACCACCAGTTCCGGAGCGTTGGATACGAGATCGGCGGCTCTCTCGAAGCACAGCCTCACGCCGGATTCCACCTGCGAGGCATAGGCGGCTCCGTTGCCCGTCATGGGAAGAACGAGCGCCACGTAGCCCCTCTCGGGGCCTTCGGGGATTCCACCTGCCCAGTATCGCTCGCGGAAGCCGGGGTATAGGCGGTCGAGCTCGCCGGCCGTCATGGACGCCCGGACGGTCTCCCCGGAAGTCGTGTACCTCCTGGCCAGTTCGAGCAGGACATAGGGCTCGAGCCAGTCGGCCCTTCTCCGGGCGGCGAGCTGGTCGGCGGAAAGGCCTCCCAGGACTTCGAAGGCCAGGGCGGAGGCGGCTTCCGCCTCGGCGGCCCGGAGATTCTCCGGGTTCAGCGAGCCCAGAGCATCGGCCGCCCTCGTCCAGCGGCCCAGTGCGGAGAGCGAACGCGCAACGAGCAGCAGAGCCCTCGCCCTGGTGCCGGAGCGCGTCTCGACTGCGATGCTGTCGGCTGTGGCGAGAGCCCTCTCGACCATGCCCGATCCGAGCCAGGCCTCGGCTCTCCCGAGGCGCCATTCGGGCACGGAGGGATTGTCAGGACCGGCGGAAATGGCCTGTGTGAACAGGTCTGCAGCGCGCTCCCACCGCCCCGATTCCAGGCATGCCCTCGCCTGCTCGGCCTGGGCGGCTCCATCCCCGGAGTCCGCGATCCGGCAGGAAGCCATGAGCATGAGTACAGCGAAAGTGGCTGTGACGAGAAGCGCGCGGCGGGGCATCTGCAGACCTCCGATTGGGATGGGTTGCCGGAATATGGCCCTGGACGGTCTCCCGGCGCAACGAAAAGGGCCCGCGCCGAGGCGGGCCCTTCTCTCGAATGTCCGGTTCCGTCAGGCGCCCGGCTGCTCCTGATCCAGCGCGGGGATCAGGCTGTCGATGGGCGTGTTCATGTTCTCGAGCATCCAGATCGCGTCGTCGGTCAGCTCGGAATCGGGGAAGCGCTCGATCATCTCGGTGAAGGCGGCGCTGGCGGCGGCCGAGTCGTGGAGGTATTCGCTGTAGGTGAACCCGATGAGGAAGCTCGCCTGATACGCGGTGGAATCCTCCGGGAACCTCTCCAGGAACAGCCTGAAGTAGGATATGGCCGTCTCGGGGCTGGACTGCATCATGTTCTGGGCCATCATCATGAGTGAATCGGCAGGCACGTCCGGACCCGGCAGGAATGCGTCCTCGTTTATGGAAACGGCATACTTCTCGCGGAGGCTCGGGATGAGTTCATCGCGGAAGTAGCTGTTCACCATGGCCGGTTTGAGCGTGTTGATGATGGACTCGCGGACCTCCTCGATAGGCCTGGATCCCTCGGGGCGGCTGTCGATGACCTGGATCAGGACTATGCCGAGGTCGGTGGTGAAGGGTCCTGCCAGAGTCCCCGGAGCGGCTGCGAAGAGGGCGGCCGAGATTTCCTCCTGGAGGCCCAGATAGGGCAGGGGGGAATCGACGGTTATCCAGCCGAGATCCCCGCCGACGCCCGCCGTGGGGGCGTGTTCGCTCAGCTCGATGGCGGTGCTGTCGAAGGGCTGACCTGCCTGGATGTCGGCCATAGCGGCGTCGATGACGGCGGGATCGGCCGCCAGGATCATCGCGGCATGGACCTGGGCGCCCTGGTAGTAGATGTCCATGGCGTGCAGATCGTAATAGGCCTGGATCGCCGAATCGGGGACGACGACCGAGTTGATGACCTGATCCTCGTAGAAGACTTGGATCAGAGCCCTGACCCTGGTGTCCTCGACATGCTGCATGGCGATCTCGACCTGCGCCTGGACGAAGGAATCGCTGTCCAGACCTGCCTCCTCGGCTGCCTGGAGAAGGAGTTCACGCTCGACCAGATGATCGAGGAGTATGCGCTGACCCTCGGGCGTCTCGAAGCTGGCCCTCTGGTATGGAGGTATGAGTTCGAGTTCGCGCTTCAGGGTCTCGTTGGTTATCTGGACGTCGCCGACAGTGGCCAGGACGACCACGGTCGAGTCGGAACCGGACGTCTTCACGCCGGGAGCTCCGCATCCGGCAGTGACTGCAATGGCAAGGGCGGACAGACAGAAAAGGATCCTCATACTGCTCCTCCATGCTGGTCGCAATTATCCCGGTCCACATCCTCGGGCAGACCGTATGCGATGAAACCCCTGGCGAGTTCCTCGAGAGCCGTTTCGACGGGTTTGTCCGGCCTGGCTCCCTCTATCAGCGGCGGGGCGCCGGCCTTCAGATGCCGCACTCTCTTTGCGGCCGCAAGCGCGAGCAGGTACTGATTCAGACTTGCAGCGGCCTGCTCCTCGATCTGGTAGAAGCTTCTCATCTTCCTCCATGTGCATGAGAGGGGCCGCACCAGGCGGCCCCGATATCCTTCCAGTGCCCTTCTGCGCGATGGACGGTGATTGCTATTGATCCTGTGCGCGCCGGGCGCGGAACTCGGTAAGGAAATCCCAGCGGGCGATGTCGATGAGGTTGAGATCCCTCAGATCCACGCGCTGAGTTCCCAGCTCGGAGACGTCCCAGCGGCGTATGACCATCATCTGGTCGACATCCGAGGAAAGGGCGCCATCCGGCCTGCTGGGGAACGTGAGGGGATGCCTGAAGGAGACTTCCACCTTCGAGACCTCGGGATCGGAGGTGGTGTAGCCGATGAAGGTGAACGTCTCGATTACGACGGAGTCTCCCCTTGCGCGCCCGCGTCGGTCGGGATTCTGGTAGAAGACGTAGGTCGTGTCGGGTATGGTTTCGAAGCGGTATTCGCCGCCCATGGGATCGACGAGTTCGGCGGTGCTGATTTCAAGATTGGAGAGTTCGGCGGGTGTGAGTACCCAGGGATACCTGTTGCCGAGATAAGCGGCCTGCTCCTCGCAGACCCTCACGAGGTTGGCCCGTGAGGCGCTCATGCGCCTCATCTCGGCGTACTCGGCAAAGGCCACGCGCCTGAAGGTGGGAGCCCAGTCGGCCTCCATGAACAGCGAGTCCGGATATTCCTTCTCGATCAGACCGCCGACAACGCCCCCATGCCGTTCGATGTTGTTGCAGGATATGGCGAACTGGGATCCGAGGGCGAGCTTGGGGTCGTACAGATACATGGAATCACGCAGCGCCTCGTTTGCCCAGATGCTGGGGCATACGGCCACGCTCTCGGGAAGGGATGCGTACTCGAGAAGCGCCGGCAGGTCGGGGGCTATCGAGCCTTCGTTGTTGTACATGTAATCGATCTCGGCGGTAGCGAGCTCCTGGAGATGAACCCGGCAGAGATCCCTGGGAATTCTCTGGGACTGTACTCTGTCATAGATTCGGTAGATCAACAGGGCAGCAAGCAGTACGATGAGTACCCTGACCAGAAGCTTGCCTTTCATCAGATATCCCTCCACGGAGCGCTTTTGGCAAACACCGCCAACAGTTTTTAAGAATCTATTGGCGATTCTTTCCACCTGTCAAGTTGCACTACATGTCCGCGAACGAAACCACGGGGACGGGGCGCGAAACCCTGGCCTCGACCCCGGAGGGCCATGCGGAGAGAAGGGGCGAATCCGTCTCGACCGCGACTTCCGCACTCTGCTGACCAGCCGTGAGCACCGAGGTTCCCACGCTGTCCACCAGTGATAACATTGCGGCGGGACCGTCCAGTGTCACCATCGGCGGATCGACCGACTGCCAGAGGTATCGTGACGGGATCTGCCCCACGGTGGACACTTCCACCGCCACGATCCTCGATGCCATGCTGTCGACCAGAGCCGTGGCGACGGCCGGTTCGAACCGGGTGACCGCGAGTTCCCTGAACGGATGCCCCCTCCAGCGGATGCCGCCGGGATCGAACGACATCGGAATGGAGGCCGGGAGAGCGCCGGGATGCGAAGATGCGTTGATCAGGGACACGGTTTCGGGGAATCCGTTGAGCTGGTCCCAGAGGACCCTGGCTCCGCGGCCTTCGAAAACGATCGTTACGCTGTCGAGATCCTCCATGTTGCAAAGAACGAGTCCGTCAGCCACCTCGGGCGGCGTTATTCCGGCCCGCTGCTCCACCGTGAAGGTGTGCGACTGGAGGCCGACAAGCCAGAGTATCACGGCGATGACGACCGGGAGAACGTTCGTGGCGAACCGTCCCGGAATTGCGGGCATGCTATTCTTCCGCCGGGGGAAGGCCGGGCGGGTTCTGGAAACCGATCGCCCCCTGAGGATCGTTGTCTTCCAGTTTGCCGTACTTCGACTCGTAGACCTTTACCTGGCTCTCCAGCGCGGCGACGAGAGCCTTGATCCTGTGCGGCGAGAGGATGATCCTGGCCTTCAGGCTGGCCGACGGGACGCCGGGCATCTGTCTGGCGAAATCGAGCACGAACTCGGCACGCGAAAAGCTCACCAGGGCTATGTTGCTGTACACTCCGTCCGCGTCCTCGGGACGGACGTTGATACGCGGCGGTGTTTTGATCATCTTCCCCTCCTGGAGCGATTGTTTTCGACCTATGCACCACTCTGCGGAGCCGGTCAAGCCCGCAGAATCCCGGCGGAGGCTGGATGGTCCCGATGGATCCGGAGCCCGTACTGGCCTCGTTCCCGGGCAGAAGACTGCTCGTGATCGGCGACCTCATGCTCGACCGCTATCTGGACGGGCGCGTCGAGAGGATCTCCCCCGAGGCGCCGGTTCCCGTCGTCTCGATCGAGGCCGGGGGGGCCAGGACGATACCGGGCGGGGCCGCCAACGTCGCCATGAACATCAGATCCCTCGGGGGAGAAGCGTGTCTCGCCGGGGTGGTCGGCTCCGATCAGGACGGGGAGGAACTCGTACGGATCCTGTCGGACGCAGGCATCTCGTGCGCCGGAGTCGTACATGACGCCGGAAGGCCGACTACCACCAAGACCCGAGTGGTGAGCGGCAGTCATCAGATCATCAGAATCGACAGGGAGACCTGCGACCCGCTGGCTCCTCCGGCCGGCGGGGCGCTCCGGCGCTTCATCCTGGACGGCCTCGGCGACTACGACGCCGTCGTGTTCCAGGATTACGACAAGGGCGTGATCGGGAGCGGGCTCATAGCGGAAGTCATACGGGCGGCGGCCTCCAGGGGCATCCCGGTTACGGTCGACCCCAAGTTCAGGAACTTTTTCCTCTATTCGGGCTGCACCCTGTTCAAGCCGAACCGCCACGAGACCGCCAGAGCCCTGGGTCGCGAACTGCCCGATCCCGGGTCCGCAATGGAGGCTGCGGTGGAACTCGTCCGCAGGCTCGGAGCGGCCGCAGTCATGATCACGCTGGGCGAGCAGGGCTCCGTCACCGCCCTCGGAGGTGGAGGCGGGTTCCACAAGCCCACCTTCGCCAAGAGGATATTCGACGTCTCGGGCGCGGGCGACGCCGTGATCTCGGTGATGAGCCTCTGCCTCGCAGCCGGGGTCGATCTCGAGACGGCGGCCACTATATCGAACCATGCGGCGGCGGCCGTCTGCGCCAGGCCCGGCGTGCACGCGGTCACTCCGGAGAACATCAGGGAGGAGTGCCGCGAATACTATGCAGGCCCCTGACGCCGTGAGCGCCTGCGATCCGGCGGTGGCCAGGTGCCGGCGCGTGCGCAGGGCCGGCCTCACTCTCATCTTCACCAACGGCTGCTTCGATGTCCTCCACCCCGGGCACCTGCTCATCCTCGAAACCGCCAGGTCGATGGGCGACTTCCTCGTGGTGGGGCTCAACACTGACAGGTCCGTCAAGGCTCTGAAGGGCCCGGGAAGGCCGGCGGTCCCCCTGTCAGGCCGTGCCGCCATGCTTGCCGCCCTGGCTCCGGTCGATCTCGTGATACCCTTCGACGAGGACACTCCCGCGAGACTGATCCGCGAGATCAGGCCCCACGTCCTGGTCAAGGGCGGCGATTACTCCGCCGAAGACGTGGTCGGAGCCGACACGGTCCTCGCCGACGGCGGAAGGGTGGAGATAGTCCCGCTCCTGCCCGGCTTCTCGACCACCGTTCTCCTGGAAGGCGGCCGGATGCCCAGATGATCCGCAGGACGGGCTTCGCCCTCGATACGCTCATGGTGACGTGCGTGTCGCTGGCGGCGAGATCCGCTCTGTTCGCCGGCTTCTCCTCCGCGCCCCTGTTCCTGCATCCACCGGTCGACGGGGCCTGGCATCACCGGTGGGCATCCCTGATAGCCTCCGGCGACCCGTTCGTATTCGCCCCCTATTTCCGGGCGCCCCTGTATCCCTGGATACTGGGAGCGGTCTATTCGGTCTTCGGAACCTCCGTCACGACCGGAGCCCTGTTCTCGCTGGCCGTGTCCGTGGCCGGATGCGCACTGTTCCACCGTGCGGCGCTGTCCTTCTGTTCCAGGCGGACGGCTCTTGCAGTCTCCCTGTGCTGGGCCCTGTGGGCGCCCGCGGTGTTCATGTCCTCGACTCTCCTGATCGAGCCCCTCTATATGACGCTACTGCTGCTCGCCCTTTATCTGATCTCGAAGGGCCGTGTCCCGGCCGCGTCCGCCGTGCTGGGTCTGGCTGCGACGGCGAGGCCGGGGGCGATCCTGCTGCTGCCTCTGCTGCTTGTCCTCTCCGGCGGGCGGAAGGCCCTCAGGCTGCTGCCGGCGCTGCTCCCGATCCTGCTGGTCTGGTGCGTCAACGCGATCAAGGGCGACCCCGGCGTCATCATATCCTCCCAGGGCGGAATCAACCTGTACCTTGGAAACAGCCCCGACTCGGACGGGATGACCGCCTTCGCCCCCGTGCCTCCGGACGGGCTCACCGTAAGGCCCGACAACGTCTGGTCCGCGAGCGTGCGTGGAGCCCCCGCCGGAGCTAGCGAGTCCGGCGTTTCCCGATACTGGACCGGCAGGGCGCTGTCGGCCGCTCTCGACGATCCCGCCCGATGGGCCGCCCTGACGGCATGGAAGCTCTTCCTCCTCGTCACCCCCGCCGAGATTCCCGGCAACTACGATCTCTACTACATGCGCGGCCCGGCCCCGGCGCTCCGGTTCCTGCTCGCGCCTCCGCCGCTCTTCCTTCCATTCTCGCTGCTGCTCCTCCTTCTCCCGGCGGTCCTGGCCGCTGGGAAGGCGGACAAGCCCGACCGCACTCTCACGGCCTGGGTCGTCCTGCTGCTGGCCGGCGTCCTGCCGTTCTTCGTGACCTCGCGCTTCAGGCTCCCCGCCGTTCCCTTCATCCTGCTCCTCTACGCAAGGAGGCTCGAACGCTCCAGGCCGCGGATCGCCGTGCTGCTCGCCGGAGTGGTTCTGGCCGGGGCCGCATCCTTTGCCTCCAGAGGTCTCGTGGAGAGGGCTGGAGTCAACATGCCCTTCCAGGACGCGCTGGCCCATGCCGGAGAAGGCGACATGAAGGGTGCCGAGGCGCTGTTCCTGCAATCCCTGGACAGGTCGTCGCTGCGTTCCGACCTCAGCATGAACAGGGTCGAGGCCATGCACAACCTCGGGCTGATCGCCGCCAGGCGGGGGGATTTGGATGACGCAAGGGGGTGGTGGCTGGCTGCGCTGGATTGTTCTCCCGGCTTCATGCCCTCCCTCGAGGCGCTCGACGCCCTGGAGGCGATCACGGCCGGACGGGTGCGCTGACGGGTCCGCCGGGCTGACGCGATTCCGCGGCCTTCTGGCCCTCCCGCCCTTCCGCTGCGCATAATACGAGTCCGCAGCCCTGCTGCGGACTGCAGGTCGTATCGTAACCGTCACCTCTCAAGGAGATGATGAAATGTCCGGACAGCTCGAGTTCAACGAGGCGAACGTGAGGGCCGGGATCGAAAAGATCCGCCCGCTGCTGCAGAACGACGGGGGAGACATCGAGTTCGTCGGGCTCTCCGGCAATGTCGTACAGGTGCGCCTGAAGGGTTCATGCTCCGGTTGCGCCTTCGCGGCCATGACGCTCCAGTTCAGCGTCGAAAAGACTCTCAGGCAGTCCTTCCCCCAGTTGGAGAGGGTGGAGAACGTCCAGGGCGTCTGATCGCTCCGGCGGTTCCGCCGCCAGAAAAGCCGCCGTCGCACTCCTCTGCGGCAGGGATCCCGGCAGTCTGGATTCAACCGGCCGCGACAGGGACTTCGCCCTTCTCCTGGAGAGGGAGGTCGTCACCTGGAGGCTCCGGCTGGATCATGAACTCGCCCCCCTCTGTTCGCGCAGGCTCGATTCCCTGGACAGGGAGACCCTCTGCGCCCTGCGCGTCGGCGCAGTCCAGCTCCTTGTCCTCCATACGCCCGCGCATGCAGCCGTTTCCGCCACCGTCGAGGCGGCTCCGAAGCGCTCCAGGGCTCTCGTGAATGCAGTTCTGAGGAGGCTTGCGGCCTCCGGGGGCCTCGAACCGGAGGAGCCCTGGATACGCCTGTCCCACCCCGGGGAGCTGTGGGAGCGCTGGCAGTCGAGGTACGGCCGCGATTCAGCGATCAAGCTGATGGAATGGAACAACTCCATACCGGATCTGGGCGGAGTCCCCTTCGGTGCGCCGGTCGAGGGCGCTCCGGGCAGGTACATGGACGGCTACCGCTACCGCGAGAGGGCGGGCAGGCTCGATCCCGCCTCCCTGGCAGGATTCTACGTGCAGGACGAGGCCGCCGCGCTCGTCGGAAGAGGCGCGGCGGAGCTGCCGGGCCGGCTGGTGGTGGAGACTTGCGCGGCGCCCGGCGGCAAGACGGCTCATCTCGCCGTCTCGGATGCACTGACTGTTTCGATGGATCGGTCCGTGGAGCGGATGATGCAGTGGAAAGCCAACTCCAGGAGACTCGGATGGGAGTCCTGCATGCCCGTGATAGCGGATGGATCAGCCATTCCGCTGCGCGAAGCGGACAAGGTGATCGTAGACGCCCCCTGCACCGGCACCGGGGTCTTCCGGCGGCGTAACGACGCCAGATGGGGCTGGAGCGACGCGCATCTCTCGGAATGCGTCGAAACTCAGTCCATGCTGCTGGATGCTTCGTCGGCCCTAGTGAGGCCGGGCGGATGGCTCGTCTACTCGGTGTGCAGCCTGGAGCCCGAGGAGTCTTTCGAGCAGGCGGCCCGCTTCGAACGGAGGCACGAAGGCTTCCGCCGGGGATGCTTCCCGGCACCGGAGGTTCTTGTCAGAGACGGCATGCTGTGCATATTCCCACCCGAGCACCGTGTGGACGGACACTTCGCAGTCTGTTGGGAGAGGATCGCTTGAAGGAGTCGGGAAGGTTCGTCATCCTCCTGCTGGCCGGCGCGGCGATGGCCTTCGTCGCAGGCGCCCTCGTCACTCCTCTGGCCTTCAGGACGCCCCGGTTCGTGACGGCGCTCGGTTCCAGCGCCCAGCCCGTCGTCGTACCGCAGGTGGCCGGGCTGTCCAGACAGGACGCCAGGCGCGGCATCGAGACGGCAAACCTCGTCCTCGCCGGGGAGTGGTCGGAATACGGACCCATGGAGTCGATCGGCCTGGTGATAAGGCAGGATCCGCCTCCGGGGACGCAGGTTCCCCGGGGCTCTCCGGTGAACGTCTTCTGGAACATCGGTCCGCTGTTCAGGCCGTACCGGCCCGCAAGTCTGGTCGGCCTCACGGCCACCGAAGCCGAGGAGACGATAGCGGACTGGCAGTTGTACACCTCCGGCAGGAGCCGGGCTCCGCACGTTTCGGTCCCCGAGGGCAGGGTCATCGCCGTCTTCCCGCAGTACAGCGACAGCCTGCCGGTGTACATGCCCGTGAGGCTGCTGGTCTCGACCGGGTGGGACGGCATCCCGCTCTTCGTCGGCATGGGGCTCGCCGAGGCGGAGAGCATAGCTGCGATCCACGGCATCGTACTGGTCACCGAAGGCTTCGACCCCGCAGGCGGAGGCGGCGTCGACAGCATGGTGAACTCCCAGATCCCGACCCCCGGCATCTCCTACATGCCCGGAGATACCGTCCTGATCAGGGTCGACCTTACCTCCACGGACCCCTTCGCCGGCCCGGATCAGGAGGAACAGGGCTCGCATGACTGGGGGCAGTGGTAACTTGAAGCCGCTTGTTTCCGCTTCTCTGCTCTCCTGCGACCACGGGCGCCTGGCGGCGGAAGCCGCGTCCATGGAGTCGGCCGGCGCCGACATGATTCATCTCGACGTGATGGACGGCGTTTTCGTTCCCGAACTCACGTTCGGTCCGGCCGCAGCCCTGTCGATATGCAGGGCTGTCCGCATTCCTGTCGACGGGCATCTGATGGTGGAGATTCCCGACGGCCAGATCGAGGGTTTCGCGAAGGCAGGGTGCAGGTACGTCACCGTTCATGCCGAACCCTGCCCCCACCTCGACAGGACGCTGTCGAGGATCAGGGAGGCGGGCTGCCTTTGCGGAGTGGCGCTCAATCCGGCCACGCCCGTTGAGGCCGTCCGATGGGTTCTCCCGGTCGTCGATCTCGTGCTTGTAATGACGGTCAATCCCGGGTACGGCGGTCAGGCCCACATCGAGCACGTCCGCCCCAAGATCGGAATCCTGAGGCGGGAGCTGGATGAACTCGGGAGACACGAAGCAATAGTATCGGTCGACGGGGGAGTCGATTCCGGCAACGCGGCGCTCCTGAGGCGGGCCGGCGCCGACATGCTGGTGGCCGGATCCTTCATCGCGCGCAGCCCCGACCGGTCGTCGGCAATGGAGGCGTTGAGAGCGAAATGAAGATGAAGGCGACCATCCTGTCGTTAACGGTAGCTATCCTGGCGGCTTCCTGCGGGACTGCGACGCACACCGTGGACGAGGGAACGGTTGAGGAACTGAGGCGGGTGTTCGACCAGACCCGTTGCGGGTTCCGCATGGAAGATCTGGTCTACGCCGTTTCCCGGCAGTTCCCGTACCTCGTCGCGGATTCGCTCCCTCCGGACGTCATGCCCTCCGGGGTGCCGGACAGCCTCACGAAATGCCCCGTGACGCTCGAACCCTACGGAATCCGCTTCGAAATCGACGGAATCACCGTGGAATGCCCTTCCGGCCACGGCTCGGCCTCGATAGACTACTAGCACTTGAAGACAATACGCACCTTCCGTATAATATACTTTCCGGCCGGCTCCGCGCCGGTGGTGAAGTGATGTTCGAGAGGCTTTCCGAGAGGCTCGGGAGTGTTCTCGACCGGCTGCGGGGCAGGGGAGTGGTTTCGGCCTCCGACGTGTCGGAGGCCATGCGCGAGATCAGGCGCGCGCTGCTCGAAGCCGACGTCAACATCCGGGTGGCCAGGGAGATGGTCGACCGGGTCGCAGCGGAGGCCGTGGGCGAAAGGGTCCTGAAGAGCCTGACCCCCGGCCAGCAGATAGTCAAGATAGTCTATGACGAGCTGGTCAGGACGATGTCCCACGAGAGGACGGAGCCTGACACCGGGGGCCGCCGGCCCGTCGTGTGGCTCCTCGCAGGGCTGCAGGGGGCCGGCAAGACGACCACCGCGGCCAAGCTCGCGGTGTGGGCCGCCGGGAAGCGCGGGATGAGACCGATGCTCGCCGCCTGCGACCTGAAGCGGCCTGCGGCCGTTGATCAGCTCGGGATGCTCGCCGGGAAGACCGGCATGGGGTTCTACGAGGACAGGACCTCGCAGGATCCCGCCCGGGTGGCTGCGGACGCCCTGGCCATGGCCGACAGGGAGATGTACGATCTCCTGATTGTGGACTCGTCGGGCAGGCTGCATGTCGATGACGATCTGATGGCCGAGCTCGAGAGCATCCGGGCAGCCGTGTCCCCCAGGGAGACGCTGCTGGTCCTCGACGGGATGACCGGGCAGGACGCCGTGAACGTGGCTCTCGAGTTCGACAGGAGGATAGGCCTTACCGGGGCCGTCCTCTCGAAGATGGACGGGGACTCCAGAGGCGGCGCGGCCCTCTCCACCGCCGCCGTAACCGGTCGTCCGGTGTTGTTCCTGGGCACGGGAGAGGGGCCGGGCGATCTCGAGGCCTTCGATCCGGCCCGCATGGCGGGCAGGATTCTCGGGATGGGCGACGTGCTCGGCCTGGTGGAGAAGGCCGTCGAGGCGTCGGATCGCGTGGACGCCGAGAAGCTCGAGCGCAGGCTGAGGAAGGGCGAGTTCACGATGGACGACCTCCTGGCCGAGTTCGGGAGGCTCAGGAAGATGGGCTCGCTCGCGGACATACTGGCCATGCTCCCGGCAGGCATTCTGCCGAAGGGGCTGGAGGTCGATCCCCGGGAACTGGGCCGCAAGGAGGCGATCATCCGCTCGATGACGCCGGACGAGCGCCGCAGGCCCGAGAGGATAGACGGGAGCAGGCGGAAGAGGATCGCCCGGGGCAGCGGCGTGGCTGTGCGTGACGTCAACAGGCTGCTGGACGATTACAGGGCCGTGAAGGAAATGATGAAGAGGCTGGGAAAGTCGTCTCGACTGGCTTCCCTTCTGCGCGGATGACGCGCCGGGCCTCCGTGGCGTGAAGAGTCGAAGGTGTCCCTTGGAGGTGGAACTTGGTCAGGATCCGGCTCAGGAAAATGGGTACGAGCAAGCTGTCTTTCTTCAGGATAGTCGCAGCCGATTCCAGAAAGGCGCAGAACGGCAGCTTCCTCGAGGTTATAGGCTATTACGATCCTCTGCGCAGGCCTCATGAGATAAAGGTCGACGAGAAGAAGGTTTTCGACTGGATGCAGCGCGGGGCCCAGGTCAGCGAGACCGTGAGGGGCCTCCTGCGCAAGACCGGTACCTGGGAGAGATGGTCAAGATTCCGTGCAGGCGAAGAGGTTTCGCCGGAAGTGGTCTTCATCCGGGGTGAAAAGAGGACCGCGCCGGATTCCGGGAGTTCCGACCGGGCCTGACTGACGCCGCAACAACCGCGACTGGAGGGGTGTTCATGAAGGAACTCATCGAGATGATCGCCAAGACTCTCGTCGAAAATCCTGATTCCGTTCAGGTGGACGAGAAGACGACCGAGGACATGCTCGTGTACGAACTCAGGGTTTCGGAAAGCGATCTGGGAAGGGTCATCGGCCGCGAGGGTCGGATCGCGAAGGCGATGCGCACGATCATAAGGTCGATCGCCGCCCGGAAGGGACAGAAGGCGACCCTGGAGATAATGGACTGAGATGACCCCGACCGTGCAGGCCGGCTTCGTCACTCGGCCTCGCGGTCTTGCCGGCGAAGTCGAGATCAGGCTCTTCCTGGCGGGTCGGGCCGTCGCCCTGCCGCGCGGTTTCGAAGCGTTGGTGGGAGACCGGGCCGTAACGGTCGAAAGGTCGTCCATCCGGTCCGCGGACACGGTTACGGCCCTTTTCACCGGCTTGGAGAGCATCGAGGCCGTGGACGGCTTCAGGGGTGAGGCTTTCTCGGCTTCGAGGGAGTCGGTGCTTGCGGTCTCAGGATTCAGACCGCTGGCGCTCTTCCTCGGCATGAGGGTCGAGTGGCAGGACGGCGCCGGGATCGTTGAGGACTTCGAACCGTTCTCGGCCAATCCGCTCCTGTCGGTCGGCTTCGAAGGACGCCGGTTCGACGTGCCCCTGCTGCTGATCACCGAAACCGGGTCGATCGACTGGGAGGGCGGGCGGATCGGGCTCAGGCTTCCAGCCGGTCTGGTGGAGGGCGTGGATTGAGGCTGGCGGTAGCCACCCTGTTCCCCGAACTCTTCGAGCCCTTCTTCCGTACCGGGGTGGTCGGACGGGCGGCGGCATCGGGGGTCGTCGAGGCCGGTACGCTGGACATCAGGCTCCACGGGATAGATGCCAGAGGTTCCGTGGACGACTACCAGTTCGGCGGGGGAGCCGGGATGCTCCTCAGGCCCGAGCCTCTCTTCGGGGCTCTGAGGTCCGTGCCGTGGCGGGATGGCGCCAGAGTGGTGCTGATGGCCCCGGACGGGCGTCGGCTCGACCATGACCTCGCCAGGGATCTCGCGCGGGAGGAGAAGCTGATCGTCTTCTGCGGGAGGTACGGGGGGGTCGACGCCAGGTTCGTACAGCAGGCGGTGACCGACGAGGTGAGCATAGGAGACTATGTCGTCTCGGGCGGGGAGCTTCCTGCGATGGTGCTGATAGAGGCCGTGCTCCGCTGGATTCCCGGGGTGCTCGGCAGGATGGAGTCCGCCGTGTCGGACAGTTTCGCGACCGGGCTCCTGGACTATCCGCGCTACACGCGCCCCGCGGTTTTCGAGGGGATGAGCGTGCCGGAGGTCATCGTTTCCGGGGATCACGCGCAGGTCGAGAACTGGCGGTTCGAGGCCGCGCTGGCCAGAACAAGGGACAGGAGGCCGGACCTCCTGGAGGGCGTAAGCATCGAGTCGGTGAGAAAACGTTTCCTGGAAGCGGTCAGACAGGCCGCCAGGACGAAGGAGCGGGAAGATGGATGAGCTTCTTAGGCTGGTCGAGACCAACCGGCCTGCCGAGGGCATTGCGGACTTCGGTCCGGGGGACAACGTGAAGGTCCACTATCAGGTCATCGAAGGCGACAAGGTGAGGATCCAGGTCTTCGAGGGAGTGGTCATCTCGCGCCGCGGCGGCGGTGTCGGCGAGACATTCACGGTTCGCAAGATCTCCAACGGCGTGGGCGTCGAGAGGATATTCCCGCTCTGCTCGCCCAGGGTCGCCGGGGTCGAGGTCGTCCGCAAGGGCAAGGTGAGGCGCGCCAAGCTGTTCTTCCTCAGACAGAAGAGGGGCCGTGCCGCCAGAATCAAGGAGAAGAGGGTCTACTAGACCTTCCGCAGAGGATCTCCTCGGGTTCGATACCCGCGAGGCGGGCGGAAGCCTTCTTCCAGCAGGCATCGACGAGGCAGGGAGGGGGCCGCTCGCCGGCCCCCTCGTCGCATGCTGCGTCGTCCTGACGCCCGGCCTGGCGATCCCGGGGCTGGACGACAGCAAGGCTCTGACGCCCCGGGCCCGTCTGGAGGTCCGTGAAAGGATACTGGAAGGCTGCCTCGGGTTCGGGATCGGCCTCGTGGAACCCCGCGAGATCGATTCTCTCGGAATGACCCGCAGCGTCGCACTCTCGTTCGAGAGGGCCGCCGCCTCCTGCACTGCGGCGGATGTCTATCTGATCGACGGCAGACCGGTAGAGGGGCTGCCCTTCAACGCGAGATTCTTCGTCAGGGGCGATTCCAGGAGCCGCTCGATCGCCGCCGCGAGCATCCTCGCCAAGGTCCACAGGGATTCGCTCATGGCGGAGGCGGACAGGGTCTGGCCGGGCTACGGCTTTGCGGACAACTCCGGCTACGGGACGCCTGCGCATCTCGCCGCCCTGCGGGAACTCGGCCCCTGTCCGATCCACAGGTTCTCGTTCGCTCCTGTGGCGGAGACGGTCGATCTCTTCGGAGGCTTGCATGGCGGATGACGGCGTCGATCCGGCGGCTGCGGCGGAGAACGCGGTGGCGGAATGGCTGGCTTCACGCGGCTGGGAGATCGTCGAGCGGAACCTGAGGCTGGGGCCGGGGGAGATCGACATCATCGCCTGCAGAAGCGGGATCATGGCCTTCGTGGAGGTGAAGCTCGCCTCGACGGGAAGCGCCACGATGGCTCCCGAGAAGATCGACCGCCGCAAACGCACGAAGATCGCCGGCACAGCCGCTAGCTATCTCGCGGTGAAACCCTTCGGGGGCGGCTGCAGGTTCGATGTGGCCGTAGTGAGGGGACTGCCGGGGAGCTTCGAGATCGACTATCTCGAGAACGCCTTCGTCTCCGACACGATTTTCACGGTCTAGAAGCCGGTCCGCTCAGCCGAGCCTCGCGCCGGGGGAATCCGGACGGCCCGCCAGTATGGCCGCTCCCAGGGCTCCGGTGATGCAGGGCTCGTCCGGTACGAGGATCTCGATGCCCAGCTCCTTGCGCAGCGCCTTCACCACGCCGCGGTTCCTGGCGACTCCTCCGGTGAAGACGACCTGGGGAAGCAGCCTGGACCTGCCCGCCATCGAGATCGTCCTCCTGGCGACCGACCTGAAGACGCCGTTCAGGATGGACGGAACGGCGACTCCGGACTGGAGCAGGCCCACGATCTCGCTTTCCGCGAAGACGGCGCACATGGAAGAAATCTCGACCGAATCACCGTGATCCCGCACCACGTCGCCCATATCCTCGAGCGGAATCCCGAGTATCTGCCCGGTAAGCTCGATGAAGCGCCCGGTTCCGGCGGCGCACCTGTCATTCATTACGAAGTCCGTCGTCCTGCCAGAGTCGTCCATCTCGATGAGCTTCGAGTCCTGGCCTCCGATGTCGATTACCGTCCTGGCCGAAGGGAAGAGGTACGATACGCCGCCGGCATGGCAGAGTATCTCCGAAGCCACTCTGTCGGCGAGCTTGAAGTAGTTCCTGCCGTACCCGGTGGCGAGGACTCCCTGGAGATCGGAACGGACGACTCCGGCCGATTCGAGTACTCCCTCGAAAACCTCCGCGGCCGTGTCGGCCGGCCTGGAACCAGTGTCGGCGATCGCCGTCTCGACGATCTGCGAACCGTCGAACAGCACCACCTCGATCGATCTCGCACCGATGTCCACACCGCAGGAAAGCCTCATGTCATCTCCAGCATGGTCTGGATCCTGACCGCGAGCCTCTCGCGGTCGGAATCGGAATAATCGGTTTCCACCTTCATATACGACAACCCCAGGGAATCCCGGATGTGCCGCTCCACGAGCCAGGACTCGATGTTGTAAGTGTGGCAGGCATGCCATACCAGGTCCACCACCGCATCCGGCCTGTACTTAGCCGCCAGGCGGTCGATGAGGTCCAGCCTTCCCGTGTTCGGTGTCATGCACGAGCAGGGGATGTCGAAGTGCTTCCTGGCGACGGCCTCGAACGGGTCGCCATCCTCCGGCGTGAGCGCTTCAGTCGGCTTCACCCCCGAGCAGGCCTCCTGGACGACTACTATGCCGCCGCATTGTTCGATGATCTCGATGACCTTCAGAGTGTCCCTTCCGGTGGGGCACCCTGTCACCATGACTCTGGGAGCGCCCTCCGGAGCGGCCCGGAATCCTCCTGCCGCTCTCTCCCGCACCTTCTCAACGAAGCGCTCGAGCATCTCGAGATGTGGCTCGAACCCTGCGAGACGGTAGCGGACAAGGGCTGTTTCCACTCCGGTGACTATCGGCGGGTCCGAGGCTCCGAGTTCGAAAACAGTGTTCAGGAGGGATCGTTCGCGGTTCATCGCACGGATGGCCCCGCGGAGCCGGTTATCCGCTATTTCCACCCCGTACAGGTTCTCGAGGAAGGAGGCGAGCTTCCTGACCTCGGACATCCAGTGGCGGAAGGCGTCATCCTCGTCGTGCTTCTGCGTGAGTTCGAGGATGTGCTGCGGCTTCCTGTCCGCGATCAGCTCGTACATCTTCTTCTTGCCGTCGCAGGTGGTCTCCGCCACTATCGCGTCGCACACCTGGAAGAAGGGGCAGCGGTTCGTCAGGATGTATCCGAAGGACGACTTGATGAGGGGGCAGAGGTTGGACGGCAGGACGGTCTCGGCCGGGGCGATCGTCCGCCTGCTCGTCCCGCAGAGGCAGACCGGGTACGCTCCGGCTGCCATGATGATCTCGCGCGGGGTGTATTCGCAGTAGATCCCCACGAGGCCCCTGCCCTGCCGCTTCAGGGCGCGGGCTGCGTCGGACTCGACGGCCATGGAGTTACGGAAATACTCGAAGGGATCCTCACCGGAAGGATTAGTGACTCCGCCTGCGAAGCCCGTCGCGATCATCGGTGCTCTCCTGGATCTCAGTACTTCGGTGAAACCTTCCATCCGCCCCGCTACCTGCTCGCTGAGGCGGCCCGGGGAGTACGGCACGTCGAAGGCTAGTACCGGCAGTCCGGCCTCCTTTTCGAGCACCTCGACAAGAATCTTCTCCTCGTGGGGGCAATGGCTCGCTCCGAAGATGCTGGAGACTATGACCCCCTCCGCGCCGAACCGCCTTGCCTCCGCAGCTATCCTCGAAGCCCTCATGTGCGCCGAGCCGAGCATCAGGTCGTCCATGCAGTTCTCGGCCACGGCGGCGAAGATGTTCTTGTCAGGCGCAAGGGGAAGGTACGAATGCGTGATCATGTACTCCGAACCGGTCACGCAGGCGCCCAGATCCTCGAGCTGCGTGACCAGTGAGGCATCCGTGGGCGGCATCACCCAGTAGACCCTGAGGGGGTCATCGTCGAAGGGGGATGTCCCCGAATCGAGGCGGCTGCGGACCGTGGCGAGGAGGTCGTCGAGGACCTCCACGCTCTCGTCGGGCTCGGAGCAGGTATGGATGCCGATGAACTCCGCAAGCAGCATCTCAAGGCCCGGCATCGGCGGGCGTTTAGCGGAGTAGACCAGATTCCGGAGTTCGGCTATCCGGCTTCTGAGGCCGTTGAACATGGTCCTGCTCCGTTCGAGATCGCTTTCCGACGCTGTCCTGCCCGTCATCTCCTCCATGGCGCGGGCTATTCCTCGAAGCTGCCCCTCTACGAAGCGTGCGGCGGAAGCCTGGTAGGGCATCCCGCCGAAGGGGGTCGTGCGGAACTCTTCCCCGGGCGCCCAGGATCTATCGTCCAGCCGCGATGCCATCTCCCACCAGTGTACCTTGATCCCCAGTCCCTCGATGAGTTGCATCACGGCGGAGAAATCGTCACAGCAGGCCCCGACTCCGGCGATGCAGAGATCGGGTTTCGGGAAGTAGTCGAGGGTCACCATGGCTCCCAGGGCCGCGCGGACATAGCAGAGATCCTCGCCGGCCCCGAGCCTCGCGGCCTCGTCGAGGAGGTGCGGCTCCTCCGAGAAGCAGGGCGCCCACCAGAGTTCGTCGGCGTAGAACGTCAGCGCCTCGGGCCAGGCGTATGTGATCACGGGTACCTGCCCGAGATCCTTCATGGTGGCGACTATCTTCAGCCCGTGCTCCTTCGCGAGGAAGAGCCGGTCCTTCTCGCTGAACAGGAACGCCCACAGCCTGAGCGCCGCGCTGGAGTCGTCGAAGCGCAGCCTCCGCAGGAGGGTGTCGCCGCGGCAGGAATACTCGTAGGGGCTGAACAGGTACTCCACCCCTCCCGGGATCAGCTTCCTTAGAAACCTGCACCGCTCCCTGTACTCGTCCGGGATGTCCCTTATCCTGATCTCCCAGTCGGAGGATGTTATCCGGCCCGATCGTTTCGCCGCACTCATGCCAGGCTCTCCAGGAATGCCTCGATGCGGGTGCCGACTCTCTCCCTCCCGCCCGGGGCGTAGCTCGTGTCGAGCACCAGGACTGGAACCGGCATCCTCTCCCGTATCCGCTCTCTCTCGGTATACCAGAGGTCGCAGAACTTGAGGGTCTTCAGTATCAGCCCCCGGCAGTCCGCCTCCTCCAGGGTCCGCTCGAGGTATTCGAAGACCTGGTCGTTCGGTCTGCATCTGGCGCAGCGCGATGCTTGGAAGTACTCCCTCGCCAGCCATCCCGGCGATCCATCGACCGGCTCAGCGTCGGGAAGTGTGGCCTGGAGGCCGGAGCACCCCAGCGGGACCATTGTGACCCCGGCCGCCTCCAGGAGCCCGGGGACGGCATCGTCACCCGCCGCCATCGGGCCCCCGGCGACCGCGATCCTCATACTGCCCTGCCAGGGTTTGGAGGCTGCCACGGCTGTTTCGAGGAATCCTGCAAGCCACCCGGGCCTGGCGATCTGGAACAGCTCGAATGCCTTATGCAGATCCGAGGGCTTGAGGAGCCCCTTCATGGCGATCGAGCGGAGGGAGGAGGCCGCCCTCCTCCGCTCCTTCTCGAAGGCAAGAGCCCTGTCGGTCGAATACCCGTCCGAGAAGCCCCGCGAGACCAGATCGTCGCACAGCCTCTCGACCTGCGATGCGAAGTAGTCTTCGGCCTCCTTCGTCCGGGTGGACGGGAGCTGGATGTGGAACGCATCGACGGCTGTGATCCGGCCGAGTGCCTGGAAGAGCCTCCGGGTCTGATCGCAGGTGTACATGGCTACCCATGCGTCGACCATCCCGTGCAGGCCCGTTCCTGCCGATGCAGCTCCTGCGAAGGACTTGACCAGAGGGCAGGAATCCGGCCGCATGAACCGCTCGCCGGCCCCCTCATTATTGCTGGATGCTCCGTGGAGGACGCGGATCGAACGCATCCCGAGACCCTCTCCGATGGCGGGCGGGAAGGCGTGGCACAGGCTGCCGAGAACCCGGCCACCGTTCTCCCTGAAGCGGGCCAGCGCCGCTGTTTCGTCCGCGATCCCGGTTTCGATCAGCTTTCCCGCCTCCGTGGTCTTCCTCCGTTCCGACGCTTCTCCGGCCTACTTCTTCACTGCCGTGATCCGGCACCTTCCGAAAGCACCCGCATGGGCCTGCTGGGACATGAAAGCCATCTCCCCGCCCATCGCCTGGAACATGTCCATGTCCCAGCCGATTATGCGGAGCGCATCGAACATGAGCTGTTCCGTGAGCATCGAGATATACAGGTCGATGCATCCGGCGAAGTGCTTGGTGCAGTCCTCGGAGGAGCTGATCTCGAAGCCGGAATCCAGGAGCAGCTTCTCCCAGTATTCCCTCTTGCCGATAAACGGGAACTTCATGAAGCCGCAGATCCGCTGGGCGGTTTCCTCGGTCCAGCCGGAGGGGCCCTCCACCCAGTCGCTGAACGCGATCCTGCCGCCCTTGCGCAGCACCCTGGCCGCCTCCCGGATCATCGACTCCTTGTCCTCGACATAGCACCAGGCGTCCTCGCCCCAGACGACGTCGAAGAAGCCGTCCTGCCAGGGGATGTTCCTCACGTCGCCCTTCCTGTATTCGATCATGCTCGACAGACCATCAGCGGCCGTAGCCTCCTGAGCCTTGGTGATCATGGCTTCGGTAGCGTCCAGGCCGTAGCCGCGGACACCGTAGAACCGCGCCAGGAATCTCAGGCCGGCACCCAGGGCGGAGCAGAGGTCGAGCACCTTCTCGCCCTTGGATATGCCCGCCTTTTCCGCCAGGATTTTCGACTGCGCGAATCCGCCGATGTGTATCTGTTCGCCCATGATGAGTTTCCAGAGATTGCCCTCCGGGCCGCTGTAGACGCCCTGGACATCGGAAAGGACTGCCTTCGTGCGATTCATCGCTCCGGTTCCCCCTTCTTATCTCCCGGCTGCTGGGGCCGGGACGACCGAGGAGAGCCTGGGGCAGCCGCCGATCCTAATCTGCTGGAAGCAGGAGGGTCAGACCGCCGGCACCCTTTCTCGGAGCCCGACTGGGCTCCTGGCCCGGCCTCAAACCTTCATGTGCGGTCTGGCAACCATGACGGTCTCCAACGCTCCATCTTCCTCTGGGTAATGGCGAGGTCTGACGGCCCTTCAGCGGGCGAAGATATCCGTGCACTGCCTCCCGGGCAAGAAGTAGCCCCTTGCACTGCACCCGGCATTCGGGTACACTGGAGGCGGAGGTGGCAGGAGATGCTCGCTCGCACCACGAGTCTGGGGCTATGCGGAATCGATGCCTTCCCGGTCGAGGTCGAGGTGGACATGGGGCGCGGCCTCCCCACCTTCAGCCTCGTCGGCCTGCCCGACAGCTCCGTCCGCGAGTCCCGCGAGAGGGTTCTCGCCGCCATCGGCAACCTGATGGAGAGCCTTCCCGGCAGGAAGACCACGATAAACCTCGCCCCCGCCGACAGGAAGAAGGAAGGCTCCGGGTTCGACCTGGCCATCGCCGTGGGTGTCCTGGCGGCCGCCGGGCTCGTTCCAGCCGACGCGGCAGGCCGGTATGCCTACATAGGCGAGCTTTCGCTGGACGGCGGCCTCCGCCCCGTGCGCGGAGCGCTCTCGATGGCCTACGGCGCCAGAGGCCTTCCTCTCGACGGCCTCATCGTGCCCTCGAAGTCCGCCGGCGAGGCCGCCCTGGTCGAGGGGCTGACGGTGTTCCCGGCCTCGAGCCTCTCAGAAGTGGTCGGCTTCCTCCGGGGCGAAGCCGCTCTCGACTCCGTCGTGTCCGACGTATCCGGCCTCCTCTCCGCCGGATCACCGTCCGAACTCGACCTGTGCGACGTCCGCGGCCAGGAGCAGGCCAAGCGGGCTCTGGAAGTGGCCGCCGCCGGCGGGCACAACATCCTGATGATCGGCCCTCCGGGTGCCGGGAAGACGATGCTGGCCAGACGATTTCCCGGCATACTCCCCCCTCTCGAGGCCGAGGAGGCCCTGGAGACGACCCGGATACACAGCGTAGCGGGGGTGCTTGCGGAAGGCTCGCACCTCGTCTCCGAAAGGCCCTTCAGGTCGCCTCACCATACCGTCTCGGACGCCGGCCTCATAGGCGGAGGCACATTCCCGCGCCCCGGAGAGGTCAGCCTGGCGCACAACGGCGTCCTCTTCCTCGACGAGCTGCCCGAGTTCCGCCGCAGCGTCCTCGAGGTCCTCAGGCAGCCCATGGAGGACGGCGTGGTCACGATTTCCCGCGCAGCCTCCGCTCTGACCTTCCCTGCCAGGTTCATGCTGGTGGCGGCGATGAACCCATGCCCGTGCGGTTTCCTCACCGATCCCCGCAAGGCCTGCACCTGCACGGGTCCGCAGATACAGGGCTACCTCAGGCGCATCTCGGGCCCCCTGCTCGACAGGATAGACATCCACATCGAGGTCGCCCCGGTGCAGTTCCGCGATCTGTCGGGGCAGGCCGGGCCCGGTGAATCCTCCATGACCATCGCTTCGCGCGTAGCGGCGGCCAGGAGGCGGCAGCTCCAGCGATTCGAGCCGGGCCGGAAGGTGTTCTGCAACGCCCTGATGTCGTCCGCCCAGGTAAGGCGCCACTGCCGGCTCGATTCCGAAACGGCGCGCTTCCTTCGCGACGCCGTCGAACGCTTCGGGTTCTCCGCCCGCGCCTACGACAGGATACTGAAGCTCGCCCGCACGATCGCCGATCTCGACGCTTCCGACTCGATCGGCGCGGCTCACATCGCGGAGGCCGTGCAGTACCGCGCCCTGGACAGGGACTTCTGGCAGACGGCCTGAGTTCCGGCCGTGCCGTGCGCATATCCGGCCATGAGCCCCCGGGGGTATATTGAAATCATGGAAAACGAACTCACCGGCGGGATCGCCCAGGCGCTGGTCGCCGTTTCAGACGGCATAGACAGGGCTCTCGCACAGGCGGGCCGGAAGGGCCCCGTCAGGATCATGGCGGTCACGAAGACGCACCCGGCGTCCACCGTGGCGGCTGCGATAGCCGCCGGCATCGACCTGATAGGCGAGAACCGCGTAAGCGAGGGCGGCCGGAAGATAGCCGCACTCGGACGCGATGCGGCCGAGTTCCATATGATCGGCCCGCTGCACAGGGGAGAGGTCCGGCAGGCCTGCCGTGACTTCCAATCGATCGACTCGATCGACAGGGAAGTCATCCTGGAGGCGGTTGCAGCCAGAAGGGCGATGGGAGCGACCCCTTCGATCCTCATAGAGGTCGACACCGCCCCCGGCGAGGGTAAGCACGGCTTCCCACCGGACTTCGATCTACTCTGCCGGATTGTCGACCGGGCGGCCGCACTCGGCGTTCCTCCGGCCGGTTTCATGACCGTCGGCCCTCTCATCGGGGGGAAGGAGGCCTCGAGGCGCTCATTCGCCCTCCTCAGGGACATCCGGGACAGGGTCGGCCGCGCCACCGGGCTCGACCTCCCGGAACTCAGCATGGGGATGAGCGACGACTGGTTCGAAGCGGTGCTCGAAGGATCGACGACGGTCCGGCTGGGGCGGGCCCTCTTCGGAGAGCGCTCCGGATTGACGCCGTGATGCCCTTCTGTATCTTCACTCAAGGCAGACATGCCGTTCTTAGCCCCCGCGGCCCGGCCCCGGGGAAAGGGGAGGCTTTGCAGTGCGATTAACTCCGCTCGACATAAGGCGACAGCGTTTCGCGAAGGTCTTCCGAGGCTACGATACCGCCGAGGTGGAGGCCTTCCTCGAAATGGTCGCCGACGCCTGGACCGAGCTTACGACCGTGGTGGACGACACCGAGAAGGAACTCATCGCCCTGCGTTCCAGAGCCGCTGACTTCGACAGGATGGAAGGCGCCGTCCGCGAAGTGCTCGTAGCCCAGCAGCAGAGCGCCTCGCGAGCCCGTGAGGACGCCGAGAAGGAAGCCCAGCTCATCGTGATGGACGCCGAGGTAAAGGCCGCCAACCTGCTCAGCGAGGCCCGCGAGAGGGTGCAGGTCCTTTCCGGGACGGTCCGCGAGCTGCAGGACCGCCGGCTGGCCATACTCGCCCAGATGTCCTCCTTCCTCGAGGCTCAGGGCAGGGTGATCGAGATGGAGGAAACGAAGATAAAGGCCGACTCCGTCCCGGAGGACAGGCTCCTCTCCGGCGAGGAGCCCGGAGACGGTCCGATCCTCGAACTCTCGGAGCTCTGACGCGGGCAAATGCATCTCATAGCCGTCCTGGCCGCCCTGGCTGCGAATGCTCCGACGCTCTCCGGAGATTCATATTCGATCTCCTGGGAGGTGCCCGAACTGGTCACGCTCAGGGGGCCGGGGGATGCCGTAGTGGGCCTCTCTGCGGATGGCTGCGGCTTCTGCGGCTGCAACGGCGACGTTCTCCTCCCGGAACTGAACATGTACCTTCCGGTTCCGCCGGGCAGCTCCCCGGTGCTGTCCGTAGAGCCCTCGGGCATCGCTCCGGCCGGCATCGAGAGTGTCTCCAGGGCTCTTCCATCCAACGGCGGAACCGTTTTCGAAGCCGCCCCCCTCTCCGACCTTCCGGACGCCTGGGGCGAGCTGGCGGGCGTCACCTCCTTCAGGGGCTTCAGTCTGGCCAGGGTGCGCATCCACCCGGTCATATCGTCCGGCGGCGGATTGGTCCGTGCGCGTTCCCTGGCCGTAGTTCTCAAATTCGGCCGTGCCGGAAGCCCTTCCAGGGTTGCAGGAGCCGAGGGCGACCTCCTGCGGCTGATAACCGGAACGGACACGGCCTGGCGTTCGGAAGCCCGCTCCGGTATGCGGGGCAGCCCGTTCGCCGGCCTTCCCTGGGCCAGGATAGGAGTGGACACCGCCGGCATCCACGCCGTCACGGGCGACATGGTTCCCCATGCCTGCGGATCGCCCAGCGCGACTCTCTCGCTCTTCACCGGCAGGGGCAGGATGATGGGCTCCTCCCCGTGGGACAGCCTGTACATTCCCCAGCCTGTCCCGGTGCTGGTGCGCGACGGCGGCGACGGCGTCTTCGACGAGTCCGACAGCCTGTACTTCTTCGCCAGAGGTCTGTCGTGGTGGGAACCCGACGGCGACAGCCTCCCCGGCCATTTCATGCACCAGTATTCCGGCCGGAACTTCTACTGGCTCACCTGGGGCGGAGAGCCCGGCATCCCGATGCAGACGATAAACGCGGGGCTCACCGGCGCCCCGGCCGTTCAGCGCCCCTGCCTCGCCAGACTCCATTTCGAGCGCGACATCATAAGGAAGCCCGACCTGGTTCCGGGCGACTGGATATGGGACGCCGCCCTCGGCACCGGTACGCAGTGGTACTACCACGAATTCGACATCCCCGGAGCCTGCGACGGCAGCGGGATCGTCAGGGTCTATCTGGTGTCCGCCAGCGCGGGCGGCCACGCGACGAGGGTCCTGGTGAACGGCCAGACCGTCGCCGACACCGTCTGGAGCGGAGTCGGAGCCTTCGTTCTCGAGGCCCGGACATCCTCCCTGCGCCCGGGCGTCAACAAACTCGACATCGCGATCGATCACGGATCCGCGTCCGACGACATCTACATCGACTGGTTCGAGGTCTTCCCCAGGATGAAGCCCGCCCTCTGGAGTTCCGGCCAGACCCATGTCCCCATGGAGTGGCGCCAGGAGGCCGGGAGGGTCCGGCTCGACTGGGAGGGCGGCCTCGGCGGGGCGATGGTCTTCGCTGTCGGAGGCGACACCCATGCCGCTCTGCTCGACGGCTGGAGCGGCGGCTCCCTCGAGGTCGAGTTCCCTTCGGGATGGGCCTCCAAGGAGCTCTGGGCCGTGCCGGTCGGCGCGGTCATGGCGCCCGCCTCGGTGGAATACGCCGAACCCGGCGGTCTGGTCACCTTCCAGGGCGGTGCGGACAGGCTCTACATCTATCCGGAGGGTTTCGAGGGCGCCGCGTTGTCCCTGTTCGAGCCCGGATCGTCCAGCGAGGCGGTCTGCCTTACGGACATCTACGACGAATTCAACGGGGGCGTCCGTGATCCCTGGGCCATCACCGCCTTTCTCGACTTCGTGCTGAAAGCCTGGGAACCCGCTCCCGTGGACGTGATCCTCTGTGGCGGAGGTCACTTCGACCCCAGGAACCGTGCCGGCTCCCGCGTCAGCCTGATCGATCCCGTCCGCTCACCCGGCGACTACTTCCAGGACGACCTCTACGCGATCACGAAGGGCACCGATGTTCCCCAGTTCGCCGTCTCCAGGATCAGCACCTCCGACCTCGCGGCCTTCGCAATCGTCGCCTCGCGCTCTGCAGCCTACCGCTCCGGCGCCTTCGCGGGCGCCTGGCAGACGCGGGTTCTCGGGGCTGCGGACGACGAGCGGTCGAGCCAGTACTCCGCCGACGAAACCTACCATACGAACAGCATGGAGCGGATCCTCGAGGAGCATCTCCCTGACGCCGTCAGGCCCGTAAAGCATTACATGATACTTTATCCGTTCGACTCACTCTTCAAGAAACCGGAGGCGCGGCAGGCCTTCATCGATCTCTGGTCGGAGGGCGCGCTGCTGGTCCTGTTCCTCGGTCACGGCAGCTTCGACCAGCTCGCCGACGAAGGCCTGTTCTACCTCGATGACACAGGTCAGCTCGCGAACTCCGGCAGGCTGCCCGCAGCCTTCTTCGGCTCATGCAGGGTCGGGAGATTCCAGGACCCCGGCCGTGATTGCATCGCGCAGTCTGTCACCACCGCTCCCCGCGGCGGCGCGATAGTCGGGATAGGAGCCACATTCGACACGATAGGCCCGGTAAACGAGCTCCTGATGGCCGCCTTCGCGGACGCGGTCTTCTCGCAGTCCGGCGCTTCGCTGGCCTCGTGCCTGCTGGCCGCCAAGCTGCAGGCCGGCTATTCCGGATTGAACAACAGGGTCTACGTTATGTTCGGCGACGGTTCGACCATGCCCGCCGTTCCGGGCCACATGCACCCCGTCGACGCGGATACCCTGTTCACAGGAGAGAGGTCGGGCTTCTCCGGCACGGCGCCGCATGAGGGCACCGTCCTCCTCGAAGCCTTCGAATCCAGCCGGAGGAGAACCTACTACACGTTCAGGCAGAACCTCCCCATCGAATACTTCGACATGCCCGCCCTCTTCTTCGCGGGCTCGGCGGCGGCCGACCCCGGTTTCGCCGCGGAGGCGTTCGTGCCGGTGGATGCCGATACCGGAACCAGAAGCAGGATACAGGCTCTCGTCATCTCCCCCGAGGGAGTGTCCGCCTCCGCCGCCTGGCCTCATCCGCTGGTCCCCGGCATGCCTTCCACCACGGATTCGACGGGGCCTTCGATCGAAATCTGGCTCGAAGGCTTCCGCAGCACGGAGGAGCCATCCGTGTCGGGCTGTGCGACCCTCTCGGCCAGGCTCTCCGACGAATCAGGGATCAACCTTGTCGGCAACCCCGGAAGGCAGCTCGCGCTCTACGTCGACGGCACCGCGTCGGACGTCTCGGGCAGCTTCTGCTACGATCCGGGCAGCACGACGGATGGCGGGCTCGAAGTCGACCTTGGCCTCCTCCCGGTGGGAACGCACACGCTGGAACTCGCCGCCAGCGACTGCCTGCTCAACAGGAGCAGCGCCGCCATGAGATTCACGGTAGTCGCCGCCGACAGCCCCAGCTTCTCCCAGGTATTCGCCTACCCATGCCCCGCCTCGGACGGAGTTTCGATAAACTGGACCCAGAGCGGGTCGGACCCGGTCGATCTCGACATCTACACGATATCGGGCAGAAGGGTGGAATCCGTCCGGAACCTGCGGTGCCGGCCCGGCTATAACCAATACTGGTGGAACTGCGAAGACAGGGATGGGGATCCGGTGGCCAGCGGATCCTACATCTTCAGGATATCCGCCGGAGATTCCGAGGCCTGCGGCATAATTGCGCTGATCAGATAGGCAACAGGAGGAACAATGTCGAAATCCCTTTCTCTTGCTCTCCTCGCGGGAGCGTTTGCGGCCGCCGGCGCATCCACGGCCAGCGTGGTCTGGCTCACGATAACCCCCGGGGCCCATGCCAACGGCATGGGCGAAGCCTTCACGGCCATCGCCGACGACGCAACGGCCAGCTACTGGAACCCGGCCGGCCTCGCTCTCGCGGACTCGGGCCGCCATGAGATCACCCTCCAGCACTCCAACTGGCTCCCTCAGCTCGCCGACGACATGTACTTCGAATACCTCGGATACGCCAGGAACATCCCGGGATGGGGCGGCATCGGGGGAAACATCACCTTCATGTCCATGGGCGAGATGCTGGAGACGGCCCCCGGCATGGAGGACCCTCTGGGCACCTTCTACTCGTACGGCATGGCGGCCACCGTCGCCTTCGGCACCGAGATCGCGCCGGGCGCCTCGGTCGGCCTCGGCGCCAAGTTCATCTACGACCACCTCTACTACACGGACGAGGGGAAGGGAACGTCCTTCGCGGCCGACCTGGGCGTACTGTATCAGATCCCCATGGACCGGATCGGCCTCGGCGGCGCGGGAGACGCCTCCATCGGCGCCAGTCTGTCGAACCTCGGCCCCAACATGAGCTACGGCGGCGACTCGGAGGACAACCCGCTCCCTCGAATCCTGAGGGCCGGCATCGCCTATCAGCCCTTCGACACGCAGATGACCCAGCTCAGAATAGCCGCGGACTACAGCAAGCTGCTCGTGAGAGTGGAAGACGGCCTCGTGGACGAGTTGAGCGAGAACAAATGGGGCGTGGGCGCCGAGTACTGGTACTATAACCTGCTGGGTCTCCGCGCCGGCTACTCGCACGACACCGAAGGCGAATCCACCATCAGCGGAGCCACGTTCGGAGCCGGCCTCAGATACGGCAGCTTCCAGTTCGACATGGCCTTCGTCCCCGTGGACATTAGCCTTCAGGGCTCTGGCAAGTACAACAAGAAGTTCTCGCTGCTGGTGCAGTTCTGAGAATGGCGCTCCGCCTCCCGGCGACAGTGGCCGTGCTTTGCGCGGCAGCCTCGGCCTCCGTGCCGATCCTGCCGGACACCGACGTTCCCTGGCTCAACGAGCGGCCTTCCGAGGGAATCGCCATCTGGGACGGCTCATCATCCGGCGCGGCGCTCGACGCCCTGGGCGAGTTCAGGCTGTGCATCATCAGGGTGGAATTCGTGGAGGACTTCACGCCTCTGACGACGGGTGACGGCCGCTTCGACATGAAGGCGCAGCCTCCGCACGACCGGGAATACACCGAGGGCCTCGCAGCCGACATGGCCTCGTGGCTGTACGACGTGTCGGGGGGCGGGTTCGAGCTGTCCTTCGACGTCTATCCTGCCTCCGGCGCCTATCACATGGACCACCAGATGTCCTACTACGGGGCCGACTCCACCTGGGCGGCGGGCATCTGCCTGCTCCTCCGCGATGCGGTCCGCGCCGCCGATGTCGACGTGGACTTCTCCGAATACGACGCCGTGATGGTGGTTCACGCCGGGGCGGGGCAGGAGGCCGACATACTGCGCGACAGCCCCGACGACATCCACTCCGCCTTCATGACCCTGGGCAATCTCGCCTACTATCTGCCGGAGGGCGGCGTGGGCTTCCTCGGCATCCCCACCGACGACGGGGTGTATGTCCGCGAGGGTCTGATCGTCCCCGAGCAGGAATCCCAGGACGGCTTCGGCCTCGGAGTCATCGGCACCATGCTCCACGAGTTCATGCACCAGCTCGGTCTTCCCGACCTGTACGACACCCTGTCCGGCGGAGTCGGAGTCGGCGGCTGGGACATCATGGGCTACGGCCAGTGGATGTCCGCCGGCTTCTGGCCCACCGCCCCCGGCGCTTGGAGCAGGGTCAGGCTCGGATGGGCCGACGTGGTGGATGCCTCGGGCGGCGGAACCTGGTCGGTCGAGTGCGGCGGCGACGTGCTGAGGGTGGATCTGTCCGGCAGCGAGTACCTTCTCATCGAGAACCGCCAGAGGGATCCGAACGGCGACGGGCTCTGCGGCGAGCACGAGAGGGATTACGGCCTCCCCGGCTCCGGGATACTCATCTGGCACGTGGATGACGGGGTGCTGGCCGCCAACATGGCCGCCAACACCGTCAACGTCGATCCGGACCACAAGGGGGTCGATCTCGAGGAGGCCGACGGCATCCAGGACTTCGACTACTCCCTGTCCGACACATACGGCATCATGGGCAGCGAATACGACCCGTTCTTCATCGGCGGCTACTCGCACACCTTCGGCCCCTCGACGATCCCCTCCAGTGCGACGAGCTGGGGCGGCTTCACGGGCGTGACCGTCGAGATCGGCTCGGCGCCGGGCAATTCCATGCAGGTGACCGTCGATCCCATCTCGATGACCGCAGGCTGGCCCGTGCAGACCCGGCCTGTCGCCCGGGGGCCCTTCCTCTGGAACTCGCAGGACGGGCCCGCGGTGCTCCTTCTTTCCACGACCGGACAGCTCCTGAAGCTCGATCCCGCAAGCCCCGGCGAACCGGTCACAGCCATTGCCACCGGCGTCACCGGCCCGCCGGCCGCCGCACCCCTCGGTGGAGGGGAGTACGACTGCCTCGTCTGGATGGGCGACGACCGTGAACTCCATCTGCTGGATCCCCGGGGACACGAGAAGGCCGGATGGCCCGTGCCGATGCAGGGGGTCCCGGTGCGCTGCGCCGCCCTGCCGGCGACGGGAGCCGTACTGGCGGCCACCGACCGCAACCAGGTCTTCCTCTACGACCTCGACGGAGAGGTCATGCCGGGCTGGCCTAGGACCGTAACGGAGCGCACGACCGGACTCGCCTTCTGCGAGGACGATCCTTCCGCCCCGGTTCTATTCGCCTCGACTGCGGGAGGCAGGCTGTACGCCTGGCGGCTCGACGGGAATCCGGTCCACGGATGGCCGGTCGAGTCCCCCGGCGGATCGCCGGTGTCCCCTCCGCTCGCGGCCGACCTCGACAGGGACGGCGAGGTCGAGGTGACGGTCCTCTGCGGCAGGACGATCTCGTGCTTCTCGCCTTCCGGATCGCCGAAGCCCGGCTTCCCCGTCCAGACCCGGGACGAGCCCATGGGCGTCCCCTGGCTCTGCGACCCCGATTCCGACGGCCACATAGACATCGCCGTGGAGACCTCGGCCGGCGTCGAGGCCTACGAGGCCTCGGGCGCCCTCCTTCTGGACTGGCCCGAGATCCTAGGCTGCGACCCCGCCGGAATCCGTTCCGACGCCAACGCAGGCTGCGGGGGGCGGGGCTTTGCAGCCCACTTCACCCGTGACGGCAGGATATTCATCCGCAACGCCTTCGGCGCACCCCTGCCGGGCTTCCCACTCTCCACCGGCGACGGTCCGCTGGGCGCGCCGCTCTTCATCGATCTGGACGGCAACGGATCCTACGGGCTGCTGGCCTGCGACGAGTCGGGGTGGACAGGCTTCTGGAACGACATCGCGGCCCTGGACAGCTGGTTCCCCGGCCTCGACTTCAGCGGTTCGGGCTGCTGGCCCTCTTCGCTGCTCCCCGCTCTCGCGGCACCCGGAGGCGGGATATCCGAAGGCTCGTTCTTCGTCTATCCCAACCCCGTCTCCGAAGGCAGGGGAGTGATACGGTTCGATTCCGGCGCCACATGCGCCTATTCGATAAGGGTGTTCAACATCGCAGGAGAACTCGTGTCGGCTTTCGACGGCAACTGCGAAGCCGGCCTGGCGTGCGAGGTCGACTGGGATACGTCCAATCTGTCTCCCGGACTCTATTTCGTGTGCCTCAGCGCCGGCGGCCACGAGGCTCTCTTCCACGCGGCCGTGACGGGCCGGTGATTTCCAGGGCGGAGGCGGTAATGTCGAGACTGCTGTCGATACTTGTCCTCACCGCGGCCCTGGCTCCGGCCTCCGCCGGCGCGGACAGGGGAGCGGTGCTCCGCTCCGCGGCGCTTCCCGGATGGGGCCAGCGCTATCTCGGTCACGGCACGAGGGGCAACGTCTTCCTCGGCGTGGAGGCGGTCGCCTGGGCCGGGCTGGGCGTCTCACTGCTCGAGGGAGCCCTGGCGACGGACGACTACGAGGCCCTCGCCCTCCGCGAAGCCGGCATCGACGCCTCCGGTCTCGACGGCTCGATGCTCGACAACATAGCCGACTTCGGCTCCACCCTGGAATACGACGACTACATCCGCCGGCTGGCGAGGTACTACCACCCCGACGACCCCGAGGCCCAGCAGCGTTACTTCGACGCCAACTCGTGGCATGGCCCGGACGACTGGAGCTGGTCGTCCGACGACGCACGCGGGCGCTTCGAGGACTACCTGCGCGAGAGCCGCGAGTGGCACCGCGTGGCTCTCTATGCCGGAGCCTTCGCTGTGGTCAACCGTATCGTGAGCGCCATCGACGCCGCGCTTATCGGAGACAGGGAACCGGTGCTGTACAGTTCCCTGGACAGGCCCGACCCTTCGGACTTCTCGTCCGTCCGGCTGACAGTGGGGGCGAGGTTCTGATGCCGCTCGCACACGCGCTGCTGACACTCCTTGCCGCGGCTTCCCCGGAGAGGCTCTGGATGGACGGGACCTTCCTGGACCCCATGGTGATGAACATCACGGAGAGGCACGATCCGTCCTTCGCTCCTTCGGGCCCCCTGGCGCTTTCCGCCTCCGGGCCGGAGGTCGGAGATACAGTGATGTTCTGGGCTCAGGACTTTTCCGGCGGAGGAGACCGCTTCACCTTCTACCTCGTCAAGGCGACCTGCCGGTACGTCGGCGAGCATTCGTACATCTTCGTGGAGGACGACGCCTGGGGCAGACACTTCCTCCAGCAGGACGTGGACGACCTGGCCGCGTCGCTCGAGGACGCCACTCCAGCCGACCCCACGATGGGCATCATCGAGAAGAACTCGTCCGTCCTCGGGGCCATTCCCGACGAGATCGACGGCGATCCGAGGGTGTACTTCCTGGTGCTGGACATCAGGGACGGATTCGTGTCCCAGGGGGCCTTCGTAGCCGGCTTCTTCAGCCCTTACAACCAGTTCACCGAGGAGGAGGCCTTCACCCGGTACGGCGGGCATTCGAACGAAGTCGAGATGCTTTACATAGACTGCTATCCGGGCGACGCCGCAGAGGCTCTCTACACCGCGTCGCACGAACTCGTCCACCTCATCCAGTGGGGCATCAGGCCCTTCAGCGGCGAGGATCTCTGGGTGATCGAGAACCAGGCGCAGACAGGCACCTTCCTCTGCGGATATCCGGCCTCCCAGGTCTCCACGTTCATCGAGGCGGGAGGGGTGACCCCGGTCGGCTGGACGGAGTTCACCGACGACCTCCGGTACGTCGCCGGATACGGCGCCGGCTACCTCTTCTTCAGCTATCTCTACGAGCGTTTCGGGGGCGATGCCTTCATCCACGGCTCGCTCAGGGCATCCAACAGAGGGCTGCCCGGCGTCGAGGAGGTGGTCGAGAAGGCAATCGGCTCACAGGTGGACATGATGGACATCCTCACGGACTGGGCTCTGGCCTGCTGGATCGACGACCCCTCGATCGGGGACGGCAGATGGGGCTGGGATTCCTTCCGAATCGCCGACTACGAGTACGACCCCGACTCGCCGAGGGACGGGCTCGACTGGCAGGGGGTCGTGTCCACGCTGCCCTTCGAGGATCCCGTGCATGATCTCCCGGCCATGACGCTGGACGCCTACTCGCTGGAATGCCCCGCTGCGGAAGGCTCCTTCCGCGCCTCGGCCTCGGGCATGGGCGGGTTCTCGGCCTGGTTCAGGGAGTCCCCCGGCGACGCGCCCCGCCGTCTCGAGACCGGCCAGGCGCGCGACATCGCAGTGCCGCTCCCCGCCGAGGGCGAGGTGCTCCTCCTGTGCAACTCCTTCTTCGGCCTGAACCTCCAGGCCTCGGCAGGCGACCTGGGCCTCGCCGCCGGAGGGCTCGCCGTCTTCCCCCAGCCGTGCTTCGGCACGCTCTATCTCGGCCTCCGGTCGGACGGTTCGCAGGCGACCCTGTCGGTCTTCGACGCAACGGGCCGCCACGTCGAAACCATCGACTTCGGCGCGGTCGATCCCGGAGAGACCGTTCTGTCCTATCCCGGGGCGTCCCTCCTATCCACGGGCGTGTATGCGTACAGGTTCGTACAGGGGGGTGCGGAGGTCTGCGGGAGGTTCGCGGTTGTGCGCTGACGCCGCCCTGCTGTTCCTGGCCTCGACTCTCCTTACGCCGCTGACCCTGCCCGGGGGCACCATCGACGTGTCGCTCGGCCCCGCCGGCTCCATCCTCTGCCTCAGGCCATCCAGCCCGGAGCTTGTCGTACTCGAACCCAACGGTGAAACCACCTCCCTGGATCTGGACGGGGTCGTCATCCCCGTCTCCATCGCCGCCATGCCCGACGGTTCCTTCCTTGTCTGCGACGCCGCTTCCGACTCGATCCTGCGATTCTCCTCGAGGGCCGAACGCTCCTTTGCCTCGGCAGCGCCCCCGGGCACTGTCGCCGTGGCGGCCTCCAGAGGCGAGGTATGGTGCTTTTCGGTGGACGAGGGGGCCGTTTCCGCCGTCCTGCCCGCCGTGCGGAGGATAGCCCGGGTGGAAGGGTTCAGGCCGGCCGATCTCTCGATCGACGGGCGCAGGGCGGTTCTCAGTTCCGGCGCGGGCGCCTTCCTGATCGAACCCGGCTCGGCGGAGCCTCTTCCAGGCGGCCCGGCCTGTCTCGCCGGGGGTGCCTGCATCGTGCTACTGGGCGATTCCCTGAGGGATGTCTCCGGTGTTCGCCGGCCGGTCCATGCAGGCGCCGGCTTCGACAGGCTGGAGGGGCATCCCGACGGCAGGGTGCTCGCCTGGAGCAGCTCTTCGACGGCAGCGGTCCTGCTGGAGTGAGCCCCCTTCTCGTCCTCTGCGCGGCCTGGATGTCCGAAACGCGCATAAGCGATGGCACGGGGTTCTTCGAGCTGCCGGACAGCGTCTGGGCGGCGCCCGGAAGCTGCTGGGCCGAGGCCGGAACGGACAGCCTCGCGGCCGCGCCCGGTGCGCGAGGCAGCAGGACGGGGATAACGGTCACCCCCGCACCCGCGGCAGGCGACACCCTCGTACTTCACTACGCAACTCTCGACCTCTCCGTGCCGTCCACAGCCTCGCTGGACATTACGCAGCTCGGGCGTGAGCCGATGGCTCCCCGGGGCGGCGCTACCCCGGCCGGTGTCTACGAGGCGCAGCCCGGGCTGTTCATATCCGGCGTGAAGAGGCTGGGTTTCTCCGTAGGGCACGGCGGAGGGCTGGAGCAGAGCACCAGCCTGGCCATCTCGGGGACCATCGCCGGAGACATCCGGGTCGAGGGCGTGATGTCCGACGAGAACCTGCCCGCCGGCGGGTCGGAGGCGGTATCCGAGCTGGACAAGGTCCGGCTGGGCATAACCGGACGCCGCTGGTCCGCGACCCTGGGGGACATGGAGTGGAGCAGGGGCGAGTCGGGCCCGCTCGCATGGAGGCGCGAGACCAGCGGATTCCTCGGGACGGCAGGGGACTCGGTCGGGCCGGGCGTGTCCGGCGGCGCCGGAGTCTCCGGGCAGAGCCACAGGCGGGCCCTCTTCGCCACACAGGAGGGGGTGAGCGGTCCCTACGACTTCTCGGAGGGCAGGGAGGTCGTACCCGGCAGCGACAGGGTGTGGCTGGACGGAGCCAGGCTCACCAGGGGAGCCTCCGCCGACTACACGATAGACTGCGTCGCCGGGACCATTACGTTCACCGAATCGCGCCTGATCCGCAGGGACCAGCGCGTCGAGATCACCTACTACTCGCGGGGCGACGGGTATCGGAGGGAGCTGTACACCGCCGGGGCGGCCTGGGTCACCGGCGGGTTCGCAATCGAGGCAGCCTCACTGGTCGAGTCGGACGACAGGGGCGTGCCGCTCGGCTTCTCCCTGTCGGATGAGGCCGTGGAGCTGCTCGAGGGAACGGGCGAGGAGGAGGGCGACGCATGGGTCGACGGAGCCACCCTGCTAGGCCCCGGCCAGGGTTCATATTCACGCGACAGCCTGGGGCACTTCGTCTTCGAGGGGCCGGGCCTCGGCGACTGGAGGGTGGTGTTCTCGCGGCCGCCTTCGGGGCCGGGCGACTACCTCTACAACTCCTCCACGGGAGGGTTCCAGTGGGCCGGCGACAGTCTCGGAACGCACCTGCCCAGGCAGTACCTGGAGATCCCCACATCGCTCTCCGTGGGCGGCATGGCCCTCAGGGGCGGCTCGGAGCGCCTCGGTTTCACGCTCGAAACCTCCCTCTCGCGCAGGATCGGCAACACCTTCAATCCCTCCGCGACCACACGGGAGGGACTTTCCGCCAGATCGCGCCTCTTTGCCTCCTCCTCGGATGACCTGGGCGTCTCCCTGGCGCTCACGGGCGCGAGCGACGGGTTCAGGCCCGCCGGGGTCTGGCTCAGCGACAGCCTGCTCCGTTCGTGGACCCTCCCGCAGACCTACGAAGGGCTGGACGAGATGGCCGAGGTCCACGCCCACGCATGGGACTTCGACGCTCAGGCCGGCCTCCTGCTGGCGGAGGGCGGCGGCAGGATAGCCAGAGGCAGGCTGGGCGCCACGCCCACCTTCGGGAACACGGGCCTGGGCGCATGGGCCGGAGGCGCCCGGCGCAGCGGAACCAGCATCCTCACGGAGGGAAGATTCCTGGAATCGGGCATCCGCTTCGGCCTGCTCTCGGGCATTGTCCGGCCCGGGGCGGGGTGCTCGGTGAGGGACGAGAGCTGGGCGGACAGCCTCTCGGGGAGGCTCGCCACGGGTTATGCCGAGACGGCGCTGTCGGCCGGCGGATGGACCTCCCTGCTGCGTTTCGAGGGCGAGAGGGACTGGAGGCGGGGCCCGGCGGAACTGCCCGAGAGGACTCTGCGCGGCAGGCTCGAGGCCGGCACCGCGCAGGGGGTGTGGAGGTTCTCGGGCTCGGTCGAGCACTCTACCAGCATCTGGCGCGGCGGAGGGTCCACGCAGGCCGACGCGCTGCTCGCGGATCTCTCCTCCTCCATGCCGGGCGGGTGGATCCATTCGGTGTACCGCGGATCGGGCACACTCTCCCGCGAGATGGAGGTCCACTACCGGTACGCCGGCGAGGGCGAGGGCTCCTACAGCTATGACGAGGAGAGCGGCGAGTACTATCCCGATCCCGACGGAGACTGGGACGTGTACTACACCCCCGGACCCGGAGGAGGGGTTACGGAGGAAGCCTCGCTTTCCACCGAATTTCTCACCGGGGGGGCGCTGGGTCCGTCCCTGGAGGGTACGCTCGACCTGGTGTCGCGCGATGCCGGCGGCAGGCTCCGGACGTTCCTCCTGGCCGGGGCGTTCGGGCGCGGATCGGGCGGCTACTCGGCGGACGTGTCCCCCTCCTGGAGGACCGCGGGAGTCATGAGGCTCGTCAGGCTTCGCGGGGTGATCGCACTGGACAGGACCGTCTACAGCGGCGCGGGGACCAGGGAGGACAGGGAGGCGAGGCTCGAACTGTCGGGTCGCGCGGTGCCCGATCCCGTGGTGGATCTGGCCTGGTTCGGCGGCTGGTGGCGGATCGAAGAGGAACTCTATTCGCCCAGGCGGAGGGTCGGGGTGAGGGCCGAGCTGGACCCCACTTTCCAGGCCGGAGGGGGATTCGAGCCGGGCATCCTGACGGCCTTCGAGAGGCGCACCGAGGAGTATCTGGCGCTGAAGGCGGTGATGTACGAGGTCGCGCCGCACGTCTCCTGGAGCCGGTCCGGGTGGAGCGCCTCGGCATCCGCATCCGCCGGCTTCATCCCGGGCGACATGGACCTGCCGCCCTGGTTCTTCGACGGCTCCGACTCCGGCACGGCCTGGACGATCCATGGCCGGGCCGGGCGCCATCTTTCGCAGGAACTCTCCATGAGCCTCACCTTCTACGCCCGCAGGCCCGCAGGCTCGGAGTGGGTGCGCAGGGCCGGGCTCGAAGGGTCGGTGAGCTTCTAGCATGATCTGCACACCGCCGGGTCTTCTGCTCGCGGCGTCCCTGATCTCCTCGGCATCGTTCACGGGCAGCCCGCCTCTCCCTCCGCAGGAGCTGCTGGAGATCGTATCCACGGTAAACGATTCGACCGTTGCGGCCCTTCATGACGCCGTCCTCGGCTGGTACCTGCAGCAGGGCTATCCATTCGCGTCAATCGGCTGCTACATGGCCACGGAGGACAGCCTGACGGCCGCCATAGTGCCGGGCCGCCACGCCGCGCTGGAGGGCTTCAGGTTCGAGGGGCTGGAGGGAACGCGCCCGAACACCCTGGTCCGCCTGTTCCGGGGTGAAACCGGGGCGCCTTACGATCCGGAGGCGGTGGAGCAGTGGAGGGCCAGGCTGGCCCGGCTGCCTTACATCGCCTGGGTGGGTCCGGGCGAGCTGATGCTCGGCCCCGGAGGGAACCTCGTCGTGGTGCAGCGGGTGATCGAGGGGCCTTCGGGCAGCTTCTCGGCCTCACTGGGCGTCTCCGGGCGGGGCGGAAGCGACGAGATGGAGGGAGAGGGCCTTCTGGATGTCACGAACCTCCTCGGAACGGGCAGGGAACTCGCAATCTCGATCGGGAAGTCGGGCTGGGGCGGCACCGACGCCTCCTTCCGCTACCTGGAGCCGTGGATCGTCGGGCAGCCGCTCTCGATCCAGCTTTCCGCCATGCAGGAGGTGCCGGACAGCGCATGGCTCAACCGCGAGGCGGAGATCGCGGCCATCTGGGACGTGAACGCCTCTCTGTCGGTCACCACCGGTGCGGGGAAGTGGTGGGGCTTCTCCCCGGGCGCGGACAGGACGTTCAGCTACGGCCTCGCAGGCATCCGCTTCAACCCCGGCGCGCCGACCCGAAAGGGCTGGGAGGGCCTCGACGCATCGCTTTCGGGCCGCATGGGCGCCTCCTCCGGCCCCGACTCCTCCGGCACGCTGGCGCAGGCCGTACTGGCATCACGAGTCGATGTCTTCACGGGCCCCGTGGGCTTCGGAGGGGAGGTGCTGGCGGGAGGGATACTGGAGGGGGACGCCCTCTACGCGAGGCTCAGCAGGCTGGGCGGCCAGGAGACCCTGCGCGGCTTCGCCGAGAACTCGTTCCGCGCCGTCCGGTACGTCATAGCCCGCCCCGAAGTGTCCCTGGGCGAAACGACCACGAGGCTGTACGCCTTCTGCGACGCAGGGCTGGTGGAGGAGCAGGGGGGCACGAGGCGCCCGGCGGGCGCCGGAGGGGGCCTTCGCGGCACCTCGGGGGGCTTCAGGGTGGACGCGGCGGTCGGCGTGCCCTTCGGGGGAGGGCCGGCCAGGTTCTATCTGTCGGCGGTGGCAGAGATACTCTGAGGCCGGCGGAACCGGATCATCGACACGCGGCTCCAGTCGTTCAGCACCCGGTAGGAGACCGGTCCGTAGGTTGTGCTGTGATGCGGGAGCCCCTCGGGAACACGGTAGCCCTCCAGGTCGAGGCTGCGCAGAGCGGGCGGCAGGAGATCGCCGGCGGAGACGACCTTCTCCCAGAGTGACGCAAGGGCGTCCGGCGAACCGGCCCTGGCAGGCTGCCCGAGGACGGCTTCGATCACGGAATCCAGCTCGGCGCCCATCCTGCGGAACGGCCCGAGGTGCAGCCTTGCGACACCGTGCATCGGATCGAGCACCTGTATGGGAATCCCGGCCTGCCCGGAAGTGTCGGTCGTCAGCGCCGTCTCCCATTCGGCAGCCAGACAGGCCTCGGCCTTGCTTCTGGGAACCGCCAGCAGGTGATCCGCCCCCAGCACGGCCTGGTACATCAGCTTGTATGCGTCGCACGCCTGCAGCCCCGGCCTCATCGCCGCCTCCAGCGCAAGCGCCTTCATCGTCCAACCGAAATCCACCATGCCCGGAAGATCGCCACGGACGCCCCCGCCGTCCAAGCCCCGGCCTAGGTTCCGCCCGGCCCAGGTCTGGCTTGAGATGATTGAGATGTATTGGTATTTCGATGTGCGCCAACAATAAAAGGTGTACTATTCACTTTGGCGCAGCATGGGATGAATTGACTCTGCGTACCGTGGTTTAGTCATCCCCGGGGCTTATCAGGGGCCTTTACGAGTACGAGTCGCGCCCCGTGCGGGCGCGTGGATTGAAACCAGTTGCGGAATACGCCTCCGCCGTAGTGTCCTTGGAAGCGCCTCCGGGTGCTTGGCGCTACACTCTTCCAGCCGGCAGGAAGGCCAGGATCAGGCGCCTGTTGGCGCGAATCCTTCCATTTTCGCGCTCGATGAGATTCATCGCCTGCAGAGAGTTCAGGTCACGCGCAAGAGTCTTCTCGGTCCTGACTGAATACGCCCTTGCCGTTTCTGCGGACAGGCCGGCTATGAAAGCTGCATCGACCCAGCCGTCATCCTCGGTTCGCCCGGAAAGAGCCAGAACGAGCATTTTCTGCCGATCCCTCGATTGAGAGCCCTTTCTGAACTGTTCATGCACATAGTCCCGCCAGGTGATCTCCATCTGAAGCGCCCTGATCTGATTCAACTGCTCGCCGAGCTGATCGACCAGACCCTTTACGGCATAGGCAACGAACTCCTCCGTCTTGCCGCCGCTGCTGCCTGCCTTGTCGAGCATCCTGTAGTATTCGGTCCTCGTCCTGTTGTAGTGATTGCTGAGCAGGTGGGCGGTCGGGGTCGGGAAACCAGCCTGGAGAAGATATCTGAACTCGAGCAGCCTTGCCGTCCTGCCGTTCCCGTCACCGAATGGATGGATCCAGACAAAGTAGAGGTGGGCGATGATGGCGATTAGGATGGAGAAAGCCATCTCGAAGCCTTCCGGGGGTACAAGCGAGCCGAGCCAATTGCAGAACTCCGTCAACAGATACTCGCAATCCTCCGGGGGCACGGCGCTGTATCGTCCGACTCGTACACGGTGAAGCCTGAACTCTCCAGGAACGACATCCTCATCAAGTGAGAGGCCGTCGAGAACCATCCTGTTGTAGGTTTTGATGTCGTCAACCGTGACCGGAGACGATCCGGTGCTGATAATCTTCTGCCCGATACTGTTGCATGCCTCGACTACGTTATCCACCTCGCGAGCCAGGTATTGCCTGGAAGGAGGTAGAGTGAGCCGGCCTTCCAGATGCCGGACCACTTCATCCTCGGTAAGGGTGTTCCCCTCTATCGCTGTGGAAGCAAGCACTCCTTTCGCGAGGTAGAGAGCATGAAGACGACTGGCCGTCACCGGAGGCAGGGGGACGCCTGCGATATGCTCCGCTTTCGACGTCGCCTCTCCGAGGAGCATCCATGTCGTGTAGCCGAGACGACTGGTGTCGAGCCTGAACTCGAGCCATGGATGTGTCTGCTGATATGTCCGCATTAATGTCCTCCATAAATCATATGCTGACAATGAATAATGTAGAATATGTCCAGGCGGATGTCCATGGCGATGTCCACCGGGGTATCGACCCAAACGGCAGTCGGCGTACCGGGCGGAACCGGAGTCCACAGGCGGCCTTGAGAGTTTATTGACGATATGATCATACAGGCATATCGTTGGGGCGTGGACAGGGTATTCCGTGCGCTGGCGGACCGCAACCGCCTCAGGATCGTGATGATCCTCCAGAGGGGGCCTCTCACGGTAAACGAGATCTCCACCGTGCTGGGGCTCACTCAGCCCAATGCAAGCCGCCACCTGAAGGCGCTGCACGAGGCGGGCGTACTGGAAAGGCGCGGGATCGCCGGACGGGCCTGGTACAGCCTGGCGTCGGGGGACGATCTGGTCGAAGCCGTGTCCTCTCTGCTGGACGATCACCACGGCCGGATGCAGGGCTTCGCGCGGGACATAGCCGCACTCTCCCGCTGCTACGAGCAGCGGAAGCTCGAGTCGATGGACTTCTTCGCGCGAAAGGCCGGGGAGTGGGACGAGGTGTCGGCCGGGCTGCCCGATCCCGCAGGATACTCGGCGGAGATGGCCGGGCTTCTGGGCCGCGGAGATTCCGTCGTGGAGCTGGGATGCGGCACCGGGGCGATGCTGGGCTTCCTTCGCGGGCTGTTCGGCTCCGTGATTGCGGTAGATTCGTCGCGCGAGATGCTGGATCGCGCCATGCAGGTCGTCGGAGGCGAAGACGTCGACTTCAGGCTCGGCGCCCTGGAGCATCTGCCCGTGGCGGACTCGTCGGTGGATGCCGCACTCGCGCACATGGTGCTGCACCATCTGGCCGACCCGGCCGAGGTCTTCCCCGAGGTCCGGAGGATCCTGCGGCCGTCCGGCCGGCTTGTGATAGCCGATCTGGCGAGACATGCGGACGAGCCCTTCAGAATCGCCCAGGGTGACCTGTGGCCGGGCTTCGAAGCGGGTGAGATCGATGCATGGGCCCGGAAGGGCGGCCTGGTCCCCGTCCGGGGGAGCGGGCCTTCAATCGTGGATGACGGGGTGTTGATGATGCTGTTTCTTAAAGGAGAGGAATGATGGCAGGATCGGATTTCAAGGTTGCCGATCTCTCGCTGGCCCCGCTGGGGCGCAGAAGGATCGAGATGGCCGAGCGCGAGATGCCAGGCCTGATGTCGTTGCGCTCTAAGTACGGCAGCTCGAAGCCCCTGTCCGGCCACAGGGTGAGCGGCTCTCTCCACATGACGACGGAGACGGCCGTCCTGATCGAGACGCTGGTCGAGCTGGGCGCCGACGTGCGGTGGGCGAGCTGCAACATCTTCTCGACCCAGGACGACGCCGCTGCTGCGGTGGCCTCGAAGGGCGTCCCGGTGTTCGCCTGGAAGGGCGAGACCGCCGAGGAATACTGGTGGTGCACGAGGCGGGCGCTGACCTTCCCCGGCGGCGTCGGGCCCGAACTGATCGTCGATGACGGCGGGGACGCCACCCTGATGATCCACCTCGGCTGGGAGATGGAGGAGGCATTCGCGAAGACGGGGAGCATCCCCGCCGCCTCCGTCGGATCGAAGGACGAGGCCGCGCTTGACGCGAACCTGCGTGAAGCGGTGCCGTCGTCCCCTTCCTTCTGGCACTCGGTGGCCGGCGGCGTGATCGGCGTGTCCGAAGAGACCACCACGGGCGTACACCGTCTGTACCAGCGCGAGTCCGCCGGCAGGCTCCTGTTCCCGGCGTACAACGTGAACGACTCGGTGACGAAGAGCAAGTTCGACAACACCTACGGCTGCCGCGAATCCCTGCCGGACGGGATCAAGCGCGCCACCGACGTGATGGTGGCCGGGAAGACCGTTCTTGTCTGCGGCTACGGCGAGGTCGGCAAGGGCTGCTGCCAGAGCATGAGGGCGTTCGGCGCCCGCGTCCTGGTCACCGAGATCGACCCGATATGCGCGCTGCAGGCCGTCATGGAGGGCTACGAGGTCACCACGGTCGAGGATGCGCTTCCCGAGGCCAACATCTTCGTCACGGCGACGGGCAACAGGGACGTGATCACCGCTGCGCACATGGCGGCGATGAAGGACCAGGCGATCGTCTGCAACATCGGTCACTTCGACAACGAGATACAGATGGACGCCCTGGAGGCCCTCCCGGGCATCGTCCGGCAGAACATCAAGCCGCAGGTCGACAGGTACGTTTTCCCCGACGGACACTGCGTGTACGTGCTGGCCGAAGGCAGGCTCGTGAACCTGGGATGCGCCACGGGGCACCCCAGCTTCGTCATGTCCAACTCATTCACGAACCAGTGCATGGCTCTGATGGCTCTGCTCGAGGAAAGGCCCTCGATCGGGGTGTACAGGCTGCCCAAGAAGCTCGATGAAGAGGTCGCCAGGCTGCACCTGGGCCAGCTCGGGGTGAAGCTGACCAGGCTGACCCCGGAACAGGCCTCGTACATCGGGGTGGATGCAGAGGGGCCGTACAAGCCCGACCACTACAGATACTGAGCCGTTCCGGGCGTCGGCCCGGCGCGAACCGATCCACAGGAAGGCGGGAGCGTCGTCATATGCAGTGACAATGCTCCCGCCTCTCATTGCGCAGGCTCGCAGGAATCCACACAGGATCCGGATCAATACGATATCCGCATGACCCTTGACGGCAGAACCGGCGGGTTTCATTCTCGTTTTCAAACGATATCTGCTGTTTACAATGGGCATGGAAGACATGGGCTGGAAGGTGCGTGTCGTGCCGTCGGCCGCGAGAGCGCCAGGAAGCTCCATGGAACCGTTCCGATCCGGTCACGGCGCCATGCGCGTCGGAACGGCCGAACGGTTTCCCCGATGGCGGGGGATGTTCAGTACACGGTTTTTCAGGGAAGGGGGTCCACTTGTGAGGCTTGCCATTCCGATCGCTGCAGTCCTGATTGCCGCCACAGCGGTGCAGGCCGGTAACATCGACTACATCTCCTCTCGCAGCGCCGACTTCCTCAGGATCATGAGCCGCAATGCCTCCACCGAGGGCGCCGATCTCGTGAGTTTCAATCCGGCCGGCCTCAGTCTGCTCCCGGAGGGCTGGCACTTCAACGTCAGCACTCAGACCCTGCTCAGGCGCTATACGGTGGAGGCCACTCCTCCGGGCGCGTCCGCACCTGCCGAGTACGAGTCCACGGCGCCTACCCCGATCCTCCCGAACGTCTATGTGGTTTACAGGAAGGGCATAGTGGCCGCTTTCGCGGCCTTCACCGCCCCTGCCGGCGACAGGGTCGATTTCGCGGACGGGCTCCGGGCGCTCCCCCTCATCGAGTCAGCATTCCACGACGACTCGTACATCGTATCCATGAACTCCGGCTTCTTCCGCAGCACTTCCCGCTACCTCGCCGGCAGCGCCGGCCTCTCCGTGGCACTCACGGACGATCTGTCCGCGGCCCTGGGCCTCAGGTACACCATGGCGGAGAGGACATTGGACGCCGAAGGAAACTTCACGATCAGCAGCGATCTGGGAATCCCCGTGGACACTCTCTCCCGCGGTCTGCACGCTCGGAAGACGGCCTACGGCTTCGGGGCCGTCGTCGGTCTGAACTACCGCATCAGCCCGGCGGTGAACGCCGCGGTTCGTTACGAGACGGACACCAGCCTCGATTTCAAGACCGATTCCGAACGCTCCGAATGGGCCCATACGCCGTGGCTGTGGCCGGAAGTCTTCGAGAATCGCTCCAGGCAGCGCCGCGACCTTCCGGCCGTCCTGGGGGCCGGCATCGAAGTGCTCAGCCCGTGCCGAAGGGCACTCGTCAGCCTTAGCATGAACTGCTACTTCCTCGAGAATGCCAATCAGAGCGAGTGTGACAGTTATGACGACAACTACGGGAACGGCATGGACCTCGGCCTGGGCGTCCGGTACACCGCCACACCCCGCCTGGACCTCAGCGCAGGCTATCAGTACTCGGATCTCGGCGGCAGCGACACGACATACAACGATCTCGAGTTCAGCCTCGATTCACACTTCATCGGAGCCGGAGCCAGGTACGAGGTTTCACCCGGACTGGACCTGACTGGATCGGTCGCGAAACTGTTCTGCACCGAGGGTGAAGGAGCGGGACGCTTCGGGGGGTCGATCTACAACAAGGACATCTGGTACTTCGGTCTGGGGGCGGGGCTCAGCCTTCCCTCCGACTGAACCGGCGCGGAATCCCGGTTGCTCCATGCGGCCTCCCTCGGGAGGCCGCCTCCGTTCCGGGCGATTCCTGCCGGTCAGCCTCTCTCGTAGAAGCGGTCGAGCGGGCTCATCACCCGGAGGGTGCGGTTTGCCGCGGCCAGCCGCACATAGGGCGTCATCATCGAGGTCGAGACGATTCCCATCAGCTCCTGCACCAGCCTCCTGTCTGTGCCGTCCTCCAGCAGATGGACGGCGAAGCTGTGCCGGAGCCAGCTAAGGGTAATGCGTCCTTGTGTTTCCAGACCCGCGTTTGCGAGGGAGTGGCCGAAAACCCTCTGGAGGGTGCGTCCGGTGACGCATACGGTCTTCCCCCTGCCGGGGAAGAGGTAGGGCTGGTCGTCGTCCCTTCCGGCGAGGCATTCGTACAGCAGCGCCAGGCAGGACCGCGGAAGCATGGTCGTCCTCAGATGCCTGCCCGCCGTGTCGTTGACGCGGATCAGCATCCCTTCGGTGTCCACGTTTCTACGGCGGAGTGCGCATACCTCGTTGGTCCTGAGGCCCGATGAGTACATCAGCATGAAGGCCAGCCGGTAGAGCGGCTGCTTCGTGCAGTCCAGCAGCCTGGAGATCTCCTCGCGGGTGAACGCCCTGTCGGCCCTTCCGGCGTCCCGGGTCGTCCTTACGCCGTCGAGCGGATCGGCCCTGCCCGCGAGCCTGGTGTAGAAGAATCTCAGCGCACTCCTGGCCTGGGAGGCGTAGGAGGGCGATCTGCCCATGTCGGCCAGCTCCTCGACATAGGCCCGGACGTCTTCGTCGGGGATGTCCGGCGCGGATTCGCCGAACCGCTCCAGAAACAGCCTGAGGTGTGACAGGTAGCTGGCGGTGGTTCCCTGGCTCTTGCCGTCCTGCCTCAGCATTTCGCGGACGCTTTCGAGCAATTCGCTTCCCGCCATCTTCGCACCGCTTCGTGGGTCTGAATGGATGGAATCGAAACCCTGTCGAAAATGAAAATATCCAGCGCGGCGGGTCGAAGTCAATTCGCAGAAGGCGGCGCGGTGTTGCATCCCCGCCTGTCCGACAGTATTCTCTCTCAAACACACTGGAGGATCGATGAGGAACCCAGGAAGGATCGTGAAGGAGCCCGTCCATCTGGCGTTCCCCTTCGCGGTCGCCCTCGCCGCCGTAGCCGTGATCCTCGCAGCGGCCGCCGTGAAGGTGGGAGCCGACCTCAGGAAAGTCTCCGCCGACAGCGAGCGGATGCTTCTGGTCCGCGCAGCCTCCCTCGCCGGATCGACACTGTCCGGCCGTCTCGCCGTATCCCTCGACACACTCTGCAGCGATTCCTCCGGGTTCACGGCGATGCAGACCGCTCCCGGCTCCGCAGCCGTGCTGGGGCTCGAGAGGATGGAGATCTATCTGATTCCGGCAGGCATGAAGGAGCTTCCCGGAGGCATCGAGGTCGATGCTCCGGTTCTCCTCGCGATCGGAGCCGACTCGTCCCTGGTCCGGCGGGAGGGCATGCTGCTTACGGCCGTCGCGGTGGAGCGGATGCGCGAGGGAGAAGTCACCGCGGCCTGCGTGGTCACGGAGAGGCTCCCTCTCGCTCTCGCAGCCCTCGAGGATATCCGCAGCAGGTCCCTCCCCGGCCTCTTCATCCTCTCCCTGCTTCTTGTGACTCCGGTCGTGTTCCTGCTCTATGTCTCCTTCTTCACGAGGAGGAGCGAGCTGGCCGCCTTCGAGCTCCATACCCCCGACAAGCGCGAGGAGGCGCTCCACCCTGCGGCCGAATCCGAGGAAACCGGCCGCCTGCTGGTGGAGACCGTGAAATCGGCGAGCGGGTCGGTGGGGATGATCCTCATGGACGACTCCGCCGTGATCAGATCCCTGAACGGGATCGCCGCAGACCTTCTGGACGGCAGACCTGAGGATTTCGAGGGCAAGAGCATGTCGACCCTGCCGTGTTTCGGCCCTGCCGAGAGGGCGGCCCTCCGCGTCGATCCTGAAAAGTGGAATCTCGGGGGTGCGCCGCTGAAGGCGGACCAGGCCACAGGGCCTCCGAAGTTCCTCCGCCTGTCGATGACTTCCCTCCGTCCGTCCCGAGACGGGCTGCGTCTCCGTCTCGCCATGCTGACGGATATAACGGAACTCGAGGATCTGAAGAGGGAGAAGGAGCGGCTCATGGAGCGCGAGATGGCGGTCAACAGCTACGCCATCCTCGCCGCCATGGTCAGAGGCATCTCGCACGATCTGAGCAATCTCCTGTCGAGCATCATAGGAGCCGCGTCCATCGGCGAGGCCATCCACGAACCCGGCGACCCCGACAGGCAGAGGTATGAGGCGATACTGAACGCGACCGAGAGAGCCTCGGCCATCGCCGAGGAGCTGTTCCAGAGCGCCGACATCACCGAGAACCGCGCGGTTCCGCTCGACCCCGTAAGGGAGCTGGAGGAAACGACGGAAGCCCTGAGGAGCGTACTCCCCAGGTCGATATCCCTCGAGGTGAACCTCAAGGGGGTCCTGCCCAGGGTCATCGCCGACAGGGCCCTGCTGCGGCAGACGATCTACAACATGGCCCTCAGATCCTCGGGGGCGCTGCAGGGTTCGGGCAGGATCAAGCTGTGGGTCGAAGACGTGCCCGACCCCGCCTCCGATCCCAGGTTCACGGGGCAGTGCAGGAACCTCTGCGGCATACACTGTATCAGCATCTGCATTTCCGACGGAACCCTGATGCCCGTAGGGCTGCAGCGCTCACTCTCCACCTCCGATACCGAGCCTTATGAGATCGAGAAGCTCTACGGCGCAGGAATGGCGGCCGTCCAGCAGGCGGTGCGAATGATGAAGGGCGTGCTGGTCTTCACCACCGAGCAGAGGTGGACGGAAATCCGGATGCTCCTGCCGGCGGCGCAGAGGGTCGAGGATGCCGACCCGGCTCTGGCGGCGAGGGGCGACATATCGATCCTGGTCGCAGAAGGGGAGCGGATCGTCCGGGAGACCACCGCCAGGATACTCCAGCACTTCGGCTTCAGAACGGTTGAGGCGGCATCCGGAGAGGAGGCTCTGGCGGTTCTCGACCACGAGAGCTTCGATGTCCTGCTGCTCGATCTCGGAACCTTCAGCACGCCTTCGCTGGACATCGCGCTCATCTGCACCGAGAGATGGCCTTCGATGGCGATCCTGTTCACGAGCGCCTTCGAGATGCCCGTGGACGTGAGCAGCTTCCTTCGAGCCAGGTCGGCGACGGGCTTCCTGCGGAAGCCGTATTCGCCGGAGTCCGTGTCCAACGAGATCATGAGGCTCGTCGGAACGGTCAGGGCAGCCACGGAGAAGGATGGGAGACGGAGGGCATGAACGATTCCGAAGTCCTGCTAAGAATACTCCTTGCGGCCTTTTGCGGAGCGCTGCTCGGCCTCGAGCGTCAGATCCACGGCAGGCCGGCGGGACTCCGCACGCACATCCTGGTTTCGACGGGAGCGGCCCTGATGACTCTGGCGGGGATGCATGCGATGAAGGGGTTCGGAGACGGAATCGCGTCCCCGGATTATGTCCCCGACCCCACCAGGCTCGCGGCCGGAATTGTGACCGGCATCGGGTTCATCGGAGCCGGCGCAATCCTCAGAACGAGGGACATGATACGCGGTCTCACCACGGCGGCCTGCATCTGGATCGCCGCCGGCGTCGGACTCGCGTCCGCCTTCGGAATGACGGTGCCGGTAGTGGCCGTGACGCTCTTCTCCCTTGTCGTCCTCTCCGTTTTCTCGGTACTCGAGGATCATCTGCCTCGACACAGGCAGCGCGACCTGAAGCTGGTCTGCGGTTCCGGGCCGACGCCTTCGGCCATGGCGGAGAGGGTCTCCGGCATACTGGCCGGGAGGGGGCTGCGCTGCAGCGACATCGAGATGGACGTGTCCGAACAGGGCTTCGTGCTGGTCTTCCGCCTTCACTACTTCAAGCGTTTGGACCTGATAGAACTGCTCGAGGAAATCAGCTCGCTGGACGGGGTTTCGAGCGTGTCCAGTCTCGAGCAGACTACGGAGCTGTAACGAGTTGCGTGACAGGCGCCCGAAGGCGCACAGGCCGGGCCTGGCTCTCGGCGGAGGCGCTTCCAGAGGCTGGGCTCATCTCGGCGTGATCCGCTTCCTCTCGGAGCAGGGCATCGAGCCTTCCTGCGTCGCAGGAACGAGCATAGGTGCGGTGGTGGGCGCCCTTCTCGCCTCCGGACGGCTGGAGTACGCTCTGGACGAGATCATGAAGGCCGATCTGATCAGGGTTCTGTCGTATGTTTCGCCGGGGCTCAGGGACGGAGGGCTGATAGACTCCTGGAAGATACACAACCTGCTCAGGGCCTGGTTCGGCCATGTGGACATCGCGGATCTCCGGATGCCCTTCGCGGCCGTCGCCACGGACCTCTCGTCGGGAGACACGGTGGTCCTCGACTCTGGGGATCTGGTGTCCGCCCTCATGGCCAGCATCTCGATACCGGTCGTCTTCCCTCCCAGGTTCACCCAGGGGAGGTGGCTGATGGACGGAGGGCTGTCGGATCCCGTCCCCGTCGCCCCCGCGAGGAGGCTGGGAGCCGACTTCGTCATTGCGGTAAGCCTGAACAGCAGAACCAGGGGGCTGCCCTCGACGGAATCCGCCCCGGATTCCACCCAGCCGGTCGAAGCGGAGTCCTCCAAGCCCCCGTCGATGCACGAAACCCTTCTGGCGACACTGATGATCACCGAGAGGAACCTCGCGAACTCGCGGCTCTCGGAGAACCGCCCGGAAGTGCTGATCGAACCCGATCTCTACATGTTCAGGGGAACCGAGTTCCATCGCGCCGCCGAGCTGTCAGAAATCGGATACGAGGCCGCCGGGAACTGCTCCCGGTTGCTGGAGCCGCTGCGGAGATGATCCGGGTTCGCTCCATTGCGTCCCGGGGGTATTTTTACTACCATATTACATCCCCCACACCGGCAGGAGGATGACGTGGCCCTCTTCGGAAGCCCGGGCAGGAAGCTGCTCTCCGCGTTGAACGATCCAGCCTCCGACTGGAAGCGCCTCCTGTCCCTCGCCGACGGACTGTCGATCGCGAAGGAGAAACCCGGCACCGACGTGGCGATACTCGGCTCCATCGTCGAGAAGGCATGCGACAGCGACAGTCTGCCGCTCGACGATTTCGGCTCCCTTCTCCGCAGGCTGTCATCCTCTGGAATGGACCTCAACGCCCCGATAGGGACACGCGGGGAGACGGCTCTCCACCTCGCGGTCTCACACGGCAACGAGCGCGTCGTCGAGGCTCTGAGCCTGGCCGGATCGTCGCCGGTGGCCGCCTGCGGCGGGGGGATGACTCCTCTTCATTCCGCCGTGTCCGGCGGCAATCTGAGGATGGTCGAGCTGCTGCTGCGCCTGGGCGCGGACGTCAACGCGGAGGACTCGGAGGGGAACACGCCCCTTCACCTGGCTGTCGGCCTCTCTGAAATGGACGCCCTTGTGGCCGCCCTCATCGATGCCGGCGCCGTCGTATGGGCCAGGAACAGGAAGGGCGAGACTCCCGCCGGGATCGCCGCCTTCACGGGCAACAGGGAGTACTGCACCCACATCGAGAAGGCGCTCTCGATACAGCGCACGAGCAGGCTGCTCCAGTGGAAGTGCCCGGTCTGCGCCAGCCCCATGCCGCGCCCCGCCCCGCCCCGCGTGGAATGGCTGGTTGCGCTGGGTGTATGGGAGCATCTCTCCTTCACCTGCGGAAGGTGCGGGAGGCGCACGGAGGCTCCCGAACTGGACGGAGAGCGCTAGTCCAGATCCATCCCCTTGAACAGGGGTATGGCCGCCTCGGACAGGACCTTGCCGCATGCGTCCCTCACCGCTTCGCGATACTCCGGTGAACAGCTAACGGAAAGCAGGCTGCGGTTCGGCTTGGCGTCCGCCAGATACCTCGAGAACGGAGGATCCAGCTCGGAGAGAGTCACCAGACTCCCCGACGGCGTCAGAAACCTTATCGAAGTCTTTTCGAAGCGCTCCTCCGAAACCTTCACGGCCTCGAGGGGCAGATCGACCAGGATCGAACCCGGAGGCGCTCCCGCCTTCGCCCCTATCTCCCTCTCCAGCCTCGCCGCCGCCTCGGCCGGAGTTCCGCCCAGCCCGCGCAACTGGATCAGGAAGGTCTCCTCGTCGCTCGATCGGGATGCGGCATCGATCCTGAAAACCTGGGTGAACAGGTTCTGCCTGTACTTGACCCTCCAGGCCATGTCCCTGACCCAGGGATCACTCGATTCCTTCACCAGGAAGCTCAGCAGCTCGTCGTCCGTCTGCTCGTGGAAACTGCTGATCTCGCCCAGATCCACGATGCTCCTCCTCGCGGCCCGAAGGAGCATCTGATCGACGATCCTGGTCTTCTTGTGGAGATAGACGCTGGAGTACATCTGCAGCCTGGCGAGGAGGAAGTCGCGGACGGCGTCGAGAGCCTTGTTCTGGAAGACCAGCTCGCCGTCGGCGATCGTCATGGTGCTTATGATCCTGTCCACCTCGATGTGGCCGTAGGCCACGCCCGTGAAGTGGAAGTCCCTCTGCAGATAGTCGAGCATGTCCGCGTCGACCTCGCCGAATATCACCTGCTGAAGGTATCTCGGCCCCGTGTAGCTCGACTGGATGAGCGCAGCCACGTCCTCCGGATCGACGCCGTGCCTTTCGAGGATTTCCGGAATCCGTCCAGAGCCGGGGATCGACATCCTGGATGCGCCGTTCACCAGGCTTGCGACCAGGTCCATGTGGTCTCCGCCCGTGAGTTCGATGTAGAGGGGTTCGAGCGTGTGTGACCAGGGTGTGTGCCCGATGTCGTGCAGCATTCCGGCGGCTTCCAGCAGATCGATCTGAGAGGCGGCGTCATCCGACGGTGGAATGACGGCCCTTCCGATCCTGCCGGCTAGCGACGAAACCCCGAGGGCATGCGAGAGCCTCATGCAGTGTGCTCCGGGATAGCTCTGGAACGTGGTCCCGAGCTGGTGGATGAAGCTAAGCCTCTGGACCTCGACGGTCTTCAGGAGTTCCTCCTGGAGCTTCGACAGCCTGATGCTGCCGAGGACCGGGTCCCTCACGAACATCACCTTTCCGGTGGACTCCTGGACCATCGGACTATCACCTCCAGCTTTCGCGCGGCCGCCGGGAGGAACCTCCCGTGACCAGTTTCATTATCAGAGCCGGTACGAAGGACGCCCTCCTCCAGCCTCTCATTGTGACGACGGCGGCAAGGCTGCCGCTTCCGGGGATGGACCGGGGAAGATCGAGAAACCTTCCCCTGTCGGGCGCGGCGACCATCAGTTCGAGCGCCCGGTGCGGAATCGCCGCTCCGCTGAAGCTCTGCACGGTGCGGAGCAGGTTCGCAAGCCGGGAGGAGAGACCGGTTCGCACGGCGTCATACGCGAATTTACGCCAGTCCGAATCCTCCATCCCGGAGGCGAGCAGGGCGGCGTCGAGCCACCACACGGGCCGGCCCCGGCCGTGTCTCAATATGTGAAGCAGCGTGAGAAGAAGGCTGTAGGGCGGAGGAGGGGAGATGAAGCCCGCTTCGGTGACAGTCCCCGCCGTCTCCGCGGGATGCGGCAGCCTGCCCGGGATGGTCGAGGGGAAGTAGGAGGGATGGCTGTGCAGGTCGAGGATGACTTCCCCTTTCCGGAGAAGCACCACCGCCACGATGCCGGAGGTTACAAGCGGCACCCCGTGAGGGCTGGCCTCCCAGCCGCCGCGGCGGAGGGCGGTCATCGCGCCGGTCATGTCGCAGGGACGGACGATCAGATCGATGTCGCTCATCGGACGGAGCACCGGGTCGGGGTAGAGCGTGAGCGCATAGTCGGCCCCCTTGTATCCCCACGTGTCGATGCCGGAGGCGGAGAGAGTCCTGCAGGCCGACCGCAGGGCGCTTTCCTGTACCAGCCATCTGGCGGACTGGAGCCTTCGGATCGTTCTCCAGTCCGGCCCGGTCCGGAGGATGGCTGCGAGGTCCCTGTCGCCCGATGGACAGGCCTCGTTGCCCCCCGGCGGCAACCCCTTCGGAGGATCCGCCCCGGTGAGGGCCGCGAATGCCGCCGCCGCTCCGGATATATCCACAGTATCCATGCTCCGATTCAACACATACGGAAGCCCTGCGTCCAGGCCGGCCGTTGCACGCGGAGCCTCATGAAGCGATATTGACGGCGTGAATGGAAACTCGACAGTCGATTTGCACGTACACAGCACCGCCTCCGACGGAGTCCTCTCCCCGGCGAGCCTGGTGGAGACCGCCGTCAGACTCGGTCTGGGGGCCTTCGCGATAAGCGACCATGACACCGTGGACGGGCTTCCCGAGGCTTACGAGGCCGCCCGGGGAACCGGGATGGCCTTCATCCCGGCCGTCGAGCTGAGCATCAACCTGATCGCCGGCGGTTCGGCCCACCTGCTCGGATACTTTCCGGGCCATGACCCGGCTGCGCTCTGCGACCGTTCCACAGACCTCGGCAGGGCCCTTGCGAGAGTCCGGACCGCGAGGGAGACCAGGAACCCCAGGATCATCGAGAAGCTCGCACAGCTCGGAATGCCTCTCTTCGAGGAGGAGGTGCTCGAGTACGCCGGCGGCGATGTAGTCGGACGACCTCATATTGCCCAAGCCATGCTCGCCAGGGGATACGTACAGTCCTCCAGGGAGGCCTTCGACAGGTTCCTGGCCAAAGGCAAGCCGGCATATGTCGAGAGGGAGCGTCTCCTGGACGGCGAGGCCCTCGAACTCATCAGGAATCTCGGCGGGCTTCCGATTCTTGCCCATCCCGGCCTCATGGAGCGAAGCGCAGACGATCTGATCGCACTCATACGAAGCCTCGCCGCGAGAGGCCTGTCCGGCCTCGAGGCATACTATCCGAGGCACAGCCCCGAGATGGTCGCGGCCCTGGTGGCCGAAGCCGACGCTTCGAGGCTCCTGACCACGGGTGGAACGGACTATCACGGCTCCTCTGAAGATACGACCGGCCTCGGAGGCGCCGGGGGGTTATTTCAGGTACGCGCCTCCCAGGTGGCCGGCTTTCTCGAAAGATGTGGAATCGCTGTTAACACGGAGGGTGACTGATGGCGAAGCTGAGCGAACTGGTAGAGAAGATCGACGAAACCGCGAGGTCCGGCGACAGGGAGAAGGCCCTCAGGATGACAGAGTCCCTCCTCAAGAAGGCTCCGAACGCACAGGCCCTGCTCAACAGGAAGAAAAGGTACGAGGCGGAACTCGACATGCAGCAGAGGCTGCAGGCTCTGGAGGAGAAATTCGGGCTCGCCTGACGCGCTTCCTTCCCCTCCTCCTGATTCCCCTCGTCTCCTGCGCAACCCTCGGCGTGCAGGAAGCCGGCCAGATCGCCGGCAGGTTCGCCTCGAGGTGCAGATCCCAGTGGGAGGGCACGGAAGTCTTCCTGCTCAAGGGCAGGGCGAGGGTGGACGGAGGCGACTTCCTCTTCGAGGGCCGGTTCGCCTTCTGGGGGGATGTGCCCGGAGGAAGGGTCAGGGGAGACCTCTGCGGCCCCGACGGGATGCCGGTGTTGAGCTGGTATGCGGATTCCTCCGGTGCGCTGTTCTACCTTCCGCGTGACGAGGCCGCCTTCCTTCATCCGGCCGGAATCTCAACCGGCGCCTTCCTCCTCGACGTACGAGACCTGCTGTTCCTCGCCCGGACCGGCTTCCCGCACCCCATGGAGGCCTGGCAGATCGTCGAGGGCGCCGTTCCATCGGGGGGAAGCGTCACCTGGAGCTTCGACCCTCCCGATGCCGGAATCCTCGTCCGCCTCGATCCCGGGGCTCTCTTCCCCTCCTCGATCTCCTGGGAGGGCGGATGTGCATCCATCCTCTCCGCCAGCATGCACGACGAGTACCGTGCATGGCCTTCCTCCTGGCGTGTCGAGGCCGGCGGAATAACCGCCCTCATCGACATGAGATCGTTCGACGCCGCCGCCGAACCGTGGCCGGGCCTGTGGGAGCTGGACATCCCGGTTTCGGCATCCCTGGAGACCCTGCAGGCACCCCCGGGAATCGCTCCGTCCTGGATTCTGCCGGTGCGCTGAGCCGTCTTTCACGCACCGCCAAGTCATTGCCCGCCAATTTTGTAACACCTGGATTACGGCTTCGGCGCCGGAGCGGGACGGGAATTAACGCGGGATGAGTTAACGCGGTCGGACCGCATCCGCGGGGACACCTGTCGCCCTGGATGATTGACGCAGCGCTATCCTTATGGTATTGAACGATCCCTGTTGTTGTTTACGGAGGGGTCATGAGGTTATTCAGTTTCCTGCCGCGTGCTTCCTCGTTCCTTTCCACAGAGATGGCCATCGACCTGGGGACGGCGAATACGCTGATCTACGTCCAGAACCGAGGCATCGTAATCGAGGAGCCCAGCGTAGTGGCTATGGAGAAGGCCTCCAGCGGGGTCGTGGCGGTTGGGACCGAAGCCAAGTCGATGCTCGGACGCACCGGAACCACGCTCGAAGCCCTCCGTCCCCTGAATGACGGCGTGATCACGAATGCAACCGCAACGATGGCCATGCTCCGGGTCTTCTTCGAGAGGGCCCAGGGCAAGCGTTTCGCCATGCGCCCCAAGGTCCTGGTCTGCGTTTCGAACGGCATCACCGAAGTGGAGATCACTGCGGTCAGGAGCGCCCTTGAGCGCGCCGGCGCGAGGGATGTCTTCCTCGTGCCGGAGCCTCTCGCAGCGGCCGTGGGAGTCGGGCTCCCGATAGACAGCCCGGCCGGGAACATGATCGTGGACATCGGGGGAGGGACCACCGAGATAGCGGTCATCTCCCTCTCCTCCATCGCCGCGACCAACTCGATCAGGGTGGGCGGAGACGAGATGAACGAAGCCATAACCAACTACCTCAAGAAGCATTTCAGCCTGCTGATAGGCGAACGGACCGCGGAGGCCGTGAAGCTCCGGATCGGAACAGTCCTGGAGGACGACGACGAGAGCATGGACGTCAGCGGACTCGACTTCATGAACGGCATTCCCCGCACTTACCGCATCAGATCGGCGGACGTGAGGGAGGCGCTCAAGGAACCCATCGGCGCCATAATCGAGGCCGTCATGCACGGCCTGGAGAAGACGCCTCCGGAGCTGGCGAGCGACATCGTCGACCGGGGGATCGTCCTCACGGGCGGCGGAGCTCTCCTGCGGGGGATCGGCAGGCTCCTCTCCAACCAGACCGGGCTCCCGATCAGGATCGCGGAAAATCCGCTGGCCTGCACCGTTCTCGGGGCCGGCCGCATCATGGAGGACAGCTTCCGTTTCAGGAAACTGATAATCCGCTGAAATGCCCAGCAGAAAAGGCCTCCCCAGAGGATCCGGGAGATTCTGGAAGTACTCCCTCGCCTCCCTGCTGCTCCTCATTCTCGGCCCGACGCTTCTGGGCGGGGTGGGGAGCTGGGCGGCCGCACGGTTCGCCGACCTCGTGCTCGGTCACAATTCGAGAAGGGATTCCGAGGAACTCAGAACCCAGATCGTGGAGCTGATGCTGGAGAATGCGTCGCTCCGCGAACAAGCCATGAAGGCTGACAGGTACAGGCTCCTTCTCGGCTGGACCCGGGTTTCGTCCAGGCGGGCCATTGCCGCGAGGGTTCTCTACCGGACCGAAGGTCTGATCAGCGGGACGATGGTGGTCGACCGGGGTTCGGATGACGGGGTCTCCGTCAACTCGATCTGTCTGGCCCCGGACGGGCTGGTGGGGGTGGTCACCTCCTGCGGCGAGGCCACCAGTGAGATTCTTCCCCTGACGTCTCCGCAGGTCAGGGTGAGCTGCACCACGAGGCCTTCCGGCGCGATGGGAATACTCCAGTTCGAGCGCGGCAGCCTCCGGATCATGAACATCGACCCCACCCTCGACGCGAAGCCGGGAGACGAGGTGGTCACGAGCCGGTTCGGGGGCGTGTATCCCGACGGGTTGCTGATAGGAACCGTCGTCAGTGTGGACGAGAGCGGCTCGAGCCTCGCTCTCTCCGCAACCGTGACCCCTGCGGTCGATTTCGAGTCGCTCGGAGAGGTCATCATACTTCTGAAGGACAGCACGGATGCCGGCCGTATCGAATAGACCGGGTATCACCGGGACGCTGCTGGTGATCGGCGCCGTGACGGTGCAGCTCCTCCTGGAGGTTACCCTCGGGAGAGTCTTCCGGGCGCCCAACGTGCTGGCCCTGGTCCTGACCTATCTCTCCATCAACTACGGGAACGTCTGGTCCATCGACAGCGCCTTCTGGGCCGGGGTAACCCTCGACCTTCTTCTGCATCAGCCTCTCGGGGCCTCGTCCCTGGGCCTCCTCGCAGGTCTCCAGGCCAGCCGCCTGCTGATTGCAGCCGCTCCGGGCGGGAACCGCATGACGATAGTGCTCTCCGGAGCTTTCGCCGGTCTGGTGTACGACGTTGTCTTCCTGCTTGCAGCCTCCCGCCCTTTCCTGCACGGGTTGGGATCCCATGTCCTCCCCGTCGCTGCGAGGCTGCTGATGACGCTGGTCGCGGGGATCCTGTTCATCTCCGTCGCCACAGCCCTCTCCTCCCTCAGGGTCCGGGGTCGGAATGAGGCTGTCTGACCTATCCTCCGGGGCGCCCGGAAGGCCGATGGCAGGGTTCTCAGCCGTCTTCCTCCTTCTGTTCCTGGGGCTGGCGGCCCGGCTCTTCCATCTGCAGTCCGTCCGGGGCGACTACTACCGGAGCATCTCCACCAGCAACCACATCAGGGTCATCTACCGGCCCGCCCCGAGAGGGATAATCAGGGACAGGAACGGCGAGATCCTCGTCGACAACGTTCCATCGTTCGTCATCTCCGCGGTCCGGTCGGAATTCGACACCACCGCCACGGAAGAGGTGGCCTCGCTGATCGGAATCCCGGCGGACTCACTGAGGGCGAGGCTCGGCAGAGCCTCGTCCCGTCCGTTCAGACCTTTCGTGGTGGTCGACGACCTGGATCTGATCGCGATCGGCCCGCTCTCCGAGAATCTGCACCGCTTCGGAGGGCTGATAATCGATGTGGTTCCGCGTCGCCGCTACTATCACGGAATGTCCTTCTGCCATATCGTGGGATATGTCGGGGAAAGCGAAGAGGATGGCGCCTTCGAGGGCGAGATCACCGGAAGGGCCGGCCTGGAGAGCACGCTCAACTATCTACTGGCGGGTCAGCCCGGATACACGCAACAGGTCGTCGACGCCATGGGCAGGGTGGTGAGCGAGTTCGAGGGCGCAGGCGAAGTGGCGCCCATGCCGGGGCACGACCTCACCCTGACGATAGACACCGGACTCCAGGAGCTTACCTGCGCGATACTCGACGAGGAGACCGCTCCTGGAGCCGCCGTGATCCTCGACTACGCCACGGGCGAGATCCTATGCCTCGCCTCCAGCCCTGGTTTCGATCCCCAGACGATGGCCGACGGGATAAGCGTAGCCGGCTGGCGGGAGATCTCCCAGAACCCGGAGCGTCCGATGTTCAGCCGTGCGTGGGCCGCAAGATATCCCCCGGGATCGGTCTACAAGCTCATCTCGGCAGCCTATCTGCTGCAGTATGGATTCATAACACCTGATTTCCGGCCCGATCCGTGCTACGGGTCATATCATCTCGGAGGGAACGACTTCGGCTGCTGGTCCGTGCACGGGCGGCTCGACGTGGTGGATGCCCTCGCCCGATCCTGCGACGTGTTCTTCTATCGGACGATCCAGCTCGGCTCGATGGACGGGCTGGCCGAGTTCTCGCGCAAGTTCGGCCTCGGAAGGAGGCTGCTCAACATCCTTCCCGGGGAGAGCAGGGGCCTCGTGCCGGACAGGCTCCTGATGGACAGCCTCTACGGCCCCGGAGGCTGGGGCCTCGGAAACCTTCTCAACTTGTCGATCGGCCAGGGCGAACTGCTGGTGAATCCTCTGCAGATGGCCGTGATGACGGGAATCTTCGCCTCCGGAGGGGAGATGCCCGGGTTGAAGCTGGTCCGGGAGATTCCGGCGGCCGAAGCGCCGTGGAGTGACCTGGAACTCTCCGTATCAGCCGTGTCCACGGTTGTCGAGGGGATGAGGGAAGCCGTGTACGGCAACGCCGGCACGCTATCGTCCCTTTCGTCCATGCCCTGGGAGTTCTTCGGAAAGAGCGGTACGGCCGAGAGTTCGGCCGGTGACCATGCCTGGGTGGTCGGATTCATCAGAGAGCCCGAACCCCTGGCGATCGCCGTGGTGGTGGAGCATGGCGGACACGGCGGAGCGGTCGCGGCGCCCATCGTGTACAGGATTCTCGCCGGTTATCTTGGAGATGGCGGATGACGACGATCAAGACCGACAGGGTGATGCTCGCCGCGCTTGCCGTGATCCTCGCATGCGGCCTGCTGGCTGTCTACTCCGCCTCGAGGGCCGTGTCGGGGGAGAACGTGTTCCTGAAGCAGGTGTTGTGGATGGCGGTCGGAATCCTCGTCTTCCGGCTGGGGGCCACACTCGCCCTGCGTCTCGTGGAGGATTTCGCCTACATCTTCCTTGTCGCGATCTGTCTGCTGCTCCTTCTGACCGTATTCTTCGGCGGAGGACCGGCAGGCCGGTGGCTGATATTCGGCCCCCTCCACGTCCAGCCTTCGGAATTCGCCAAGATAGCCATCATCGTCGCCGCGGCGAGAGCCTTCGCCGATCTCAAGTCCAGGCCCAGGAAATACGGAGTCCTACTGGTTTTCCTCGGCGCCTCCCCCGCCATCCTGCTCACCTGGCTCCAGCCGGATCTCGGCACTGCAACGGCGATGGTCATCATCCTGCTCATGCTCACCTGGTGGGCGGGATACGGCCCCGACTGGATATTCCTCGTCGTCAGCCCGGTCTTCGCAGCCCTTTCGTCCACGAAGCTCGTCTTCTGGCTCGTGTTCACCGCCGTTCTGGTCATCATCCTGCTCCGCCGCAAGGCATCGATCCCGGTATGGCTGTTCATCCTGGGCGGCAACACCCTGATAGCGGTCTTCACCCCCATGGTGTGGAATCTCCTCCACCCGTACCAGCAGACGAGGCTGACCACCTTCCTCAATCCGGCGGCCGATCCTCACGGCGCCGGGTGGAACGTGATCCAGTCCGAAGTGGCGATCGGTTCGGGAGGCATCTGGGGGCAGGGCTATCTCCAGGGCGCACAGAAGGGCCTGGCCTTCCTGCCGGCGCGGCACACCGACTTCATTTTCTCCGTCTGGGCGGAGGAGACGGGCTTCGCCGGATCGCTGCTCCTGCTCGGCGCCTTCGCACTGCTGGCGTTCAGGCTGCTGAGGGCGGCGAAGGTGTCGATGAGCGAGTTCGGCTCGATCCTGGCCGCCGGGTGCGCATGCTACTTCGTCGTGCACGTCTTCATCAACGTCGGAATGACCCTCGGCATCATGCCGGTGACCGGGCTCCCGCTGGTCCTCGTGAGCTACGGGGGCAGCCAGCTTCTGTCGGCGATGTTCATCGCCGGCCTCGGAATGAACGTGGCGAGGAACTGGAGGGAGTTCTAGGGGGCTTTGCGCCCGGTGTCCGGTACCAGGCGCCGGATTATATTCCGCCGGTTCGGCCGTGTGTCGCAAGCCGGCCCAATATCGGAGGTTCCGAGATGTTCCCCGTGCTCTTCAGAATCGGGTCCATACCCATAAACAGCTACGGGCTGGCCCTTGCCGTCTCCTTCCTCCTCGGCGTGAAACTCGCCGCGGACAGAGCCGGCAGGCTGGGCTACAAGGCTTCCGACATAGCCGACCTCGGCGTATGGGTGATGATGGCGGCCATCGCCGGATCAAGAGCCTTCTACGTCGCAACCCACCTGAGCCAGTTCAGGGGGCACTGGCTCGACGTGATAGCCTTCTGGAAGGGACTCTACGGCCTGAGCATGCTCGGAGGCGTGATCCTGGCGATGATCACCGCATTCATCTACATCGCCGTCCGGAAGTGGGATGCGATGAGCCTGGCCGATGCGGCGATCCCGTCCTTCATGCTGGGCAACTTCATCACGAGGATCGGATGCTTCCTCAACGGATGCTGCTTCGGATCGCCCACCTCCTGCAGTCTGGGCGTCTCCTTCCCCGAGGGCTCCCTGCCCTGGTCCGTCTTCGGCTCCGCGCCCCTCCATCCCACCCAGCTCTACGACTCCGCCGCCGGCCTGCTGATCCTGATCCTCCTGCTCTGGGCGGACCGCAAGGGGCATTTCCGGGGCTTCGTGTTCGTGCTGTTCCTCGGGCTGTACGGGGCGACGAGATTCGGCATAGAGGAGTTCCGCTACTTCGACCACGCAACGAACGACCTCCTGGGTTACAGCAGATTCGCAGGCCGGGCCGGAGTGACCGACAACCAGGTGATAAGCCTGCTCATGGCGGCCTCCGCCTTCGTGCTGGGCCCGATCCTCTACCTTCGAGACAGAAGAGCCGCCGGGCGGGTCCAGGCCGGGCCGGTCGCGCGGACCACGAAACGGTAGGGCCGTGCCGGGCGGAGGGCGTTCCAGCACCGTTTCCGCACATCCCCTGATCCGTTCGCTGGGCCTCGCCGTATCACGCATCGCCTCGCTCCTCGCCGACAGGGCGTGCCGTCTCTGCGGGGCGGTTCTGCAGTCGACGCCCGGGCCCCTCTGCGGCTGGTGCGTCGCAAGGCTCTACCCGAATACGGACAGGTACGCGCCGGTGGTCCTCGAAAACCACTCCAGGGTAGTAGTTCGGAGTTCGTTCCTCCATGCGGGTTCCGCACGCGAGCTGGTCATCGGGCTCAAGTTCCGGGGCCGCAGGGAGCTGGGCAGGCTGGCCGCCGACCTCATGACCGGGGCGGGAACGATCCCGCCGGATGCCGCCGGCTGCGTGATCGTACCCGTGCCGCTATGCAGGACGCGGCTCAGGCAGAGGGGCTACAACCAGGCGGAGGAGATCGGGGCGGCGCTGGCAAGGGCTCACGGAGCGCGTATATCCCGATGCCTTTCCAGGGAGGACAGGCCTCCGCAGACCGGCCTGTCGGCCGCCATGCGCAGGTCGAACGTCAGGGGGGCCTTCGGGGCGGGACGGGAAGCCGTTCCCGGCGGAGTTCCCATCCTGCTCGTGGACGACGTGGTAACCACCGGGAGCACCCTGAGCGAGGCGGCCGCCTTCCTCGAGGCGGAGGGCGGCGACGTCGCGGGCGCGCTTACTCTGACCTACCGTCCGGAGGCCCGCGGGTATATCATCGACTGACTTGGGTGGTGTTCCGGAAGCTCGCTTGGAGGACGGTCGGATGTCAAAGAAGCTCTACTTCGACGTGAGGGATGTTCCGTCCTGCGCAAGACTGGGTCTGAGCGGCAGGAAGATCTGGATTTACTTCAAGACGCTGGTCCTCTCCTGGGCGTCGTGGTCCGTGTTCACGTACCTGGGCTGGCTCGCCGCCGATCCGGGAGGCATCGGCCCCGTGTTCGAAGCCTCCAGGCTGCTTCCGCTCCCCTCGGGGATATTCTGGGCTTCGTGGCAATCCGTCGCACTCCTCGCTGTCGGAGTCGTCCTGATCGCCGTACTCATGCTGTCGGCCTCGCTCCGGACCTCCCGCATCACTTTCGAGCAGATCAGGGGGGACGACTTCTTCTCCGGACGCGATGCCTCAACCTTCGCCCGCAGGCACTGGCGCCCGGTCTTCGCAGTTCCCGCCGCGCTCGCCGCGGGCCTCGGGATCGCTCTGGCGTGCTGCCTGCTGCTCGGGCTGGCAGGGCGCATACCAGCAGTCGGCCCTGTGCTCCTCGGCATCCTGGCCGTTCCCGGATGGGGCGCCTCGCTTCTGGTCGTGCTAGCCGCCGTGGCCCTCCTCGCCTCGGTGCTGCTCGTGCCGCCGATCGTGGCCTGCACTAAGGGCGACTCGTTCGAGACGGTCTTCGAGCTGTTCTCGTCCGTGACCGCACAGCCCTGGAGGCTCGTCCTGTACGGCCTGACGGCCGTTCTGACAAGGGCTCTCGCCGCCCTCGTGTTCCTCGTCTTCAGCTCTGCGGCCACAGGCTTCCTGGCCTTCGGAACCTCGCTGGCCGGCGGCGGGAATCCCTTCTCCCTCCTTCAGGGAGGTCTCAGCTTCCTCGCCCCATCCCTTGTGGGGGCGTATTCCGGGATAGTGGACATACTGGGTCTTGCAGGCTCAGGAGCGCCCTCGATGCCCGCACTGCCTTCGGCGCTGATGGCTGCTTCGGGCGCTGCGATCGCCCTTGTTCTCGTCTCCTACTGGTTCTCCTCGTGCAGTTCCGCCTGGACCGTGATTTACCTCGCGGTCAGGTACAGGAAGGACGGGGAGGATCTCCTGGCCAGAGCCGATCAGGAGGATCTCGCCGAGTTCGAAAGGCAGTACGGGCAGACCTGCCCCTCTGCGGATGGCTCGACCGAATCGTCCGGGGCCGGCGGGGAAGAGGCTTGAGGGCTTAAGTAATGCCGTCCCGGAGCGATTTCCACCACCTTCACCTGCACTCCGAGTACAGCCTCCTCGACGGGGCGGTGCAGGCCTCCGAACTGGCCGATCTGCTCGTGGAAACAGGCATGCGGGGATGCGCCGTCACCGATCACGGCAGCCTCTTCGGCGCGATCGAGTTCCACGACGAACTGGTGAAGCGTGACCTCCGGCCCATCATCGGCATGGAGGCCTACATCTCCCCGACGCCGATCTCCGAACGAGATGCGGGCGGCAGGGGCTCCAGATACAACCACCTGACCCTCCT